>Ga0116181_1001049_pt1 | contig 24515 bp, 21 predicted proteins | sample AD_UKC075_MetaG_FD_89752 | JGI IMG/M metagenome (GOLD analysis project Ga0116181, IMG submission 89752) | Active sludge microbial communities of municipal wastewater-treating anaerobic digesters from USA - AD_UKC075_MetaG | ecosystem: Engineered > Bioreactor > Anaerobic > Digestate | place: USA... | reverse complement strand
TTGACCTTGGTGACTCGCTGACCGTCCATGATGTGCATCCGCCGGTTAAGTGCACACCTACAAGCGGGGCACAGAGCCTCAGATGTTGCTCACCGATGGCCGGCGGGGCAAGGCGGCCTTGAGGCCACGCTTACCTTGGGCTGGCCGTCGAAGGTGGCCAGCAGGTCGTCGAGCGCCTGCTCCTCCCGCCCCAGGTCGCCAACGTGACCCCAGTGGACGGCGTCGGGAGCGTGGCCGAAGTGGTCGTTGGCCAGTTGCTGCAGCCGCGCCAGCTTGGCGTGGATCTGCGCGGTGCGCGCGGCGTAGGCGGCGCGGGGATCGGTGTGGCGCATCGGGGTCTCCGGGTTGATCGCGATGCAGTGATTCACGCGCTTTTCCGCCCCGAAGCCAAGCTTGGGAGAGCATCTTTCCGCTGATAGACTTTTATCCGGTTTAATCCACTTGAGGCGCTTCCAGTTGGCAAGCGTGGACGCCATGACCACAGAACCGTGGGTTTCCGTCGAGCAGGTCGCCCAGCACTTGGGCGTGGCCAAGGACACCGTCTATCGCTGGCGGGAACACCGGGGACTGCCGGCGCACCGCGTCGGGCGGCTGTGGAAGTTCAAGCTGTCCGAGGTGGACGACTGGGTGCGCGCCGGGGGCGCGGACGAAGGCACCGACACCAACAAGCAAAGAGACTGAAGGTCACCACCATCATGGAACTCACTGAACTGATCCAGCGCGCCATCGCGGATGGTCACCTGCAGCTCATCGCCAGCGGCAAGACCGAGAAGATTCGCTACGTGGCGGTGAATGTCGCGGAAAAGTGGTCCGACCCGGAGGAAAAGGTCCGTGCCGGGTACTACGCAGAATTGATCTACCGATACGGTTACGCGCCTGAGTGCATCGGCGTGGAAGTCACCGTGCCAGACCGGACGCCGGTTGATCGTGCCGACTTGGTGATCTTCCGCGATGCCGCGCGCACGCAACCGTTCGCGGTCATCGAGTGCAAGCGCGATGCCGTCACAGACACCGAGTTCAAGCAGGCCATCGAGCAGGCTTTCGGCAACGGCCACGCGCACAAGTTTCGCGCCGAGTACGTCGGCGTCATCGCAGGCCAGACGCGCGCCTTTTACGACTGCTCCGACCGCTTCGGCGTTCTGGAGCGCGAGGCCAACATCATTGCCGACCTGCCCGCGCAGTACGGCAAGCCCGAGGAGTACAAGTACTACCACAAGGCCCCCGGCAAGCCTGACATCGGCGCCGTCACCCGCGACGATCTCATCAAGACCATCCGCAAGTGCCACCAAACCCTGTGGGGCGGCGGGCGGCTCTCACCTCCCATGGCTTTCGGTGAGCTGACCAAGCTCATCTTCCTGAAGACCCGGGACGAGAAGACCCCGCGCAAGAAGGGCGAGCCCTACGTCTTCCAGGTCAAGACCTTCGAAACGCCCAAGCGTCTGGCCGAGCGCATCAAGGCCCTTTACGCCATCGAGCGACAGAAGGAGCCCGACGTCTTCAACGAAGACATCAAGATCGACGATGTCACGCTCAAGAACGTCGTACTGCACCTGGAAAGCGTGAACCTCACCGCCACCGACCTGGACACCAAGGGTGTGGCCTTCGAGCAGTTCATGGACGGCTTTTTCAAGGGTGACTTCGGCCAGTACTTCACGCCGCGCAACATCATCGCCTTCGCCATCCAGATGCTGGACGTCAAGGCCGACGACGACGTGATGGACCCGGCCTGCGGCTCCGGTGGGTTCTTGCTGCACGCACTTGACCATGTGCGCAAGCTGGCAAGCCAGTACTACGACGAGGACAGCCGCGAGCACTTCAACTACTGGCACAGCTTCGCGGAGAAGCGCCTCTTCGGCATCGAGATCAACGAAAGACGAAGCTGGTTGCAGCGCTGGAAGCGCACTTTCGGTTGGGGTCGGCCGCGAAATGAGCCTCGACTTCGCAACTGCCCGCTGCCAGCGTGTATAGCTGACGTCCATGGACCACGCCACCCTCTCCACCCTGCGCGACCGCCACGCCTGGCGTTTGCTTGCCTCGCCGCACGCGTCGCTGGTGTCGAGCTTCTTGCACAAAGTGTTCATGACGCCGAACGGGATACCTGCATGAGGAGAGACTGAATTGAGCGACTTCCAACAGCAGTACGCCCTTTGGGACGAATTCCTTGCTAAGTGGCCTCGCACCCGTCTGGCGACAATGACGCTGTACGATTACAGCCAGGCGGGATCGAAGGACAGCTTCACATACTGGATCGAGTCGCGCCTCGATGAGATGGGCAGCATCTGGGGCGGGTCGTCGTTCAAGTTCGGTGTGTTCTCGCGCAAAGACACCGAGGATAAGAAGTCCGACGCCAAGCTGAGCTACTCCGACACCCACGGCTGGTATTCATCCCTCGGCGCTTCGGCCGAGGAAGCCTTCGAAAAGGTGCGGGGGTACGTTTGCCAGGTGGCCGAGCTCGCAGCGCAAGGCGACTTGGCTGGCATCGAGGCCTTCGATCACTTGGGCGAGGCTTTCAAGTGGAAGATCGCCTTCCACTACCAAGACCGGCAGACGCCGGTCATCGTGGACATCTTCAAGCGGGCGCCGCTAGCCGTCTATGTTGGTGGCACCGCGAACCAGAGCATGGCGGCGTTGCAGAAGGCGACGCTGGCCAAGCGGCCAGCCGACCTGGGCATTCTGGAGTTCGGGCGGCAGGTCTGGGATGCATGGAGCCAGAAGAACCTCGCGATCTGGAAGCTCTCGCACGGCAATCCACCGGTATTCACCGAGCCTGAGCGGCAGCAGTACCGCAGTGACGGCTTGGCGGTCATGGACCGAAACACCAATGCACCAGGTCCCGGCGCGCAGCAGAAGGGCAAACAAGGCAAGGACTTCGCCGAGGCGCCCGTCGGCGCGCTGTTTTACCTGTGCCACGGCAACAGTCCGCAGCTCATCGGCCAGTTCACCTCCGAAGCAGTGCCCTGCACAAAGGGCGATGGCTGGTTGCAGCGCAGCTACCGCGTGCTGAAGACCGCTCAGCGCACCGATCGCTACACGGCCAATTCCAAGATGTGGTCCTCGCAGGGCAACTCGACCTTCTGGCAGGTGGGCGCGCACGACCTGCCCGAGTTCGAGTCCACCTTGCTCAAGCCGTACTTCGGCACGGACCTGGCGGAACTGGCCGCGTTGGCCGGTGAACCCATCGAGGCGGCCAGTCTCGGGACCAGCGCTGCACAAACGCCCGCACCGGCGCAGATGCCGACGCCGATCACGGCCAGCAAGCCCATCGCGACCTGCGTGAACCGCATCTATTACGGCCCACCGGGAACCGGCAAGACGTACACGCTGACCCGGTTGCTCAAGCGAGACTACGAGCAGCCGGCGAAATCGATCTCCACCGAGGCCTGGCAAAGCCAGCTCATCGCCGAGAAGATCGCCGTGCTCAAGTGGTGGGAGGGCGCTGCCGCCGCGCTGTATGACCTCGGCGGCAAAGCCAAGGTGGCGGACATCGCGGAGCACCGATTCATCCAGGCCATCACCGCGGCCAATGGGTCAAACCGCAATATGCGACAGACGCTCTGGCGCACCTTGCAGAACCACACCGTGGACGAGTCCACCACGGTGAAGATGAAGAAGCGCCTGAGCCCGGCTGTGTTCGACAAGACCGTGGACTCGGTATGGCAGTTTGCCGGTGACTGGCAAGAGGCCTGCGCGGATCTGATCGCGCTCGTCGATCAACTCAAGCAGGGGCAGCAAGACGCCGGCGCCGTGCAGCGCTACAGCTTCGTCACCTTCCACCAGTCCTACGGTTATGAGGAGTTCGTCGAAGGCCTGCGGCCGGTGCTGGCCGGCGAGGCGGAGGCAGGCGAAGTGGCCTACGAGATTCGCCCGGGCGTGTTCAAGGAACTGTGCCGCAAGGCGCGGCAGTCGCCCGATCAGCGGTTCGCGATGGTGATCGACGAAATCAACCGGGGCAACATCAGCAAGATCTTCGGCGAGCTGATCACGCTGGTTGAGGCCGACAAGCGCGACCCGCTCGATCGCAGCGCCCCGCCTGCGGAAGTGACCTTGGCCTATTCGGGTGAGAAGTTCTCCGTGCCCGCCAACGTGGACATCATCGGCACGATGAACACGGCGGATCGCTCGCTGGCCTTGCTGGACACGGCCCTGCGTCGCCGTTTCGAGTTCAAGCCGCTGATGCCCGACACGCGCGCCGAGAAGGATCCCGCTGACCCAGACAGTGCGCCGCTGGCTGCGCTCGTAGTGACGACGGATGCGGGGGTGATCGATATCCGCTTGCTGCTGCAGCGGATGAATGAGCGCATCGAGGCGCTGTACGACCGCGACCACTGCATCGGCCATGCCTACTTCACGGGCCTCGCAGACTCCGAAGACGGACTGCCGCGGTTCGAGGCCCTGGCCGCCACGTTCCGCCACCGCATCGTCCCGCTGCTGGAGGAGTACTTCTTCGAAGACTGGCGCAAGATTCGTCTGGTGCTGGCGGACAACCAGAAGGGCGACCCGGCGATCCAGTTCATCCGCGAGAGCGTTGACCACGAGCAGGACCTGTCCACCCTGTTCGGCAATGACCACGGGCTCGACAGCTACGCCACCAAGCGGCGGTACAGCCTGCAGGAATCGGCGTTTTCGCAGCCGCTGGCGTACATGGCGATCTACCAGGCGACCGCCTGAGGGTCGAGGCGGGCGTATGGCCGGCATCACGATCTACGAGTTCGAGGCGCTGGTGGCGATGGCGCCCGGCGCGCCCGATGCCGGTGGATTGCACTCGGTGCCGCCCAGCGTCTTCGCCTGGCTGGAATCGCAGGCGCTGCGTGCTGCCGAGGCGGGCGAATCGGCGTGGGTTCGTGTCACGCAGCGCCGCGGCCGCAGGGCCGTTCAGGTCACCAGCTTTGTCGGAGTGATCCGCGCTCCAGATGGCTTCCAGATCGAGGTGCTGCCGAAGGTCGGCAAGTCGATCGGCGGTGGTGATGCACAGGCTCGCCGGCTGCTGGTCGAGATGCTGCGCTGTCTCGGCGGCTTCCGCCACGTCCAGACCGAGAGCGCCAAGCTCGTTGCCACGCGCATGCCGTTGCTGGAGGTGTTCATTGGCGAGTTCCTGCGCGCCGTGGAGCACATCGTCAAGCGAGGCCTGCGCAGCGACTATCGCTTGCGGCAGGACAACGTCTTCGCGCTGCGCGGCAAGCTGCAGATGGCCATGCACCTGCGGCAGAACCTGTGCCGACGGGATCGCTTCTTTGCGGAGTTCGACGAGTTCTCGACGAACCGGCCTGAGAACCGGCTGCTGCATGCGGCGCTTCGGCGCGCCCTGTCGTGGACGGCGGCGCAGGCGCATCAGCAACTCTCGCGTGAGCTGTGCTTCGTGTTTGCCGAAGTGCCGCAGTCGGAGCGACCGGCGGTGGACTTCTCCAGGGTTCGGCTGGATCGCGGTATGGGGCACTACGCCGATGCTCTGACATGGGCGAGGCTCATCCTGGAAGACGAGTCGCCGCTCACCGGGGCGGGTGGTCATCGGGCGCCGTCACTGCTGTTTCCGATGGAGGCGGTGTTCGAGGCCTACGTCGCCAAGCATCTTTCTCGACAGCTGACGCCCCCGTTCACGCTGCGAACGCAGGCGCGCAGCTTCTCCTTGGTCCGGCATCTGGAGCAGGATTGGTTTCGCCTGAAGCCGGATCTGCTTGTCCAGGAAGCAGGCAAGAACCGCCTGGTTCTCGACACGAAGTGGAAGCTGCTCGACGATAGGAAGGCGACGGGCGCCGACAAGTACGGACTGGATCAGGGCGACTTCTATCAGCTGCATGCCTACGGCCAGAGCTACCTCGATGGTCAGGGGGACGTGGTGCTGATCTATCCAAGGACGGATGCCTTCAACCGGGCGCTGCCCGTGTTCGACTTCCTGAAGTCCAAGGGCTTGCGGCTATGGGTGCTGCCGTTCTGCTTGCACCAGCGCGTGCTGGTCCTTTCGACCGACGGCAGTCTCGATGTCTGGTTTTCGGCGGGACAGGGAAAGCCGGCGATTGCCCGGCCGGATGGCCCGTCTGAGGCGCAACTTCAAGTGGCATGACATGTTCTGCATCGATCCGGCAGACACCCCAATTCATGAGCGCCGGCACGATGGCCGACAGCGCTGAACTGTCGGCGTTGCGCGCCGAGAACTCCCGCCTGATCGCACTGCTCGAGTCGCACGGCATCCAGTGGCGTGCGCGCCCGCAGCCGGCCACGCCGCCCGTCGAGCCATCGAGGCTGTCTACCGACGAGAAAGTCGCGCTCTTCCGACGCCTGTTCCGCGGCCGCACCGACGTGTTCCCCGTTCGATGGGAAAGCAAGACCACCGGCAAGTCGGGCTACGCGCCGGCGTGCGCGAATGAGTGGCGCGCCGGCGTGTGCGAGAAGCCGCGCATCAAGTGCGGCGACTGCGCCAATCGCCTGCTCATCCCGCTGTCGGACGCGGTGATCTACAAGCACCTGGCCGGCGACCACACGGTCGGGGTGTATCCGCTGATGGAGGACGACAGCTGCTACTTCCTGGCCGTCGACTTCGACGAGGCCGAATGGCGGGACGATGCGCGGACGTTCATGCAGTCGTGCGCGGAGCTGGGCGTGCCGGCGGCGCTGGAGATTTCGCGCTCCGGTCAGGGGGCCCTTGCCTGGGTGTTCTTCGCCGGTCGGGTGTCAGCACGTGATGCCCGCCGCCTGGGCACGGCCATCATCAGCCACACCTGCGCGCGCACGCGGCAGCTCCGGCTCACGTCCTACGACCGGCTGTTCCCGAACCAGGACACGATGCCCAAAGGTGGGTTCGGCAACCTGATTGCCTTGCCTTTGCAGAAGGGGCCCAGAGAGCAGGGATTCAGCGTCTTCGTCGACGCTGATCTGCGCCCCTACCCGGACCAATGGGCATTCCTGGCCTCCATTCAGCCGATGGCCGCGCACGACATCGAGCCGACCATCCTGCGGGCGACGGGTGGCGTCCATCCGCTGGACGTCACCTTCATCGACGACGAAGACCTGGCAACGCCGTGGAAGCGCGAGAGCACTTCGACCAAGAAGCTGCCCGGGCCTATGCCGAAGTCACTGAGCGTGACGCTGGCCAACTTGATCTATTTCGAGAAGGCCCAACTGCCGCAGGCGCTGGCCAACCGCCTGATCCGAATGGCAGCGTTCCAGAACCCCGAGTTCTACAAGGCGCAGGCGATGCGGATGTCGGTGTGGGACAAGCCGCGTGTCATCGGCTGCGCCGAGAACTACCCGCAGCACATCGCGTTGCCCCGAGGGTGCCTGGATGCTGCCCTGTCGCTGGTGCGCGAGAACGGCATCGCCTGCAACCTGCGGGACGAACGCGTTGGCGGCCAGCCGCTGGACGTGTCGTTCGTCGGCAGTCTGCGTCCCGACCAGGAGGCTGCCATCGCGGCGATGCTGCCCTTTGATGCCGGGGTGCTGTGTGCACCGACCGCCTTCGGCAAGACCGTGACGGCGGCGGCGATGATCGCGCGCCGGGGTGTCAACACCCTGGTGCTGGTGCATCGCACGGAACTGCTCAAGCAGTGGCAGGAGCGGCTTCAGGCGTTTCTGGGCGTCGGCAAGGGTGTGGTCGGCACCATTGGAGGCGGCAAGGCCAAGCCCACCGGCAGGATCGACATCGCTGTGATGCAGTCCTTGTCCCGCCAGGGCGAGGTAAACCCGCTGGTCGAGGACTACGGCCACGTGATCGTCGACGAGTGCCACCACGTCGGCGCCGTCTCCTTCGACGCGATCCTGAAGCGGACCAAGGCGAAGCACGTGCTGGGCCTGACGGCGACCCCGATCCGACGCGACGGGCAGCAGCCGATCATCTTCATGCAGTGCGGGCCGATCCGCCACACGGCGGCCACTCCGGCCGGAGCGCCGCACGATCTGGAGGTCGTGCCGCGCGCCTGCCACGCTCGCATCGATCTGCCGCAGGATGCCGGCATCCAGGACGTGTTCCGATATCTCGCCAACGATCAGGCCAGGACCGAGGCCATCGCCGCCGAGGTGCGCGATGCCTTCGCGCAGGGCCGCAAGGTGCTGGTCCTGACCGAGCGCACGGAACACCTCGACGCCATCGATGCGGCCCTCGGCGGCCTGGAGCCGTCGCCCTTCGTTCTGCATGGCCGGATGTCGAAGAAGCAGCGCGCTGACCTCATCGCCCGGCTGGACGCGCTGCCGCCTGACGCGCCCCGAGTCCTCCTGGCCACTGGCAGGCTGGTCGGCGAGGGCTTCGACCATCCGCCGCTGGATACGTTGGTGCTCGCCATGCCGGTGTCCTGGAAGGGCACGCTTCAGCAGTACGCCGGGCGTCTGCACCGGGAACACGCCAGCAAGACCGACGTGCGGATCATCGACTTCGTGGACACCGGCCACCCGGCGCTGCTGCGGATGTGGGATAAGCGCCAGCGTGGCTACCGGGCGATGGGGTATCGGATCGAGGCCGAGACTGCATCGTATGAAAACCTGCTTTGATACTGGCGTCTCAAAATAAAGCGTGCTTTAATTGAAGGCGAGAAATCAAAGCACGCTTTCAATGCCTCGAACCACCGGCACCTACGCCATCACGACCACGCTGGGTGAGTCGGTCCGCGCCTTCGTGCCGCGACCGCTGCCCCCGGCTGAACCGCCGCTGGCGCCGACCTGCTTCATCGACCTGAACCGGCAGGCCGAACTGGCGCTGGCTCGCCTGGCCGGAGTGTCGGGCCTGGTGCCGTCGGTGGAATGGCTGCTTTACAGCGCCATCCGCAAGGAGGCACTGCTCACCTCGCAGATCGAGGGCACCCAGGCCACGTTGACCGACCTGTTCGATGAAGAGGCGGGCCTGAAGGTCAGCAACACCGACGACGTCGAGGAGGTCACCAACTACCTGCGCGCCTTCCGCTGGGTGCAGGGGCAGTTGCGCGACCCGCAGGGCTTGCCGGTCAGCGTTCGCCTGCTGTGCGAGGCACATCGGCTGCTGCTCGATGGGGCGCGCGGCGCTGGCAAGCAGCCCGGCGAACTGCGCCGCTCGCAGAACTGGATCGGCGGCACGCGACCAGGTAACGCCGCCTTCGTGCCGCCACCGCCGAAGCAAGTGGCCGATCTGCTGACGGATCTGGAGCGCTTCATCCACACCAACGACCCCGACCTGCCGCCGCTGGTCAGGGTCGCGCTGATCCACGCCCAGTTCGAGACCATCCACCCCTTCCTGGATGGCAACGGGCGCATCGGGCGGCTGCTGATCGCCGCGCTGATGGAGCACTGGGGGCTGCTGCAAGAGCCGTTGATGTACCTGAGCGGTTACCTCAAGCAGCACCAGGCGGAGTACTACCGGCGCTTGTCGGCCATTCGCAGCGACGGCGACTGGGAGGGCTGGGTGTCCTTCTTCCTGGAAGGCGTGGCTGCGGCGTCTGCGGATGCGGAGCGCAGCATCATCGATGTGGCCAGCCTGATCACGGCCGACCGCAAGCGACTGCTGGAGTCTCCCAAGGCGGGGCCGATCAGCTACCGCCTGTTCGAGCTGCTGCCGATGATGCCGCGCTTCAGCGTCGAGCACGTTCGCCAGCGGCTGGAGACGACGTTCCCGACCGCCAGCGCCGCCGTCAAGCTGCTGGAGGATCTCGGCATCCTGACCGAGCTCACCGGCCAAAAGAAGAACCGCGTCTACAGCTACCAGGCGTACGTGGACCTGCTCTCCCGGTGACGAGACCTCACAAGCCCGCAGGCGCCCGTGGCATTACCCGTAAGCTCAACGGGCGGCTTTTGCACCAGGCAACGCTCCGCCACCACGGAGTCCAAAGGGGTTGCACCGAAAGGCTGCAACCCCTTGTCGCTTCTGGATCCCCCGTCCTCACAACGACTCTGGCGCCGCTCAGCCCTGGCGCAAGGCGCTGGCCATCATGGCGATGAACGTGGCGTGGTGCGCCGGGTCCAGCCAGCGCGTCACCACCACCGACTGCAGGTCGGGGTCGACCCAGACCATGTGGCCGCCGGCGCCCTGCATGAATATCGCGCTGCGCGATGCGCCCTCGAACAGGCGGCCCTCGGGGTTCAGCCACACCAGCCAGCCGTCGAACGGCGCGATGACCGCAGGTTGCCCCATGCAACGCACCCAATCCGCGGGCAGCAAGGCCCGGCCCTGGTGCCGGCCGCCGTCCAGCAGCAACTGCCCCAGGCGGGCCAGGTCGCGGGCGCTGATCGTGACGCCGCCGCCCCAGTGCGTGCCGCCGGGCACCGACGGCAGGCGCCGGCCGTCCAGCACCACCCAGGCGTCGTCGTAACCCTCCCAGCGGAACGGGTCCTGCGCGCCCAGCGGTTGCAGCAGCGCGTCCTGCATCACCTGCGCCAGCGGTTCGCGGAACAGGTGCAGCAAGGCCAGTGAGCGCTGGTTGATGCGCACGTCGTTGTATTTCCAGTAGCTGTCCGGCGTCTGCAGCGGGCGGCTGCCGCCCTTGGGGCCGCCAGCGGGGCGCGGGTCGTGGGCCACCTGGCGCCAGCGGTCCACCTGGTCCGGCAGGCCGAAGCAGCGGCCCTCCCACTCGCTGGTCTGCTCCAGCAGGTGGCGCCAGTGATGGGCGCGTTGTGCGGCGTGTCGAAGCCGATGCCGGGCAGCTGGGCGGCCACCGGCCGGTCCACGTCGCGCAGCAGGCCGCGCCCCTGCGCCACACCGGCCAGCATCGCCAGGCAGGTCTTGGCCACGCTGAAGGTCTGGTCGGCGCGTGCGGGCTGGCCCCAGTGCGCGATCTCGATGCCGCGCTGCCACACCACGCCGCTGCAGGGCCCGCGCTGGTGCACCGGGCCGCGCAGGCGGTTCCAGGGCGGCGGGTCGTCGTGGTGCACGCCGAAGCGCCCGGGCTCGCGCAGCGGGTCGCGCGTCCAGGGCGTCTCGTGGGCGTCGGCGAAGGCGGTGGCCGATGCCAGGGCTTGCGCAAGCGGGGTGGTCATGGGGCGCGGTGCAGTGGCGCTGGCCCGCTCAGCGCGCCGCCGCCGGAAAGGCCGGCAGCTTGCCGATGTCGCGCGGGTCGTGCTGGATGATCAGCGTGGCCTTCAGGTTCTTCTGGATCTCCTGCAGGCGCTGGATCAAGGCCACGGTCTGCGCCCGGTCGAAGTTGAAGCCCGGCACGCCGAAGCCGGTGTAGTTCTCGATGAAGTGCACCGCATCGCCGCTGAGCAGCACCGGCCCCACCTCCTTGAGCCGCACCAGCAGCACGCTGTGGCCCGGCGTGTGCCCCGGCGCGCGCAGCACCATCACGCTGCCGTCGCCGTAGACGTCCTTGTCGCCGGTCAGCGCCTCGACCGGACGCTTCTCGGCGATCCACTCGGCAAAGCCCCGGGCGTTGGCGCCCGCCATCGGCGGATTGGCGGTGATGCCGTCCCAGTCGCCCTTGCCGATCAGCAGCGTGGCGTTCTTCAGCACGGCCAGCTGGCCGGTGTGGTCGGCGTGGAAGTGGCTGATGCCCACGTGCTTCACGTCGTCGGGGTTGACGTTGGCATGCTTGAGCAGGTCGGCCAGCGTCCGACGTTCATGGTGTCTCTTGCAAGGGTGGCACAAGCGGGCCTGCAGGTTGCCAGTTCGGCGGGTGCACCGCATCGGCAGCGGCCCGGATGGACCGGCGGGATGCGTCGGCGTCGCGGCGCTGGCGTGTCAGGCGCCGGGCGCCGCCAGGCCCAGCACTGCGTCGCGGTGCTGGCGGAAGGCTGCGGCCTGCGCCGTCAGCCAGGCCAGCACCTCGCCCACGCCGGGCGCGGCATCGGCCGGCGCCACCAGCCGGTAGGCGGCGCGGCTGCGCAGCGCCGGGCCGGCGGCGGTGGCCGGAAACAGCGCCACCAGGTGGCCCGCGGCCAGGTCGTCGGCCACCAGCGCGGCCCGGCCCATGGCCACGCCCTGCCCGGCCTGCGCGGCGGCCAGCGACAGCTGGCACAGGTTGAAGTGCCGGCCGCCCGCCAGGCCGTCCGTCAGCGCTGGCGGCACGCCGGCCGGCAGCGCGGCGGCCAGCCACTGCTGCCATTCCTCGTGCGGGCCGGCGCCGGCCCAGGCCTGGTCGTCGTGCAGCAGGTCCTCGGGCCGCAGGTCGCCGGGTGCCTTCAGCTGGGGATGGGCCGCCACCCAGGCCGGGCTGGCCACCGGCAGCAGCCATTCGTCGAGAAAGGGCGTCTGCTGCAGGTCGGCATAGGCACCGGGGTCGTAGCGCACGGCGGCTGCCAGGCCATGCCGCGCCATGCGCGCGCGGTCCAGGGCCTCGAACTCGCTGACCACCCGCAGCTCCAGGCCCGGATGGCGGCGGAAGAAGTCGCCCAGGCGCGGCGTCAGCCAGCCCATGGCGAACGACGGTGCGCAGCTCAGGCCCAGCGGCGCACCCCGCACGGGCGCGCGCAGCTTCAGCAGCCCGGCCTCCAGCGCGTCGAAGGATTCGCGCACCACGCCGTGCAGGCGCAGCCCTTCCGGCGTCAGCACCAGGGCCCGCGGGCTGCGCAGGCACAGCGGGCAACGCAGCCGCTGCTCCAGCTGCTTGACCTGCTCGCTGACCGCCCCCTGGGTGATGCACAGGGCCTGCGCCGCCTGCGTGAAGCTGCGGCAGCGCGCCGCCGCATCGAAGCAGCGCAGCCAGGACAGCAGGGACGGACTCAGGGAACTGGCCATGCCACCATTGATGAAACTAATGCCTCGATCACATTAAGTGCCTTGCTCGCCCTTCACAGGCCGGGGACGATCCGGTCCATGTCATCGAACCTTCATCTGCCGGCCATGGCGCCGCACCCTGCGGCATCCAGCGCGGGCGCCTGGCAGTCGGGCATCGCCTGGCCGCAGCTGTGCACGGCGCGGCCGTTGCTGTGGATGCAGGCGCAGCGCCTGGACAGCATCCATGGCATCGATGCGGTGACCGCGGCCGGCCTGGACGCCGCCGCGCAGCGCCTGGCCTGGTTCGCGCCACTGCTGGCGCAGTTGTTCCCGGATGAACTGGGCACCAGTGCCGGCCTGATCGAGTCGCCCCTGCTGCCGGTGCCGGCGCTGCAGTCGGCACTGGGCCTGCCGGCCGCGGCCGGGGCGCTGTTCGTCAAGGCCGACCATGCGCTGCCGGTGGCGGGCTCGGTGAAGGCGCGCGGCGGCATCCACGAGGTGCTGCAGCATGCCGAGAACCTGGCCGTGCAGCATGGCCTGCTGCCGGCAGACGCCGCCGCTCGCGCCGCGGTGGACGCGCGTGTGCTGGCGGCCGGCCCGGCGCGCGCGCTGTTCGGCGCGCACAAGGTGGCGGTGGGCTCCACCGGCAACCTGGGCCTGGCCATCGGCGTGATGGCGGCGGCGCTGGGCTTCCAGGCCGTGGTCCACATGTCGGCCGACGCCAAGGACTGGAAGAAGGCCCGCCTGCGCCAGCGCGGCGTGCAGGTGGTGGAACACGCGGGCGACTACGCCCAGGCCGTGGCCGCCGGGCGCGCCGAGGCGCTGGCCGATGCGCGTGTGCACTTCGTCGACGACGAGCGCTCGGCCTCGCTGTTCCTGGGCTACGCGGTGGCGGCGCAGCGGCTGGCCGCGCAGCTGGCCGCCGCCGGGCGGGTGGTCGATGCCGAACACCCGCTGTTCGTCCACCTGCCCTGTGGCGTCGGCGGCGCGCCGGGCGGCATCGCCTGGGGCCTGGCGCGGCAGTTCGGGGCGCATGTGCACTGCATCTTCGCCGAGCCCGTGCAATCGCCCTGCTTCCTGCTGCAGTTGCTGATCGACCACCCGGGCGCCCGGACGGTGCAGCCGGCGCTGGCGGCCCTGGCCGCGCAGGCGCAAGCCGAGGGCGAGCCGCCGTCGGTCTACGCCATCGGCCTGGACAACCGCACCGAGGCCGACGGCCTGGCCGTGCCGCGCGCCAGCGCCCTGGCCGGCGCGCTGGCCGGGCCGCTGCTGGCCGGCGCCTGCACCGTCACCGACGACGACCTGCACCGCCTGCTGCACCTGGCCGCCAGCACCGACGGGCTGCGCCTGGAGCCGTCGGCCTGCGCCGGCCTGGCCGGCCCGGCCGGGCTGTGGCGCAGCGCCGCCGGCCAGGCCTGGCTGCACCACAGCGGCGTGGCACCCCGTCTGGCGCAGGCCACCCACATCGCCTGGACCACCGGCGGCCATGCCGTGCCCGACGCCGAGCTGGCGCGCTTTCGTCAGCGCGGCGCAGCGCTGGCCGCCACGCCGTTCGACGACCCGCTGCTGCAGCCCGGCGCGCCGCCCGCCGGCCCGTCCGCCGCATCCCCATCCCCGACCTGCTGAACCTGGAGACCGCATGTCCCGCACGACTACTGGCCTGCCTGGCCCCACCAAGCCCGACAGCGCGCGCCGCCGCGGCCTGGCCCGGGCCGCCGCCGTCACGGCCCTGCTGGCCTGCGGTGCCGCCCAGGCAGCCGATGCCTGGCCCAGCCGGCCGATCCAGATGGTCGTGCCCTTTCCGGCCGGCGGCGCCACCGACGTGATGGGCCGCCTGTTCGCCAAGGCACCGGCCGACGGCTACACCATCCTGATCAACTCGGGCACCACCTTCACCGTCAAACCGGCGATCAACCCCAGGCTGCCCGACGACCCGCTGAAGAGCTTCGAGCCCATCGGCCTGGTGTGCCGCACGCCGCTGATCCTGCTGGCGCACCCGGACGTCAAGGCCAGCTCGCCCAAGACCTTTGCCGCCCTGGTCAAGGCGGCGCCCGACAAGTTCGGCTGGGCCTCGTTCGGCCAGGGCACGACCTCGCAGTTCACCGGCGCGCTGCTGCAGCGCGCCACCGACACCCGGATGCTGCACGTGCCCTGCAAGGGCAGCGCACCGGCGATGACCGACCTGATGGCCGGCCAGGTGCAGTTCTCGGTGGACACGGTCACCGCGGCCATTCCGCAGCTCAAGGCGGGCAAGGTCAAGGCCATCGGCGTCAGCACCGCCAAGGGCAGCGCCCTGCTGCCCGACGTGCCCAGCTTCCAGGCGCAGGGCTATGCGCTGAACGCCGACACCCGGCTGGCCTTCATGGCGCCGCGCGGCCTGCCGCCGGCCGTGCGCGACAAGCTGGAGAAGACGCTGGCCGAGCTGGTGGCCACGCCCGAGATCCGCGAGAAGATGCTGGCCAACGGCATGGAGCCCGGCTTCCTCGACGGCGCCCAGCTGGGCCGCCTGATCGAGGCCGAACTGCCGGTGATGCGGGCCACCGCGGCCCGCGCCAACATCAAGGCCGACTGACCCGGACCGGATGCCGCTGCGATGACCTCTTCCGCTTCCCCCCACGCCGAGCTGCTGGCCCTGTCCGCCGTCGAGCTGCGCCGCCGCATCGGCGCGAAGCAGCTGTCGCCGGTCGAACTGCTGGACGCCTGCATCGACCGCATCGCGGCGCTCAACCCGCATGTCAACGCCGTCACCGCCACGGCCTTCGAGCGTGCCCGCGCCGAGGCCCGCGCGGCCGAGGCCGCGGTGCTGCGCGGTGACCGCCTGGGCCTACTGCACGGCCTGCCCCTGGGCGTGAAGGACCTGGAGGAGACCGCCGGCCTGCCGACCACCTACCGCTCGCCCATCCACCGCGCCAACGTGCCGGCGGCTGACAACGGGCTGGTGGCGCGGCTGCGCGCGGCCGGCGCCATCGTCACCGCCAAGACCAACGTGCCCGAGATGGGCGCCGGCGCCAACAGCTTCAACCTGGTGTGGGGCGCCACCGGCAACCCCTTCGACCCGCGGCTCAATGCCGGCGGCTCGTCGGGCGGCTCGGCCTGCGCGCTGGCGCTGGACCTGCTGCCGGTCTGCACCGGATCGGACACCGGCGGCTCGCTGCGCATCCCGGCGGCCAAGTGCGGCGTGGTCGGCTTCCGGCCTTCGCCCGGCCTGGTGCCCAGCACGCGCCGGCCGCTGGGCTGGTCGCCGATCTCGGTGGTGGGGCCGATGGGCCGCACGGTGGCCGACGCGTGCCTGCAGCTGGCCGCCAGCGCGGGCGTGGAGGCGGGCGATCCGCTGAGCTATCCGGTCGACGCCCGCGCCTTCCTCAACCTGCCGCCCGTGGCCTTCGTCACCGGCATGCGCGAGGTCTGCGAGCGCGATCCGACGAGCCTGGGCCCCAACCCGCGCAGCAACTACGAGCTGGGCGCGGCGATGCGCCTGCTCGACGTGGCCTGGGCCAAGGCCGAGCAGACGCGCCGGCTCAAGCGCTTCCAGCGCGTGTTCGACGAGGTCGACCTCGTGCTGGCGCCGGTGACGCCGGTCTCGCCCTTTCCGTGGACGCAGCCGCATGCCGCCGTGGTGCAGGGCCGCGCCCAGGCCAACGACTACCGCTGGCTGGCGCTGACCGACGTGACCACGCTGACCACGCACCCGGCGCTCGCCCTGCCCTGCGGCCGCGACGGCCGGGGCATGCCCTTCGGCCTGCAGGTGCTGGGCCGCTTCCGCGACGACCTGGGCACCCTGGCCGCCGGCCAGGCGATGGAGGCCGCTTTCGCCGCCGACCCGGCACTGGCCCGGCCGCGGCCCGACCCGGCGCGGCTGGGGCCGGTGACGCCGACGCTGCGCTCGATCGTCACCGCACCGCCGGTGCTGGATGCCACCTCCACGGCAGGCGCTGCAAGCGCGGTCTGACATGCACACCACCGCACAAGACACCGCCGACGTCGCCATCATCGGCGCCGGCATCGCCGGTGCCTCGCTGGCCTGGGCCCTGGCGCGCGGCCACGAGGGCGCACCGCCGCAGCGCGTGCTGCTGCTGGAGCGCGAGGACCAGCCCGGCTACCACACGACCGGCCGCTCGGCCGCGCTGTACATGGCCAGCTACGGCACGCCGGCCATCCGCGCGCTGACCCGCGCCAGCCGCGACTTCTACGACGCACCGCCCACCGGCTTCGCCGACCACCCGCTGCTGTCGCCCCGTGGCGTGCTGCACGTGGCCACCGCCGCCGAGCTGCCGGCGCTGGCCGCGCTGCAGGCCGAGCTGCAGGCCATCGACCCCAGCGTGCGCCGCGCCAGCCAGGCCGAGCTGCTGGCGGCCGTGCCGGTGCTGCGACCCGAGGCTGCCGTGGCCGGCCTGGTGGAAGACAGCGCTGCCGACATCGACGTGCACGCCTTGCACCAGGGCTACCTGCGCGGCGCACGCACGGCGGGGGCCACGCTGCTGACGAAGGCCGAACTGGCCGGCCTGGCTCGGGGTGACAACGGCGCCTGGACGCTCCACCTGGCCGATGGGCGGCAGCTGCGGGCGCGCCAGGTGGTCAACGCGGCCGGCGCCTGGGCCGACGTGGTCGGCACCCTGGCCGGCGCCGCGCCCATCGGCCTGGAGCCCCGCCGCCGCAGCGCCTTCACCTTCGCGCCGCCCGAGGGCGTGGATGCCAGCCGCTGGCCCGCCGTGGCCGCGGTGGTGGCCGACCACGGCCCCGATGGCGAGGCCTGGTACATCAAGCCCGATGCCGGCCTGATCCTGGGCTCACCGGCCAACGCCGACCTGGTGGCGCCGCACGACGTGGTGCCCGAAGAGCTGGACATCGCCCTGGGCATCCACCGCATCGAGGCCGCCACCACGCTGGAGATCCGCCGCCCGCGCAGCACCTGGGCGGGGCTGCGCAGCTTCGTCGCCGACGGCGACATGGTGATCGGCCCCGACCCCGCCGTGCCCGGCTTCTTCTGGCTGGCGGCCCAGGGCGGCTACGGCATCCAGAGCGCGCCCGGCGCGGCGGCGCTGGCGGCCAGCCTGCTGCTGGGCCAGCCCCTGCCACCCGCGCTGCGGCGCGAGGGCGTGGACGCAGCGGCGTCGTCGCCGGGGCGCCTCAGGCGCTGAACTGGCACTGAGCTGGCACTGCGCTGGCACTGCGCTGGCACTGAGCGGTCGCTGGCGGACGGGTCCACGCGGCCCAGCAGCCGGTTGCCAGCGCCGGCAAGCGCCCCGACGGCTGTGGCAAGCTGCCGGGGATGTCGCTGCAGCCGCCCGATCACCCCCAGCCGTGCAGGCTCCCGGCCATGCCGTGCGGGGCCGCGCCGTGAGCCGGCGCCGCACCCATCCGGCGCGCCGCGCTGCCTTTGCCGCCGGCGCACGGGCGGCCCTGCCCGGCCTGCCGGCGATGGCGGTATGGGGCGTGGTCACCGGCGTGGCCATGGTCAAGCTGGGCCTGGCGCTGGCCACGTCGCTGGGCATGACCTTCATCGTCTATTCCGGCACCGCGCAGCTGGCGGTGCTGCCGCTGATGGCCACGTCCACCGCGGTGCTGACGATGGTGCTGGCCGCCGCGCTGGCCGGGCTGCGCTTCGTGGTCTACAGCGCGCTGCTGTCGCGCCACCTGGCGCGGGTGCCGCTGGGGCTGCGGCTGGGCACCTGCTTCCTCACCATCGACGGGCCGCTGGCGGTGCTGATGCAGGCCCAGGCCCGCGGGCCGCTGGTGCAGCGCGTGGCCCTGCTCAACGGCGCCAACCTGGTGACGGCGGCGGCCTGGTGCGCCAGTTCGGTGCTGGGCATCGCCCTGGCGTCGCTGCTGCCGCTGGGCGCCGAGCTGGGCTACCTGGCCGTGCTGGCCCTGCTGGCCTTTACGGTGCCGATGCTGCAGGGGCACCCGGCCTGGGCGGCGGCGGTGGCCAGCGTGGCGGTGGCGCTGGCAGGCGCCGGCTGGCCGCACCGCCTGGGCACCTTTGCGGCGGTGCTGGCCGGGGTGGCGGCGGCGCTGTGGGTGTCGCCCCGGCCGGCACTGGTGCCGCCCGGGCCGGTGACGCGCGGTTGATCCATGGCCTACAGCGCATTTGAACTGGGGCTGCTGATCGGCCTGCTGGCGCTGGTGACGCTGGGTGCGCGCAGCTTCTTCGTGCTGCTGCCGCGGCGCTGGCAGCCAAGCGGCCGGGTGGAACAGGCCCTGCGCCACGCGCCGCTGGCGGCCCTGCTGGCCCTCATCGCGCCCGAGGTGACGCGGCAGTTGCCCGCCGCGCTGCAGCAGCGAGGTCCGCTGTGGGCCCTGGCCACCGATGCGCGGCTGGCCTCGGCCCTGGTGCTGGTGGCCGTGGTGCGGACCACGCGCAGCACCCTGTGGGGCTTGCTGGCCGGCATCGCCACCTTCCTGCTGCTGGGGCCGCTGCGGCCCTGAACGACAAACTGAGCAGCGGCCGGCAGCGCGCGCCTGCCGGGCTGGCCGCCGGCGGCCATCAGGCTTCGGCTTCGGGCGTGGCCTCGCTGCCGCCGTGCCGCTCGGGCTCGGTGGTGTGGACGATCTCGTCGAGCACCGACGTGGCATAGGTCCCGGCCGGCAGCGCGAAGCTCAGCAGCAGCTGGTCGGCCTGCAGCCACTGCCAGGCCAGGTCCGCCGGCCGGGCGACCAGGGCGCGGCGCGCCTGGTCCAGGCCGGCGAATTCCAGGCCGTGGCACAGGGCGGCATGGCGTTCGGCCACGCTGTTCTCCAGCGCCTGCGCCGCGTCCGTGGTGGCCACGCGGCCCCGCCCCCACAGCGGCCCGGTGGGATCGCCGGCCGCATCCAGCACGTCGCCGGGCAGGGTCTGCCCCCACAGGCCCTGCCGGATGCGCTGGGCCAGCACCTCGTTGAAGACGAAGGAGCGCACCGCCGACAGGTAGAGGCCCTTCTTCTTCGGGTTGCGCACGCGGATCTCGCGCGCCAGCATCGCCCGGCCCAGCGCGACATTGCCGCCGTCGAAGCCGAAGCGCTGGGCACCGAAGTAGTTGGGCACGCCCAGCGCCGCCACGGCCGCCAGGTTGGCCTCGATGGCCTGCGTGGTGCCGGGGCCACCGCGCACGTCACGCAGCACGATGCGGAAGCGGTTGCCCAGCAGGTCGCCGGGGCGCAGCTTCTTCACATGGCGGCGTTGCGCCAGCACCTTGAATTCCGGGTGCTGGAGCCGCGTCAGGTCGGGCGTCTCGCCGCCTGCGGTTCCCTTCGGCAGGTAGATGCTGAACCATTGCCGGGTGATGGCGTGGCGGTCCTTCAGGCCGGCATAGCCCACGTCCAGCGCCTGCACGCCGGCGGCCTCGGCCAGCTCCTGGGCGACGAAGGCGGTGTTGGCGCCGTCTTTCTCGACGTCCAGCCACAGGTGCTCGCCGGTGCCGCCGGGCAGCTGCAGCGGCAGCTCGGTCACGCAGAAATCGGCGTTGACGGATTTCAGCGTGGCGCTGGCGCCGCTGTCCGGGCAGGCCCGGGGCCACGGTGGCAGGGTGGCAGAGGACGCAGAGGTCATGGCGGGTCTGTCGGCATCCATCAGCCGGCGTTGGCCGCAGCCAGGAAGGCCGCCAGCTCGGCCCGCGTCGGCAGCCCGTCGCTGTCACCCGGAAAGCCCACCACGCGGGCGCCGATGGCGTTGGCGCGGGCGACGGCGTCGGCCACCGTCAAGCCTTCCAGCAGGCCGCTGACCAGGCCGACGGCAAACCCATCGCCGGCGCCGACGGTGTCGAGCACCTTCGGCACGGCGATGCCTGGCACCTGGCCCCGGCTGCCATCGCGGGCGAACCAGCAGGCGCCCTGCGGGCCCAGCTTGATGACCACCAGGCTGGCGCCCTGCCCCAGGTAGAAGTCGGCCACGCCTTCCGCGCCGCTGCGGCCGGTCAGCCGTTCGCCTTCAGCCAGGCCCGGCAGCACCCAGTCAGCCTGCGCGGCCAGGGCGTTCAGCGTGTCCCGCATCACGGCTTCGCCGGGCCACAGCGACGGGCGCAGGTTGGGGTCGAACGAGATGCTGGCGCCGGCCAGGCGCGCCGCGCGGGCCAGGTGGAAGGTCAGCTCACGCATGCTGGCCGACACCGCCGGGCAGACGCCGGACAGGTGCAGGTGGCGCGCGCCGGCCAGGTCGGCAGGCGCTGCCTCGGGCCCCGTGTGGCTGGCGGCCGAACCCTTGCGGTGGTACTCGATCGCCGGGTCTTCGCCGTCGACCGCCAGCGCCTTCAGCATGAAGCCGGTGGCATGCGCTGCATCGCTGGCCACCAGCCGGGTGTCGATGCCCTCGCCGTGCATGAAGGCGCGCAGGCAGCGGCCGAAGCTGTCGTCGCCCAGGCGGCTGAGGTAGCCCACGCGCAGGCCCAGCCGCGCCAGGCCCACGGCCACGTTCAGTTCGGCGCCGGCCGCGGTGCGGGTGAAGCCGGCCACCGTCTCCAGCGGCCCGGGCTGCTGGGCGATCAGCAAGGCCATGGCCTCGCCGACGGTCAGCACGTCGAGCGGCTCGCCTGCTCGGTTGGGGGCGGCGTCTGGATCCATGTGCGTCATGGCACCGATTGTTTCCGATGGCAGCGCCGGTCAAAGCGTCAGCACCCGCTCAACCCGCCCCGTCGATGCGCGCCACCGTCTCGGCGGCGGCCCGCCGCACCAGGCTGGCCAGCTTGCCCTGGTCGAGCAGGGCCAGCCGCTCGACGGTGGTCACCAGGGACACCGCGCCCAGCACACGCCCGTCGGCCAGCACCAGGGGCGCGGCCACGGCGCCCAGGCTGGGCTCCAGCTCACCTGCGGACACACAGCTGCCGGCCTGGCGGATGCGGGCGAAGAAGCGCCGCTGGGCCGGCCAGTCGGCGGGCAGGCCGGCGGCAGCCACCGCGTCGGCATGCTGGTCCAGCAGCCTGTGCAGTTGCGCCGCGGGCAGGCTGGCCAGCACCACCTTGGGCGCGGCGCCCAGCAGCAGCGGGCGCGGCCGGCCGCGGCCATAGCCCAGGTTGGCCGGCTGGGCGCTGAACACGCGGTGGATGTCGACGAGCTGCGCCCGCGCCGGCATGCCGTGCAGGGCGGTGGCCACGCAGTCCAGCCCGGTGGTGGTGGCCAGCTCCTGCATCAGCGGCACGGCATGGCGCAGCACCGCGTCGTGGCGGCGGATCAGGTGGTCCAGCACGATGATGCGTGGCCCCAGCGCATAGCTGGCAGCGCCCTGGCGCTGCAGCAGGCCGGCATCGGCCAGCACGCGCAGGTAGCGGTAGGCCGTGGGCTGCGACACCTGCAGCGCGTCGACGATGGCCTCGGGCGTCAGCGTGGCGCATTGCTCGTCGAACAGGTCCAGCACGGCCAGCGTGCGGGCCAGGCTGGAATCCGGTTTGTCAGCGGGCTTGTCGGTCATCCGGGTGCGGGGGCGGTCAATCCAGGCAGCGATTGGACCAGCTGCGCCAGCGCTGCGCCGTCATGCGCCACGCCGGCGACGTAGCGGTCAGGCCGCAGCAGCACGGCCGCACAGCCCTGGGTCTCCAGCCAGGCGTGCAGCGAGGCATGCGTGGCCGGCAGCAGCGTGGCGCCCTGCCAGCGGCACCAGGCGGCCACGGGTTCAGGCAGGGTCGCCAGCAAGCGTGGCTCGGCGATCAGCGCCCAGTTGTCGCCGATGGCGTCGTCGAGCAGGCGCCCGTCGTCCAGTCGCGGCTGCGGGAAGATTTGCGCCACGGGCGCGCCGCTGCCACGCCACACGCCGGCGCCCAGCAACGGCGCGGGGAAGTTGAAGGTCTCGGGTGCGCCCTCGGCGAAGCGGGCATCGCGGGCGCGGGCTTCGGCGGCGTCGGTGGTCTGGATGATCGCGCCCAGTTTCACCGCCAGGTCGATGAAGGCGTGCACATGCGGCGCCCGCTCGGGGCCGTAGCTGTCCAGCAGCGTGGCATCGGCGCGGCCACGCAGGGCGGCGTCCAGCTTCCAGGCCAGGTTGGCCGCGTCGCGGATGCCGGCGCACAGGCCCTGCCCCAGGAAGGGCGGCGTCTGGTGCGCGGCGTCACCGGCCAGCAGCAGGGGCCCAAGCCGCCACTGCGACGCGATCACCGAATGGAAGGTGTAGATCACAGCCCGCTCGATGCTGGCCTGGTCGGGCCGCAGCCAGCGCGCCACCAGGGGCCAGATGCGCTCGGGCTTGACCAGCTCGGCCGGGTCGTCGCCGGGCATCAGCATGATTTCCCAGCGCCGACGGCGGCCGGTCACATGGCAGTAGGTCATCGGCCGCGCCGGGTCGCAGTGCTGCACCGTGTGGTCGGGCAGGCCGGGCGGAACCGGCTGCCCGGTGTTCAACAGCACGTCGAACACCAGCCAGGGTTGGTGCAGGCCCAGGTCGTGCATCGGCGCGCCGAGCAGCCGCCGCACCAGCGAGCGCCCTCCGTCGCAGCCCACCACCCAGCGGGCGCGCCAGGGCTGGGTGTTGTCGCCGTCCAGGTCGGTCACCGCCAGCGTGGCGCCGGCGTCGTCTTCCTCGACCGCCGTCACGGCGTGGCGCAGCCGCAGCTGCACCGATGGGAACCGCGCCAGCCCGGCGCGCAGCACCGCTTCCAGCTCGGGCTGGTGGAAGTAGTGGTTGCTGGCGCAGCCATGCGGCCCCAGCGCCGCCGTGCCACCGCGGATCAGCAGGGTGCGGCCCTCGGCATTGACAAAGTGCATGCCCTGCAGGCCAGGGCGCGAGATCGCCTCCACCTCGGCGCGCAGGCCCATGGTCTCGAAGACGCGCATCACCTCGCCGTCGAAGTGGATGGCGCGCGGAAACGGGTAGACCGCGGCGTCGCGCTCGAACACCGCCACCGACACGCCGCGCTGGCCCAGCAGGTTGGCCAGGGCCACGCCGACGGGACCGCCGCCGATGATGGCGATGTCCACTGGCCGCTGGCTCATCGCGCCGCGCCCATCAGCTGTTCCATCTCGGCGCGCCATTCGGCCCGGCTGCGAAAGCGCGGCCGGCTGCGCGCCAGGGCCTCGGCCTGGGCCATCACCGCGTCGTCGGCCTGGTCCAGGTCGATGGGCTCGCGCAGCGGCTGCTCGCAGTACCAGGGCGTGTCCATGAAGACCTCCAGCCGGTTGCCCTCGGGATCGCGGAAATAGATCGACACCGCGTTGCCATGCGTGGCCACCAGCAGCTCGCTGACGCCGGGGTCGGCCGCCACACGGTTGCGCACGGCGCGCAGCGTCGCCAGGTCGGGCACGCGCAGCGAGATCTGGTTGATGACGTTGAAGTGCGCCTCGGCCGGCCGGCCCGAGGCCAGCACGATCTGGTGGTGCTCGCCGGGGTCGCGGCTCAGCAACACCAGCTGCACCGGTCCCAGCAGGCCGCGGTCGGTCTCGAAGAAGCCGATCACGTCCTTGTAGAAGGCGGCCATGCGGGTGATGTCGCGCACGTAGAAGCCGACGTGGCTGAAGCTCAGCGACGCCAGCTGGGGCAGTGGGTTGGCCATGCGGAGTGCTCCTTGGATTGATCGGCGGCCGGATTCTTGGCGTCGCCCCAGGCCCCATGAATCATGGTTTTCTCGTATTCTGAGAAGTCACAGGCCATCAACACAATCCGCAGCGCCGGCTGGCCGGTCCCAGGTGCAGCGGCCCCCATCGATGGAGACACCCCGCATGCGCCTCGCTTCCGCCCCCCGCCGCCTGACCCTGGCCGGCCTGCTCGCCACCGCCGTGCTGGCGGTGGCCGCGCCCGCCGCGGCGCAGGACTACCCCGCGCGGCCGATTCGCATCATTGCCCCCTTCCCCACCGGCACCGGGCCCGACGCCAACACCCGCGAGATCGCCGCCGAGATGACCAAGGTGCTGGGCCAGACCGTGCTGGTGGAGAACAAGCCGGGCGCGTCCACCATGATCGGCATGGCCGCCGGCGCCGCCGCCGCGCCCGACGGCTACACCCTGGTGATGGGCTCGACCA
>Ga0116181_1001048_pt1 | contig 24523 bp, 21 predicted proteins | sample AD_UKC075_MetaG_FD_89752 | JGI IMG/M metagenome (GOLD analysis project Ga0116181, IMG submission 89752) | Active sludge microbial communities of municipal wastewater-treating anaerobic digesters from USA - AD_UKC075_MetaG | ecosystem: Engineered > Bioreactor > Anaerobic > Digestate | place: USA... | reverse complement strand
TTGCAAACAAAAAATCTGGCAGGTCAGCCCCTCGCCGCGTCTGGAATGCATGCCGCAGGCCGAATTGACATCGTTAGAACGCGCTGACTGCTTGGACTGCTGGCCCGGGGTGACGAACACGTCATTTCGCCAGCAGCACATGCAGCCAATTGCCCCGTGTGCTGGAGAGTGCCATTTGCGCGGACTGCAACTGCACGGCCAAGCGTGTGGCAACGCGCTGAGGCAGTGAGCGGGCAGCCGGCTGCCCGATCGACTGTCCGCAATGAATGCAGGGCTCTTCCTGATCGTAGGTGCCGAAGGGATGGCCAGCAAACCGCATGAGCGCTGCTGACAGGGCGTTGGTGGTGTCCTTGGTTTGGCCTGAAAAGCTCACGCGCTCTACGTGGCATGGCTTGAACAACTCTGCCAGCCGGTTCACCGTGAAGCTGTTGACATGGCCCCACGGCGGGTTCGTTCGGCCACAGGACTGGCAAGTGGTGCAGTGCATCCGCAGATCCTGACGATGGGGGACCCCGATGATCAGGTGCCCCGCGCTGACACGAACCAACTCGCGACAAACCCGCTCCAGCAGCTGCGGCGGAATGTGTTCCAGCACTTCTGCGCAGAAGACGAGGTCGAATGCGCCGTCCTCGAAGTCCAGGGCCGCGGCATTGCCGCGAACGCAGGTGATGCCGGGCACGTCGATCGTGGGCTGCTCCAGGTCGAGCGCGGTGACGGCGGGAACCAGGCGGAGCAGCGCGCGTGAGAGGTAGCCATCCCGGGCGCCGATGTCCAGCGCGCGGCGAGTGCCGCCCGGAACCAACGCCATCAGGTCAGCGACCCGGTCACGTTCTCGCGGAGCATTTCGATAGTCGGTGAGATCCATGTCAGGTGCCTGCGTCAGTGCAATGGCGGCATCTTCGGCCGTGGTCCGGTTGTGCGATGAGAGTCTGGTCGCGGCCTTGGCTGTCACACCGCCAGGTAGGCCACCAAAGTCCAGACGGTGACGGCTGCCCAGAGTGCCGCGGTGGCGACCTGGGCGGGTCCCCGCCAACGTGCGTGGGACACGGGCCATCGCCAACGGTGAAGTCTCCAGAGGAACTCGAGCGACACGGCCAGTGCTGCCAGCAACCAACTGACATTCTTCCGATAGGTCCAGAGGTCACGCCAGGGCGGATACAGGTCCACGCCCTGATCAAACGCTGAGCGCAGCGCTGCTCTTTGAGAAGCGACGCCAACTGCAGGCGATTGCAATTCCAGCGATTGGGTGTTTGTCGGGGCCGTGTCTTGGGCACGCACCTCGACGGTGTCGCCAGCACGCGAGATAGTGACCCGCTGCCCTGCGAGGTTGGCCGAAAGTGTCCAGCGGGTCGGTGTCGCGTCCTTCGACAACACTGGCGTGCTGGCCGGCTGCGCGTCGCGGGTCAACTGAAAGAGGGTCGCGACCGCACTGCTGCGTTCGGCACTTGTCACTTCGATCGCATCGACGCCCTTGGGCAGGCGCCGGTGTGTGGTCCAGCCCCCCATCGGCTGCGCCGCGCTGTTGACCAGGCGCGTCGAGAGCGGGCCGTTGCCGGAGAGTGATGCCGCCAGTCGAAGTCCGTCTGGGCGCGGAGCGGTCAGAAAGTGCGTCGCATCCCCCAGCCGGCGATCGATCGTGAGGTCGGTTCCGAGCGTCCAGAGTGTCTGTGTGCCCTCCGGCGATGCCTCGGTGAAGTCCAGTACCGCCAGGCCGATGGACCCCAGCATCAGGATCTGGCGGCGAAACGCCGTGCCGCTGGCGTTGGTGCGCGACAGGTCGACGACCTGCAGGCCAGGGGCCGCCCCTTGCGCGACGATGTCGGCCTTGCGGGGGCCGTTCGTCTCCTCGCCAGGCGCGTGCGGCGCGTTGGAGGATCGCCAGCCGTACGACTCGCGCACGAGCGGATGCCCGTACGGCCAGTAGCCGACCGCGCCCAGCCACGCTTGGCCGGCGGACCACCAGGTCAATGCGCCTTCATCGGCATGCTTGTGGCCATGTCCGTCGTGCTTGGCCCAGGTGGCCATCAGTTGCGCGTCACGCAGCCCGCCGGTGCCTGACCACAGAACGGCCCAGCCGGCGGCTGGATAGATAGCCGAGGTTGCAGGCGTATCGGCGCCCGGCGGTGGGGTCCATGTCACCGCCGCATCACCAGTGGTGATCGTTGGAAGCAGGTGGGTGAATCCGGGGTCGGTGTTGCCGATCGGTGGCAGGGTGCCGTCCGGTCGGATCAACGCAGCAAGGACAGAACGGGTGCGGCTGAGTGCCTGGCTGATGGCAGGGTCGTCGGGCAGGCCGTTGAGCCGCACCAGGCGAGCCGCATAGGTGAGCAGCACCGAGCCCATGGCGTGGTAGCCGGGCGAATGTTCCAGAACGACGCCCTCGGGCGAGACGTAAAAAGCCAGCTGAAGCCGGAGCCGGGCCAGGGCGGTTTCGCGCCAGTGGGCGGCCTCCGAGAGGTCGGGGAACGCAGCCGACAGTTGCAGCAGCGCCAGGTTCTGCATCACGCCGTGATTTGTGCGGACCGTGAACTGGTCGGGCTTGGCCAGCATGCGTCCGGTGCGAAGCACGAACGACAACAGCCAATCGGCATGCGCGCTGCGCAGCGTGTCGTCCGCCCGCACCGCGTGCCACAACGCAATGAGGGCCGAGGCGCGATTGGCGACGGCATGGTCATTCCAGAGAAAGCGCCTGTCGTGCCGGGTCTTCAACTCGTGCGCAGCGAGGTCTCGGGTTCGGCTGAGTGCAACATCCAGCCAACGAGGGTTCCCGGTCTCGCGGTGGGCCTGAGCCAGCATGCGCTCGACGGCCAGGCCCGACATGAAGAGCTGGTAGGTGGGCGGCCCGACGAAGATGTCCTGCGGCTGGCCCAGCAGCGGCATCCGCTGTGGTGTGAGGCCTTCAATGAAGATGCTGCCCTCCTCGATGGCGCGCATGGCGGCCGCCGAGGTGAAGCCCAGCATGTCCAGTTCGCCCAGGTCGAAGGTGGCCAGTTCGTCCAGCCTGGCGTCCGCCGGCGCAGCGATGAGCGCGGTCATGGACGATGCATTGAACGGCGATCGATCGATCCGGTAGTGAAGCGCCTCCGGCATCCACACGGCCACCAGAAGAGCGATCGGCCAGAGCCAGCGCAGTGGCGGCCGCCAGCGAGACCATCCACGACCCGGCGCAGTGGCGGCCGACATCAGACCACCGCTTCGGCCACGGACAGATTGCGCACCATCCGCGCGCCGAATCGCAGGCGGCTGCGGTCCCAAGGCGTGAACCTGGGCATCTGGTACAGATGGCTGCCCCGGCCTGCCGCGCCGGCGGCGGTGGTGAAGGCGGCACGGAATCCAGCCTGGCGGATGATCTCCACGTGCTGGCGCCCATAGTCGCGGCCCGGCACGCCATTGGGGTAGGCGAACAGTTCGATGTGCTGCCCCAAGATGGATTCAAGCCGAGCCTTGCCGCCTGCGATTTCCTCGCGAGCCTGCCTGTCGTCAATGCGCGCCAGGATGGGGTGGGTAAGCGTGTGGCCCCCCACCTGCATGCCAGCATCGCGCAGCGCCAGCAACTGCTTCGTGGTCATCATCAGGTCGTCCGGCAGACGCTCACCCACGCGCTGGGCAATCTCATCGACCAGGCGCTGGCGCTCGGGTTGCGGCAGGTACTTGGCATGGCCCAGCAGGCTTGAAAGGGCAGACCTGCGCGCTGGTGGGTCGGTCAGTGCATAGTTCGCCAATCCCAGGTCGCGCAGGTCCAGGTGATCGGCGCGGCAGATGCGCAACGCCTCGGCCACCGTGTCGTTCCACATGCGTCCGCCATCCAGGAATGATGCGGCTATGAAGAAGGTGGCCGTCACACCATGCCGCTGCAGCACGGGCACGGCCACGGTCAGATTGTCGGCGTAGCCGTCGTCAAAGGTGATGGCGGCTGCACGGGCCGGAAGGCTGCCGTCCTCCAGGCGGCGTATCGCCTGATCAAGCGGCAGCACCTGGAACCACCGGCACAACCACCCGACCAGTTGGTCGAAACGCTGCGCGTCCGGCAGGTCGTCATGCAACGTGTCGGGTCTCGGCAGCACGCGGTGGAAAATCAGGATCGACAGGCGCTGTCGCGGCCCGGCGGGCGACCCCAGGCGCAGGGCAAGGTCAATGAGCATCGGGGGGCGGCTGGTGACAGTAGGGTGCTGCGCGGGCTCAGGCTGCTGGAACCTTGGCCTCCGGCTTGGCGAGTTGCTCGCGCACGGCAAGGTCCGTCAGGATGGCCAGGGACACGACGTAGTAGGGCAGATCAAAGTTGACCAGGTTGACGAAGGCGCCGCCGACGGCAAAGCCTGCCAGCGATGCCTGCACCATCCGCGCCAACAAGTTGGCCCATGCGGTCTCGGGCGTGGTGGCCTGCCGAACAATGCGCGCGCAGGTGCGCCACGCCGAGATGCCCAGCCCCACGTACAACGCCAGCCCGACGAAACCGTGTTCGGCCAGCGCTTGAAAGTACAGGCTGTGCGGCGAGTAGGCGCGCAGGTACTCGGTCACCGCATAGAGCTGCCAAGTGAGCGGGTTCTCTGTCACCATGAAGCCGCCACCAGTGATCGGGTGGTGCAGCGCCATGTTCCAGATCATCTGCCAGGTGTAGATGCGGCTCTGCGCCGAGTGGTCCTCGTGGGTCCGGATGGTGCCCATCTTGTCGGCCCACTGGTCGGGCATGAACATCAGCATCAGCATCAGGCCGATGATCAGCACGAACACCGTGGCCACCTTGCGCCGGCTCTTGAGGCCGAGCAGCGTGGCCATGACCAAAATGGCCAACAGTGCGCCGCGAGACGCCGTGCCCAGCACGGCCAGCATGGTCAAGCCCATCGTCATCCACAGGCCGATGCGCAGCCACCGCTGGGTGACTTGTTGCGTCAGGTAGTAGATCAGCGGCACCACCATCACCATGGCCAGGGCGATGTGGTTCGTGCCCTCGATGAAGCTGCCCGGTGGTCCCATCACCATTGTGGTGCCGCCGCGCGCGATGGTGTGCAGGCCGCCCTTGAAGCCGTAGAACCCCAGCGAGATCACCAGCACCCACACCAGGGCATCCACATGCTTGCGCCCGCGCAGCATCATCAGTGTGAGGAACAGCATCACCTGGACCTTGGTGAACTTGACCCATCCATCGAGCACCGTGGCCGGGTCGTTGAAGGCAGCCAGCGACGACACGCAGGTCCACAGATAGAAGGCCACCAGAAGCATGGCCGTGCTGGTTCTGGGATAGGGCTGGCGCTCGCGCGAGAATACAAAGACCAGCAGCATGACAACGGCGGCAGTCTGGGCAAACGGAAGGCTGTAGGCCCAGCCGAAGGTCAGCCGATGTGGGTTCATCATGCCCAGCCAAGCCCAGGTAAGCGGTGCCACGTAGTGCAGCCGAAACGAAAGCAGCAGCAGCGCGGCGACGACGGCTGTAAGGGCTAGGTCACGCATGTCGCACCCCGTGAGGCCAGTCGGCCCGGCGGCGGCGCCACAGACTGAAGAGCTGGAAGCACAGCAGGATGGACAGGGCACCTCCCGCAACGCCTGTGGCCACCAGTTGCCCCTTCAACCGCACCATGGCTTCGCGCATCTGGGCGTTGGTCTCGCTGGGAATGGCCTGGATGCGCGGATGCACGCCCAGGCCGATGGCGGCCAATTGCTCCAGGGCGCGTGAGACGCCACCCAGCAGGCGCGTGGCCGGCGAAGCATCGTAGGTGTAGGCGGCATTGCCCCACCACAGGTACCACTGATCGGCGCCGCGGCGGTAATAGTCGAACAACTGCGCATCGGTGCGGAAGCCGGGGCGTCCGGGCCCGATCGGCATGATCCGCACGCCGTCGGTCTGCCCGGCGCGCAGTCGCTCCCGCCACTGCAACGCCGACAGCGGCTGGCCGCTGGCCGTGTCCACGGGGTAGAAGTTGTTGAAGGCGTCGATCATGCGCCACTGGCCGCTGGCCCGGTCGAACACTTCGACGAAGGCATGCCCATGGCCGCCGTAGCCGTCGAACGAGAACGCCCATTCCCGGGCAAACAGGCCGGCCGAGCCGGCCATCGCGACCATCACGCGCGAGTAGTCGGCGCAATAGCCGCCACCGGCCAGGATGGTGCGGTAGGTCCCGTGCAGGTCGCTCTTGGCGGGATTGCCGAACTTGGCATGACGCACCAGGTGGCGCGCCATCTCGAGGGCGCGGCTCCAGTCGTCGCCGGCTTGGGGCAATGCGGCGACCACTGGGCCGAACGGGAGTTCAGGCACCTGCCCATCCACTGGGAAGTCGGCGGGCAACTTCGCCGGTGTCCACTCGAAGCTGGCTGGCTCGCCGGTCTCGAACAGCAGCGCATTGCGCAGCCGCACCAGTTCCGTGCCGCTTCGGGCGTAAGGAAGCAGCGTCGCCGTCAGCATCGCCAGCAGCGCAACCACCATGCCAATGGCGCGTGGTGAACCGAGATGGAGCTTCATGAAGGCGATCCAGGCACACGGGTCGCCTGGCCAGGGGCCAGGCGGCAGGCATCGGTCAGGGATGGCAGTGCCGCTGCGGCAGCCACGGCGTGCCCGCGGCTGTTCCAGTGGCGGTCGAACGGGCTGTGGTCGAAGCGCAGCCGCTTCTGCGCGTAGTCCTGTGCGAAGTGCGGGCCGAGCTGCACCACCTGCAGGCCGGCAGCGCGTGCCTGTGCAGCCAGCTCAGCCTGCATCTGCGGGCTGTCCAGGGCCTCACGCGTCGGGGCGCCATACAAGGTCCCACGATCGCTGTCGAACAGCAGCGTTACGCAGGATGGGCCGCCCGCTGCTGCCACGCTGACGTCCTGTACGAAGCGGGCGATCGCCTGGCGTTGACGCTGGCTGCTCACAGCTCGTTCCGCCTCGGTTGGCGCCGGGGCGGGCTCGCTGGTGCGCAGCCAGGTGCGCGGATCGGGCGGACTCCAGCCCAGGTTGCGACGCAGGTAGCGGTACAGCGCGGAGCCGGCCAGGCGTCCCGACAAGGCCGAATCCTGGCCCGAGCGCAAGGCCAGCATGCGCAGCGCCATCCCGCCGTCGGCCGCGCCGGCGTAGTGGTGCCAGCCGCGCCGCGGCTGCACGCTCTCGGCAATGTCGCCGTCGATGATGACAAAGACCAGCGCCTGAGGTGCCAGCTCGGCGCGAGCTTGGCTGGCCAAGGCGGCGTAGTCGGCCAGGGACAGGCCACTGCCTGCCAGGCCGATGGCCGCACGGCGGTTGCCCAATGCATCGCCGAGCAGTGCCGGCAGGGTCTCGTCATAGAGGTTCATGGCCGATTCGACATAGCTGTCGCCGATCACGGCCACGCGCGCCTCGCCCGGCGCGTAATCGAAGGGGGCCAGCTGTCCAAAGTTGTTCACGCGGCCGTGCTGGGGATGCCGCATGTCCCAGCCCAAGGAGTAGGTGTAGGCCTCGTTCGGCCGGTAGTTGTGCAGCGGCCAGAGCGATTCGTCATCGCTGCGGATACGCCCCTCGATCACGGGCAACGCGCGCAGGAGCAACTCCAGCGCAAGCAGTGTCACGAGCGCGCCGGCCAGCAGCCAGCCCATGGCGGAAAGCAGTCTGCGCATCAGAAGTTGAAGTAGATGAATTCCGAGACACCCCGGGCGCCGTTGATCACGACCAGCAGCGTGGCCAGCATCAGCGTGCCACCGATCACGGCCCACTGCATCGAGCGTCGGCCCGTGGCCGAGCTGTCTCCCGCAAACCAGCGCGACACCCATTGCTGTGAGTTCGGCAGGAACAGCGCCCAGGCGCCCAGCACCGCGGTGGTCAGCCACTGGCGCGAGAAGTCGGCTGTTGCATTCCAGTCGCCCAGCCCGTTGCCGCCTGCCATGCCCCGCAGCACCCGCAGCGCATCGTCGACCGTGTGCGCGCGGAAGAACACCCAGGCGATGACCACTGCAATCAGGGTCAATGCATGCGCCAGCGGGCGTGTCAGCCACGTTGGGCCGCGCCAGCCAAGGTGTGCCGCCCACGCTGACCAGCCATGGTTCACCACCAGGTACAGGCCGTGCAATCCGCCCCAGATCACGAAGGTCCAGCCTGCACCGTGCCACAGGCCGCCGAGCAGCATGGTCGTCATCAGGTTCACGTGGCGACGCAGGTCGCCGTGGCGGTTGCCGCCCAGCGGGATGTACAGATAGTCGCGCAGGAAGCGCGACAGCGTCATGTGCCAGCGGCGCCAGAACTCGCTGATGTTCGACGCCCGGTAGGGCGAATCGAAATTGAAGGGCAACTGGACGTTGAACATGCGTGACAGGCCCACGGCCATGTCCGAGTAGCCCGAGAAATCGAAGTACAGCTGCAGGGTGTAGGCCAGTGCACCGCCCCAGGCGGTGACGAGATCGGGTTGCACGCCCTGGTCGAACACCGGAGCCACGTACGGCTGGATGCCGTCGGCCAACACCACCTTCTTCACCAGTCCCATCGCGAAGAAGGTGGCACCGATGGCCACGTTTCGTGTGTCCCAGCGGTAGGTGTCGCGGCGGGCGAACTGCGGCATCATTTCCGCGTGGTGCAGCACCGGGCCGGCGATCAGGTGCGGGAAGTAGGTCACGAACAGCAGGTAGTGCACCGGGTCCGATTCACGCACCTTCCCCTCGTGGCAGTCCACCAGGAATGCGATCTGCGTGAAGGTGAAGAACGAGATGCCGATCGGCAGGATTACATCGAACGCCGGCAGCGGAACGCCTGACAGGGTCTGGGCCGCGTCCAGGAAGAAGTTGGCGTACTTGTAGTAGCACAGCAGCGCCAGGTTGACCGCAATGCCCGCCTGCAACGGTCGACGTGCCGACCTCGCCCCACCCTGCTGCACACGTGCCGCGATGGTCTGGCCGAGCCAGTAGTTGGCTGTGATCGACGCCAGCAGCAGCAGCACGTAGCGGGGAGACCACCAGCCGTAGAAGAGCACCGATCCCAGCGCCAACCATGCTGCAGCCAGGCGGACCTGCCCGCGCCAGGACAGCAGCATGAAGACGCCGAGTACCAGCGGCAGGAAGCCGAAGAGGAATTCGTAGGAGTTGAAGAGCATGGCGCGACGTGCTGGGGGGCGTCAGCTGCCGACGGCGGCGCCGGGCTTGACCCGGCTCACCACATACCTGAACTTGCCCGACGCCTCCGCAGTAATCTCGGCCACGCGCTGCACCACGACTTCCACGCCCTGGCCCAGTCGGGCCTGGTAGTCGCGGATGATGCGCTGCTCGGCGGCGGCGTCGAACGGCGCGCTTGCCACCACCTGCACCACCGTGCGGTCCAGCGACTGCTGCTCGATGCGGAATCGCTCGACGCCGGGCAGGTCGCGCACGGTGTAGATCAGGGCCAGGCCGTGCATCACGGTGCCGTCCCGGGCTACCACAAAGTCGGTCGTGCGCCCCTGGACTTCGGCCAGGACGGTCAGGCCGCGGCCACAGGCGCAGGGGACGTCTGACAGCACCCCCACATCGCCGGTGCGGTAGCGCACGAACGGGAAGTCGCGCGTGGCCATGTGGGTGGTGACGATCTCACCCGCCTCGCCTGGCGCGCAGGGGCTGCCGTCCGGGCGCACGGTCTCGACCACGATGTCCTCGGCGCTGATGTGCAACTGGCCCTGCGGGCACTCGTGCGCGATGAAGCCGGCATCGCGCGCGCCGTAGCCATTGGCCACCGGGCAGCCGAAGCCCCGCGCAATGGCCGCGCGCTGGTTGTCGTACAGCCGCTCCGATGTGACAAAGGCCACGCGGATGCCGAGGTCGTCCAGCCGCACGCCGCGTGCTGCGGCATGGTCGGCGATCAGCGACAGGCTCGACGGGTAGCCGAAGAGCATCGCCGGCCGCACGCGGCGGATCTCCGCCACGAAATGATCCAGATTGGATGGCGACATCTCGAAAGCCGGCAGCAGGTGGCTGCGCATCAGCGCATCGCGCAATTGCTTGATCCGATCCTGTGCGCCCAGTTCGATCGGGCTGCCCCACACCACCAGTTCGGTGTCGCCGATGTCCACGCCCCACCACCGGGTGGCGCGCCACTTGGCGGCAACGTCGTGGCTTTTGCGTGCCTTGCCCATGTAGAAGATGAGCGGCTCGCCCGATGAGCCGCCGGTGTTGTAGCGGGTCAGCGGGCCGGCATCGTCAGCCTGCAGCGTTTGTCCCGCAGCACGGATCTCCGGCTTGCCCATCAGGGGCAGCGTACGCAGCTGTGCCAGGGTGACCAGCGCCTTGGGGTCGAAGCCGCTGCGGGCGAAAAGGTCCCGATAGTGCGGCACATGCTGACCGATGTCGGTCAGGAATCCGCGCAGCCGTGCCACCTGGTCGGCTTCCAGGCGTGCCCGGTCCCACCACTGGCTGGTCTCGAGCCGGCGTCGCACGGCGACGGAGGCATGGCCCTTGAGCCGCTCGTGCAGGGGAAACAGCGCGTGGGCGCAGAACGCGGTGTACGGTCTCATGGCCGAGGGCAGAGGCTGGCGGCGCGACGGTAGGCCGACATCCAGCGATCGAACACTTCTGGCCACGCAAAGTGCCCTGCGCATGCCAAGCCGTTGTATCGCAGCCGCTGGGCCAGGGCAGGTTCACCCAGCACGCGCAGCGCGGCGTGGGCCATCGCCGCTGCGTCGCCCACCGGCACCAGCAGCGCCGTCTCGTTGTCGGCCACCAGGTCGGGGATGCCGCCCGCATTGGTGCTGACCACCGGCACGCCGCTGGCCAAGGCCTCCAGGATGGAGATGGGCATGTTGTCGGCCGTGCTGGGGTTGAGCATGCAATCGGCCTGGGCATACAGCGCCGGGATTTGGGCGTTCTCGATCCGGCCGACAAACCGGACGGCCTCGCCGAGCGCTAGTTCTCGCACCATGGCCTGCAGCTTGGCGAGCTCGGGGCCGCTGCCGGCAACTGTCAGGCGCGCGGCAGGCCAGGTGCGTCGGATGTCGGCAAACGCGCGCAGCGCGGTCGGTATGTCGTAGATCGCCTCCAGGTTGCGTGTGACGATCAGATGCGGAGCATGGTCAGGTGCGCGGCCGGCGGGCCCGAACCTTGAAAGGTCGACGATGTTCGGGATCACCTCCGCGTCCAGCCCGTGCTGGCCGAAGACCCGCAACAGGAAGCTCGACGGCGTCACCCGTACCTGCGCGCTGCGCAGCGTGGCCAGCACATGGCGCGGCGCCGCACGAAAGAAGCTGTCGGCCAGGCCGCCTCTGTAGTTGATGATCACCGCACGGTCGCGGGCCCGGGCCATCCACACAGCGGGTGCGGCAAACAGGTGCCAAGCCCAGCCCGAGTTGGCCAGCACATGCACGACCTGAGCCCGGCCGCAGGCGCGCCACAACCTCCACAGGTAGGGCAGCAGGCGGAACAGCGCCCGCAGCACGGGTACATGTCCGACCCACCCAGGGCTGTACGGCGTGTTGGTGCGCACCAGCTCGGCGCTCACGCCTTCCTGGCGCAGCAGCCGCACCAGCTGTTCGCACTGGTTGGCCATGCCGCCTGAAGGGGGCGGCAGCGGGCCAACCACGCACACGCGCGGCCAACTCGCTTCGACCGGTGCCGCGCGCATGCCAGCCAGCCCTCGATCACCAGCACAGGCCGGTGATCCGGGCGCGAATGTCGGCGCGGTTGGGCAGGTTCACCAGGTCGATGACCAATTGGTCAGGCCGGCAGTGAGCCGCCAGCGCCTCGTAGACACGTGCTTCAGTCAACCCCACCACCAGCACTTCGGCCCCGCCGATGACGGTGGCCAGGTCGGCCTGCAGCAGCTGGCCGATGTGCGGCAGATGGGTTTCGACGTAGCGCTTGTTGGCACCCAGCAACTGTGCGAGGTGCACCTCGGGGTCATAGATGCTCAGCGACATGCCCTTGCCGATGAGCTGTTCGGCCAGCGTAACGAGCGGGCTCTCGCGCAGATCATCGGTGCCGGTCTTGAACGACAGGCCGACGAAGCCGACGCGGCGCTTGCCGCTGGCGATCACCTGGTCATAGGCCAGGCCGAGGTGCTTTTCGTTGGATGCCAGGATCGACGACAGCATCGGCAGTTCGACGTCGCGCGTCTTGGCCAGGTAACTGGTTGCGCGCAGGTCCTTCGGAAGGCATGAGCCGCCGAACGCGAAACCGGGCTTGAGGTAGGCGCGCGAGATGTTGAGCTGGGTGTCCTGGCACACCAGGTCCATGACTTCGAAGGGATCGACGCCGAGAGCGCCGCACAGGCGGGCAGTCTCGTTGGCGAAGGTGATCTTCAGCGCATGGAAGTTGTTGCAGCAGTACTTCATCATCTCGGCCGAACGCACCGAGGTCTTCAGGAACTTGCAAGGCAGGTGGCCGAACAGGTCCTGCAGCATCGCCACCGGATGGTCGTGGTTGGCGCCCACCACGGTGAAGGGTGGCTTGTCATAGTCGCGGATCGACGATCCCTCGCGCAGGAACTCGGGCTGGAAGCAGAGGTGGAAGCCCTCGCCGTCCATCTTGCCGGACTCGCGCTCGATGATCGGCCGCAGGACATCTTCCACCGTGCCTGGCACCAGCGTGGAGCGGAAGACCACCACGTGCGGCGTCGTCTTGTTGGCGATGGCGCGACCCATGCTCTCGGCCAACCGCAGCACGGCGCTCTGGTCCTGGCTGCCGTTGGCCGCCGACGGCGTGCCGACGCAGACCAGCGACAGGTCGCTGTCGGCGACTGCTTGTTCGGTGTCGGTGGTGACGCGCATCCGGCCACTGGCGGCCACTTGCTGCATCAGGTCGACCATGCCTTCCTCGACCACCGGCGTCTTGCCTCCAGCAATCAGTTCGAGCTTGTTGGCGTCAATGTCGACGCCGATCACCTGGTGGCCGTCGCGCGACAGGCAGGCCAGGGACACTGCGCCGACGTAGCCGAGACCGAAGATGCTGATGTTCATGGTTGAGGATGCGCAGTGGAGCTGCAGGAGTGGCGATGGCCGGTTCCAGGACGGCGTCCGTCGGGCGCTGTGCCGGAGCGCATGCGACAAGGGACGGGATGAGGCTAGCTGGCAGCCCGAAAGGGCACAAGGAAATGCATCACGTGCGGGCCGTCGCTGCTGCGGCCGCGTGGGATGCTAACTGCTCACAGCGGCTATGATCTGACGCATACAACCGAATCAATGCTATGGCGCTTCCGGACGATCTCCGCTCTTTGCTCGACCGCACCCTCAACCTGGATGGACGTCCCGCGGACTTTGACCGCGACACCGCCCTGATGGGCGCGCTGCCGGAGCTCGATTCCATGGGCGTGGTGGCCGTGATCACCGCTTTCGAGGATATCTTCGGATTCGCGGTGGATGACGATGAGATCGACGGCTCGGTGTTCCAGACCTTCGGCTCCTTGCTCGACTTCGTGAGCGCCAAGCTAGGCGGTTGACGGCAGCGCACCACGCCTACAATTCACCTCGTCGCCGCCACGTTGGCCAGCAGCGACGCCAACTCCGCGGTGCGGGCACGCCGGGAGTGCATGGCCGCCTGCTGGGGGCTGACGCGGCTTGCGCGGCCGGCGCGCAAGTCGCGCAGCCAGGTGCGCAAGCCCTGTTCGATCGATGCTTCGGATGCGAGATCCACGATGTCGTGGCAACCGGCACTGCGCAATGCATGAGCCGTGTTGCCAGCGGGGTCGGTCAGCGCGAAGACGGGCCGTGATGCACGCAGGTACTCGTAGAGCTTGGCGGGAATCTGGTGGTTGCACATTGCCGCCTGAAACAGCAGCAGGCCGTCGGCACACAGCATCTCCTGCAGCGCCTGGCGATAGCTCACCGGGGGCGCCAGTTCGACCAGATCGGCAATCCCGCTGTGTTCCAGCATCGGTCGGTAGTGGGCATCGCTTCCGGTGGCGCGCAGCACCACGCGCAGCGTCCCGGCACTGACCATGCCCTCGCACTTCAGTTTGGCCAGTGCCGCGAAGAACGGGCGCGGATCGCGCTCTTCCGGGTACAGCACGCCGCTGTGTACCAGCGTCAGTTGCCCGGGGAGGCCGAGCGGCTGCCGTCGCAGGTCGCGCTCGGCATCGGTGAAGTTGTCCTCGTCGAAGCCGTTCTCGATGATCGACCAGCGTGACGCAGGCAGGTCTGGGTAGCGCTGGGCATACATGTCCAGTGCCCCGCTGGTGGTGAAGAGCGCCCGCGTGCAGCGTCGCACGACCGCTCCCTCCAGCCAGCGGTTGAAGCGCCAGGTGATGGGGTCGCGCGGGAACTCCGAGTCAGTCATGTTGTCGCGGAAGTCGGCGATCCAGGGCACGTCGGTCAGGCGCTGCAGGCTCAGCCCGATCATGTGCGCGGTGGCGATCGGGAAGGTGCTGAACATCGCCTGCGGTCGGTGCTGCCGGATCAGCTGCCAGCCGCGCCAGACCCCGGCTGGCCACCAGCTGACCCAGCGGTCAGGGATCGACATCGGCCTGAGGTAGCGTCCGCGCCAGGCCAGATGCCGCGAGGTGTCCAGCGCGAAGGCCCGCTCCACCTGCAGCCCGGCGGGGATGTCGGCCATCTGACCGTCGCTGACCCGGTCATAGGCGCGTGGATCGACCGTCAGCACGATGGGTTCCCAGCCGTGGTCGCGCAGGTAGGCCGAGAACTTGAGCGTGCGCTGAATGCCGCTGCTGCCGGCCACTGGCGGGTAGTGGTAGGCGATCATCAGCACCTTTCGGTGCCCGGAAAGGTGTCCTGACGTGGTCACAGGTCGAGCGCCATCGTTTCGGAGTAGAGATAGTCCACCTGCTCGTCGCGAAGTCCCCTGCTGAGGTACAGCTTGGGGTTGAAACCCGTGCGCACCGCAGATGGCCATGGCGTTGCCTGCAGCAACCGGTACTCCACCTGGCTGCAGACGAACCCCTGCGCCAGCAGATGGCCGGCCAGCCGACGCCAGCCGGCACGCAGCTGCGTGCGATCGCTGGCATGCAGGACCGTGGCGGTGGGCAGACCTTTGAAGACCCGGCGCTTGTAGATCACGTGGCACCAGGCGCCCGGTTGCCCGACCAGCACGTGATGCAGCCACGGGTAGCGCAGGTGCTGCTGCCAGTCGGCCCGTGCGCTGCCGTTCAGCGCCTGCTCGATCTGCTGGGGGGATGTGATGATGCGCAAGCCCCCGATGGCAGGCCAGGGCAGGTTCAGCGCCACCACTTGGCGGTCGTCCAGCGGCTTGAACTTCAGGAACTGCAGCGTGCCGGCGACCACCTTGGTGGGTGAGAAGTCGGAGAAGTGCCAGCCCTGTTGCGACACCACCGCCATGGCCAGGCGCATGCTCTGCTGCCGGTAACCGTCGAGCACGCACCAACTGGTGATGTTGCAGGTCTTTGCGGGTTGACCGTCGATGAGGCGCTCGGCGTACAGCGCGCCGATGCCGCCCACGATGCGTCCCTGGTCGCGCACCACGAAGCCGTGGTTGGGCAGCTCGCCAGGCCAGCCGTTGCCGGCAAAGGCTTGTGCCCACTCGGCCGGACTGCGACCGCTGTCAAGATGGTCATGCAGGAACTGTGCGAACTCGGGCAGGGTGTCTGCCGTCACGGGTTCGAGTTGGGGTCTTGCCATGGCTGTGCGGCTCCGGGTCTACCAGCTGCGCAGCCAGTCCAGGCCCCATGCCACAACCTGGCCGCGCAGCCGTGCTGACGAGAAGGTGTGATCGCCCTCGGGCAGATCGTGCCGGCGGGTCTGCCGATCAGTCAGCGCCTGCTGCCACTCGGGCGAGTGGCGCAGCACGTCGTCGAACTCGCGAGCGATGAGGTCTCGCCCGCTCATCACAAGCAGCACGCGGCCCTTGAAGCGTTGGGCGCCGATCAGCAGGCTTTGCGGCAAGGGCAGGTCGCGCGCGATGGGACCTGGCGCCCTGGCTGCTGTCGGCGATGTCGCCACGACCGGACCACGCCTGGACTGCAGCCACAGCCCGAAGGCGGAACGCGCCGACGCGAAGGGATTGAACTGGCCGCTGAACACCTTTTTCCAGAGGCTGGGCTCCATGAGCCGCTGCAGGTAGTAGTGCTTGAGCACCGCCTTGGCCTGAAGTGCCTCGGTGCGCACCCAGGGGTTCAGCAGCACGGCACCCTTGACCCTCGAATCCCGACCGGCATACAAAAGGATCGCGGAGGCGGCATCGCATTCGCCCCAGAGCACCACCTCGTCCAGTTGCGGGCATTCCTGCACGAGGCGGTCCACGGCGCAGCGGATGTCATCGTCCACGGCCATGAACCCCTGGAACTCGCCATGGGCGTCACCCATGCCGCGGTAGTCGAAGCGCAGCACCGGGAAGCCTTCGGTGCACAGTGTGCGCGCCCACAGCGTGAGCTGCCGGTGACCGCCCACGCGGTACTGCGGGCCGCCGCCCACGACCACCACCACGCCACGCCGGGCTGGCGTTGCCGGCCGGTGCAGGATGCCGATCATCGTGCTGCCCTGGCAGTCCAGGGTGAGGGCCTGCTCGCTCAAGGGTGTGCTCCAGCGTTGGCAGGTTCCGCTGCCCAGGTGCGCAGCCAGTCGGTGCTGCACGCCACGGCTTCAGGTGCCAACACGCGCTCGTGCACTTGCCAGAAGGCCGGGCCATCGAAGGTGCGCACCTCGCATGCCACACCGGCCCCGGGCCAGCGCGCCAGCAGCGCCTTCGTGCCAGGCGATGGTTCGGCCTTGTCGACAGGAGCATTCTCCAGCCAGAGCATGTTCGTGCCCTCGGCCAGGCGATGGCTGTCGAGCCGGGCATTGTCGATGGCCTGGGTGAGGGCAGGGTGCAGGGCGTAACCAGCCACTTCCACCGCCGTGCCAGCCGCCAGCACCTCGCGCATGGATGCGGTGGTTTCCTTGGGGAGATCTGGCCGGTCGATCTGTGCGGCGATGCGCACGCGCAGAAACTGCGTCAAATGGGTCTTGCCATCGCTCACGGGTTGCCAGAGCAGCAGGGCCGTGCCCGCGTCTGCATGGCGGGCGTGCCACTCGGTTGCCAGTATGGCGCCGAGGCGGATGCCCCACAGCACGCGGCAGCCGCCGGGCAGGGCCGCCAGCCAGCGATGTGCCGCATCGATGCCGTCGAGCCAGGCTGACCAGCGCGCTTCGGCAAAGTCACCGGCACTGTCCCCCGTGCCCAGAGGGTCGACCACCAGGGTACCGAAGCCGATCGCCGCCCACGCTGCTGCCTGCCGGGTGACCATGCTGCGGCAGCGGTTCATCTCTTCGTTGAACGGCAGCACGCACAGGACATGGCCCTGCAGCGGCACCGCCGCCGCAGGTGCGTGGTGCACGGCAAACAATGCGCCGGCAGGCGTGTCGAGAAAGAATGGCTGGGTGATCACGGTGGCTTCAGGGCCGTGCACCCTGGCGCCGATGTGCGGGGCTCAGGGCTTGGGTAGGGGGTGAAGCGCGTCGTGGTGTGGAACAGGCGCGCTGTGGCGTCTAGTCACGCCTTGCGTTCGCCGCCCGGGCGCTAGCCCCTATCGGCGACGATGGGCGTGCGTGCCGCATCGGATGGGCAGCACTCACGCCACGCCTTTGCGGCGGCGCAGGTAGGCGGCCATCGACGTCAAGGTGCCGAGGTTGTCGATGGTGAGTTCGTCGACCGGGATCTTGAAGCAGTAGGTGGCTTCAAACCAGGCGATGAGCTCGAGCAGGCCAGCGGAGTCGATCAGCCCTGTGGCGGGGATCAGCTCGTCGGGTGCCAGGTCGCTCGCATCGGCGCCCAGGGTGTCAGCGATGGCCACGATCCGGGCCTTGAGGGCTGCTTCGATGGCGTCGGTCTCGAGATTCAAGAGGGCCTCTTTCGGGTTGGTGCTCAGGGCGACTTGGGCGGATTGCCCAGCTTGCGCAACATGGTGGCGATGTCACCGCCGTGGATCACGCGGTGGTCATAGGTGGCACCTAGCACGCCAGCGCCCTGGGCATCGACGGTGTGGCCAATCATGACCGCCGTCATCGGCGCCAGGATCGGCATGTGGCGCGACACCTTCCAGCGCGACATGCTGGAGAAGCCGATTGTCGCGCCCTGCAACTCGGCGGGCTTCAGCGCATGGGCGGCGGCACGACGCTGTACGTCGATCAACGCATTGATGAAGCCGAGTTCACCCAGGGCCGCGGCGTCACGCACCACCGCCAGATAGAGCACGTCGCCAGCCTGGACCGTGAAGCCGAGGTTGACCTGGCCGTACTCATGGCGTTCATCGCCGACCAGCGTGGCATTGATGCTCGGGTTCTCTGCCGCCAGCGTCACCAGGCGCCAGGCCAGCATCGGCAGCAGCGGGTTCAGCAGCAGCTTGTGCTGGGCACCGACGGCAGCAGCCCGTTGCTCCCAGGCAGCATGGTCGTAGGCCAGCTCAACGTAGCCGGGCACGGCCACCTCGCGTTGCCAGGTCACCGTCTGCAGCATGCCGCGTTCATGGCTCTGCAGCGCCTTGCGCTGGCCTGGCTGCGTGGGCAAGGCGGCTGCCACTGCTGTTGCGATGGCACTGCGCCCGGGCTGGAGCGACGCCATGCCGTGCCTGGCCATGTGCTGCAGCACGTCCTGCGCGCTGAGCCGATCGCCGCTGGCGGCCACGTCGGCCGCCTGCAGGCCGTGTTCACGCAGGAGGGCCCGCGCCTTGGCCGTGGGCGTGCCAGTGGCTTGGCGGTTGTCGGCCTTGGCAGCTGCCTGCTGCGGCATGGCCTCGTCGGCCGTGCTGCCCAGCCAAGCCAGCACGCTGCCGACTGTGACCATGGCATCGACCTCGCCCAGCCAGCCCAGCAGGAACCCCGCGGACGGGGCCTCGACATCGACCACCGCCTTGTCGGTCTCGACCGAGGCGATCACCTGGCCGGCGCTGATGGCCGCGCCGATGGCGACATGCCATTCAACGAGCTTCACCTCGTCGTCGTTGTTGTTGATACGGGGGACGTGGACGGGGACGGCCATCGCGGGGCTTTCGGTTCGGCAAGCGCAGGAAGGGCGCCGGATCAGAAAAGATCGAGGACGTTGTCGACGATGGCCTGCTCGTCGAGAAGCTGCGCGACTTCCAGACTGCGGGCGGCAGCGATCGGTGCCGGCGGCGTTCCGATGCGCATCACCTGCCCGCGGTAGCCGGCCTCGGCCAGGCTGGCGGCCAGTTCGGCAGTGACACCGTAGGCATGGTGCGATTCTTCGACCAGCACGATGCGCGGGTGTGGCATCAGTTCGGCCAGCAGTGAGGCCAGGGGCAGCGGCGCCAGCAGCGCAGGCGCCACGATGCGCACGGCCAGTTCCTCGTCCTGGCGCAGCCGCTGCGCGGCGCGCTCGACCACAGGCAGCATGCCGCCGAAGCTGACCAGCACCAAGTCGGGCGCATCGCTGCCCGAGGTCAGGGTGGGAAACAGCTCGGCGCCCAGGTCCTCCGGATCTGCCGGAATGGGCTGGTAGTCGCCTGGCGTCTGTGCCTCGCTGTAAAGCAGCTTGTGCTCCAGGAAGACCGTGGGGTTGGGCCAGCGCGTGGCGGCATCGACCAGCAACTGGCCCACGTTGTGGCGGTGGCTGCCATAGAGCACCGTCAAGCCCGGCACTGACACCAGCAGGTTCTCGACGCTCTGGCTGTGGGTCGGGCCGTAGCCGCGTCGTCCGCCGCAGGGGGTGCGCATGATCAACGGCACCGTGCAGTCCGCAAACATGCCCGGGAACTTCACCGCATGGTTGTAGAGCTGGTCCATGCACAGCGTCATGAAGTCGGCGAACATGATCTCGACGATCGGTCGCTGGCCTGCCATCGCCAGGCCGATGCCTGCGCCCGTGATGCCAGCTTCGCTGATTGGGGTGGAGATCACGCGCCCCGCAAAGGCGTCGGAGAGGCCGGCCGTAACCTTGAAGGCACCGCCATAGGGCTCGTGCAGGTCTTCGCCGAGCAGGATGGTGGCCGGCACATGCGTCAGCAGGGCCTGCAGTCCCAGGTTGATGGCCGTGCGCACGTTGGCAGCGCCTGCTGGCTGCGCTGTCCAGCCAGCGGGCGCCGGCAGGGCGCTGCGGATGGCATGTTGCGGCACATGTGCGAACCGTGACAGCGGCGAGGCCAGCGCCTTGGCTTCCACCGTCATGAGGAACGCTTCGGTGCGCGCCAGGATCTGGGCCCGCTGCGCCTCGCTCAGCTTCGCCCCCAGGGCTGCCAGAGGGTCCCGTGCTGCTATGCGCTCGCGCTCTGTCGGCGGGCGCAGGTCATCGCCCTTGCTGTGCGGGCCGAGGCGACAGGTGTTGACGACCAGCATGCCCGGCCCCTGGCCATCGCGCAGGCTGGCCACGATGTCGGCCACGCGAGCACAGAAGTCGGGTGCCGCGTCATCGAGCGTCCAGGTGCGCAGGCCGAAGGCCTCACCCCGGCCTTGCACCGAGCCGCCGAGGGTGTCAGCCGTGGAGGTGGTCTGTGCGATGCCGTTGTGCTCCACCACGAACAGCACCGGCGCCTTCCAGATGGAGGCCAAGTTCATACTCTCGTAGAGCATGCCTTCGCCGAGCGTGCCGTCGCCAATCATTGTGGCCACCACCGCGCGGCTGCCGCGGCGCTTGCGCTCCAGCGCCAGACCGGTGCCGATGGCCGTCATCCCGGCCTGCACCCCGTTGCTGTGGAAGTGACGGTAGGCGATGTGCTGGCTGCCGCCAAAGCCCCGGCACACTCCCGCCTCGCGGCCCATGATCTCGGCCACCAGGCCGACGAAGTCGCCAGAATAGGTGAGGAAGTGGCCGTGGTTGCGGTGGTTCGACAACACGACATCGTCGGCATCGCCGAGGGCACGCACCACGGCCATTTGGCACAGCTCCTGCCCCAGACAGGTGTGGGTGGTGCCCGACAGCAGGCCGCGGCCGAACATGTCGAGGATCAGGTGCTCGGTCTGCCGCAGCAGCTGAGCGTAGGCAAACAAGCTGGCGTCGTCAAGGCCGATGCGCGGCTTGCCGTGCAGGTCGCGTTCGAAGCCCGGGATTTCACACAGCGTCAGAGGGGCGGGGGCGGTCTGCATAGAGATGCCGAGTATGCCAAAGGGGATGGGCTGCGAACGACCCCGTCGGATGTCTGGCCGATGCAACACCGCTCAGCCCGGCAGTTAGTCACGATCGCGTGCCGGGGCAGCGTTCGGCACGCGTTGTACAGTGAGCCGGTCCCGCTTCTTCCTCTCGCGAACCCCGCAATGCCTGACGCCCACCTGATCCACGACCTGCTTGCTGTGGCTGCCGCCAGGGATGGTTCAGCCCCAGCGCTTGGCGCTGGGGCTGAGACGTTGGCCTATGGCGAGCTGCAGTATCAGGTATTGCGCATCGCCAGCGGCTTGCGCGGCATGGGGCTAGCCCGTGGCGACCGGGTCGGGATCTGGCTGGAAAAGCGCATGGAAACCGTGGTCGCCAGCTTCGGTGCCCCGGCTGCGGGCGGCGTGATGGTGCCGATGAATCCACTGCTCAAGTCTGAACAAGTGCTCTACATCGCCCAGGACTGCAACGTCCGCGTGCTGATCACCTCGCCTGACCGCCTGCTGCTGCTTGGTCCGCTACTGGCGCAACTTCCGGATCTGCGCCATGTCGTGGTCACCGCAGGCGCCAAACCGACCTTGGCGATGCCGCCCGGCGTGGTGCTGCATGCCTGGGCCGGCGTGCTGGATTCGGCCCCCGTGGACTGTCACCGCATCATCGACACCGACACCTGCGCCATCCTCTACACCAGTGGCAGCACCGGCCGGCCCAAGGGCGTGGTGCTGAGCCACCGCAACATGGTGGCCGGCGCCAAGAGCGTGGCCAGCTACCTGGGCAACCATCCGGGCGACACCCTGCTGGCCGCGCTGCCGCTGAGCTTCGACGCCGGCTTCAGCCAGCTGACCACCGCCTTCCATGCCGGCGCCCGCGTGGTGCTGCTGAACTACCTGATGCCGCGCGACGTCATCAAGGCGATGGTGCGCGAGCGCGTGACCGGCCTGACGGCGGTGCCGCCGCTGTACATCCAGCTCACCCAGATCGACTGGCCGGCCGAGATCGACGCGCACCTGCGCTACTTCGCCAACACCGGCGGGCGCATGCCGCGCGAGACGCTCAACGCCCTGCGCCAGCGCGCGCCGTCGGCGAAGCCGTTCCTGATGTACGGGCTGACCGAGGCGTTCCGCTCGACCTACCTGCCGCCCGAGGAGGTCGACCGCCGGCCCGATTCGATCGGCAAGGCGATCCCGAATGCCGAGATTCTGGTGCTGCGCGAGGACGGCACCGAGTGCGCCGCCGACGAGCCCGGCGAGCTGGTGCACTGCGGCCCGCTGGTCGGCCAGGGCTACTGGAACGACACCGAGAAGACCGCCGAGCGCTACAAGCTGCTGCCCGCCGGTGTCGGCGGCCGGCTGGCCGGGCTGCAACTGCCCGAGTACGCGGTGTTCTCCGGCGACAACGTGCGGCGCGACGCCGAGGGCTTCCTGTACTTCATCGGCCGGCGCGACGAGATGATGAAGACCTCCGGCTACCGGGTCAGCCCGACCGAGGTCGAGGAGGTGCTGTACGCCACCCGCCGCGTCGGCGAGTGCGCCGCGTTCGGCGTCGACCATCCGGCGCTGGGCCAGGCGATCCAGGTGGTGGCCACGCCGCCGGGTGATGCGCCCGACGTCGACGTCGCCGCGCTGCTGGCCGACTGCCGGCAGCGGATGCCCGCCTACATGGTGCCGCACGGGGTGACGGTGGTACCCGGCCCGCTGCCGCGCAATCCCAACGGCAAGATCGACCGCAAGCTGCTGGCCACGCAGTGGGTGGAACAGGCGGCGCAGGCGTGAGCGCCCTGCCGGCGGCCGATGCGCTGCTGATGCCCCTGGCCGGCCTGGCGCGCGAGGCCGGCGCCGCGGTGATGGCCGTCTACGCCAGTGACTTCAGCGTGCGCGGCAAGTCCGATGCATCGCCCGTGACCGCCGCCGACGAGCAAGCCGAGGCCATCATCCTGGCCGGGCTGGCGCGCCTGGCGCCGGGCATTCCGGTGGTGGCCGAGGAGGCCGCCGCCGCCGGCCACGTGCCCGACATCGCCGGCGGCACCTTTTTCCTGGTCGACCCGCTGGACGGCACGCGCGAGTTCGTCAGCCGCAACGGCGAATTCACCGTCAACATCGCCCTGATCGCGCGCGGCGCGCCGGTGCTGGGCGTGGTGTTCGCACCGGCGGTCGGCGGGGCGGCGGGGCGGCTGTTTGCCGGCGCGGTGGGGCACGGCGCCTGGGTCGAGGACGCGCAGGGCCGGCGGCCGATCGCCTGCCGCGCCGAGCCCGCCGAGGGCCTGACCGTGGTGGCCAGCCGCTCGCATGGCGATGCGGCGGCGCTGGATGCCTTTCTCGCCGGCCGCCGTGTGGCGCGGCTGGCCAACGCCGGCTCGTCGCTGAAGCTGTGCCTGATCGCCGAGGGCGCGGCCGACCTCTACCCGCGCCACGGCCGCACGATGGAATGGGACATTGCCGCCGGCCATGCGGTGCTGGCGGCGGCCGGTGGCCAGGTCTGGACCATCGATGACGGCGCGCCGCTGGGCTACGGCAAGCCGGGCTTCGAGAACCCGCATTTCGTCGCCGCCGGCCTGCCGGGCTGATGCTTCAGACGTTGTAGTAGCCGCGGTACCAGGCGACGAAGCGGCCCACGCCGTCGTCGATGGAAGTCGCCGGCCGGAAGCCGGTCCACGCCGCCAGGGCTGACACGTCGGCATAGGTGGCCGGCACGTCGGCCTGCACGAAGCGGAAGCCCGCGTCGCGGGTCAGTCGCGCCAGGCGGTCGCGCTTGAGCTGCGGGTCGTAGTAGCTGTTCAGGTTGCCCAGGCCGACCACGGTGTCGCCGCGGTCGAGCAGCAGGCGGGCGACATGGGCGCCGATGAAGCCGGCCGCGCCGGTGAGGAGGATGTGCAAGGAAGGTCTCGCGGGGTGGGCGCCGCGGCGGCTGGGTGGCGCGGCGCAGCCGGGGATTCTGTGCGAGTCGGCACATCGCCCGTCGCCGGCGCGACGGGTTGACACACCGCGAAGGCAGAATCCCACGCTGGCGTCCGGATGGCGGACGGGAGAGCTGCAAGCATGAAGATCACCGTGGTCGGTGCGGGTTTTGTGGGATTGGTCACCGGCGCGTGCCTGGCCGAGATGGGCAACCACGTGGTCTGCCTGGATGTGGACCCGCGCAAGATCGAGATGCTGCAGCGCGGCGAGGTGCCGATCCACGAGCCCGGCCTGGATGCGGTGATCGCCCGCAACGCCGCTGCCGGCCGTCTGCAGTTCACCACCGATGTGGCCGCCGCCGTGGGCCACGGCACGCTGCAGTTCATCGGCGTGGGCACGCCGCCGGACGAGGACGGCTCGGCCGACCTGCAGTACGTGCTGGCCGCGGCCGAGAACATCGGCCGCCACATGACCGACTACAAGGTGATGGTCGACAAGAGCACGGTGCCGGTGGGCACGGCCGACACGGTGCGCACGCGCATCGCCGAGGTGCTGGCCGAACGCGGCGTGGACCTGCAGTTCGCGGTCGTCAGCAACCCCGAGTTCCTGAAGGAGGGCGCGGCGGTCGACGACTTCATGCGGCCCGACCGCATCATCGTCGGCTGCGAGGACGAGCGTGCCGGCCTGCTGATGCGGGCGGTCTATGCGCCCTTCATGCGCAGCCGCGACAAGCTGGTGCTGATGGACGTGCG
>Ga0116181_1001042_pt1 | contig 24665 bp, 27 predicted proteins | sample AD_UKC075_MetaG_FD_89752 | JGI IMG/M metagenome (GOLD analysis project Ga0116181, IMG submission 89752) | Active sludge microbial communities of municipal wastewater-treating anaerobic digesters from USA - AD_UKC075_MetaG | ecosystem: Engineered > Bioreactor > Anaerobic > Digestate | place: USA... | reverse complement strand
GGCAGATTTACCTGCCCGACATGCAACTTTTGCTGCATCGCAACACTCCCTCCTGATACTGCGTCCAACGCCCCGTCATCAGGAAGGAAAAGAACATGTCCGCATCCAGCACCGCCACCCCGCACTCCACCTGGCCCCACGCCGACTCGGCTACCCGCTATGGCACCGTCAGCCGCTGGTTCCACTGGGGCATGGCCCTGTGTTTTGCGGTGGTGTTCGCCGCCGCGCTGGCGCACTATTTCCTGCCCAAATCGGATATCGAAGGCCTGCTGTGGCCGCTGCACCGCCCAGTAGGTGCCTTTCTGATGCTGCTGGTGGTGCTGCGTGCCGCCTGGGCGCTGCTGCACGCGGGCCAGCGTCCACCGCATGTGAGCCGCGCCGCCCATCTGGGCCATCTGGCGCTGTATGCGTTGATGGTGGCCGTGCCCTTCATCGGACTGCTGCGCCAGTACGGCTCGGGCCGTGCGTTCGCGCCTTTCGGCATCCCGCTGATGCCCGGTCGCCCGGACGACCGGATCGACTGGATGGTGGAACTGGGTGGCCTGCTGCATGGCGAGCTGGGCTGGGTGCTGCTGGCCTGCGTGGCGGGCCACATCGCCATGGCCCTGTGGCACCGCCGCCACCCCGCCAGCAATGTGCTGCCGCGCATGATCGGCTGATCCGCGCACGCGCTTCTATCTTGATAGCTGTATACCCAGGTGAAATGGGCGCAAACGGCCCATTTCACCCTAAAAAAGCTACAGCGCCAGTTCCAGCACCTGGCGGCTGACCTCCAGTGTCACGTCGCGGCGCTCGCCCAGCTTGGTCATACGATGGGCTTGCAGCTTCGCCAACACGGCATCCACCGCATCCGCCTTCAGGCCATAGGCACTCAGCCGGGTCTTGACGCCCATCTGCTCGAAGAAGGCCTCGGTGCGGGCGATGGCGGCGTCGATGCGCTCGTCTTCGCTCCCGCTGGTGATGCCCCACACCCGCGCCGCGTACTGCAGCAGCTTGGCGCGCTTGCCCTCGCGGCGCACCCGCAGCATGCCGGGCAGCACGATGGCCAGGGTCTGGGCATGGTCGAGGTCGTACAGCGCGGTCAACTCGTGGCCGACCATGTGGGTGGCCCAGTCCTGCGGCACACCGGCGCCGATCAGGCCATTGAGCGCCAGCGTGGCGCACCACATGATGTTGGCGCGCACGGCGTAGTTGTCGGGCTCGGCCAGGGCTTTGGGGCCTTCTTCCACCAGGGTCTGCAACAGGCCTTCGGCAAAGCGGTCCTGCAGCGGCGCGTCTGCCGGGTAGGTGAGGTACTGCTCCACCACGTGGGCGAAAGCGTCCACCACCCCGTTGCCCACCTGGCGCACCGGCAGGGTGAGGGTCTTGGTCGGGTCCAGCACCGAGAACTTCGGGTAGCAGTGGTCGCTGGAGAACGCCATCTTGGCCTGCAGCGACTTGCGCGTGACCACTGAGCCGTTGTTCATCTCCGATCCGGTGGCCGGCAGCGTCAGCACCGAGCCGAAGGGCAAGGCCTGGGTGATGTTGCCGCCGCGTTTTTCCAGAATCGCCCAGGGATCGCCCTCGAACAGCGCGGCCGCCGCGACGAACTTGGTGCCGTCGATGACCGAACCGCCGCCCACGGCCAGCAGAAAGTCGATCTTCTCGCGGCGCACCAGCTCCACCGCCTGCATCAGCGTCTCGTAACTCGGGTTGGGCTCGATGCCCTCGAATTCCAGGAACGTGCGCCCCGCCAGCGCAGCGTGCACTGCGTCCAGCACTCCGTTGCGGCGGATGCTGCCGCCGCCGAACAGCACCAGCACCCGCGCATCGGTCGGGATGTGGGCGCCCAGGTCGGCGATGCGGCCCTGGCCGAACAGGATGTGGGTGGGGTTGTAGAAGTCGAAGTTCTGCATGGTGGGGGCTCTTTCTCGTAGGTGGTGGTCGGGGTCATAAGTCGCGGTCGGTGCCGAGAAGGCATGATAGGCCTCGGTGGTCTCGGCGTGTGCTGTCGCGCTGTTGTCCTGGTGCCTTACCATTCGTCCATCATCCCAGACCCCTCACGGAGCACCTATGGCCAAAGGCGTACAAAACAGCAACAAGATGGCGAAGAAGCCCAAGAAGGACACCTCGCCCCCCAAGAACGTCAGCTCGGACCGGCCCACCCCCCCGGTCACCACGGTGCCCTTGCGCGGCAAGCTGAAGAACAAATAAGCAGCCGGCCGGCGGGGGCGCCCTTGGCCTGGCCGTCCCAGGTCTTGCAGGTGGAGATCTGGAAGTCCACGCTGTCGAAGTTGCGCAGCTCGCAGGCCATGCTGTTGCCGCCCAAGCGCTTCATCGCCGGGTGGTCGCGTGCGCCAGCCATGTCCTGCGCCAGCATGGGGGCCGGCTGCCAGCGGGCCGGAAACATGGGACATCTCCTTCCGAAAGCGGGGGGAGCGCTAAAACTACAAAATAGATAGCACACTGCCGGCGTGCATCCTCCGCATCAGAACGATTAAACCCCTGGAATATGCAAGAGGCCGTGCAGCCATGCTGTGGTTTCTGGACAGCTCTCCCCAGAAAAACGGGCCAGATTAGGGTGGATTCACTAGGGTTAACCCGGAAAATCATGGCATCACCACCCTCACCAGGAACACACCATGTCCGCCAAGAAGCTCTCCACCCTGACCCAGGACTTCATCGACGCCTACGGCAACACCGCCCACAACGTCATCCAGGCCTACCGCGCCAGCGGTGAACGCGTGGCCGGCTTCGTGGAACAGCGCTGGGAGCAGGCCCTGGAGCAGTCGCGCGGCCAGCTCGTGCCCGAAGTGCAGAACAATGCCCGCCACGCCCAGAAGGTGATCGGTGGTTACTACGTGCGTGGCCTGGCCTTCACCACCGAAGGCGCTAACTCCGTGGTGAACCAGTTGGTCACCCTGGCCGGTCAGGGCCTGCAGCAGGTGGCGGCCAACGCCAGCCGTTTTGAAGAAAAGACCGGCCTGGCTCTGGCCCCCCTGAGTCTGGTCGCCACCCCTGTGGCCGTCGCAGCCGTCAAGCTGGCCGGCCAGATCGAGCAGAAGTCGGGCGAGCTGGCCAGCAAGATCGCGAGTGACAGCGTGCTGCCCAAGCGGACTTCGGCTTTCCGCAAGGCCAAAAAGAAGTAAGCCCCCCAGGCCGCCATGCGGCCTTTTGATTTCCTGGTCACCGGAGGCAAAATATATAGTTCCACGCACCCGTGGACTATTTTTGCCTCCCATGCCTGCCGCTGACCACCCTCTCTCCAAGACCGAACACGCCTACCGCACGCTGCGCAGCGAGATCCTGCAGGCACACCTGCGGCCGGGGCAGGCACTGAAGCTGAGTGTGCTGGGCAGCACCTACGACCTCAGCTGGACCCCGCTGCGTGAGGCCCTGTCGCGCCTGGAGGCCGACCGGCTGGTGGTGGCGCAGCACAACCGGGGTTACATCGTGGCTCCGCTGCGGCAAGAGGACCTGGAAGACCTGCAGCGCACCCGCCTGGCGGTGGAGCTGCCGGCGCTGCTGGAGTCGATGCAACGCGGCGGCGAAGCCTGGGAATCCGCCGTCATTACCGCGCACTACCGCCTGTCGCGCTGCCTCTCCCCTCTGGAAACCACGGATGCCACCGCCCTGGCGGCCTGGGAAGAACGGCATGACCAGTTCCACACCGCCCTGCTGTCGGCCTGCAGCTCGGGCTGGCTGCTGCACTTCCAGCAGCAAATTGGTGACCAGCTGCGGCGCTACCACCGCATCCTGGGCGCCCTGTCGGGCAGTGGCTCGGACGCCCCTCTGCCGGCCACCATCGCCCTGCAACACCACACCCGGCTGATGGAAGCCGCGCTGGAGCACGACATCGCACGCGCCACCGCCCTCCTGGCCGAACATGTGGAAAGCACCATCCAGGTGTCACAGCCGGCACCGCAGCGTCGCGGCGACACCACAGGCACGGGCGACTGAGCGCAATCTCGACGGCGAAGCGGCTTTGGGCGCTCACCGTTGCGGCTATGGAATATATATAATTTTCGTACGCCGCCCACCTTTCACGCCACCATGACGACGCCCACCCCCCGCACGCTCTGGGACATCTCCCCCCCGGTGGACGCTGCTTCCCCGGCCTTCCCCGGTGACAGCCTCTACCAGCAGCGCTGGACGGCCACCCTCACCGACCAGTGCCCGGTGAACCTCTCGCAGATCAGCATGTCGCCCCACATCGGCGCCCATGCCGACGCGCCGCTGCATTACGACCCGCAGGGCGTCACCATCGGCCAGGTGGACCTGGCGCCCTACCTCGGCCCCTGCCGGGTGGTGCACTGCATCGGCGTGGCGCCGCTGGTGCAGTGGGAACACATCGCCCCCGCCGTGGAACGCGCCCCGCTGCCGCCCCGGGTGCTGGTGCGCACCTATGCCCGCATGCCGGCGAACCGCTGGGACCCGGCCCTGCCCGCCATGGCGCCCGACGCGATCCGCCGGCTGGCCGACCTGGGTGTGCTGCTGATCGGCATCGACAGCGCCAGCATCGACCCCGCCGACAGCAAGACCCTGGACAGCCACCAGGTCATCCGCCAGCGCGGCCTGCGGGTGCTGGAAAACCTCGTGCTCGACGAGGTACCCGAAGGCGACTATGAACTCATCGCCTTGCCGCTGAAGCTGATGCAGGCCGACGCCTCCCCCGTGCGCGCCGTGCTACGTGCACTGTAGTGCAACACCCCCCATGCCGCTGCGCGGCCCCCCCTCTCTGGCCTATGGCCGGAGGAGGGCGCACCCGGTGGCCGGGCCAAGCCCGTTCCACGGGTGCCCTGGCATGGCCTGCTCCGCGGCCATTGGATCGTTGAGGGCGCGCCAGTTTCTAGACATCACCATGGAAAACCAACATGACCACCCTGCACGACTGCCAGGCGCTTGACGCCACGGATGCGCTGCGCCCCCTGCGCGCGCACTTCACCCTGCCCGAGGGCATGGTTTACCTCGATGGCAACTCGCTGGGTGCCATGCCCAGCGCCGCAGCCGCCCGCGTGGCTGACGTGGTCACCCGCGAATGGGGCCGCGACCTGATCGGCAGCTGGAACAGCGCCCGCTGGTTCGACCTGCCCCAACGCCTGGGCGACCGGGTGGCCACGCTGGTGGGTGCGGGCAAGGGCGAGGTGGTGGTTACCGACAGCACCTCGGTCAATCTCTACAAGGTGCTGCATGCCGCCATCGCCATGGCGCAGCAGAACGACCCCGGCCGCCGCGTGGTGCTGTCCGAGCGCGCCAACTTCCCCACCGACCTCTACATCGCCCAGGGCCTGTGCGCCGCGCAGGGCCTGGAGCTGCGCCTGGTGGACGCCCAGGACACCCCCACCGCCTTGGCCGACCCCCATGCCGGCGGCGTGGCCGTGCTGATGCTGACCCATGTGAACTACCGCACCGGCGCCATGTTCGACATGCAGGCCACCACCGCTGCCGCCCATGCTGCGGGCGCCCTGGCCATCTGGGACCTGGCCCACAGCGCTGGCGCTGTGCCGGTGGACCTGCTGGGCGCACAGGCCGACTTCGCCATCGGCTGCGGCTACAAATACCTCAACGGCGGCCCCGGCGCCCCGGCCTTCGTGTGGGTGCACCCGCGCCATGCCGACGCGTTCTGGCAGCCCCTGTCGGGCTGGTGGGGCCATGCGGCACCCTTCAGTTTCACGCCCGAGTACCGGCCCGCGCCGGGCATCGGCCGTTACCTGTGCGGCACCCAGCCCATCATCAGCCTGTCGGCGCTGGAGTGCGGCCTGGATGTGTTCCAGGCCGCCGAAGCGCTGGGCGGCATGGCCGCGCTGCGCCGCAAGTCGCTGGCGCTGACCGACCTGTTCATCACCCTGGTGGAAGAACGCTGCGCCGGCCACGGCCTGGCACTGGTCACCCCGCGCGACCATGCCCAACGCGGCTCGCAAGTCTGTCTCTCGCGGCATGACCCCCACGCTCCGCCGCTACACGGGTCGCTGCCCCCCGAGGGGGCCGTCGCCGCCTTGGGGCGGCCCGGCAGCGGCGAGTCGGGCGCCTACGCCATCGTGCAGGCCCTGATCGCCCGCAACGTGGTCGGCGACTTCCGCGCGGGCGACCCACCCGGCCAGGCGGATGGGGTCGTGCCCATGCCCGACATCCTGCGTTTCGGCTTCACGCCGCTGTACCTGGGCTTCGAGGACGTATGGAACGCCGTGGAGCAGCTGCGGCAGGTGCTGGAATCCGGTGAATGGCAGGAGGCACGCTTTCACCGGCAGAACGCGGTGACGTGAGGTGTAAGTGCGTAGTTAGGCAGTCACCTCTAATTCATCCCAATACCACGCGAAAATACTCTTGAGCTCAGCTCGGATGAGCCAACATCCATAAACCACCGACGCAGTGCTCAGTCCAGAATCTCCAGCACCATATCGTCCGCCCACAGCGTGCCATCTTCCTCCAGCATGGGGCCGACGTTGATGTAGTAGGTTTGCGGGGGCAACTTGACCTCGACGCTGTACCGCTTCCAGTCCTGGTCGCCGCGCACGCGGCGGTTGTCCATGTAGTTGTGCACCAGGGTGTTGCCTCCGCCATCGGTGATCTGCAGCGTCAGCGCACCGCCCACGCCGGTGGCGCCCTGGGTCTTGAGGTAGCCGCTCAGGCGGGCTGTCTTGCCAATCCAGGCAGGGTCGGCCTTGATGCGCTGGTCGAGTGCACCAAAAAACTCCGGGCCATGGCGTGTGATGCGGGCGCTGGAGGGCGCCGAATAGGCGTTTTCCGGGTCCGCCACAAAGTGGTAGGACTTGCCCCGGGCATGCTCGATGCGCGACCAGCCCGCCATACGGCCGGTGGCATCGGGCTCGAAGGAGGGGTTTTTCAAGGGCACCACGGTACGCCCGGTGACCGCAGCCGAGGTGGCCGAGGCCGGGGAAGGGGCCGGAGCAGCAGCGGTGGCCCTGGGCGCTGCAGACTGGGCGCAGGCGCCACACAGCAGGGCGGCGGCCAGCGCCAAAGAAGTGGCCAGAGGGAATTGCAATGGCATGGATATCACTTTTCTTCGTCCGGGGAGGCGGGGGTAGCCCGTGAGGACTTGGGGCGTTTGCGTTCGTCGCGGCGCGATTGTCGCAAAGCCTCGGCAGCCTCTGCCTCCGCCGTCCAAGCGGCAAACTCTTCCGGCGTCTCCAACGTGATGCGGCCCAGCGTGGCGGCGCGGAATTCGTGGATGACGATTTCGGCGGCCTTCTGCAGGTTGACCTTGCCGCGCCCCAGCAGTGCGCCGCGGCGGCGGCCGATGTCCTCCAGCAGTTCCTCGTCCTGCAGCGCCCCGGCATTCGGCACCTTGAAGCGCGCGGCCAGCAGGCCGGCGTAGTGGCCCTTCAGGTAGGCCACCAGCTCCAGCGCCACCTCCTCGTCGTCATAGGCATTGCGGCCGACGGCACCACTGATGGCCAGGTTGTAGCCGCTGCGCGGCACGGTGATGCGCGGCCACAGCATGCCCGGGGTGTCCCACAGGTAGAAGTCATCGGCCAGCACGATGCGCTGCTCCAGCTTGGTGATGCCGGCCTCGTCACCGGTCTTGGCCTGGCGTTTGGCGCTCAGGGTGTTGATGAGGGTGGACTTGCCCACGTTGGGCACGCCGCAGGCCAGCACCCGCATGGGCTTGGCCATGCCGCCCCGCAGCGGCGACAGGGTGTGGCAGGCATCGATGATGGCCTGGCGGTGGGTGGTCTGGCTGGCGTCCAGCGCCAGCGCACGGGTGCCGGGCTGGGCGTTGTAGTGGTCCAGCCAGGCGGTGGTGCACACGGGGTCGGCCAGGTCCTGCTTGTTGAGGATCTTGAGCGTAGGCCGGCCGGCCGTCAGCTCGGCCAGCATGGGGTTGGCGCTGGAGCCGGGCAGTCGGGCGTCCAGCAGCTCCAGCACCACGTCGATGTCCTTGACCCGCTCGGCAATGGCCTTGCGGGTGACGTTCATATGGCCGGGGAACCACTGGATGGCCATGGGCGGGGGCTTTCTCGAATCGGGGTGATGCTACGAATGTTGTAGCTATATGCGCCCGTGAAATAGGCGCAGGGGCCGCATTTTATCTTGCAAAAAGCATCCGGAGAGCTGCATTCCTCTTTCCAGGGCACCCGTGGAACGGGCTTTGCCCGGCCACTGGGTGCGCCCCCTTCGCGTCAGCAGAAGGGGGAGCGGCGCAGCCGCATGGGGGTTGCTTCATTTCCTCGCCGCCATGGCCTGCCCGACTTCGTTGGTGCCCTGGGCCGAGCCGTTGGCAGGCACGGTCTCGCCGGTGCGGCTGGTGACCTCGGCCAGGCGCTCGGCCAGTTGCTCGGGCACCTCAACGCCCAAGCCCAGGTGGATGCCGCTGGTCAGCGTGACATGGGCGGCCTCGAAGGTGCCGGCGCCTGCGCACAGGATGGTGCGGGTGGGGGCGCTCTCGTGCGCCAGCACCAGCATGGCAGGCACCACGGCCTCGGGCTTGAGGGCGTCCAGCACTTCCTGGGGCATCAGGCCTTCGGTCATGCGGGTGGCGGCGGTGGGGGCCAGGCAGTTCACGCGGATGTTGTTCTTGGCGCCTTCCAGGCTCAGGGTCTGCATCAGGCCGACCAGGGCCATCTTGGCGGCGCCGTAGTTGCTCTGGCCGAAGTTGCCGTACAGCCCGGAAGACGAGGTGGTCATGACGATGCGGCCGTATTGCTGCGCGTTCATCAGCGCCCACACAGCCTTGGTGCAGTAGACCGCGCCCATCAGGTGCACGTCCACCACCAGCTGGAAGTCGGCCAGCTCCATCTTGGCAAAACTCTTGTCGCGCAGGATGCCGGCGTTGTTGACCAGGATGTCCACCCGGCCCCAGGCATCCACGGCCTGCTGCACCATGGCCTGCACAGCCACCGGGTCGGTGACCGAAGCGCCATTGGCCAGGGCCTCGCCACCGGCTGCGCGGATCTCGTCCACCACCGCCTGGGCGGCGCTGGCCGAGCCGCCCGAGCCGTCGCGTGTGCCGCCCAGGTCATTGACCAGCACGCGTGCCCCGCGTGCGGCCAGCGCCAGCGCATGTTCGCGGCCCAGGCCGCCGCCCGCGCCAGTGACGATGGCCACGCGGCCCTTGAATTCGATAGCCATGGGAAATTGCCTTTCTGCTGAAGTGTCTCGTGGCGGCCATTGTGCGGGAACCACACCACCCGCCCTGCTGCACAGGTGACGCGTGTGGAACAATGCCGCGCCATGACGGACCCTATAGCCCCCACCGACCGACCCTCGGCCCTGGCCATGTTTGCCGCGCTGCAGGCGCGCGCGCAGGCCATAGGCATGGTGCTCAGAGTGCCACCGCCCGAGCCCACCAGCTGCTGCGGGCGCGGCTGCAATGGCTGCGTCTGGGAGGGCTACCTGGCAGCGGCGGACTACTGGCGCGAAGAAGCGTTGCTGCAGCTCGCGCCCTGAAACAGCTCCAGTGCAGGCTGCAAATCTGCACCGCACCCCCATTTTTGCCGCAGAAGCGCGCTACATTTTGGGCAGTGTGAACTACTGGAGAACCCAATGCCTTTGCGCCGCACCTCCCCTCTCAGCTTGATCGCCCTGACCGCCATCGCCGCTTCGACGCTGGTGCTGTCAGCCTGCAGCAGCCCTTCCACCGGTGCCAACGTGTCCACTTCTGCCCCTGCCAGCGCCGGCGTGTCCTCGGCCGTGCTCACCGGACACCACTGGGCCCTGCAATCGGCCACCAATGTCCAGGGCCAGCGCATCGACGCCTTTTTCCCGTCGCCTGCCAAGCCGATGACGCTGAACTTCGCCGAGGGGCGCGTCAACATCGCTGGCGGCTGCAACCTGCGCGGCGGGGCCTACCAGATTGACGGCGGCAAGCTGGTGGTGGGCCCGATGCCGTCCACCATGATGGCCTGCGAGCCCCCGCTGATGGCCGCCGACAAGTCCATGGCCAACGCCCTGGCCCAGCCGGCCACGATCACGGTGCAGCCGGGCACCCCCGCCACGCTGACGCTGGTGACGGCCACCAACGACAAGTTGGTCTTCACCGGCACCCCCACGCTGGCGTCGCAGCACGGCGCGCCCACCCGCATCTTCCTGGAAGTGGCCCCGCAGAAGGTGGCCTGCAACCACCCGCTGATGCCCAATGCCCAGTGCCTGCAGACGCGCGAAATCAAGTTCAACGAACAAGGCCTGCGCGTGGGTGACCCCGGCCCATGGCAGGTGTTCCAGGGGGACATCCAGGGCTTCACCTTTGAGCCGGGCTACCGCTCGGTGCTGCGCGTGGACCGCTACACCCGCACCAACCCGCCGGCGGATGCGTCGCGCTACATCTTCGTGCTGGACATGCGGGTGGAAACAGCCCGTGTAGAGAAGTAAACACCCCCCAAGCGGCTTTGCCGCTCCCCCCTCTGCTGCGCGAGGGGGGCGACACCAGTGGCCGGGCAAAGCCCGTTCCACGGTGTCCGCTGGTATGGCCTGCTCCGCGGCCTTGTGATCCGTTGCATGCAAGCACCTGCTGTGAGGTGCCCGAGAAACGGGGTGGTCTTAACCCGACATGCCCAGACGCCGGGGCGAGACGTACTGCTCGCGGTACTGCTCGAACGGCAGGGTGTCGGCGGCCTCGATGGCGCGCTGGTCCTGCACAGACTGGGCGGACTCCGCCTCGAACGCCGCCTGCTGTTCGGCGCTGAAAGGCAGTGCCAGCAGGGACTCGCGGGCCTGCAGCGACTGCTGCCGCACAAAACGCACGAACGAATTCTCATGCCCGGCCGCCATGGCTGCCAGCACTTGGGCCGATGGCAAGGCACTGGCATCGTCCAGGCCGGCCTGCGCGGCGGCCAGGGCCGCGCTGTAGTCGCTGCTGCCGTGGGCGGCATCCAGCGCAGCGGCAATCGGGCCGAACGCGGCCAGCAACTCGGCCCCCCACTCCACCAGCGTGACTTCCTGGCCCCCGCGCTCCAGCCGCAGGCCGGGCTCGCGGCCGCGGGCTGCCGTGTGGTGCTGGTTGCGGGCCAGCGCGGCGATCTCGTCAGGGCTGTCATTCGGGCTGTCGGCCAGCAGGCAGTGCAGCAGGAAGATGTCGATGAAGCGCATGGTCTGCGCGTTGATGCCCACCGGCAGGAAGGGGTTCAGGTCGAGCAGCCGCACCTCCACGTATTCCACGCCCCGCTCGCGCAGGGCATGCAGGGGCCGCTCACCCGAGAAGATCACCCGCTTGGGCCGGATGGTGCCGTAGAACTCGTTCTCGATCTGCAGCAGGCTGGTGGCGAGCTGGTTGTAGTCACCGCCCGGGTTGCGGATGCCCACCGCCTCGTAGGCAGGGTAGGCACGGGTCAGCGCGTCCTGCAGCGAGGCGCCGTAGCCGTCCAGGCTGTTGTAGCTGACCGCCAGCGTGGACTGCGCGTCGCTCTGGTAGCCCAGCCGACCCATGCGCAGCGAAGTGCCGTAGGGCATGAACATGGAGCTGTCGCCCAGCGGCAGCAGCTCGTGCGAGCGCCCCGCCACGAAGGTGGAGCAGAGTGCGGGTGAGGCGCCAAACAGGTACAGCAGCAGGAAGGCGTGGCGGCGGAAGTTGCGGATCAGCGCGAAATACTGCTCGCTGGAGACGCCGGGCAGCGACCAGTTGTAATGGATGCCCGAGATGGTCTGCATGCGCCGCCCATAGCGGTGGCCCAGGCCCATGCGGTAGACGCTCTTGGCCCGCCCGACGTTGGAGCTGCCGTAGCGACCGATCGGGATGGTCTCGTCGGTGGGCAGGCCGCAGGGCATGCTGGACACCCACAGCATCTCGTCGCCCAGGTCGCGCAGGGTGCGGTAGGTGAACTGGTGCAGCGCGGTGAGTTCGTCCAGCACGGCCTGCACCTGCTGGTGGGCGCCGGTGACCAGTTCGACCTGCGACTCGCTGAAGTCGGTGGTGATGTGCGGATGGGTCAGCGGCGAGCCCAGCGCCGCCGGGTGCGGGGTGAGCGCCAGCATGCCGGTGGGGGTGGCGCGCAGGCTTTCCTTCTCCACGCCGCGCCGCATGCCCCGCAGGCGCTCGATGGAGAGCGCGGCAAGGCGGGCCTGGAGATCGGCGGCGGGCTGGCTGGGGGGAACGCTCATAAGCTCATCACTCTTGTATCTGTCGTAGAACGTGTTCACGATCTCCCAGGGGTCGCGCAGCGGACTTTGCGGGATGGGCTGCAAGGCGCGGTGCGCAGTGGATAGCCCGGCTATCCACCAGCGCCGCAACGCCGCAGACCGCCCGCAAAGGCCCCTGCCCTTCGGGTTGGAGCGAAATCGGGCGATTGGACGCCCCGGTTGCTTGCATGGGCATGAGCCCATGCGGCGCACCCGAAGCATCCACTCATCCCGATTACGCTCCAACGCGATCCCCTGCGAGATCGTGAACACGTTCTGAAGCCCGGAAGTTACCATGCCCTCGCATGCCGCGCAGGCCTGGGGCCAAGCTGCCCTCGCACTGCGATCCCCCCTCGCGCCAGATTGCTACTATTTATATAGCTACATGCCGGCGTATAGTCGCCGCCTGAAGCCTATTGAGCATTAAAACGTGACCCCATTCAACCCCAACCCCTACGCCAAGCGGCAGAACGCCGCCACCGACCAGTTGATCCGGGGGTTGTTCTGCGCCCTGCTTGGCCTGGGCATTCTGGTAGCGCCCCACTTCATGGCCGCCGGGGGCGTGCGCGACATGCTGGCGGGCTCGTGGCTGGTGGGCTGGTTCGCGCTGGGGCTGGGCGTGGTGTTTACGCTGCGCTACCTCAAACAGCGCAGCCGGGGCAGGCCCGGCAGCCGCTGATTCACAGAATCTGGTGGGTGACCGGATCGACGCGGGACGTCGGCAACTGGTAGTTGCGGTCGTCGAACAGGTCCACGCCACACATCAGCGACTCGGCCCAGTCGAAGAAGTCGGCCACAGCGCGAGGGCCTTCAATAGGAGCGCCGTGCTGGGGCACCAGCATCCGGATGTCAAGCTGCCGCGCCATCCGCGCCCACAGCCGCAGCACTTTGTTCGACACCATGTAGCGGCGGTGGAAACCTTCCATGCGCGGAATGTGCGGCGCCAGGTCGCGCACCGGCTCGCGGGCCTCGGCGCCCGACATGAGCGACACACCCAGGTCCCCGGTGAAGAGGATCTTGCTCACCGGATCATAGAAATGGAAGTTGCCCTCGGCGTGCAGAAAGTGTGCGGGCAGCAGCCACAACTCGTTGGCACCCAGTGGCAACCGCGTGCCGGCGTCGGGCACGCCGATGATGCGGCCTTCGGTCTTGCCCACCTTGGTGAAGTGCGGCACGAAGCGCTCCCACACCTTCGAGATGACCAACTGGGCCCGGGTGGAGGTCATCCAGCGGTCCAGCGAGGCAATGATGTCCGGGTCGGCATGGGAGGCGATCAGGTAGGACAGCTTCTGCGGGCTGAAATGGCGCGTCATGCCCAGGAACAGCTCGTTGAAGGCCAGGTTGCCACCCGGGTCGATGATCGCCCCGGTTCCGTTGTCCACGATCAGGAACTGGTTGGCCTGCACGGCTTGCCCATCTTCTTCCACCAGGTCGGTGAACATCAGGCAGATATGCCGCGAATCACGGTACAGCTCGATAGGCGCAGGCATGGTCAGAGGTTTTGAAACAAAACGTGACTGTATGGCGACTCACCGCCGGCTGGTTTGATACATGTCAAACTGTGTCTTCAGAGACCCCCAAGCTGCGGCAAGAACAACACACCCGAGACATTCCCCATGGCGTCACCCCCCGGCCAGACCAGCCCCACACCACGGCCCGAGACCCCCCTGAAAGACCCCACCGCCCCACCCCGTGACGCCGCCTCGGTGGTGCTGCTGCGCGACGGCCCCACCGGGCTGGAGGTGTTTCTGGTGCAGCGCCATGGCGCATCCGACGTGCTGGGCGGCGCCCATGTGTTCCCCGGCGGCAAGGTGGACGACGCCGATGCACTGCTGGCGCCCGCGCAGTACCTGGACCAGGCGGTGCCCCCCCTGCAGGCCCAGTTGGCCGAGCCGGGGCTGCATGGCGACGCCGCAGCGGGCCTGTTCGTGGCAGCCATCCGTGAGGCCTGGGAGGAGTGCGGGGTGTTGTTTGCCGAGACGCACACCGCTGCAGCACCCACGCCGGCACCCGACAGCGACTTCGCCCACATGCTGGCCCAGCGCGGCCTGCGGCTGCAGACCCGCCACCTGGCCCCCTGGTCGCGCTGGATCACGCCCCTGCTTTCACCCACCATGTCGCGGCGCTTCGACACGCGCTTTTTTCTGGCCACCCTGCCCGCGGGGCAGGAAGCCATCCACGACAACCACGAGGCCGTGGCCAGCGTCTGGCTCACCCCCCGCGCTGCGCTGCTGCAGTACCAGGCCGGGCAGATCGAACTGGTGCCGCCGCAGATCATGAGCCTGGTGCACCTGATGCAGTACGGCAGCGCTGCGCAGGCGCTGGACGCCGCCCGACGCCAGCCGCCCCCGCTCATCCTGCCCGAAGGCTTCGACGAGGGCGACACCCGGGTCTTGTGTTACCCCGGCGACCCGCGCCACCCGGTGCGCCAGCGCGCCCTGCCCGGCCCCACGCGGCTGGAATACCGCCACAAGCGCTTTCGCCCGCCAGGTGGTTTTGCCGTCTGGCTGGGAGCGCTTTAACCCACCGATAGCCTGCGCACCCGCAGGCGTTCACGCCACAGCATGAACAGGCCCGAGCCCACCAGCAGCGCGATGCCGCACCAGGAGAGGGTATTGGGCACGTCCCCCCACACCGTATAACCCAGCACCAGGGCCAGCAGCAGGCCGCTGTAGCGGAAGGGCGCGGTGAGCGACATGTCGCCCTGGCGCATGCTGCTGATGATGAAGTAGTAACCGCAGGCCAGAAACGCCGCAGCCAGCCCCAGCAGACCCAGCTCGCGCGCACCAAAGCCTTGCCAGCCCTGCACCAGCGACACCAGCCCCGACACCACCGTGATGGTGGCCGCCGTGGCCAGGGTGATCAGGATGGCCGGTGTGGACGCAGGGATGCGCCGGGTGAGCAAATCACGCACCGCATGCAGGATGGTGGCCAGCAGGCACAGCAGCGCAAAGGCATTGAAGCCCTGGGACTGCGGCTGGATGATGAGCAACACCCCCAGAAAACCGGCTCCGATGGCGGCCCAGCGCTCCGCGCCCACGTATTCGCGCAGAAAGACGGCGGCAAAGATGCTGAGGAAGATCGGGGTGGACAGATTGATCGCGATGGCATTCGCCATGGGCAGGTGGAACAGCGCCCACAGGTACATCAGGGTGGCCACGGCATCCACCCCCGCGCGCACCATCACCTGCGGCCGGGCGGCCAGGGCGAGGCGCGGCATGGCCCCCTGGCCCTGGACCACGGCCAGCACCAGGATGGTGGCCATCACCCCGCGCAGGAAGATGATCTGTGCGACGGGCAGACTCTGGCTGGCGTACTTCACCAAGGCGTCGTTGGCCACGAACCCGGCCATGGCCGCACACATGCAGAGGATGCCGCGCCGGTTGGCTGCAGCCTGGGCGGCGTGCCCGCTCACTTGCCGCTCTTGCGCTCGCGCAAGGCCGGCAGCAGCAACTGCACCAGCGCAGGGCCCGAGAGCACCTGCACGCTGTTGCTGCGGGCATAGTCCAGCGCGTTGTCACTCAGGTCACCAGCCGTGACAAATACCGCCTGGCGGGCTTCGCCATGCGTCTGCACGGCGGCCACCAACTCACGCAGGGGCTCGACACCCTGGTGCGCCGCCTTCCAGCGCCGGCCACTCACCAGTGCATGACTGCCCACCTTGGCCACGACCAGGTCGGCGGCGGGTCCGGGCAGTGGTTTGACGAGGTAGCCGTCCAATTGAAAAGCCTCGGCCAGCAGTGTGCTGAACTCGCGCCAGGACATGGCCTGCACCGTGACCAGGGTTTCATCCACCTGCGCCTGGCTGGGCGCATGCCATTGCCGCCAGGCCGCGACACAGCCCACGACCAGAAACGGAAAACCACCTACAGCGCCAAAAAGGAAAAGATGCGCCGGCAGCAGCAGCCGGGCCACCAGGGCCACGGCCAGCGCCGCCAGAAAACTGACCCACCAGGGAGAACGGAGCAAGACCGCGAAAAGCGACCGCTCGGACATTTTGAAACGCATGCCAGACACCAGGACAACACTCGGGAGGCTGGGTTGTACCACGCGCGGCACCGCTGGCGCCTGCAGAGGGATACTCAGATCGTATTCACGATCTCGCAGGGGGCGACCCGCCACGGTCCGGAACGCCGGAGGCCAGCGGCGCGAGCCAGTCGTCGTCGAAAAGCTCCTCCAGCAGTGCGTCGAGCAGCTTGTGCAGATTCAGAAATTTCCAGACCATGGCTGCAACCTCCTTTGAAAGCCCACTCCGTCCCTGTATGCCATGGCAGCTTAGAAGCGCCATGTGACAGCCATGCGTCAGCGGGGCAGGCCCTGCGCCCGGAACCAAGCATGGACCGCGCCAGGATCATTGGCGGTGCGCAGCGCCTGGTAGGCCACCTCGGCCTGGGGCTGGGTGCGGCGCAGGAAGTTGAGCCATTGCTTGAGCCGGCCTACCTGGGCCTTTTTGTCCAGCCGGGTGTGTACCAAGGCCCAGAAGCTCTCCAGCAAAGGCAGCATCTGCGCCCAGGGCACCGCATCGCCCTGCGCAGGCTGGCCCTGGTCATGCTGGCGCAGGGCCAGCGCCAGGCCGGGGTGGGCCACCATGCCACGCCCCAGCATCAGGCTGTCGCCGCCGGATTCGGCGCGGCATCGCAAGGCATCGGCCAGCGTCCAGATCTCGCCATTGGCCACCACGGGCACCGCCACGGCGGCACGGATGGCGGCCACCTGGTCCCAGTAGGCGGGCGGGCGGTAGCCGTCGGCCCGGGTGCGGGCGTGCACCACCAGCTCGTCGGCTCCGCTGCCGGCGATGGCGCGGGCGCAGTCCAGCGCCAGGGAGGTGTCGTGGAAGCCCAGCCGCATCTTGGCCGACACCACCGCGCCGGCCGGCACGGCACGGCGCACGGCAGAGACGATGGTGGCGATCAGTTCGGGCTCCTGCAGCAGGGCCGCACCGCCGCCGTGGCGGTTGACCACCTTGGCGGGGCAGCCGAAATTCAGGTCCACCCCATACGGCCCCATGCCCGCCACCCGGGCCGCGTTCTCGGCCAGGCACACCGGGTCGGAACCCAGCAGCTGGGGCCGCACCGGCATCCCGGCACGGGTGCAGCCGCCCTGCAACAGTTCGGGCACCACGCGGGTGAACACCCGCTCGGGCAGCAGGGTGTTGGTGACCCGGATGAATTCGGACACACAGCGGTCCACCCCGCCCATGCTGGTCAGGGTGTCGCGCAGGATGTAGTCGAGCAGGCCCTCCATCGGGGCCAAAAGAATAGTCGGGGGAGTACCGGGGCCGGTTTGCATTTGAAGGTGGGGACAAGCACAACACACGGTACCGGTTCGACCCCGGTTCCGGCACCTATGCGAGTGCAAGCCCTTGGCGCCACGCCTCGAAAGGCGCGCGCTCTTCAGGCTCTTGGTAACGTGACGCCGTGCTGGCCCTGGTATTTGCCGCCGCGGTCCTTGTAGCTGACCTCGCAGACCTCGTCGCTCTCGAAGAACAGCACCTGGGCGCAGCCTTCGCCAGCGTAGATGCGGGCGGGCAGCGGCGTGGTGTTGCTGAATTCGAGCGTCACATAACCTTCCCATTCGGGCTCGAAGGGGGTGACGTTGACGATGATGCCGCAGCGGGCATAGGTGCTTTTGCCCAGGCAGATGGTGAGCACGTTGCGCGGAATGCGGAAGTACTCCACCGTGCGCGCCAGCGCGAAGCTGTTGGGCGGGATGATGCAGCTGTCGCCGTGGAAATCGACAAAACTCTTTTCGTCGAAGTTCTTCGGATCCACCACGGTGCTGTGGATATTGGTGAAGACCTTGAATTCGGGTGCGCATCGGATGTCGTAGCCGTAGCTGCTGGTGCCGTAGCTGATGAGCTTGCGGCCGTCACGCTCACGGATCTGTCCGGGTTCGAAAGGCTCGATCATGCCGTGCTGCTCGGCCATGCGGCGGATCCATTTGTCGCTTTTGATGGTCATGGTCTGGTTCCTTGGGTATGTATTTTAGGAGCCTGTGGCTGCGCCCCCACAAAGCGTCTGAACTTATGCCAAGCCGTCATGAGCCCGAGCACTGGAACGCTTTATGCTTCATAAATGTTTCAGGAGGTTTCCATGGCCAAACAGAACCGGTGGCACATCGCCATCCTGGTGCCCGCGCTGCTCGGCAGCATGGCGCTGCATGCCCAAGGCAATTCAGCGGCCATGGCCACACCCGACTTCAAGACGCAGGATCCCTGCCGTGTCGAAGTTTCCAAATTCGAGCAGGCCATTGGCTTCGTGCGCCAATCCCAGGGCGCCAAGGCCGCCGCCGAGCTGAAGGAAAAGCTGCTGCCCGCCAAGACCGAGAACGACATCCTTTTCAAGGACGGCTACTGCGGGATCGCCAAGTACCTGAAAGACAAGAAATTGAACCGCTGAAGCCCTTCAGCATGGCGCAATCTGCGTGCGCTCCACCAGCCGGTCATCCCCCAGCACGATCATCGCGAACAGCAGTTCGTCCAGGCTGTTCGCCTGCGCGGTCTTGCGCGCCAGCAGCGGCGTAGCCTGGGGGTTGAGCACCACGAAGTCGGCTTCGCAGCCGGGCTGCAGGTTACCCACCACCCCCGCCAGGCCCAGCGCCTGCGCCGCACCCGCGGTGTGTTGCCACCACAGGTGCTGGGGCGACAGGCTCAGGCCGGTCTTGGTCTGGCCCTCCCGGCCCACATAGTAGGCAGCCAGCATGGTGCGAAAAGGGCTGAAGCTGGTGCCCCCACCCACGTCACTGGCCAGGCCATACCCGAAGCCGGCACGGTCGGCCCCCAGGTAGTCGAAGAAACCACTTCCCAGGAACAGGTTGCTGGTGGGGCTCACGGCAGCCACGGCGCCGGTTTCACGCATCAGGGCACGGTCGCTGTCGTCGAAATGGATGCAGTGGGCGTACACGGCGCGTGGGCGCATCAGGCCGAAGTCGGCATAGGTGGCCAGGTAGCTCGCCGAATCAGGGAACAACTCTCGCGCCCAGGCGATCTCGCCCAGGTTCTCGGCCACATGGGACTGCACCCAGACGTCGGGGTATTTCGCCGCCAGTGCACCCGCACCGCGCAGCTGTGCTGGCGTGCTGGTGGGGGCGAAGCGCGGGGTGATGGCGTAGCCGAGGCGGTCCACGCCGTGCCACTGCTGGATCAACTGCTCGGTGTCGATCAGGCTTTGTTCGGTCTCGTCGCGCACGCCGTCGGGCGAATGGCGGTCCTGCAGCACCTTGCCGGTAATCAGGCGCATGTGGTGCTTCTGCGCCTCGCTGAACAAGGCGTTCACCGAAATGGGGTGGGAAGTGGCGAAGGTCAGCGCGGTCGTCACCCCGTTGCGCAGCAGTTCTGCTACAAAAAAAGAAGCAACATCCGCAGCATAATCTGTCGCGGAGAAGCGTTTTTCATGTGGAAACGTGTAGTTTTCCAGCCAGGGCAGCAGGCCCTCGGCAGGCGCGCCGATGACGTCGGTCTGGGGGTAGTGGATGTGCATGTCCACGAAACCCGGGGCGATGATGCGGCCGGGCAGATGCTCCACGGCCAGGCCGGGATACAGTGGCGCCACGTCGGCATACGGCCCCGCAGCCAGCACCTGCTGGGTGCCCGTGGCGTCTTCGGAGCCAGGCCCCGCCACCAGCAGGCCGTCCTGGTCAAAGACGGCCTGGGCACTGTCGGCGGCAAAACGCAGAAGGGAGGCGCGGAAGCCGCGCAGGGCATGGACGGAGGTAGACATGCCACCGAATGTACGCAAATTGCGCGCCGCCGCCATATGGCCTGCGCCATAGCCTTTATGCGGGCCGCGCGGTCTGCGCGGTCTATTTGGCGAGGGTTCCCTGCACGCCCTCGGCCAGCCAGTGCATGCGCAGGATCTGCTCGTCCGTCAGCGTGCGGCCGGCGGGGATGACCTCGCGGCCTTCGTTGTCACGCACCGCCGCCTGGGCATGGAAGGGATGCAACCTGCCGGCACCGATGTCTCTCTGCCGCGCCAGCACTTCCTCCTGCACCGCCTTGGGCACACGGGAGCCGAAGTCACCCACACGGACCATGCCCTCCTTGACGCCCCCCCAGAGGCTGGCGGACTTCCAGCTACCGTCCAGCACCGCCCGGGTACGGCGGGTGTAGTAGTCACCCCACTGGTGCGTGACCGCCACGATCTGGGCGTCCGGCCCGGTCTTGCGCATGTCGGAGTGGTAGGCCACGGCCATCTTGCCGCGCTCCTGCGCAGCTGCCATCACCGCGGTGGAACCGGTGTGGAAGGCCACCACGTCCACGTCCTGGTTGAACAGGGTCATCGCGGCCTCGCGCTCGCGCGGCGGGTCGAACCAGGCATTGAGCCAGATCACCTTCACCTGGGCTTTCGGATTCACCGAGCGCATGCCCAGCGTGAAGGCGTTGATGCCCTGCAGCACCTCGGGAATGGGAAAGCCCGCCACGTAGCCCGCCAGGTTGCTCTGGGTCATGCGCCCAGCGGCCACGCCGGCCAGGTAGCGGCCTTCGTAGTAGCGGGCGTTGGCCACCGCCACGTTGGGCGCCGTCTTGTAGCCGGTGATGGACTCGAACTTGACGTCCGGGAACTCCTGCGCCACCTTGAGCGTGGGCTCCATGTAGCCGAAGCTGGGCGTGAAGATGAGCCGGTACCCCTGGCGCGCCAGGTCGCGGATGACCCGCTCGGCATCCGCCCCTTCGGGCACGTCGGCCACATAGGTGGTCTGCACCTTGGCACCCAACGCGGCTTCGACCGCCTGCCGACCCGACTCGTGCTGGCGCACCCAGCCGGCCTCGGTGATGGGGGTGACATACACGAACCCGACCTTCAGGGGTGCAGCCGCGGGTGCGGACTGGGCCTGTGCGTGGGAAGAAAAAGGGGAGATCCAACAGCAAGCGGCCGCGAGTGCGGCTGCGAGGTTTTTGTACATGGTGGTCCTCTACATGGCCCCGGGAATGGAAGAAGTCTGGCGCTTCGGGGCAGCGGCGCGGGTGGGGATTGTAGTCGGCCAGCTTCTTGCTTGTCCGATATAGGGAAATTACCCATTGCTTTTCGCATTGTTGCAAAAACAGCAATGCAATATTTTTTCAACTCCCATTTATTGCCCAAAAGCAAATGCCTAAAGTTGCTCCAGTCGCCCCCGGATCGGAGCGGCTGACCGCAAGAACACCAACCCCCGGAAGGATTTACACCATGTTGGCCAAGACACTTTTCTCCGCTACCACCCTGGCCCTGCTGGCCAGCACCAGCTTCGCAGCCGAGCCCACCCCCCAGGGCCTGACCCGCGCCGACGTTGTGGCCGAACTGCAGCGCGCCCGCGCCTCGGGTGAGACGGCCTACTTCAGCGAAAGCTTCGGCTACACCATGAATGCACCGCAACAGCAGGCCACAGCGCTCGCCAAGACGGCACCCCAACCCGCAGCCACCACAACCCCGGTTGCCACCAACGGCACGGCACAGGGCAACGCAGCCAAGTAAGCCTCTGAGATCGTGGGCACGATTTCAAAACCCTAGCCAGGGGTCTTTGGCCTCGCCGCCGAATTTGAGCAACAGGAAGTCCAGCAGTGCACGAGTGCGTGCCGGCAGGTATTTGCGGGTGGGCATCGCGGCATAGATGGTATTGACGGCGACATACCAGCCCGGCAGCACTCGCACCAGAGCACCTTGACGCAAGGCCTCATCCGCCACGAAGGACGGCAGCCCGACCACCCCCATGCCGGCCATCGCGGCAGCACGCATGGTGTCGTAGTGGCCCGTACTCAGCGCCGGGCGCCGGGCCGACAGGTGTACCGTCTCGCCCTCCAGCCCCCCTTCATGGGGTACCTTCCGATAAAACGTGATATTGCGCATCCGCTGCGGCAGGACGGCGTCGTGCTGCGCCAGCTCGGTCGGGTGCCCCGGATGGCCCTTGCGGGCCAGGTAACCAGGTGACGCGCAGGTCACCACCTCACACATGGCCAGCCGGCGCGCGACAAATTCACCTTCCGGGGGGTCGTTGCGCAGCACCAGCAGGGTGATGTCGAAATTCTCGTCCACCGTGTCCCCGGTGCCGGTCGCCGAGATCTCCAGCGTGATGCGCGGATGCAGCGCCCGGAACTCCGGCAGCAACCGAGTCAGCTGGTGCACGGCAAAAGCCGGTGGACTCAGCACCCGCACATGGCCACTGGGCTCGGAGGTGGACGCACTGGCCAGCGCGTCCGCCTCGTCGATTTCCGCCAGGATCTGGCGCACCCGTTCCAGGTACAGCTCACCCGTCTCCGTCAGCACCAGCCGGCGGGTGGTGCGATGGATCAGCCGCGCGCCCAGATGTTTCTCCAGGTCAGCCACCAGGCGGGTGACCAGCGCGGGTGACAGGTCCAACTCGCGTGCGGCAGCGGCGAAACTGCCCTCGTCGATGACCCGGGCGAAGACCCGCAGCGAATGGAGTCGGTCCATACGGACTACCTCACTGGGGTAGGGCCTGCACCTGGTAGAGCACCCAGACGTCGGTCTGGTCCAGACGGCGCAGGCTGGTGTTGGCGTCCAGCGCTGGGCGGTCCTTGGGCGCCGCCAGCACGGTCTGGGCGCCCAGCTGGCGGAAGTCGAACCGGGCCGGGTCCAGCGTCACACGTACCTCGTCCAGCCGGGGGGTTTCGATCCGGTGGGTGGCCTCGGCCGCCACCGGCGCCAGCTCAAGCAGCAGCCGCTGGTAGCGGTTGTGCACCACGGTCTTGAGCCCCTGCGGGTCCATGCGCTGCCAGAACGCCTTCGGCGGAGCATAAAACACCGAGTTGACCACCGGTACACCCGTGGCCGGCAGCACCACCGCCCAGACCCGCGGACCCACCACGGCAACGCCGCGCGGCCCGTCAGGCGCTGGCACGCCCGGGCCCACGGCCGCCAACTGCTGCTGCAGGCGGGCATCCAGCGCCACCGAGGCCGGTGCCTGCACCAGCGGGTTGAACCACAGCGCACTGCCCAGCATCCAGCCGCAGTACAGCAGGGCGAAAGCGGCCGTGCGCCCGATGAGCAGCCAGAATGCCGCCAGTGCCACTGCCGCCACACTCAGCAGGCGGAACAACCAGGGCACCATCACATCCGCCGCCGAAGGGAGCCAGCGGTAGGACACCCAGGTCAGCCAAGCCGCCAGCAAGGCCACGAGCGCGGCCACTGGCTGCGGCATGCCGGCCCGGGGCGCAGCCGGAGCACCCGGCATCGCCGGCGCACGCGCCGCCAGCGCCAGCAGCCAGGCCAGTAGCAGCGTCTGCGCCAGGCCCAGGCCCAGGTCCTGCCGCTGTGAGGTGGAGCTGCCCCACATCGACCAGCGCGCAAACCAGGGGGCAAAACCGATGTACATGAACCACAGCACCCCCAGCATGTAGAGCGCCGGCAGCAGGCTGACCAGCGGCACCTGGCGCGCCCGCGTCCAAGCGTACAGCAGCGCGGCAGCGACCGGTAGCAGCAGCAGGAAGTAGGACGAGTCCACCGCGCTGGCCAGCGCCGGTGGTGCGTACATCAGCACCGGCGCCAGCAGGCCCTTGAGCAGGAACCAGCTGTCGATGTCGCCGCCCACCTCGGCCAGCCGCTGGCCCGGGTATACCGTGGCCCGTATCGCTTTGACCGCCGGGGCAGCATCCGCCCACCAGGCGCCCAGCAGCACCGCCGCCACTGCCATGGCCAGCACCAGCGCCAGCCCCTGGGCCAGGCCGAAATGCAGCTCACGCCGCCGGCTGTACCACCAGCCCAGCGCCAGCGGCACCAGCAGGTAGGCCAGCGAGATCTGCCACGCCGGGTACAGCACCAGGGCAAACCCCGCCATGCACACCCCCAGCGCCGCGCCGCCGGCCAGCGCAAGGGGCAGGCTCCGGCTGCGCAGCACCCCGTCGGCCAGCACCAGCCCCATGAGCGGAAAGAACGCCACATACGCAGGCCAGCCCGAGAACACCACCGAATACGGCGCCACCGCAAATGCGGCGGCCAGCCCCGCTGCCAACCGCCATTCCAGCTGGAACATGCGCTGCAGCAGCAGCCAGAGTGCAGCAAAACAGGCGAAGAACGGGAACCACCAGGACCAGGCCAGTCCCCGGCGCAGGTCGAAGGCCAGGAACCCCCAGGTGGCGGGCTTGGCCAGTGCCGACAGGTGTGCCACCGGCACCCCGGTCATGCCGACCACCAGCATGTTGTGGCCATCCAGCCCCCAGGATGCGTTCTGCACCGGCCAGGCGGGCTGCTGGGTACGCTGGCTCAGGGCCATCGGGGTAATGACTTCCCACTCGTCGCTACGGATGGGGCGCAACTCACCCGCCAGCACCCGGCCATCATGCTGGGTGATGCCGGAGCCGCTGAGGGCGATCTGCAGCGAAGAACCGGACAGCCCCGCGCCCACCAGCAGCACAAACGCCAGCAGCACCGTGGCGGCAAATACGCGGCGCGGGTGGCGCAGCAACCTTTGCAGCGGCGCCCAGCCGGACGACCCCGTACTACCCGCCCCCACCAGTACCAACACCGGCAGCAGCAGGGCGAACGCCGCCAGCGCCAGCAGGCCATGCGCAGCCGGCACGGCGGGCACCTCCACCGGCTTGCGGGCGGTGTCGGCCACACCCAGGTCAAAACTGCCGCCACTGCTCAGGCGGGCCTGCAAGGTCACCGCATGGGGACCGGGCG
>Ga0116181_1001039_pt1 | contig 24731 bp, 20 predicted proteins | sample AD_UKC075_MetaG_FD_89752 | JGI IMG/M metagenome (GOLD analysis project Ga0116181, IMG submission 89752) | Active sludge microbial communities of municipal wastewater-treating anaerobic digesters from USA - AD_UKC075_MetaG | ecosystem: Engineered > Bioreactor > Anaerobic > Digestate | place: USA... | reverse complement strand
GCGTGAGCTCGACGTCGGCGCCTGCGGCTTGCAGCGCCTTGACGGCGGAGTGGACGTTGCCCGACCCGTAGTCGAACACCACGACCCGAGGGCGTCGGGTCACAGCGCGCCCTTCGTGCTCGGCACGCCGACGACGAGCGGGTCGTAGGCCTTCGCCTGCCGGAACGCGCGCGCGAACGCCTTGAACTCGGCCTCGGCGATGTGGTGCGGGTCACGCCCGCCCATGAGGGTCACGTGCACCGTCAGTCCGCCGTTCAACGCGATCGCCTCGAAGACGTGCCGCACGAGGGAACCGGTGAAGTGTCCGCCGATGAGGTGGAACTCGAAGCCAGCGGGCTCTCCCTCGTGGACGAGGAAGGGACGGCCTGAGATGTCGACGACGGCCTGCGCGAGCGCCTCGTCCAGCGGGACGAGGGCGTCGCCGTAGCGGGCGATGCCCGCCTTGTCGCCGAGCGCCTCACGGATGGCCTGGCCGAGCACGATCGCGATGTCTTCCACGGAGTGGTGCGCGTCGATGTGCGTGTCGCCCTTGGCCCGCACCGTGAGGTCGGTGAGCGAGTGCTTCGCGAACGCGGTCAGCATGTGATCGAAGAACGGGACGCCGGTGTCGATGTCGCTCGCGCCCGTGCCGTCCAGGTCGAGCGACAGCTCGACGGTCGCCTCGCTGGTCACACGGCTGCGCTGGGCCCGGCGATGCGGGCGCGCATTCGCGCTCTGGAGTTCGGTCTGGCCGTCGATGGGCGCCTGGGTGCTCATGAGCTCGAGTCTATCGAAGCCATCGCATCGAGAAACGCGGTGGTCTCCTCGGCCGTTCCGGCCGTGACGCGCAGGTGACCGGGGATTCCCAGATCACGCACGAGGATGCCGCGATCGTAGAGCTGCTGCCAGGCTCCGGCGGGATCAGCCACCCCGCCGAACATGACGAAGTTCGCCCACGACGGCATCGGGGTGAAGCCGAGCTCGCGCAGTCGGGCCGAGATGCGGTCGCGCTGCACGACGATCTCATCCACCATCGCGAGCATCGCCGGCGCGTGCGCGAGCGCGCCGAGCGCCGCCGCCTGCGTGAGGGCGCTCAGGTGATACGGCAGGCGCACCAGCCGAAGCGCGTCGACGACGGCCGGGTGCGCGGCGAGGTAGCCCACGCGCGCGCCGGCGAAGGCGAACGCCTTGCTCATCGTTCGCGAGATGATCAGCCGCTCGCGGCCCGGCAGCAGCGTGAGCGCCGACGGCTGCTCCTTGGGCGCGAACTCCCAATACGCCTCATCGACGATGACGATGCCGCGGGCAGCCTCGTAGACCGCCTCGATGACGTCGAGCGGGAGCGGCGTGCCGGTCGGGTTGTTGGGCGAGCAGAGGATCACGACGTCGGGGTCGGCCGCGGCCACCTGCGCCGCCGCGTCTGCCGCGTCGAGCGAGTAGTCGGCCGCTCGCGTGCCCTCGGTCCAGCGCGCGCCGGTGCCGCGGGTGAGCAGCGGGTACATCGAGTAGCTGGGACCGAAGGTGAATGCGGTGCGGCCGGGGCCGCCGAACGCCTGCAGCACGTGCTGCAGCACCTCGTTGGATCCATTGCCGGCCCAGATGTTCGCGCGCGTGAGGCCGTGGCCGAGGTAGCCCGCGAAGGCGTCGCGAAGCTCGATGAACTCGCGGTCGGGATAGCGGTTGACGCTCTCGAGCGCCGCGGCGATGCGTGCGACGATATCGGCCGAGACCTCGGCGGGAACCTGATGAGCGTTCTCGTTGACGTTCAGCGTGATCGGCAGCGGCGCCTGCGGGGCGCCGTACGGTGTCTGCCCGCGCAGCTCGTCGCGCAGCGGGAGGTCGTCAAGAGTAATTTCGCTCACCCCGCCATCGTAGAACAGTGCGACTGCCGGGTTGCTCTCGATCGCCGGCGTCGCGCCCGCGGAGTCGCGGTCGTGCATCTCGCCGGCACTCGCCGGCAGAATGCCCCGGCAGCAGACCCTGGCGGCACGCCCCGGCGCGCGTCGCTACTGGCGCGCCGAGTACTCGGTGGGGATGGCCAGGCGCTGCCCGGCCACGAGCTGCGCCGACTCGAGCGCGTTGAGTCGCTTGATCGCGTCGACGACGTCGCGCGGGTCGGCCGAGGGCGCGATCTCGCTCGCGATCCCCCACAGCGTCTCGCCGGGAGCGATCATCACTGTGTCGAACGTCACCGCGGCGCCGCCGGCGGTGTCGGGAGCGGCGGCGGCCGACGTGGCGCCGAGCGCGGTGAACGCGAGCGCGGCCGCAAGCGGCGCGGCCACCAGCGTTGTCAGCACCGCGCGACCGCGGCGGGTCAGCCGGAGGCGGGTCGCGGCCGGACGCGCGCCGGACGGCTGCGCACCGCGGACGGCGCGGACGCCCTCGTGCGTTGCGGAGAGCGAGGTGGCAGGAATCGTTGCGATGCTCATGATGTCTTCCTCTTTGCGAGACCTCGGCGGGACTGGTGACCGGCACTCGGCCGGGAGTGCCGGTCACGAAGAGCGGAACGCCCGCGTGGGCATTCGTAACTCTGTACCGAAGCTATCTTCGACTATTCGAACTGTCAAGCGTCGATTCGAAAATCCGTCCACAGATTCACCGACACACTAGAACAAAGCTGTGAAATCGTCGTATCGTGAAGATAGAGTTTCGATCGTCGGAAGAGCACATCACCCACCTCCGACATTGGGCGCAGGCCGCCCTCCGATTCACGAGAGGCACACCATGAGCGAAGCGAACACCACCGCCGTCGATCCGATCGTGGACGCCGCGTCTTCCGGGGTCGACGCGGCGGCGAGCAGAGGCGACGGGGCCCGCGCCACGCTGCCGGCCGCGCAGGACGCCGACACCGCGGGCAAGCCGCGCACACGGCGCCGCAAGAACCTGAGCGAGAAGCAGATGGCGATCCTCGAGGTCATCCAGCGCTCTGTGAACCAGAAGGGCTACCCGCCGAGCATGCGCGAGATCGGCGACGCGGTGGGGCTCTCCTCGCTGTCGAGCGTCACGCACCAGCTCGGCCAGCTCGAGCTCAGCGGCTACCTTCGTCGCGACCCTGGCAAGACCCGTGCGCTCGAGGTGCTGATCGACCTCCCCGGCCTCTCCACCGAGAACCCGGCCGATGCCTCACCCCCCATGGGTGACGCGGCGATGGTCCCGCTGGTCGGGCGCATCGCGGCCGGCGTGCCGATCACGGCAGACCAGCAGGTCGACGAGGTCTTCCCGCTCCCCCGCCAGCTCGTCGGCAAGGGCACGCTGTTCATGCTGAAGGTCACAGGCGAGTCGATGATCGACGCGGCCATCTGCGACGGCGACTGGGTGGTCGTGCGCGAGCAGAGCACCGCCGAGAACGGCGACATCGTCGCCGCCATGCTCGACGGCGAGGCCACGGTCAAGGTGTTCCGCCAGCGCGACGGTCACACCTGGCTGCTCCCGCGCAACTCCGCATTCGAGCCGATTCTCGGCGACGCGGCCACGGTGCTCGGAAAGATCGTGGCGGTCCTGCGCGCGGTGTAGCCCGCAGCGCGTCGATCGCGGGCGGATGTGGCCGTCGCCGGCAGGACCCCGCACGGCACGACGATTCGATAGATTTGCGCCATCCCTCAACCGGAAGGTGCGATGATGCCCGACTTGCCCGACGCCGCGGCCGGCACCCCGGCAGATGCGCCCGCAGGCGCAGACACCGTCAACGAGCTCACCGCGCTCCGCGCCCGGGTCGCCGCACTCGAGGCCGAGAACGCCGACCTCGCCGAGCGAAGCGCCGGAGACCGCGACGGCAACGACGGCGCGGCCGACAGATCGGCCGCCGATGCGCCTCCGGCCGGGGCACCCGTCGCGCGCCGACGCCAGCGCTGGCGCGCGCCGCTCTCTGCGATCTGCATCGTGCTCGCCGCGATCCTCGTGCCCGTCTCGATCGTCGCGGCCTGGACGCGGGCCGAGCTCGTCGATCAGGAGTCATTCGTGCAGACGCTCGGGCCGCTTGCCGCCGACCCGCACGTGCAGGGCGTGGTGATCGATCAGAGCATGGCGGCCATCGACGGGGCGATCAACATCGAGGGCCTGACCAACTCGGCGTTCGACGGCATCGCCGAGCTCGGCCTGCCCCCGCGCGCGGCCGCGGCGATCGACCTGCTGCGTGCCCCCGCCGCGAGCGGCGTGCGCGGGCTCATCGAGGACGGCGTGACGGAGGTCGTCGAATCCGACGCCTTCGTGGCCGTCTGGGAGCGCGCGCTGCGCGCGTCGCACAGCGCGCTGCTCGCGACGGTGAGCGGCAAGACGGATGGCATCGTGGTGGTGAGCCCGACAGGCGAGGTCGGGGTCGCCCTCGGGCCGATCGTGAGCGAGATTCGCGAGCGCCTGATGGCGCAGGGTGTCGGGCTCGCCGCCGTCATCCCGACCGTCCACCACACCATCGTGATCGCCCAGAGCGACGCCCTCGTCACCGTGAACGTGGCATACGCCGCCGCCGCGGCGCTGGGCTGGTGGCTTCCGCTGCTGACGCTGGCGCTCTTCGGCCTCGGCATCGCGCTCGCACGGCGGCGCAGCACCGCGCTGATCGGATCGGGGATCGGCATCGCGCTCGGCGGCGCAGTGCTCCTGCTCGCCTTCTCGATCGCGGGCAGCGTGCTGGGCCTCAGCGCGGGCGAGCTCGGCGTTCCGGCCGCCGCGCTGACGGCGATCTTCGCGCAGGTGACCGCGGCCATGCACGCCACCGCCACCATCGTCGCGCTGCTCGGCGTGCTCCTGGCGGTCTTCGCCTGGCTCGCCGGGCCCTCGAGCACGGCCCGTCGGATCCAGGCCGTGCTCGGGTCGCTGAATGCGGGTGCGCGCGGCGCCCTTGCCTCGCACGGCCTCGACACGGGCGCGGCAGGCGCCTGGCTGTGGCGCCAGCGGGTGCTCGTGCGCGTCGTGATCGCGACGCTCGCGGCGCTCTGGCTCCTCTCGCTGCGCCCGCTCTCGGCGGGCGACATCGCGCTCGTGCTGCTGATCGGCCTCGCCGTGTGGTGGCTGGCGGAGCTCGCACAGCGCCGCCCCGACGAGCACCCATCCGACGCCGCACCGCATGCGGACGCCCCCGCGAGCGTGGAGCCGGAGACCACCGTCGCGACCACCGCCGCGAAGGGCTGAGGCCCCGGCCCACACGCAGAAGGGGATGTCCCGGCACCGTGCCGGGACATCCCCTTTCATCGCATCTGCGCGCCCTATGCCGTGGGCGCCGCGAGTGTCGCGCGCACGCGCTTGGTCGCCTCGATCGTGTTGCGGAGCGACTCGATGGTCTCGTCGTAGCCGCGCGTCTTGAGGCCGCAGTCCGGGTTGACCCAGAGCAGGTGCCCGGGGATCGACGACGACGCCAGCTGCAGCAGGCTCTCGATCTCGTCGACCGAGGGCACCCGCGGCGAGTGGATGTCGTACACGCCGGGGCCGATGCCGTGGTCGAAGCCGGAGCCGGCGATGTCGGCGACCACGGCCATGCGGCTGCGAGCCGCCTCGATCGACGTCACGTCGGCGTCGAGGTTGCGAATCGCGTCGATCACGACGCCGAACTCGGAGTAGCACAGGTGCGTGTGCACCTGCGTCGCCTCGGCGGCACCGGCGGTCGCGAGCCGGAACGAGCCGACCGACCAGTCGAGGTAGGCGGGCTGCGCCGCCTGCTTGAGCGGGAGCAGCTCGCGCAGGGCGGGCTCGTCGACCTGGATCACCGCGATCCCGGCGGACTCCAGATCCACGGTCTCCTCTCGGATCGCCAGCGCCACCTGGTAGGCGGTGTCGGCCAGCGGCTGGTCGTCGCGGACGAACGACCACGCGAGGATGGTGACCGGGCCGGTCAGCATGCCCTTCACCGGCTTGCTCGTCAGCGACTGCGTGTAGGCCGACCACTTCACGGTCATCGGCTCGGGGCGCGAGACGTCGCCCCAGAGGATCGACGGGCGCGTGGCGCGCGAGCCGTACGACTGCACCCAGCCGTTCACCGTGACGTCGAAGCCGTCGAGGTGCTCGGCGAAGTACTGCACCATGTCGTTGCGCTCCGGCTCGCCGTGCACGAGCACGTCGATGCCGAGGTCCTCCTGCAGTGCGACGACGCGGCCGATCTCGTCGCGCAGGAAGCCGTCGTACTCGTCCTGCGTGATCTCGCCCTTTGTGAACCGCGCACGCGCGCGTCGGATGTCGCCGGTCTGCGGGAACGACCCGATGGTCGTGGTCGGCAGCTCGGGCAGCCCGAGCGCCGCGGCCTGCGCAGCCTCGCGCGCCGCGTAGTCGCCGCGGCTGAAGTCGCCCTCGCGCAGCGCTGCCGTGCGCGCACGCACCGCCTCGTCGCGCACCCCGGGCGCGCTCAGGCGGTCGTCGAGCGCCGCGGCGGCGGCGTCGATCTCGGCGGCGATGGCGGCACGGCCGTCGCCGAGTCCACGGGCCAGGGTCGCGATCTGCGCGACCTTCTGGTCTGCGAACGCGAGCCACGAGACGAGTCGGGCGTCGAGGTCGGGCTCGTCGGCGACGTCGTGCGGAACGTGCAGCAGCGAGGTCGAGGTGGATGCCGCGACCGCGGCCGCACCGAGCGCGCGCAGCCGCTCGAGCTTGTCGAACGCGGCGCCCAGGTCACCACGCCAGATGTTGTGGCCGTCGATGACGCCGCCGACGAGGGTCTTGCCGTCGAGCCCGGCAAAGCCGCCCGCGGGTGCCGTCGGGATGCTGCCGCGAACGAGGTCGATCGCGATGGCCTCGATCGGCGCGGCAGCGAGGGTCGCGAACGCGTCGCCGATCGCGTCGTAGGGAGCCGCCACGACGATGCTCGGGCGCGCGCTGACCCCGCCGAGCACGGCGTACGCGCGCTCGGCGGCGGCGCGCACGGCGGCGGGGCTCTCGGTCAGCGACTCGCTGACGAGGGCGGGCTCGTCCAGCTGCACCCACTGGGCGCCGGCGGCGGCGAGCCGCTCGAGCAGCTGCACGTATACCGGCAGGAGCTCCTCGAGGCGCTCGAGCGGACGGTAGCCCTCGGGCGCGCCGTGGCTGCCCTTGGCGAGCGCGAGGAACGTGACCGGGCCGACGACGACCGGGCGGGTGACGTAGCCGGCGGCGCGGGCCTCCTCGACCTGACGCACCAGGCGGTCGCTCGAGAGCGAGAAGACCGTCTCGGGCCCGATCTCGGGCACGAGGTAGTGGTAGTTCGTATCGAACCACTTCGTCATCTCGTGCGCGGCGCGGTCGCCCTCGCCGCGGGCGATGGTGAAGTAGCCCGCGAGGTCGAGCGAGCCATCCTCGCCCCGCAGGTGCGCGAAGCGCTCCGGCACCGCGCCGACGGTGACCGCGGCGTCGAGCACCTGGTCGTAGAACGAGAACGACTCGGGGATCGACGAGTCGTCTTTGCCGAGGCCCTGCTCGAGCAGGCGCGCGCGGGTCGCGGCACGCAGCTCGGCGGCGGTCGTCTCGAGCTGCTCGGCGGTGATGCGACCGGCCCAGAACGACTCGACGGCCTTCTTCAGTTCGCGGCGGCGCCCGATCCGCGGGTATCCGAGGATCGTTCCGGTGGGGAAGTCGGTCATGGCTGTTCTCTCCTAGTTGAGGGGGTCTGAAACACGGTGCGACGGCCGCTCGCCGGCCGCAGCACCCTGGGAATCGAATGGAATGGGAGGTCGGCGATGAGGCCGGCCGCCTCCAGGACGGCGAGCACGGTCGTGTGCTCGTTGAAGGCATAGAGGTGGATGCCTGGCGCCCCGCCCGCGAGCACCTGACGGCTGAGCTCGGCGGCATACTCGATGCCGATGCGGGTGCGTCCCTCGTCGTCGGGCTCGACCTGGAGGGCAATCTCGAGCTCGGCGGGGACCTCTTCGCCGCTGAGCTCCAAGACCCGGCGGAGCCGGGCCGGGTTCGTGATGGGCATGATGCCCGGCAGGATCGGGATGGTGACCCCGGCCGCCTGCGCCCGCGCGACGAACGCGAGGTACTGGTCGGCGTGGAAGAACAGCTGCGTGATCGCGAGCGTCGCACCGGCGGCCTGCTTCGAGAGCAGGGTGTCGATGTCCTGCCCGACGCCACGCGACCGCGGGTGCCCGTTCGGGAACGCGGCGACCGCGATCCGGGCCCGCCCCGGCGCACCCACGACCGCGGCGCCTGGGACGCCCGAGACCGAGGTCTCGGAGTACTGCGCGCGCTCGGCCTGCACCCGATGGATCAGCTGCACGAGCTCCGCCGCGCTGCCGAGGTCGCCGAGAAAGTCGTCGCCCTCCTCCGAGCCCTCGGGCGGGTCGCCGCGCAGCGCGAGAAAGCTCAGGATGCCGGCATCCAGAAACTCACGGATGAGCGCGGTCGCGCCGGCGTACGTGTTGCCGACGCATGTGAGGTGTGCAAGCGGCTCGACGCTGGTGCGCGTGCGGATGCTGCGAAGCACCTCCAGCGAGCGCCCCCCGCTGGTGCCGCCGGCGCCGTAGGTGACGGAGATGAATCCAGGGGCGATCGCCGCGAGGTGGTCGATCGTGCGCTCGAGCGACGCGCGCCCGGCGTCGGTGCGCGGCGGGTACAGCTCGAACGAGACGGGCACGCGCGTGCGGCGCGCGATGGGCGCGGGCTGCGAGGGTGTGGCAACGGCAGACATCGTGTTCCTCTCGCGTCGCGAGCGGTGGTGTGCGGACAGAGACGGGGCCGGGCGGCCGCGACGATCGACAGGGGTGTCGTTCGAAGTCGCGGGCGGGTGCCGGGCTCGGCTGTCGCTCCATGCCCACTGGGGTGGGCAACGATTGGGTCTACAGTAACCGGTGCGCGGTCGATGTCACACTCGGCCGCAAGACGGCGTCACAATTCGGCGTCGGCGCCCTCGCCGGGGCTCCCGGCCTCGAGCGCGGTCCGGTACGGCTCCAGCGCGTCGGCGAGCTGGGCGTCGACGAGCGCATGCAGCAGCGTGCCGTGCTCGGTGTGCTCCGAAGCGATGAGGCGCCCCCGCTCGTGCACGGCCGAGACCAGCGAGCCGCGGTCGTAGGGAATCACGACGCGCACCTCCACCCCGGGCGTCGGCAGCGTGCGCTCGATGCGCGCAAGCAGCTCGGGGATGCCCTCCCCCGTGCGCGACGACACGAACAGGCCCTGCGGCTCGAGCCCGCGCAGCAGCAGGTGCTGGTCCTCATCGATGAGGTCGGCCTTGTTGAACACGACGATCTCGGGGATGTCGCGCGCGCCGACGTCGCCGATGATCTCGCGCACGGTGGCGAGCTGGCCGGCCGGGTCGGGGTGCGCGGCATCGACCACGTGCACGATCACGTCGGAGTCGGCGACCTCCTCGAGCGTGGAGCGGAACGCCTCGACGAGCTGGTGCGGGAGCTTGCGGACGAAGCCGACGGTGTCGGTGAGCGTGTACAGGCGTCCGTCATGGGTCTGCGTGCGCCGCACGGTGGCATCCAGCGTCGCGAACAGCGCGTTCTCGACCAGCACCCCGGCCTCGGTGAGGCGGTTCAGCAGGCTCGACTTGCCCGCGTTGGTGTACCCCGCGATCGCCACCGACGGCACGGTGTTGCGCTGGCGATTCGCGCGCTTGGCCTCGCGCGCGGGCTTGAACCCGGCGATCTGCTGGCGCAGCCGCGCCATGCGCGTGCGGATGCGACGGCGATCGAGCTCGATCTTCGTCTCACCCGGACCGCGCGAGCCCATGCCCGCGCCGCCCGAGACCTGGCCGCCCGCCTGGCGGCTCATCGACTCGCCCCAGCCGCGCAGGCGCGGAAGCAGGTACTCGAGCTGCGCGAGCTCGACCTGCGCCTTGCCCTCGCGGCTCTTCGCGTGCTGGCTGAAGATGTCGAGGATGACGGTGGTGCGGTCGATGACCTTGACCTTCACGACGTCCTCGAGCGCGCGGCGCTGGCTCGGCGCGAGCTCCGAGTCGACGACCACGGTGTCGGCGCCGAGGGCAGCCACGACGTCGCGCAGCTCGATGGCCTTGCCGCGGCCGAGGAAGGTCGCCGGGTCTGGCGAGGGGCGGCGCTGCAGCATCCCATCGAGCACCACCGCACCGGCGGTCTCGGCGAGCGCGGCGAGCTCGCGAAGCGAGTTCTCGGCATCCTGCTGCGTGCCCGAGGAGTAGATGCCGACGAGCACGACGTTCTCGAGGCGCAGCTGCCGGTACTCGACCTCGGTGACGTCCTCGAGCTCGGTCGAGAGGCCGGGCACGCGGCGCAGCGCCTGGCGCTCCTCGCGCTCCCACTGCTCGCCGTCGAACTCGTGATCGATCTCCACCGTCGAGGCCTGCAGCGCCTGCGCCCGAGCGAGCACGCGAGCGACCGGGTCGATCGGCAGCCCGTTCGCGCCGAGCGCCTCCCCGCCCGGCTCGCCGGCGTCTGGCATATCAGCTTCGGTCATGGCCCCCACCGCTCCGCGGCTTCCCGCCGCCCTCGTGCGCCGCACCCGTCGGGGCTCCCGCGCGCATTAACCCTAGCTTCCCGCTCTCGGGTACGCTCACCCCATGGCGAGCGACCACTATTTCAGCACGGCCCCCGCGAGCCCCGAGAAACTCCGCCGCATCCGCGTGCCCATCGCCGGTCGCGACGTCACGCTCTCCACCGCCGGTGGCACGTTCAGCCCCGACCGCCTCGACGTCGGCACCGCGGTCCTCCTGGGCAGCACCCCGGCCCCGCCGGCCGACGGCGACCTGCTCGACCTCGGCTGCGGCTGGGGTCCGATCGCGCTGACGATGGCGACGCTCTCGCCCGCCGCGACGGTCTGGGCGGTCGACGTGAACGAGCGTGCGCTCGGCCTCGTCCGGCGCAACGCCGAGGAGCTCGGCCTCCACAATGTGCGCGCGGTGACCGCCGACCAGGTGCCGAGCGAGATCCGCTTCCGCACGATCTGGTCGAACCCGCCCATCCGCGTCGGCAAGAACGAGCTGCACGGCCTGCTCGAGACGTGGATACCGCGGCTCGAGGCATCCGCCGATGCCTGGCTCGTCGTGCAGCGCAACCTCGGCTCGGACTCGCTCCAGCGCTGGCTGGCGACCGTGTTCGACCCCGGGTACACCGTGCAGCGCGCGGCCACCGGCAAGGGCTACCGCGTGCTCAAGGTGCACAAGCGCGCCGCCTCGCAGGGCGAGGCGGCGTAGCCGACGCCCGTCGGCAACCGCGGCTGCGACGCCGGTCGCGACGCGCGGCGCTCAGTCGCGCAGGGTGATGGTGCCCGAGTACACGAGCACCGCCGGGCCGGAGAGGCCCACATGCTCACCCTCCTCGGTCGGGAACATGCGCACGCCCAGGGTCCCGCCCGGGACATCCACGCGCCATTGATCGGGGGCGGCCGGTCCCGCCCAGTGCCGGACCGCGAGCGCCGCGGCCGCGACGCCGCTGCCGCAGCTGAGGGTCTCGCCCACGCCCCGCTCGTGCACCCGCATCCGGATCGCGCCGACGCCGTCGACGATCATCGGCTCGTGCGGCACGACGAACTCGACGTTGGCCCCGGCCGCGGGGCGCGGCTCGAGCAGCGGCGGGTACGCGAGGTCGATGCCGTCCAGCTCGGCATCGTCGGCGACGGCGACCACGACGTGCGGGTTGCCGACGTTCACGCCCTGGCCGGGGCGTGCGACCGGCAGGTCGCGGGCCCGCACGAGCGTCTCGTCGGGGTCCAGCCGCCAGCGCCCGAGGTCGACCTGGAAGCCGGTGGCGCTTCGCGTCACATCGCGCACGCCCGCGCGCGTGGCGATCGGCAGCGTGCTGCCGGGCTCGAGCGCCGCATGCCCGTGCTCGAGCAGAAACTTCGCGAAGACGCGGATGCCGTTCCCGCACATCTCTGCAAGCGAGCCGTCGGCGTTGCGGTAGTCCATGAACCACTCGGCCGCCGGCTCCTCCTCCAGCTGCGCGCGACCCTCCGGGAGGTGCTTCGAGCGCACGACCCGCAGCAGTCCGTCACCGCCGATGCCGAAGTTGCGATCGCACAGCGCGGCGACCTGCTCCGGGCGCAGCTCCAGCGCGCCGTCCGGGTCGGCGATGATGACGAAGTCGTTGCCGGTCCCGTGGCCCTTGGTGAATGCGACGCGCTGCGACATGCTGCAAGTCTACGGTCGGGTCAGGCCGGCCTCTGATCGCGGCGCTGCTCCCCCGCACCCGCGGCGCCGGCGGGCATCGCGAGCAGCCCCGCGGCCGCGCCCGGCGCGAGCACGTCGGCGGTGTCGATCCAGCGCACGTCGCGATAGCGGCGGAACCACGAGACCTGTCGGCGTGCGTATCGCCGCGTCAGGGCCTGCGTCTGCGCGATGGCCTCCGCCTCATCCAGCTCGCCGTCCAGCTGGCCGAGCGCCTGCGCGTAGCCGATGGCCCGCCGCGCGGTCACGCCCCGGTCGAGGCCGTGCGCGCGCAGCCCGGCCACCTCGTCGAGCAGGCCCTCGCGCCACATCTGCACCACCCGCTCGTCGAGCCGCGGCACCAGCTGCTCTCGCGAGGTCTGCACCCCGAACACGCGGGTGTCGGGATGCCACAGCACGGGCTGCTCCGGAAGCTCCGCGCCGTGGGTGTGCTCCCCCTGCGCGAGCACCTCGAGCGCGCGAACCACGCGGCGGCCGTTGCGCGGGTCGACCCGCGCGGCGGTCGCCGGGTCGAGGGCACGAAGGCGCGCGAACAGCGCCGCGGCGCCCTCGGCCTCGAGCTCGGCCTCGAGCCGAGCGCGGAGCTGCGCATCGCGCGGCGGGAAGCGGAAGTCGAAGAGCACGCTCGAGACGTACAGCCCCGAGCCGCCCACGAGGATCGCGTCGGCGCCGCGGGCGTGCACCTGCGCGATCGCCGCACGCGCCGCATCCTGATACCAGGCGACAGCTGCCTCATCGGTGACGTCGAGCGCGTCGAACAGATGGTGCGGGATGCCCCGCCGCTCGTGCACCGGCACCTTCGCGGTGCCGATGTTCATGCCGCGGTACAGCTGCATGGCATCCGCATTCACGATCTCGGCCGCTCGCCCCCGCGCGGCGAACGCCTCTGCCAGGTCGAGCGAGAGTCGGGTCTTGCCGGTGCCGGTCGCGCCGACGACGGCGACGAGGCCGGGCACGCCTAGCGCTCTGCGTCGTCGGTGTCGTAGATGGGCTCGGTCACGTGCCGCGTCTCGCGCTGCGGGGCGGCGTCGTCGGGACGCCGCGTCGGGAGCCCGAGCGAGACGATCCGCGGGCCGCCGCCGGCGGGCGCGGAACCGTGGCTGGGCACTGCGCAGCTGTCGGCCTCGTTGCGCTCCCAGGCGTCGCCGGCGCGGGTGCGGCGAATGCGCAGCGGCGCGCCGTCGACCGAGTCGGCAAGCAGATAGAACGGGGCGGCGCGGGTGATCGTCGCGGTGACGATGTCGCCCGGGCGCGGAACGTCGGAGCCGGCCGGCACCTCGAAGTGCACGAGCCGGGAGTCCTCGGCACGCCCGGAGAGCCGCAGGGTCTCGGCATCCTTCTTGCCCTCGCCCTCGGCCACCAGCAGCTCGACGGTGCGGCCCACCTGCTTCTGGTTCTCTTCGAGCGAGATGCGATCCTGCAGCGCGGTCAGTCGCTCGTAGCGCTCCTGCACGATGTGCTTGGGCACCTGGTCGGCCATGGTCGCGGCCGGGGTCCCGGGCCGGATCGAGTACTGGAAGGTGAACGCCGTCGCGAAGCGCGCCTGCTCGACGACGCGGAGGGTCTCTTGGAAGTCCTCCTCGGTCTCGCCCGGGAAGCCGACGATGATGTCGGTCGAGATCGCCGCGTGCGGCATCCGCTGCCGCACGCGGTCGAGGATGCCGAGGAACTTCGCGCTGCGGTACGAGCGGCGCATCGCACGGAGGATCCGGTCGCTGCCGGACTGCAGCGGCATGTGCAGCTGCGGCATCACGGCGGGGGTCTCGGCCATGGCGTCGATCACGTCGTCGGTGAATGCCGCGGGGTGCGGGCTGGTGAAGCGGATGCGCTCCAGGCCCGGGATCTCGCCGGCGGCGCGCAGGAGCTTGCCGAACGCCGCGCGGTCGCCGAACTCGACGCCGTACGAGTTGACGTTCTGGCCGAGCAGGGTGACCTCGATGGCGCCGTCGTCGACGAGCGCGGTGATCTCATTGAGGATGTCGCCGGGGCGGCGGTCCTTCTCCTTGCCGCGCAGTGCGGGCACGATGCAGAACGTGCAGGTGTTGTTGCACCCGACCGAGATCGAGACCCAGGCCCGATACACAGATTCGCGCTTCGTGGGAAGGGTCGAGGGAAACACCTCGAGCGACTCGAGGATCTCGAGCTGTGCCTCTTCGTTGTGGCGCGCGCGCTCGAGCAGGCTCGGCAGCGAGCCGACGTTGTGGGTGCCGAAGACGACGTCGACCCAGGGCGCCTTCTGCAGGATCGTGTGCTTGTCTTTCTGCGCCAGGCAGCCGCCGACGGCGATCTGCATGCCCTCGTGCCGACGCTTGACGCTCGCGAGGTAGCCGAGCGTGCCGTACAGCTTGTTGTCGGCGTTCTCGCGCACCGCGCAGGTGTTGATGACCACGATGTCGGCCTCGGCGCCGTCGTCGGCCCGGACGTAGCCGGCGCTCTCGAGCGAGCCGGAGAGCCGCTCGGAGTCGTGCACGTTCATCTGGCAGCCGAAGGTGCGCACCTCGTAGGTGCGGGCCCGTCCGGCGTCGTCACGTGCGGCCGATGAGGGCGCGATGAAGGTGGGGGCGCCGTCGAGCAGAGTCATAGTGCCTGATTCTACGCGGCGCAGCTGGGAGCGGGACGGTTCTGGGATGGACGGACACGCGAGCCGGGCCGGCGCGCCCGCGCGGTGCGCGCACTCACTCGAATCGCACGCCGCGCGACCGGCCCCCGGCCTCGCGCCGCGCCTCTGACAGCGCGGTGCGCACCGCCGCGCTCGCCTGCGAGCCGCCGAAGCCGCGGCGCGCGAGCTGGCCGAGCAGCCGGCGGGTGGCGGTGGCGTCGTCGTAGCGGATCAGCATGCGCGCCTTGTCGCGCGCAAACTCGAGCGCGCGCTCGGCGTCGTCGTCGGGCAGCTCGGCGACGGCCGCCGCCGCGACGGCCCGATCGATGCCCCGCGTTGCCAGCAGCTGCGCGATGGCCCGGCGCCCCATGCCCTTGCGGGTGACGGCGCCGTGCACCAGCTGCTCGGCCAGCACGGCGTCGCTCAGCCAGCCGCGCTCGGTGAGCGTCTGCACCGCCGCCTCGGCGACGTCGCGGTCGACGCCTGCCGCCGCCAGCGCGCCGCGCACCTCGTGCTCCGACAGTCCGCGGGCGCGCAGCTTCCGGGCGACCAGATCGATCGCTGCGGCCAGCCGCGCGGCCGCATCCGGCTCCCCCTCCAGCTCCGACTCCGGGCGGTCACCGCCGCCCACTCCGGCATCGAAATCGACATCCGCATCGGCGCGGACATCCGCGCCGGCGTCGCGGAAGGCGAAGCGCGCCGCACGCACCGAGCGCGAGCCGGTCGTCGCCTCGCGTGCGCGCCTCGGCTCGCGCTCGGCATCCGGCGCCGCGTCGAAGCCGGGGTCATCGTTCGCGTCAGCAGCGTGATCGGCATCAGTGCCGTCACTGGCGTCAGTGCCGTCGTCGGCGCCGGGGTCGAACCACCCCTCGGCGTCGTCCGGCGCGAACCGGCCGCCGATGCCGATCGGCCCCGGCGGCACGCGCGATGCCGGCACACGCGGCGCCGGCGTGTGCGCGGCGACGCCCGGCAGAAAGGTCACGGGAGCCAGTCGCTCGCCGTCGTGCTCGTTCGATGCAGACATGCCTGCCCTCCATATTGCGCACGGCCACACCGCCGCGTTCATCCCGCGCGGTCTCGCGGCCGGCGGTCATCCCGCACGGTCGTGTGGGGTGCGGTGCCGTGCACTCGTGCCGCGCAGTGCACTCGTGCGAATCGATGCGCCGCGCCACACGACCGCCATACGACCACCACGCGCGCCGTGCCGCGGGTTCGCGCCGGCACGATCGCGCGGCGCGAACCCGCGAACCCTACGCCCCGCGGCGCTTGGCCAGCTGGTCTTCTTCGCCGGCTTCGACCGCCGGGGCCGCAGCCTCGGCCTCGGCGCGGAACTCGCCGATGCCGAGCTTCTTCTTGATCTTGGTCTCGATGTCGGCCGCGACCTCGGGGTTCTTCAGCAGGAAGTTGCGCGCGTTCTCCTTGCCCTGGCCCAGCTGCTCGCCGTCGTAGGTGTACCAGGAGCCGGACTTCTTGACGATGGCGTGCTCGACGCCGAAGTCGATCAGGCTGCCCTCGCGCGAGATGCCGGTGCCGTAGAGGATGTCGAACTCGGCCTGCTTGAATGGCGGGGCCATCTTGTTCTTGACGATCTTGACCCGCGTGCGGTTGCCGACCGCGTCGGTGCCGTCCTTCAGGGTCTCGATGCGCCGGATGTCGAGCCGCACCGAGGCGTAGAACTTCAGGGCCTTGCCACCGGCAGTGGTCTCGGGGCTGCCGAAGAACACGCCGATCTTCTCGCGCAGCTGGTTGATGAAGATCATCGTGGTGTTGGTCTGGTTCAGCCCGCCGGTGAGCTTGCGCAGCGCCTGCGACATGAGTCGGGCCTGGAGGCCGACGTGGGAGTCGCCCATCTCGCCCTCGATCTCGGCCCGGGGCACGAGTGCCGCCACCGAGTCGATCACGATCAGGTCGATCGAGCCGGATCGGATCAGCATGTCTGCGATCTCGAGCGCCTGCTCGCCGGTGTCGGGCTGCGACACCAGAAGCGCATCGATGTCGACGCCGAGCTTCTTCGCGTACTCGGGGTCGAGCGCGTGCTCGGCGTCGATGAACGCGGCGATGCCGCCCGCACGCTGCGCGTTGGCGATCGCGTGCAGCGTGAGCGTCGTCTTGCCCGAGGACTCAGGGCCGTAGATCTCGACGATGCGGCCGCGGGGAAGCCCGCCGATGCCGAGCGCGACGTCGAGCGCGATCGAGCCGGTGGGGATGACCTCGACAGGCGCGCGCTCGTCGCTGCCCAGTCGCATGACCGAGCCCTTTCCGAACTGTCGGTCGATGTTGGCGAGCGCTGCGTTGAGTGACTTCTCGCGATCTGCGGGACTGGCCATGATGGGTTCCTTCTCCGTGTGCGTGCGGTGCGCCTATAGGCTGTCGCGCCCCCGACGGGTGCTGCGACAAGGCTGGGTCGTCGTGCTGGTGTTCACGGTATGCGGACCCTCCGACATCGAGGCCGACGGCCCCGCAGACGGTGGACACTTCGCGCGAGCGATCCCTGGGGACGAGCATACGCCCTCGAGCGAACGGATATTCGAACAGTGCGGCGTGTCGGGCCGCATCCGCTTCGAACTTCGCGAGCGCAGCCGGCCGCCGAATGTCCAGGCGGCCACAGGCCGGATCAGCGGCGCGGCTCGCGGCGCCCCACGCCGTAGCGGCGCTCGCTCGGAACGCCCGCGGTCTCGCACAGCGCAAGCCAGACATCGCCGGCCGGAAGGCCCGCATCCATCGCCATCTGCGCGGTCAGCTCGCCGAGGCCCTGCAGCACCAGGTCGTTCACGAGCACGGCCCCGTAGGCCTCGCCGAACTCATCGTTCACGGCCCGCTGAAACTCGCTGCGTCGCATCCTGACACGTTAGCCGCCCCCGCGGCGCCGGTCGAGCCGAACACGACGATGCCCCGGCCACAGGGCCGGGGCATCGCACGCCGCGCGAAGCGGCCGGATCAGTGGGTGACGAGCTCTGCGTCGATTGATGCCACGAGGTCGTCCGGCAGGATGTCGGGGAACCCGCGCATGCCCTCGAGGACGGAGATGCGATCGCTCACCTCGCGCATGATGATCGAGATGGGCACATCGAGCGCGTCGGCCACCGAGGCGAGGATCTCGCTCGAGGCTTCCTTCTGCCCGCGCTCGACCTCGCTGAGATAACCCAGCGCGACGCTGGCCTTGCTCGCGACCTGGCGAAGAGTGCGACCCTTCTGGAGTCGGAAGTCTCGAAGGACATCGCCGATCTCTTGACGTACAAGAATCATCTGTCGCTCCCTTCTCTCTCGGTCTCGGTGTTGACCGGGTGGCCAACCTTACAATGCCGATGTTCCAAAGAGTAATCCCCCGTGGTGTCGAAAGTATGAGAATTACCTGTTCCAACCCCGGCGCGGCGTCAGCTATTCCCCCGCTCGCGCTCGGCTCGGTCGGGATCGGCCGCGCCGCCCGGCGACCCCGCCGGCGCCGTCGAGGGCCCGAGCGCCTCGCGAAGCGCCCCGAGCGCGGCCCGGACGGCCGCGCGGCGGATCTGCGAGCGCGTGCCGGCAAGCACCAGGCTGTGGATGCTGCCGCCGTCGGGCGTCGCGATCCCGATGTGCACGGTTCCCACCGGCTGCCCGTCGGGAGAATCCGGCCCGGCGATGCCGGTGGTGGATACGCCGACGTCGGCGGGACGGCCGTCGACGGCGCACGCGACGCGGACCCCCTCGGCCATCTGCCGGGCGACCTCGGGGTGCACCGCGCCGTGCACATCGAGCAGCCCGCGGTCCACCCCGAGCAGCGAGGCCTTCAGCGAGGTGGCGTAGGCGACGATGCCGCCGCCGAACGCCGCGGACGCGCCCGGCACGTCGACGATGGCCGAGGCGACGAGCCCGCCGGTGAGCGACTCGGCGGCCGCCAGCATCCACCCGCGCGCTCGGAGCAGCCCGACGAGCGTCGCGGCGTCCTCGAGCGCCGCAGCGTCGAGCGCGGCATCTTCGAGCGCCGGAGCGTCGCGGGCGGCGGCGTCGTCGGAAGGACCGGCGGCGACGGGGCCGTCCGCCTCGGCCGCGGCGCTCACGAGCGCTCGCTGCCCTTGCGGCGCGCCCCGCGCACCTCGGTGATCACGTAGTCGAGCCCGCTCAGGATCGTGAGCACGACGGCGATCGTCATGGTCACCACGTTCACCCACACGACCCACTCGCCGACCACGCCGGCCAGCGGCAGCAGCGCGAGCGAGAGCGCGACCGCCTGCGCGAGGGTCTTCAGCTTGCCCAGCCAGGCGGCGGCGACGACGTGGTCGCTCGCGACGACGAGCCGGTGCACCGTGATGCCGATCTCGCGCACGAGCACGACGATGGTGATCCACCAGGGCAGCTCGGCGAGGATCGAGAGCGAGACGAAGGCGACGCCGGTGAGCACCTTGTCGGCGATCGGGTCGAGCAGCTTGCCGAGGTCGGAGACGATGTTGTGCCGGCGCGCCAGGTAGCCGTCGACGCCGTCGGTGGCGATCGCGACGATGAACAGCACCGCCGCCCACCAGCGCAGCGGTCCGTCGTGGCCGCCGTCGGCGAGGAGCATCCAGCAGAACACCGGCGCGCACAGGATGCGCACGATGGTGATCGCGTTGGGCAGCTGGGGGTGGATGGCCATCACTCGCGTCCCGTCAATCCCCAGGCGTCTTCGTCGCCGTCGGAGACCTCCTCGACCGGGAGGCCCTCGTACTGCGCCTCGAGCACATCGGCGCCGTAGCGGTCGTCGCCGGTGCCCGCTGCGGGGGCCGATGCATCGGCCCCGGCGACCGCGGACGGCGCGACGGGTGCGACCGGCACGTCCTCCCCGCGCATCCGCGCCAGCACGCCGGGCAGCTGCTCGACGCCGACCAGCACGTCGCGGGCCTTCGAGCCCTCGGAGGGGCCGACGACCTCGCGCGACTCGAGCAGATCCATGAGGCGCCCCGCCTTCGCGAAGCCGACGCGGAGCTTGCGCTGCAGCATCGAGGTCGAGCCGAACTGCGTCGAGACGACGAGCTCGGTGGCCGCCAGCAGCAGCTCGAGGTCGTCGCCGATGTCGGCGTCGACCTGCTTCTTCTCGGCGACCGTCGCGACGTCGGCGCGGTAGTCGGGCCGGGCCTCGGCGGTCACGTGCTTGACGACCTTCTCGATCTCGGCCTCGCTGACCCACGCGCCCTGTACGCGGAGCGACTTCGACGCGCCCATCGGGAGGAAGAGGGCGTCGCCCTGGCCGATCAGGCGGTCGGCGCCCGGCTGGTCGAGGATGACGCGCGAGTCGGTGACGCTGGTCACCGCGAACGCGAGTCGCGACGGCACGTTGGCCTTGATCAGGCCGGTGACCACATCGACCGAGGGTCGCTGCGTCGCGAGCACCAGGTGGATGCCGCTGGCCCGGGCCAGCTGCGTGATGCGCACGATCGAATCCTCGACGTCGCGCGGCGCGACCATCATCAGGTCGGCGAGCTCGTCGACGACGACCAGCAGATACGGGTAGGGCTTGAGCACGCGCTCGCTGCCGGGCGGCAGGATGATCTCGCCGGCGATCACGGCCTTGTTGAAGTCGTCGATGTGACGGAACCCGAACGACGCGAGGTCGTCGTAGCGCATGTCCATCTCCTTCACGACCCACTGCAGCGCCTCGGCCGCCTTCTTCGGGTTCGTGATGATGGGCGTGATCAGATGCGGCACGCCCGCGTAGGAGGTGAGCTCGACGCGCTTGGGGTCGATCAGCACCATCCGCACCTCGGACGGCTTCGCGCGCATCAGCAGGCTCGTGATCATCGAGTTCACGAAGCTCGACTTGCCGGATCCGGTGGAGCCGGCGACGAGCAGGTGCGGCATCTTCGCGAGGTTCGCGACGACGTAGCCGCCGCCCACGTCCTTGCCGACGCCGATCGTCATCGGGTGCGTGCTGCCGGTCGCGGCCGGCGAGCGAAGCACGTCGCCGAGCGTGACGATCTCGCGGTCGGTGTTGGGGATCTCGACGCCGATCGCGCTCTTGCCCGGGATCGGCGCGAGAATGCGCACCTCATTGGATGCCACGGCATAGGCGATGTTGTTGGTGAGCGCGGTGATCCGCTCCACCTTCACGCCGGGGCCGAGCGCGATCTCATACTGCGTCACGGTCGGCCCGCGCGAGAAGCCGGTCACCTGGGCGTCGACGGAGAACTGCTCGAGGACGGAGGTGATGGCGCGCACGATGTCGTCGTTCGCCGCCGAGCGAGCCACGTGCGGCTTCCCGGGCACCAGGCTCGCGGCGGGCGGCAGGCGATAGGGCTGGGCTGGGCCGTCCGGCACCGCCGCGCCGGCGCCTGGCCCGTCGGTGCCGAGGCCGCTGAGGCCCGGGAGGATCTCGTCGCTGCCCGGGCCGTCGTCCTGCAGCTCGGTCGCGCCGAGACCGAGCGCGCCCAGGCCGCCGAGCCCGGCCGCGACTGCCTCGGCGCCCCCGAGCGCGCCGCCGAGCACCTCGGTCGGGTACTCGTCGGGATGCTGGGGCTCGAAGCGGGGCGCCGGCGCGGGCGCCGCATCCGCGACGGGCACGACGGGCTGATCGAACGGCTGGGCAGCGCCGGCGCCGGGCGCGGGCGGCTCCGCCGTGGGCACGAGCAGCTCGGTGAGGTCCTGCGAGCCGAGCGAGCCGTCGGATTCCTCCTCACGGCCGGTGCTGTTGCGTCGCCACCAGGGCAGTCCGCCGACGGGCGCATCGGCGTCGTCGCCATCCGCCGCGCCGCTCGCGTCGGCCGCCGCGGCCTTGGCGGCCTTCGCCGCGGCGCGCTCCTCGTCGCTCGGACGCTCGGCGCCGAACATCCAGCCATAGAGGTCGCCGAGGCGGCGCCCGATGCGGTTCGGCGGCGTCTTGGTGATGATCAGGAGGCTGAGGGCGGTGAGCAGCGCGAGCGCCACGTAGGCGCCGATCGGGCTCAGCAGGTACGCGAGCGGCTCGCCCAGCATCCACCCGAACAGGCCGCCGGCCTTCGACAGCGCGGGCAGCCCCTCGCTCGGGGCGGGGCGCCCGCCGACGACGTGGCAGAAGCCGGCGATCGTGATGACGAGCAGGCCGAAGCCGATCCCCAGCCGCCCGTTGTCGTGCACCGATGCGGGATGCCGGAACAGCCAGCCGGCGAGCACGAGCAGCAGCACGGGCATGATGAACGCGACCCGCCCGACCATGCCGCCGACGGTGAAGGCGCTGATGCTCTCGGCGACCGCGTTGCCGATGAAGAACCATTCGTTGACGGCACCGGCGATCGCCAGCAGCACGAGGAAGAACGGAAAGCCGTCGCGGCGCTGCTCCTTCTCGAGCGACTCCGGACCGAAGGCGCGGAAGACGCCGCCGGTGAGGTGGGCCATGCCCATCCACGCGCGCACGAGCACGCTCGGCCGATCCGCCTCATCGACGTAGCGACGGGGCGCCGGGGCGGATGCAGATGCCCGCGAAGAGCCGCCGCGCGCGGGCGCGGACTTTCGCGAGGCCGCGGGTGAAGTCCTAGCCATGGTTCAACGCTACGTCGCGACGGCGACATTCGGCCACAGCGACTCGGCTCCCGGGCGCATCGCCGGCCGCGCGCCGCCCCGGCTCCCGGTGCGGCGCGGCACGCCTCAGGTGACGACGACGAGCGGCACGATCATCGGCCGGCGGCGGTGCGCGGTGTTCACCCAGCGACCGACGGTGCGGCGCACCACCTGCGAGAGCGCGTGCGTGTCGCGCACGCCGTTGCCGGATGCCTCCTCCAGCGCCGCCACGATCTTGGGCTTGATCGACTCGAACACGTGGTCGGCCTCCGCGAAGCCGCGCGAGCTGATCTCGGGGCCGGCGATGAGCCTGCCCGTCTCCCGGTCGACGACGCAGATGATCGAGATGAAGCCCTCCTCGGCGAGGATGCGGCGGTCCTTGAGGTCGGAGTCGGTGAGTTCGCCCACCGTCTTGCCGTCCACGTAGACGAACCCGAGGTCGAGCTGACCGACCACCTCGACGTCGCCGTCGCGCAGATCCATGACGGTGCCGTTCTCGGCGATGATCGTGCGCTCGGGCGCGATCCCGGTGTCTTGCGCGAGCTTGGCGTTGGCCATCAGGTGGCGGTACTCGCCGTGCACCGGCAGCACGTTGCGCGGCTGCAGGATGTTGTAGCAGTACAGCAGCTCGCCGGCGGCCGCGTGGCCCGACACGTGCACCTTGGCGTTGCCCTTGTGCACGACGTTGGCGCCGAGCTTCGTGAGGCCGTCGATCACCCGGTAGACGGCGTTCTCGTTGCCGGGGATCAGGCTGGAGGCCAGGATCACGGTGTCGCCGGGGCCGACCTCGATCGCGTGCTCGCGGTTGGCCATGCGGCTGAGCACCGCCATCGGCTCGCCCTGCGAGCCCGTCGACATGAACACGATCTTGTCGTCGGGGAGGTGCTGCGCCTTCTTGTAGTCGATCAGCACGCCCTCGGGGACGTTCAGGTAGCCGAGGTCGGCGGCGATGGTCATGTTGCGCACCATCGAGCGGCCGAGGAGGGCGACGCGTCGCCCGTGGGCGGCCGCGGCATCCAGCACCTGCTGCACGCGGTGCACGTGGCTCGAGAAGCTCGCGACGATCACGCGGCGCGGCGCGGCGGCGATGACCTGCTCGAGCACCGGGCCGATCGCGCGCTCGGCCGGGGTGAAGCCAGGCACGTCGGCGTTGGTCGAGTCGACGAGGAAGAGGTCGATGCCCTCCTCGCCGAGGCGCGCGAAGGCGCGCAGGTCGGTGAGGCGTCCGTCCAGCGGCAGCTGGTCCATCTTGAAGTCGCCGGTGGCCAGCGCGAGGCCCGCGGGCGTGCGGATGGCGACGGCGAGGGCGTCGGGAATCGAGTGGTTCACCGCGACGAACTCGAGGTCGAACGGGCCGATCCGCTCGTGATCGCCCTCCTTGACCGTCAGGGTGTAGGGCTTGATGCGATGCTCTTTGAGCTTCGCCTCGATGAGCGCGAGGGTGAGCCCCGAGCCGATCAGCGGGATGTCGCCCTTCATGCGCAACAGGTAGGGCACGCCGCCGATGTGGTCTTCGTGCCCGTGCGTGAGCACCACGCCGACGATGTCGTCGAGGCGGTCCTTGATCGGCGCCATGTCGGGGAGGATGAGGTCGACGCCCGGCTGGTGCTCCTCGGGGAACAGCACGCCGCAGTCGACGATGAGCAGCTTGCCCTCGTACTCGAACACGGTCATGTTGCGCCCGACCTCGCCGAGCCCGCCGAGCGGGGTGACGCGCAGGGTGCCCTTCGCGAGTGTGGGCGGGTCGTAAATCGTTTCAGCCATTGGCGGCGCCTCCTGGAGGATCAGCCCGTCGTGGGCGCGGTGGCGCGCCGTGCGGGATCAGCGTGTGGTGCCGTGCACTCGGGGCAGGGCGCCGCCCGCGGCCGCGTTGCGGTCGGGGCGGAAGTTGCGGAAGTCGACTCCTTCGATTCCGCTGACGAGCGCGAGCTCGTCCTCGATCTTGGCGGCTTCCCAGTCTTCGGGGCCGACGAGGGGCAGGCGCACCCTGGGGCTGCCGATGCGGCCCAGGCCGTGCAGGATGTACTTCACCGCGACGGTGGCCGGGATGTGCGTCATCGTCGCGCGGACGAGGGGCTCGAGCGCCTTGTGCGCGGCGGTCGCCGATGCGAGGTCACCGCGGTTCACGGCATCCACCATCGTGCGGTACGGGGCGGCGGCGATGTTGCCGGTCACGCCGATCAGGCCGGTGGCGCCGATCGCCATGTGCGGGAGCGCGTTCGAGTCGTCGCCCGAGAAGTACATGAGGTCGGTCTCGTTGAGCACGCGGCTGACCTCGGCGAAGTCGCCCTTGGCGTCTTTCACGGCCAGGATGTTCGGGTGGTTCGCGAGGCGGACGATGGTCTCGTACTTGACCTCGACGCCGGTGCGTCCGGGGATGTCGTAGACGATCACCGGCAGCTCGGTCGCGTCGGCGACCAGGCGGAAGTGCGTGAGGATGCCGGCCTGCGTGGGCTTGTTGTAGTACGGCGTGACGATCATGATGCCGTCGGCGCCGGCCTTCTCGCTCGCCTTGTACAGCTCGATGGCGTGCGCGGTCTCGTTCGAGCCGCCGCCGGTGATCACGGCCGCGCGTCCGGCCGAGACGTCTTTGCCGACCTCGACGAGGCGGATCTTCTCGGGGTCGGTCAG
>Ga0116181_1001035_pt1 | contig 24777 bp, 23 predicted proteins | sample AD_UKC075_MetaG_FD_89752 | JGI IMG/M metagenome (GOLD analysis project Ga0116181, IMG submission 89752) | Active sludge microbial communities of municipal wastewater-treating anaerobic digesters from USA - AD_UKC075_MetaG | ecosystem: Engineered > Bioreactor > Anaerobic > Digestate | place: USA... | reverse complement strand
TGTTGCGCAGGTAGAAAATGCTGGTGGCCGGATTGTACAAGCCAATGGTGGCAATGCCGTCGCCGTTCCAGTCGCCTACAAGAGGTAGCCAGCCTGCGCCAGGAGGACCGTAACTGAAGGTCAGATCGGCAACGCCGTTGGTGTTACTGTTGCGTAGGTAGAAAATACTGGTGTCTGAATTGTACAAGCCAATGGTGGCGATGCCGTTGTGGCCCCAATCGCCCACAAGGGGAAGCCAGCCAGCGCCAGGAGGGCCGTAGCTGAAGGTCAGATCGGCAATGCCATTGGTGTTACTGTTGCGTAGGTAGAAAATACTGGTGTCTGGATTGTACAGGCCAATGGTCTTCTTGTTGGTCAATATATTGGCCTTGACATTCACCCGCAGTAGCGTAACTGAGTAAGGTTGGAACTGATAACTATTAAAATAAGCAGAAGATAATATCGATGGTTGCGCATTCGACAAATCGTCGCTTGGATTACTGACTCCGTTAAATATGGGATTTTGGCTATTTAATGTTTGATTGTCCGACTGCAACAAATCGGCCGTACCGCCCACGATTATTATTGTTCCATCATCGAAGGTGATACTAGCCGTCAGTGGATTACTTGTCTTGTTGATAGCAAGCACCGAGTAAGTGTCGGCATCAACCTTCCCGGCATAGACGCTGAGTTGTGTTTTTGGATCATTACCACCACCCACATCTACTGCTAGCATAGTATCGCCAAAACGGGCCCAGAGCGGAAAGGCGTAATATTGTGGGGTACGATTAAAGCCATTATCCGTTTGTATCAAACCATAAGAATCACGATCACCAGTTTCTGAATCAGTAGCATTCGCCAAATACCACTGATTCGCTCCCCAGTAGCCATTTGAAATCATTTGCCCGATTGTTTCAGAAATAAAAAGCGCATTCCCCATACGCGTCATGAGTTTTCCGCTATCCTGACCCGATCCCAAATTGTATTCTGTCGCCACAATCGGAATTTGACGGCCTGCATACATATTAAATGCATCTTGCAACTTTTTTTTCACTTCGGACAAATGGTTACGTGGTTGCTTGAGCATATCAACCCAATCGGTCGATGTTGGCAGATTAACATAGGCGTAGGGGTGAATAATGTAGAAATCTATGTCACTTCCTGCCGCTTGAATGACCTTAATACCCCAATTACTAAAGGCACTCGGATCTTCATAACCAACTGCACCAACAAAGATTGTAGAATCGATAGCACGCATAGCTTCACGCATTTGCTTGTAACCATCATGCTGTGCGTCGCCATTAATATACTGGGTGCCATCGCAGGTCCAGGCATTTTCCCACCCCCCGCATTGACTAGCACCATAGACCTCATTCCCTATTTCCCAGTATTGGATGCGGAAAGGCTCTGGGTTACCATGATTGGTGCGGAGCTGAGCCCAATACCCTGCCGTTTTCCAATCAAAACCATTGCGATCGACGCCAATAAGTGTCTGATTATCTGGTTTCGCATTGAAAAATGCTACGGCAGCAGCGGCTTCTTGTTTAGTCACATTCACATTGACAGTGAACATTGCCTCGTTTCTGGTAGTGCGAAGAAAATTGATGAAATCGGTCGGACGAGAAGCCCAACTACCCCAATTATCGACACACGGATAAGCATGAAGTTGATCCGCACGCAGTTCGCACGATAGCCAACCGTATTGGTCTGATACAGAACCGCCTGGAATACGGGTAAGTCCGACACCCGAATGCTTGGTACGATTAATAAGGGTTGCATTTTCGTATTCGTCGGTGATCCACGTTGGTGCGTTCGTGCCAAGTAGATGCGAGTTAATCTGAGCAATCACTGTATTGGGGTGAATAGTGATGTTAGTCGTAACGGCACACGCCAAATCCGCACCAAGTAACCCGAAAACAAATATCAAAGCATACATTAGCAGTGGCTTATAGCTTCGATTCGTCAAAATAGTAGATTTAATTAGAAGGTACTCTCTATTCATTTTCATTGTCTCCAATTGAGGAATAGAAAATAATCAAGTCCCGTAGCGGATTGCCCAGCTAGTCGAACTTCTATACCATGAAAGCGTCACTTACCACGAACTCTTGAGACATATTACAGACTCATTTAATTGACATGCTTATTTAAGGCTACATCAGCATCCGACCTTCTGCAAGGCGACCCGCTACAAATCAGAGTTTTGATCTTTGGTCGAGATCTACACAAACCGATGTTCACAAACCAGTTCTGTCCATTCTTTCTTGCACAAACAAGCTGTTAACGAAGCCATATCAAAACCCTTGGCTTCCGGCACGTCCAAGTTTTTGGCTTCTTTTGCGGAGAAAAGAAGCTATAATTTACGCATATGATGCGGAGATTATGAGAGTGTACGTTCATGAACTACCCGATTGGCCTCACTTCCAATGGGATGAAAAACGCCTTGCGGTGAAGGTTGCGGCTGTTCGTTACAGGCAAGGCCGAATGCTTGGCGCTCTCGAGGGGCTGGGCATCAAATTGCGCGAAGAGGCTATTCTGAGAACGTTGACTGAAGAAATTGTCAAGTCAAGCGAGATCGAAGGTGAAATCCTGGATCGCGAACAGGTACGGTCTTCTCTCGCACGCCGTCTCGGCATGGACATCGGGGCCTTGAAACCGGCAGACAGAGATACTGAAGGCGTTGTTGACATGATACTCGACGCCACACAGAACTACAGACAACCGCTGACGGCTGAAAGACTATTTAGCTGGCATGCCGCCTTGTTCCCAACAGGCTACAGCGGATTGCACAAGATTACCGTTGGCCAGTGGCGCACGGAAGAATCCGGTGCTATGCGCGTTGTGTCCGGTGCCATAGGGCGCGAACGCACACATTTTGAAGCACCGGAGGCGAAACGGCTTGGTACGGAAATGGCAACCTTTCTCAAATGGCTTGAAGACGAAGCCCTTGAAAGCAAGGTCGATCCTGTTTTGAGGGCGGCTATCGCTCATCTTTGGTTTGTGACCATTCACCCGTTCGAGGATGGCAATGGACGCATAGGTCGCGCGATCACCGACATGATGCTAGCGCGAGCAGAAAAAAGCGCGCAGCGTTTTTACAGCATGTCAGCGCAAATTCGCAAAGAACGCGGCAAATATTACGGCTATCTGGAAGAAACGCAAAAAGGCGACCTTGATATTACAGATCATCTTGAATGGTTTCTCGATTGTATGGAACGCGCTTTTGATGGCGCAGAGATCATTTTGAAAGATGTTCTTGGAAAAGCCCGTTTCTGGGGACGTCATTCAGGAGAAGAGTTTAACATCCGTCAGCGCAAGATTCTCAATCGGCTCATGGAAGGTTTTGAAGGCAAGCTCACGTCATCCAAATGGGCGAAAATGACCAGATGCTCACAAGATACCGCCGGTCGTGATATCGAAGACCTGATCAAACGGCATATCCTGAAAAAGGACGCTGCTGGAGGGCGTAGCACCAGCTACTCTCTTGTGGAAGGTGAGATCGATGATAAACAGTAACCGACAAATAGCCGCACACCTCTGTCAGAGATCTTGAACAATCACACCATCCCCTGCCTAAACTGCAAACAGGATGCCCCCGCCATGAGTGACCGGCCTTTGCCTGAACATCGCCCTGACACAGCGCACGAGACGCCGCACCCAGCCACCCGAATCCCCCGCGCGGCACACGCCCGGCTACTCCTGCACGAACCGGAGATCGACCCATCGTTCGGGGAGGTGCTGCAAGAGGTATTGCCGGACGAAGAGGCCCGGCTGGCGTATTTGAATCACTTAGCCTGGCAGGCTCGCTCATGACCCACAGCGCACGGAACTGCCACCAGAAACTAGAGAATGCCTCAGATCGCCGCTCTCAAGACCCTGAGATGCCCCGCCGCGCCGTAATCCAGCAACCGCTGATCCTCGGTCACCAGCACCGCGTCCATATGCCGCGCTGTGGCGGCAATAATGCGGTCTGCCGGGTCTGGATGCAGAGTTCCGGGCAAGCGGGTGCTGGCGACGGCAATCTCCGGGGAAAGCGGCGCAAGCCGGATGCCCGGCAACGCCAAAGCGGACGCGATCCATTCGCCGACATCACGATCCAGCATCAACCGCCCCTTGCTGACCAGCATGGCGATTTCCCAGGGCGTGATCGCCGCAACGAACAGCGCATTGTCCCCAGCCGCCTGTTGGATAAACTCGCGCGCCTGGACGCCCAGACGCACGTTACCGGATAACAGCCAGACCAGCGCGTGCGTGTCCAACAACGCCGCACTCACCGACACGCATCCCAGTCATCGTCCAATGGAGCGATCAGGTCACCCTCGGCCAGCACACTGCCCGCCAATGCGCCGAACAAACCCTGTTCCGGCGGCACCGGCACCAGCTTAGCGACGGCTTTGCCGTGTTTGGTGATCAGCAACGGCTCGCGGGTCTCGGCCACCTCGTCCAACAGCTTCAAACAACGGGCCTTGAAATCGCCGGCGGCAATCACGGTTTGCGTTGGCATCGGGTTATACTCCCATGGTCATCGACTATGGTCATATTGACATGCCGCCGTTGACAAGGCCAGCGACCTCATCCCGACCTTCCCCAGCCCATCACCACCACGATGCCAAACCTCAACCTGTCCCGCGCCGAACAAGCCCTGCTGGGCGCTCTGGCCATCACCGTCACCGCGATCATCGCCTTGTTCATCGCCCTGTCGTTCTTCAATGTCCCAGCGGCGGATGATTTCTGCTTCGCCGCCAAAGCCCGCGAACTGGGATTCCTCGACGCCCAAGTGTATTGGTATCAGCACTGGGCTGGCCGCTACACGTTGAATGCGGTGTGGACCGCGCTGATGGCGGGCGATATCTTCCAGATCTACCGTTTCCCGCCGATCGCGCTGCTGCTGGGCACGGGGCTGGGTTTCGCGTTCCTGACCGCTAGAATCGCACAGGGCGCGCTTTCGATCCCGCTGGCGTTGCTGCTGGGCGGACTGTGGACCGTGCTGTTCATCGCCGGCGCTCCCGACATCGCCCAGACCTTCTACTGGCTGGGCGGCAGCATCACCTATCAACTGGCGAACGTCACTCTGCTATTTCTGCTCGGCTTGCTGATCTGGCGTGAAACGACCGCTAGGACGGGGCTGCTGCGGACAGTGATCTTCTGGGTCGCCGCCTGGCTAGTCATCGTCACCATCGGCGCCAACGAGATTTCCATGCTGCTGGTGCTGGCAATCCTCAGCGGCGGGCTCGGCTACGCGCTATGGCGCCGGCGCAACTCCCGCGTCTTCTGGCTGGCGCTGACACTCATCGCTGTGCTGGCGACCGCCAGCAGCGTGCTGGCGCCGGGCAATTATCAGCGCTACGTCGGCCTCGGCCACACCGACCACATGCTGCGCCCGACGCCCTGGCTGGCGGCGCTGCTCTATCTGCCCTGGGTCGCGCTGCGCCTGTTCTACTGGCTGTCCAATCTGGGGCTGTGGGCTTCGGCACTGCTGGTATTCAGCCTGAGCGCCCAACCGGTCGGGGCGCTGCTGTACGATGCCGAGGGTCGCTTTCGGCGCTCGTTCCTGCTGCTACCCGTGTTGTGGATGGCGCTGATCTTCCTGCTTAGCGCCATCGGTTTCCTGATCAACCGCTATCCCCTGCCCGAGCGGGCGGAAAGCGTCATCTACCTGCTGTTCCTGCTCGGCGGGTATCCGACCTTCATCATCCTGGCCCACCGTTGGACCGGTGCTGCTGGCGGGCTGGCCGACCGACGCTGGCGGGCGCCAGCTGCCGCGCTGCTTCTCGTCAGTCTGCTGGGCACGCCAAACGTGTTCGAGGGTTACAAGGATGTCTATCGCGGCTATCGCTACGCCCAGGAAATGCAGGCCCGCAACGCCGCCATCGCAGTAGCCCTGCAACGCGGCGAACAGGACATCGCCGTCGCCAGCCTGTCCCGGCCACCTCGGACCCTGTTCGCCACCGATATCGCCACCGACCCCGACGATTTCAAGAATCTGTGCCTGCAGCAATACTATCGGGTGCATTCCATCCGGCTGGGAGAAGTCCGACCGCAGCAACCCTGAACCCGCTGGACTCAGCTCGCCCCGGACCCGCCGAGCGGCAGATCCTTGCGGTAGACCCGCACCAACAGAATGCGTGGGCCGTTCATCTTCTTCACCACGATATCGAACTGGCCGAATTCGACCTTCTGCCCTTCGTGCGGCACATCGCCCAACTTCCACATGACCAAACCGCCCACCGAATCGACATCGTCATTGTCGATTTCGATATCCAGCGCCCGTTCCAGGGTAAAGATCGGCAGGCTGCCCTTGCCGATCAAGGTGCCGTCATCCAGCTCGGTCCACTCGTTGTGGCTCTGGCGGAATTCGTCGCGGATGCCACCGACCAGTGCGCCCAGCATATCGTCCAGGGTCAGAAAACCGTCTGCCTTGCTGCCCTTGCGCCCGACGATGGCGAAATGGGTAACGCCTTCACGGAAGCGCCGAAACAGGTTCAGCGCCAGGGAATCGGGGGCGACGTATTGCACCGGACGCAGATAATCCAGCAGATCATCCAGAGCCTTGCCCTCTTGCCGGGCCAGGAACAGATCCTTGAGGTACACGATGCCCAACACCGTCTCGCCATCCAGACCGAAGTACGGATAGCGGCTGTAGCGGGTGCGATGGATCGTTTCCAGGTTCTGCTGCGCGCCGCGGCTCTGGTATAGAGCGGTGACCTCGCCGATCGGACGCATCAATTCGGACACTTCCAGATCGCTGAAATCCAGCATGTGGGCCATGATCCGCAATTCGTCTCGGGCAAAGCCTGACGGATGGCTGTCGCGCAGGATCAGCTTGATTTCCTCGGCTGAGTAGTGGGTCTCGTGGCCTGTCCCTTCGAGGCCGATCGCCCGCAGGATGCCGTTGGCGCTGGCGTTGAGCGCCCAGATCGCCGGGTACATCAGCCAGTAGAAGGCATAGAGCGGGCCGGCCGCCCAGATGGCCACCCGCTCCGGCCGACGAATGGCCAGGGACTTGGGGGCCTGTTCACCCACCACGATATGCAGGAAGGTGATGGTCGAAAACGCCAGCAGAAAGGAAATACCATGCACCAGTTCCGGCGACGAAACCCCCAGCCATTCGAACAGGGGCTCCAGCAGATGGGCGAAGGCCGGTTCGCCGATCCAGCCCAAACCGAGCGAGGCCAGGGTGATGCCCAACTGGCACGCCGACAGATAGACATCGAGCTGGGCATGCACCTTGGCCAGAATGCGCCCCTGCCAACCATAGATCTTGGCGATGGCCCGGATCCGGGTCTGCCGCAGTTTGACCAGGCCGAACTCGACAGCGACGAAAAAGCCATTCAAGGCCACCAGCAACAAGGCGGCGGCTACCAGCAGGATGTCGTTCAACGCTGGATCCCTTACCAATATCGTCCAAAGTCCGGCCCGCGCTCCGGCAATTTGCTCGGCTTGCCATCCTCCCCGATGGCAACGTACACGATCACCGCTTCGGTGACCTTGTCCGCCAGCAACCGTCCATCGTGCGCGCGCTGGACGAATACTTCGACCTTCACTGTGATCGAGGTCGAGCCCACCTTTTGAATCTGGGCGAAACAACTCACCAGATCGCCGACAAAGACTGGTTTATGAAATTCCATCGAGGTCGCCGCCACGGTCGATACCCGGCCGCCGGAGTATTCCACCGCGACCACGCTGCCGGCGATGTCCATCTGCGCCATGATCCAACCCCCGAAGATGTTGCCGTTGGGGTTGGCGTAAGCCGGCATGGCCAGAATGCGCACGGTCGGTTGACGGTCGCGCGGGAACAGCTCTTCCGCGCCCTCTTGTTCGTTCGCAGACATAAATAATGCACTCCTGAAACTTTTGAAAAATGCAATAACCTCAAGCTCACGGCGGGCGCGGCCAGCCGGCGAAACCGTCGATCGCGACGATCTTGCCCTAGCATGGCGTCCAACCCGCAGCAAACTCGACTATGATAGTTTAATAAAAATCGCCAAACCCCACCCAAAGCGAGGATTGAGAGTAATGGCACGAAGTAGAACGGTGGCTGTCTACGCCGGCGAAGAGCTGGGCCGCTACGGATTCGACGATCACCCCTTCGGTGAGGACCGCATCCATGCTTTCTGGGACGAGATGCACATTCGCCACCTGGATTATCAGGTACGGGTCTTTCACCCCGCCACGGCCACCGAGGAGCAACTCAAACTGTTCCATACGGCCGAGTATGTCGAGAAGGTCAAGACGTATTCCGCTGCGGGCGAGGGCTTGCTGGATTACGGCGACACCCCTGCCTACAAGGGCGTGTTCGACGATGCGGCAGTCGTGGTTGGCACCGTGATCGACGCCACCCGCAAGATCATGAACAACGAAGCGCGGCGGGTCTTCGTCCCCATCGCCGGCCTGCATCACAGCATGCCCGACACCGCCTCCGGCTTTTGCGTGTTCAACGACGTCGGCGTCGCCATCAAGATTCTCCAGCAGGAATACGGCTTGGAGCGCATCGCCTACATCGACATCGACGCCCACCACGGCGATGGCGTGTTCTATCCGTTCGAACACGACCCCACCGTCATCTTCGCCGATATCCACGAGGACGGTCGCTACAACTTTCCCCAGAGCGGCTTCCCTCACGAGATCGGCAAAGGCCCGGCCAAGGGCCGCAAGCTCAATATCCCGCTGCTGCCGCTGTCGGCCGACGACGATTTCCTGATGATGTGGGACAAGGTCGATCAATTCATCCGTAACTGGGAACCACAGTTCATCTTCATGAATTGCGGGGCCGACGGTCTGAACGGCGATCCGCTGGCCCACCTGCACTACTCGTCCCGCGCCCACACCAGAGCCGCCAGCAGCTTGTGCCAGATCGCCGAAGAGTTCGCCGATGGCCGCATCGTCGGAGTCGGCGGCGGCGGCTACGATCTGCGCAACGTCGGCAAGGCTTGGGTGGCCGTCGTCAACGCTTTCCTGGAAACACCGATGCGCTGAGCGCCCAGCCGCTTCGCGCATGAACACCGCCATGGGCTTCGCCGCCAAATGCGCTCTGGTCCTCAGCGGCATGGCGGTCGCCCTGTCGGCGGTGGCCGCCGGTCCGACCGCTGCCCTGTCGGTCGCACTGGATGTCGGTCATTCTCGCCAGAAACCGGGCGCGGTGAGCGCACGGGGGGTGAATGAATTCGAGTTCAATCGGGCATTGGCGCAGACCCTCGCCGACGTCTTACGCCAGCGCGGGGTGCAGGTGACGCTCATCGGCGTCGATGGCGACATGAACGATCTGTACGCCCGCCCTTCGCGGGCGGCGGGCGCGGATTTTTTCCTCTCCATCCACCACGACTCCGTGCAACCGCAGTATTTGCAACCGTGGACGGTGGATGGCGCGCATCGCCGCTACTCGGACCGCTTCTCGGGCTTTTCCCTGTTCGTATCGCATCAGAACCCCTATTTCGCCCAAAGTCTGGCCTGCGCCTCGCTACTGGGGGCGCGGCTGCGTGCCGCTGGCTTCCAGCCCTCGGATCACCACGCCGAGCCGATTCCCGGTGAGAACCGCAGCTACGCCGACCGGGCAAACGGCGTCTACGACTTCGACCAGCTGGTAGTGCTGCGCATGGCCAGTCAACCCGCTGCCTTGCTCGAAGCCGGCATCATCGTCAACCGGGCCGACGAACAAAGCCTGCGACAGCCAGCCACCCAAACCCGCATCGCCACCGCGGTGGCCGATGGCCTGGAACGCTGTCTCGCCAGGCCAGGCGCGACGACGCCCTGAAGTTGCATCGAGCGACCACGATCTCGCCGTCAACCACTCCATCACGCCTTGCCGAACCGCTCCAACACATGGTGGCTCATGTTCCTGGCCAGTTCGCCGGCGCCGAGGAAAACCTTGGCCGCGCCTTCCTGCTCCAGCAAGGTGGCTTCTTCCTCGTTATGGGTGCGGATGATCGTTTCGATCCGCGGATTGAGGGTGTGGGCGATCTCGATCATGCGCCGCACCTTGAAGGTGTCCGGAATGGCGACGACCAGCAGGCTGGCATTGACAATATGGGCCTGGATCAGGACCGCCGGATCGGAGGCGTCGCCATAGACCGCGGCAATGCCATCGGCGCGCAGCTGCTCGACGCGCTCGCGGTTCTGTTCGGCCACGACGAAGGGGATCTCGTGTCCTCTCAGCGTCTCGCCGATGCGCCGTCCCACCCGGCCGTATCCCACCAGCACGACCTGTCCGGACAGATATCTGGCGTCGGTCGCCATCGGCAACTCCGCCAGGGGATTGACCGGTCGTTCCAGCTTGCGGGCCAAGCGGGAACGGGACCGGATCCAGACCTGAAAAGGCTCCACCGCCGCGAACACCAGCGGATTGATGGCCATCGAAAGCAGCGCACCCGCCAGAATCAGGCTCTGCCATTCTGCCGGCAACAAACCCAGACTCTTCCCCAGTCCGGCCAGGATGAACGAGAATTCGCCGATTTGGGCCAGACTGGCCGATACCGTCAGCGCGGTATTCAAAGGATAGCGCAAGGCCAGAACCAGAACGGTGGCGGCGATCGATTTGCCGACGATGATGATCCCGACCACGGCCAGGACCTGCAACGGTCGGTCGACTAGAATGGCCGGATCGAACAACATCCCCACCGACACGAAGAACAGCACGGCGAAGGCTTCCCGCAGCGGCAGCGATTCTTCCGCCGCGCGATGGCTGAATTCCGAATCGCGCAGCACCATGCCGGCGAAGAACGCGCCCAGGGCAAAGGACACGTCGAACCAAGTCGCCGCGCCATAGGCGATGCTGACCGCAGCGGTCACCACGCACAGAGTGAACAGCTCGCGCGAGCTGGTGCGGGCCACCTGCCACAGCAGCTGTGGAAACAGCCGGCGACCCACCACCAGCATCAGGACGATGAAAGCCGCCACCTTGAGCAGGGTCAGCCCCAGGGCCTGCCAGGGATTGCCCATCTGCTCCGTTGGCGTATGACCGCCCAGCCAACCGGCCAGCGGCGGCAACAGCACCAGCACCAACACCATGGCCAGATCCTCGACGATCAGCCAACCGACGGCAATGCGGCCATTCATCGAGTCCAGCACGCCACGGGCCTCCAGGGCCTTGAGCAGTACCACGGTACTGGCCACGGACAGCGCTAACCCGAATACCAGCGCGCCGCCCAGTCCCCAGCCCCACAACGTGGCGACACCGGCCCCGAGCGCGGTAGCAACAACGATTTGCAGGATGGCCCCCGGCAGTGCAATCTTGCGCACCCGCAGCAGATCATCCAGGGAAAAATGCAGGCCCACGCCGAACATCAGCAGCATGACCCCAATTTCAGCCAGTTCGCCGGCGATTTCGGTATCGGCGACGTAGCCGGGGGTATACGGCCCGATGAGAACGCCCGCCACCAGATAGCCGACCAGCGCCGGCAACCGGATACGGACGGCGATGAAGCCCAGCACCAGCGCCAGGCCCAGCGCCGTGGCAATGGTGGTGATGAGAGGAAGACTATGCGACATGCGGCCACTCCCGGTTGGCGGCGAATCTGTCGTTATCGGGCATGAGAAACTCCTGAATCGGGGGTCGACGGGACACCATCGCATCCAAACATCGACAACCATTTGAATAGTATATGAATATTATGCAGCTTACTCTGACTAAGCCATCGTTGGCAGATGCAGCGGGCGCAGACCATTCGGGCATATGAGCACAGAAGCGCCAAGATTGGAACCGCCCAGCCGCCATACGCCGCCATCATGGGCGGCGTCGTTGCCGCTCATTTCGACCGCATGAAACACAGTCGCACCACCCCACAGAAGGCAGAATCGCATGCGTATTCCCCGGCTCCATCTCTCGACTGCGTTGACCGTCGGCGCGACCGTGCCGCTGGACGACAACGCCTTCCATCACGCGGTGCGGGTATTGCGGCTTGAGACCGGTGCGGCGCTGGTGTTGTTCAACGGCGCGGGCGGCGCGTTCGCGGCCACGTTGACCGACATCGGCAAACGCGGGGCCTGGGCACAGGTGACGGCGGCCTTGTCGGGCGAGGTGGAATCCCCCTTGCCGGTGGTGCTGGTCCAGGGCGTCTCACGCGGCGAAAAGATGGATTACACCTTGCAGAAAGCGGTCGAATTGGGCGTCGCCGCCATCCAGCCGGTGTTTACCGAACGCGGCGGAGTCGGTCTGAGCGGGGAGCGGCTGGAGCGGAAATACCAACACTGGCAAGGCATCGTCATCGGCGCCTGTCAGCAATGCGGTCGCAACCGTCTGCCAGCGCTGCACCAACCGGTAGCGCTGGCGGCCTGGCTGGCGCAACCGGCCGTGGATACGACCACGAGTCTGCGGCTGCTGCTCGATCCACAGGCCGCATGCGGCTTGCGCGGCCTTCAACCGCCGACCGGTGCGGTCACGCTGCTGATCGGGCCGGAAGGCGGCCTGAGTCCGGCAGAGATCGCCCAGGCGCAGCGCCAAGGTTTCACCGGGGTCCGTCTGGGACCGCGCATTCTGCGCACCGAAACCGCCGGACTGGCGGCGCTGGCCGCGTTGCAAGCCCTGTGGGGGGACTGGGACTAGCCGCGTCCGGTGCTTACCCGGCCGGATACGCCATTGGGTCGCGCCAGCCGTGCCGCACCCCGGTAATGGCCGTCAGCCGCTCGCGCTGCAACCCTTCCGCCAGTGCCAGACCGGACAAGCCCTGTTCAACCAGAGGCTGCGCCCGCACGGCAACGGCGGCCTGATGGACCTTGTGAAAATACGCCGCCTGCGGATAGTCGCGGTTTTCCAGGCCCAGGCGGCCACGCGCGTCGGCCTCGCAGGCTAGCAGAAACTGCTCGAAACGCTGCGGCTTGCGCAGCGCGTCCAGCCCTTGCAAGGCGCTCAACAGCGTTTTCGGCCGCATCTCCAGCGCCCGATGGCAATGGGTATGGAACCGCGCGGTCAGCACGCCCATTTCCCGAAACATGTTGGGAACCCGCAGGCGCTGGCAGAGACCGCGCACCAGATCGGCCCCACGCTGTTCGTGGCACAAATGGCGCGGCCACTCCTCGACCGGGGTGCTGCCCTTGCCGAGATCATGGACCAGCACCGCAAAACGGGTCACCACATCCGCCCCCAGCCGCACCGCCTGGGTTAAGGCCATCAAGGTATGGACGCCGGTGTCGATTTCGGGATGATGCTGGGCCGGCTGCGGCACTCCGAACAGTCGATCCAGTTCCGGGAAGATCCGGGCCAACGCCCCACCGGCCCGCAGGGCCTCGAAAAACCGCTCCGGCTGCGCTTCGCCCAGAGCGCGCACGGTCTCGGCCCAAACCCGCTCGGGTACCAGACTGTCCACTTCGCCGGCAGCGACCATGGTCTGCACCAGATCCAGCGTTTCCGGGGCGATTCGAAAGCCCAGCGGCGCGTAACGGGCGCTAAACCGGGCCAGCCGCAGGATACGCACCGGATCTTCGGCGAAGGCCGGCGACACATGGCGCAGGATGCGCTGTTCCAGATCGCGAGCGCCGCCATAGGGATCGATCAGTCGTCCACTGCCATCGCGCGCCATGGCGTTGACCGTCAAATCGCGGCGCAGCAAATCCTCTTCCAGCGTCACCTCCGGCGCAGCGTGGACGCTGAAGCCGTGATAGCCCGGCGCGGTTTTGCGCTCGGTGCGGGCCAAGGCATATTCCTCATGGGTCTCGGGATGCAGGAACACGGGGAAATCCTGCCCGACCGACCGGAAACCGCCCGCCAGCATGGCATCCGGCGTCGCCCCGACCACCACCCAATCGCGTTCCTTGACCGGCAAGCCCAGCAAGTCGTCGCGCACCGCGCCACCGACCAAATAAACTTCCATCCGCTCTATCTCCCTCGCTGCTGTTTCGCGGTGATCATGATCGACCTTCCGGCGCCCGCTCGCCAGCGTACAATCCAGGCCAATTGTTAAACCTTAGACGGGTTTTTCGCTTGATGCGGCAAATTCTGTGGCTCCTTTTGCTCGGAGTCGAAATCGGCCTGACCGGCTGCGCCGATCTGGGCTATTACCAGCAAGCGGCGGCCGGGCAATGGGCACTGTTGCAGGCCCGCCAACCCGTAGTCGAATTGCTGAGCGATCCGACCACCCCCGCCGATCTGCGCCAGCGGCTGGCCACCGCGCAGGCGTTGCGCGCCTTTGCCAGCGCCGAACTGGATCTGCCCGACAACGGTAGCTATCGCAGCTACGCCGACCTGCACCGCCCTTTCGTGGTGAAAAATGTGTTCGCCGCGCCGGAGCTGAGCCTGGAACCGCACCAGTGGTGCTTTTGGTTCGTCGGCTGCCTGAGTTATCGCGGCTATTTCGACGCCGACGCCGCCCAACAGTTGGCCGAGCAACTGCGCGCCAGCGGCGACGATGTCTACGTCGCCGACATTCCAGCCTATTCGACCCTGGGCTGGTTCGACGACCCGCTGCTCAACACCTTCATCCGGTGGCCCAGGGCGCGGGTGGCGGAATTGCTGTTCCACGAACTGGCGCACCAGAAGCTGTTCATCGCCGACGATGCCGCTTTCAACGAAGCCTACGCCACCGCCGTCGGTCGGCTGGGCACGGAACGCTGGCTAGCGCAATACGGGACGACGCGCGAGCAAGAGGACTACCGCAACGATTACCGCCGCCGACAGGATTTTTTGCAACTGCTGACAGCGACGCGCGCGCAACTGGCTGCGCTGTACGACTCGCCAGCGGATGACGCCGCCAAACGCACTGCAAAGGCGCGGATCTTCGCCGAGCTGCGCGATCGCTATCGCCACATGAAACCAGATTGGGGCGGCTATGCCGGCTACGACCGCTGGTTCGAGCAGGATCTCAACAACGCCAAGCTGGCCGGCCACAGCACCTATTACCGGTTGGTCCCGGCGTTTCTGGCCCTGTACCAACGGGAAGGACAGGACTTTGCAGCCTTCCACCGAGCAGCAACGGCGCTTGGACAGCAGCCACCAGCGGAACGCGTGGCGCAATTGCAAGCGCTGCTGGAGCAACCAGTGGAATCCGTCCCCAAAACCGCACGAATCGCCGACCCTGGGAAACACCTATCGGGGACGCTATAACTGGTATTGGGATACGGATAGTGCAGGATTCACGCGAGGTCGGCATGAACAAACTTACCCAAGTGGGCGTGGTGGGTGGTGGCTACGCAGCGGCTTTGCTGTTCGCCGGCGCCGCGTTTTACCTGCGCCAGCTGTCCCTGGACGCCACCGACCAGGCTTCGTCCGGCATGAGCGCTTTCGGCGATCTTCTGCTCTTCATCAGCCTGTTCGGCTTTCTGGCGCTCATCCCGACAGGACTGGCGCTGTATTTCCTCCGACCGTTCGAGCCGTTCTGGACCGTGGCTTCGCTCGTTGCGGTCGTGCTGGCCACCACGGCTATATGGGCCGGATTGACGGTCGTGTGGGCGTCCAATCTGCCCAACCCGCTTTGGGGCGTTGGAGAACTCATCGGCATCTTGCGACTGTTGGTAGCGCCGGGGTTGGCGCTGGTCTTCGCCATGGCCGCGCTGTTCGCGCCCATCCGCCGCCCGCGCTGGCTGCTGTTCGGCGCCGCCGTGACCGAAGGGCTGGTGAGTCTGTCAGCCGTCGCCTATTGGCTGCTCGCCTAGGCGGAGACAACGCATCCACCCTGGCGGACTCCGCCCTCAGAACCCGCTCATCACCTCGCTCAGACGGGTGACGCCGCGCAGTTCCAGGCCATCCATCCGGCTACCGCGTCGCGGCAGGTTGGCGCGCGGCACGATCGCCTGCTTGAAACCGTGCTTGGCCGCTTCCCGCAAGCGTTCCTCGCCATTCGGCACCGGCCGGATCTCTCCCGCCAGCCCCACTTCCCCGAACACCACCAGATCGATCGGCAAAGGCCGATCGCGAAAACTCGACAAAGCCGCCAGCAACACCGCCAGATCGACCGCCGTTTCGTTGATGCGCACCCCGCCGACGGCATTGACGTAGACGTCCTGGTCGTACATCGCGACCCCGCCGTGGCGATGCAACACCGCCAGCAACATGGCCAAGCGGTTCTGCTCCAGCCCCAGCGTCACCCGGCGCGGATTGCCGCCGTGGCATTCGTCCACCAGCGCCTGGATCTCCACCAGCAACGGCCGGGTTCCTTCGCGGGTCACCATGATCACGCTGCCGGCCACCGGAGTATCGTGACGGGACAGGAAGATGGCCGAGGGGTTGTTCACCTCCTTCAACCCCTGCTCGGTCATGGCGAACACGCCCAGTTCGTTGACCGCACCGTAGCGATTCTTGACCGCTCGCAACACCCGCAACCGTCCGCTGGGATCGCCTTCGAAATACAACACGGTATCGACCATGTGCTCCAGCACCCGCGGACCGGCGATCGCGCCTTCCTTGGTGACATGCCCGACCAGGAACAGGGCCGTGCCGGTGGCCTTGGCGAAACGCACCAGCTGCGCCGCGCTCTCGCGCACCTGTGCCACCGAACCCGGCGCCGACTGCAGCCGTTCGGTGAACACGGTCTGGATCGAGTCGATCACCATGACCTGCGGCTGCTCGAGTTCGGCTCCCGCCAAGATTCGCTCGATGCAGATCTCCGGCATCAGCCGCAGCGGCTCGCGCGCCAGTCGCAAGCGCTGGGCGCGCAGGCTGATCTGCTGCGGCGATTCTTCGCCGCTGACGTACAGGGTGCGGCTGCGCGCCGCCAAGGCCGCCAGGACCTGCAACAGCAGGGTAGACTTGCCGATGCCTGGATCGCCGCCGATCAGAGTCACCGAGCCGTTGACCAGGCCGCCGCCCAATACCCGATCCAGTTCGCCGTTGCCGCAGGATTGCCGGACTTCGACCGTGGCGTCCACCTCGGCCAGGCTGCGCACCTCGGTCCCGGCCACGGCCCCGGTATAACCGGCCGGCTTAATCCCGCCCTTGCTGGCGGGCGGCACGGCCAAAGTCTCCTGCAAGGTATTCCAGGCCCCGCAGTCACCGCACTGCCCCGACCATTTACTGGCCTGCGCCCCGCATTCGGTGCAAACGTAAACCGTGCGGCCCTTGCTCACTCGTCCTAACCAACCACGGTAGGCGGCTCGATCACGTCGCGCGGCACTCGGGCCGTCACTCCGCACAGCAAGGTATAGGAGATGGTGCCAGCGGCCTGGGCAACCCGCTCCACCGGTAGCCCCTCGCCCCACAGCACCACCGGATCGCCGATCCGCGCCTCGGGATGACGGCGCAAATCCAGGCTGATCATATCCATCGATACCCGGCCGATCAGCGCCGCCTCGCGACCATTGAGCAGCACCGGCGTCCCGGACGGCGCGTGACGCGGATAACCGTCGCCGTAGCCGACCGCCGCCACCCCCACATCCATATCTTCCGGACAGCTCCAGGTTCCGCCGTAGCCGACCGGATCGCCCTTGTGCAGGCGCTTGATGGTAATCAGCCGGGTGTGCAGGGTCATGACCGGCCGCAACGCCTCGTCCGGCGCCAGACTGTCGACGAATGGGGAAGCGCCGTACAGCATGATGCCAGGCCGCACCAGATCGAAATGAGTCTGCGGCCAGCCGAGCACTCCGGCGGAATTGGCCAGCGAGCGCGGACCGGATAAGCCTGCGGTGGCGATCTCGAAGGTTTGCAATTGTTGCCGGGTGTAGTCGCTGTCCCGCTCGTCGGCCCGCGCCAGATGGCTCATCATCCCCAGTTCGGGCCGCACCGATGGACAGTCGCGCAACCGCTGCGCCATGGCCGCCACCGTATCCGGATCCAAACCGAGGCGATGCATACCGGTGTCGATCTTCAACCAGGCCCGCACCGGCGTTTCCAAGCGGGCAACTTCCAGCATGCGCGCCTGGTCGGGATGATGGACGGCGATCTCCAGTCCATAGCGAGCGCACAGCGGCAATTCCGCCGCCTCGAACACCCCTTCCAGCAACAAGATGGGCTGTTCGATGCCGGCCTCGCGCAGGATCAGCGCTTCTTCGACACAGGCCACCGCAAAAACATCGCTGGCCAGAGCGCGGGCGGCCCGCACCAAACCATGGCCGTAACCTTCGGCCTTAACGGCGGATGCTACCCGCCGGCCCGGCGCGGCCGTTCTTACCCGCTGCAGATTGTGGACCAGCGCCCCCAGATCGAGGCGCACCCGGGTTGCTCGACTCATAGACGAAACCTGACGAATAGGGCTCCGGGGCATAACTCTCGAAACGCGTGTACTGCCCCAGAAAAGTGAGACGGGTGACCCCGATGGGGCCGTTGCGTTGTTTGGCGACGATGATCTCGGCGATGCCCTTGTCGGGACTGTCGGGATTGTAGACCTCGTCGCGGTAAATGAAGCAGATCAGATCGGCGTCCTGCTCGATGGCACCCGATTCGCGCAAGTCCGACATGATCGGCCGCTTGTCGCCGCGCTGTTCCAGGGTCCGGTTGAGCTGCGACAGGGCCAGCACCGGCACCGATAGTTCCTTGGCCAACGCCTTGAGCGAACGGGAAATCTCCGAAACCTCGGTAGCCCGATTCTCGTTGGTGCCTGGCACCTGCATCAACTGCAGATAGTCCACCACGATCAGGCCCAGCTGCCCCTCCTGCCGATGCAGGCGGCGCGCCCGCGCTCGCAGCTCGTTCGGACTGAGATTGGAGCTGTCGTCGATGAACAGCCGCGCTTCCGACAGCATGGTCACCGCCGAGGTCAGCCGTGGCCAGTCCTCTTCCTCGAGCCGCCCGGTCCGCACCCGATGCTGGTCGATCCGCCCCAGCGACGACATCAACCGCATGATCAGGCTCTCGCCCGGCATTTCCATGCTGAACACCGCCACCGGGCATTTCACCTGAATAGCCGCGAATTCGACGATATTCATGGCCAGACTGGTCTTGCCCATCGACGGCCGCCCAGCGATCACGATCAAATCACCGCGTTGCAAACCAGCGGTCATCTCGTCGAAATCGGGCCAGCCGGTGGGGATACCGGTAATCGGATTATCGCGCTGGAACAGCACGTCGATCCGCTCCACCGTGCGCGCCAGTAGATCCTTGATGTCGGTGAAGCCTTCCTGGCTGCGAAAACCGCGCTCAGCGATAGCAAACACCCGCTTTTCGGCGTCGTCCAACAATGCCTTGCTGTCGCGGCCTCGAGGATCGTAGGCGCTGTCGGCGATTTCGGTCGCGGTGCGGATCAGCTCGCGGCGCACCGAACGCTCGCGGATGATGTCGGCGTAGGCGCGGACGTTGGCAGCGCTCGGCGTATCGCGCGCCAGCACCCCCAGATAGGCGAAGCCGCCCGCTTCGTCCAACTGATGCTGGCCTTCCAGCCATTCCGCCAGGGTCAACAGATCGAACGGCTTGCCCTGCTCGGCCAAGCGACGAACAGCCCGAAAGATCAGCCGGTGGTCGGCCCGGTAGAAATCGCTTTCGCTCAACCGGTCGGCCACCTGATCCCAGGTGGCGTTATCCAGCATCAGGCCGCCCAGCACCGCTTGCTCGGCTTCGAGCGAATGCGGCGGTATTCGCAGGGCTTCGGCGGCAATATCCTTACGGTTGGGAAACGGAGCAACGGGCTGCATGACGGAATTCTCGGAAATGAACCGGCGATCCGCCGCCCGCCGCGATGATCCGACGGTACGGCCACGAAACTCCCAGGCGCTATGGAGCAAATCGCCCGACAGGCGTCGGGCATCGAGAGGGGCGCCCCGCGCGGGGAATGATTTTTAAGTGTAGATCAAAACCCCAGCACGGATGTGTCAACCTAGACTTACCCTTCGGCGATGACGTTGACGCGAATCTGCGTCTTCACCTCGGGATGCAGATACAGATCGACATCGTATTCGCCGATTTGGCGAATCGGACCGCCGGCCAGACGCACCTCGTGCTTCTCCAATTCGATGCCGGCGGCGGCGACCGCGCTGGCGATATCGGCCGAACCCACCGAGCCGAACAGCCGACCTTCGTTACCGGTCTTCACCGACAGCGTGACGATCAACTCCGCCAGCTGTTCGGCACGCGCGCTGGCCTTGTCCAAGGCATCGGCGGCGATCCGCTCCAGTTCGGCGCGGCGCGCTTCGAAGCGGGCCCGGTTGGCGGAGGTCGCCTCGGTGGCCTTACCCTTGGGAATCAGAAAATTGCGGGCATAGCCCGGCTTGACCTTGACCTGGTCGCCCAGGGCACCCAGATTGGCGACTTTTTCCAGCAGAATGATTTCCATCGTCAAACTCCAAAAAATAAGCAATGCAAAGCGTTTGGGAGAACTCAGGACGAGCGCGGCCGCGGGCGGATGCGGGTCCGGAAATCGGCCCAGGCGTCCACCAGACCCAACGCCATCACCAGTTGCGACAGGAACGGCAGCAGCAACAGATAGAACAGCAGCAGCCAGGCCGGCGACAGGTGCAGCTTGGCCACCAGGGCGTGAACCAGGGCGACCCCCTGCACGGTGTACAGCGTGCCTAGAACCAGCGCCAGGTTGATCAGCGGCGGCCAATCGGACAGCAACGCACCGGCGAACAGGCTCAGCGCCAGCAGGGCCAACGGCTGGCCCAGACGCAGCTCGCGCGCCTCGCCCCCGAAACCGCCGGGATTGAACAGCAACGCCTGCCACCAGCGGCCCAGGAACAGGGCCAGCAGCACGAACAGCAGCGCTGCGCTGACTGTCTGGCCGGGCAGGTACGGCGCCCAACCTTCGAGCAGGCCCAGCAACTGGCCCAGGGTGGCCGGATCGGTCCCCTGCTGCAGCGCCAGCGTGGTCAGCTCCTGCCGCCAGTTGGCCAGTATCGCGCTCCACCAGACCGCCGGATCGCCCAGCAGCAGGTAAAAGCCGACCACCCCCAGCAGGGCCATGACGGCGGCGACTTGCACCGTTCGCGTCAGGGATACTGTCGCCCGCAGGATGAGCGCCAGCAACCACAGGGGCAGCCAGCAGGCCAGCAACACCTTCAGCATCGGCCACGGCGTCCCCAGCGCCAACCCGCTCAGAGCCACTGCCCCAAGACCGGCCAGCAGCATGAGCAGTCCACCTTCGGCCGCGCCCCGGCGCAGGGTCGCCAACGCCACCACCGCACCGGAGGCCACCAGAAACGGTGGGAACAGCCAGAACAGCGCCGCAGCGGCAGCCGCAACCAGCGCCGCCGCCGAACGGCCGCGCATGATGAAGCCAGCGAGCGCTCTCATCTCGGACCGTTCCTATGGCGGACCCGGACTCGCCCCGAACGGCGGCTCAGTGGCGGTCGCAGTACGGCAGCAGCGCCAGGAACCGGGCGCGCTTGATCGCCACCGACAGCTGCCGCTGGTAGCGGGCCTTGGTTCCGGTAATGCGGCTCGGCACGATCTTGCCGGTCTCGGTGACGTAGTTCTTCAGGACGGCGATGTCCTTGTAATCGATTTCTTTGACGCCTTCGGCGGTGAAACGGCAGAACTTCTTACGACGGAAAAAACGCGACATGAAATTAATCCTCAGATGATTCGGTAGCGAGAATGTCAATGCGGGCGGCGTGCAACACCAGCCGATATTCGCCTTCGCGGTAGTTGGCGCGACCGACGAAGCCTTGCACGCGGACCCAGGCTCCAACCGGCAATCGCCCGGCCCGCTCGGCCAGCGACGCACCGCAGGCCATGACTGGGATTCGGCAACGCACCTGGCGCGAAACAGTGGCCTCGATCTGCTCGGACTGATGCTCCAGCAGAAAGCGGCCGATCGCGACGCCGGCCGGCGAGGCGCGCAGCTCGCCGGCGCCCGCGACCCGACCGGCGATGATCAGGCAATTATCGGCGGCTGGCGCAGGCATGGCGGCCCCGGAACGCTGCAGGCTCAGGCCGCCTCGTCGTCGGCCTCGACTTCGACTTCGTCGTCGATCTCGTCGCGATCGCCGCGACCGCCGCGCTCCTCGCGCTCGGGACGTTCGTCACGGGCCTTGATCAGCGGCGAGGGTTCGGTCTCGGGGCCGTCCCGCTGGATGATGAGGTTGCGGATGACCGCATCGTTGAAACGGAACGCACTCTGGATTTCGTCCAGCACCGACTGGCTGCACTCGACGTTCATCAGAACATAGTGCGCCTTGTGGATCTTGTTGATCGGATATGCCAGCTGACGCCGGCCCCAATCTTCCAGGCGGTGGATGCGGCCGCCATCTTCCTCGATCAGGGCGCGATAGCGCTCGACCATGGCCGGCACCTGATCGCTCTGGTCAGGATGAACCATGAACACGATTTCGTAATGTCGCATAAGGGCTCCTTACGGATGAAGAAATAGCCTCCCGCAGGGCGGTGAGGCAAGGAGTCACGACCCGGACGGGTCGCAAAGGGAGGGTATTCTAGGGGGAAAGGGCGGGAGGCGCAACGCCGATCATTCCGTCCAGCAGGGGCAATCGCGCTCTGTGGTTGCTGGAGAGTGCGGACCGAAGAGCAAGCGGAAACGGTACGCTGCTTATCCCTCGTGGTTCCCAAAAACGGTACTGTTGGTAGCGGCTTCGCCTGACACCGAAATCTGATGTGCCAAATCACGCGCTCCCGCAAAGTCTAGCGCCAAGGATGCGAAAGATTTCCTTAACAAGGGTTCAGGCAGGACCCAATCCCATTTTTCCCGAAGGATATTTTTGGTATTTACGAGAATTGCCTCAGACTCAAGATCATTCATCTCGGCTATCTCGGTAAGGACATCGAGAAACCGATCAGTCGAAGTGTTGGTAGCGTTGATGGCAAGCCCTTCATTGGTTGTGGTCAAGCCCTGATACGCTAATAACATACACAGACCATCATTGATCCAGTCCCCCTTCCAGGTAAGTAAAAGAATATCCTTACCATAGGGAATCAGTTGGGCCGAGTCGAAGCCGGCCCTTTGGTAGTAATTCCTTGCCTCCTGAAGCAGCCTTGCAGCCGTCTGGTCGAGGAATGGAACCGGTTGGGCCTCCCTTAGCACCTCCCGCATCTCTTGGCGCACTCGATCATGAACCATGGCGCCACCACCATCAAAGGCTGGAGGCACCCCTCCCCTGTCGTGCGCAACAGCAATCACTTTATGCTCTGAATCCACATCCAGAACCTGCCACCGGCGGCCGGCGAAGATGATGCGCTGACCGAGAGCCAATGGATGGGAAACCGGCAAAGACCCGAGACTCTTCCCCTCACAGACCAGCCGGAATTCGTCGTCTGAGGCGAATGCCGCATAAAACTCATAGTGATTGACCAGTTTTTCGCCGAGTGGGCCATGCAGCAGCAACCCAGAGCTTTCCTGTAGCAGTATCTGCTTCTCGCCCAAGTACCGAAGCAGCAGGATAAAGTCCTCGCGCTTGATGGCGCCAAATGGCCCGTCTTTCACCAGACTGGACCATAACTCGGCCGCAGTAGCACCCCCACGCTCTGCGATGATGGATAGAATCTGTTGGATCAAGGTGGAGCAGTGCAATCCACCACCCCGTGGAGGCTCAAACCACCCCTTGATGAGCAAGCGGACCATCGCAATCGACTGCACCAGACCTTCCCGCAGGCAGTCGGAAAGCCCCGAGGTTGGGGAAAGTACAGGCTCGATGCAGTACCCCCGCAGGATGGCCGGCTCTCCCTTACGGCGACCGGACCGCCCAAGCCGCTGGCGAAGGCTGGACACTGACGGTGGGGGACCGATCTGCGCGATGCTCTTTACCGAACCAATATCGATACCCAGTTCCAGTGTCGTCGTGCAGACTGCCGTCGCGGGACGGGTGCCATCCTTCAAGGCTTTTTCGGCCTCTTCGCGGAATTCCTTGGAGAGGCTGCCGTGGTGCGCCCAAAATTCATTAGGCACACTTTCCCGCTCACAGGTGCGACGCAGTAGGTCCGCATACCGCTCCACGGCGCTGCGACTGTTCGGGAATACCAAATTGTGCGATCCCCGCAGGATCTGGTAAAGATGCTCGGCGACTTGCAATGTGCTTCCTGGCACGGTGTCTTCCAACTGGGGGGTTTCGAAACCGGTTTCATCTATACGGGGCGAGGTTTCGACATAGCCTTTGATGAGGACCTTCAACGCTAGGCCGCCACTCTTGGCAACGATCATCTCAACGACGTCAGCCCCGCCCGGCCGCAAGAACTCGCCGGCAAGCGCCATATCGCCCAGCGTTGCCGAAAGCCCTACCCGGGGCAAACGGTGACCTATAACCCGCTCGATCCGATGGAGCAAGGACTGAAGCTGTTTGCCTCGCTCCGACCCGATAAAGGCGTGCAATTCGTCAATGACCACATACCGGAGATTGGCCAGTAGACTGGACATCGAAGTGCCACGTCGTACAAAGAGGGCCTCAAGCGACTCGGGAGTAATCAGCAAGATCCCCGAAGGTTCCTTGATAAACTGGTGCTTTCGGCTTTCGGCAATATCACCGTGCCAAGCGACCACCGGCACATCCAGCGACTCGCACAATCCGGTCAAACGGACCCACTGGTCATTGATGAGCGCCTTCAGTGGGCTAACGTACAGTACCGAGCCGATATTCGGCTCATGCCTTAGCATGTGCGTGAGTATGGGTAAGAACGCTGCTTCGGTTTTACCGGCAGCGGTAGCAGCCGCCACGATAACATCACGGTCAGCTTCGAGCAGGGCCGGAATAGCTCTCTCCTGCGCGTCGCGCAGCGAATCCCATCCTTGATGCCATATCCATCGCTGAATACGGCTATCCAACAGATTGAATCCTTTGGAATCAGAGCTTGAAGCTGGCGAGTTCGTCATCATCCTCAACAACCGTGTCGGTCGCACCACCGATATCTTTCTCCACGGTGATGTGCCCTAGCAGATCTTTCCAGTCGGCGGTGGGATTCTGTTCAAGGACAGCCTGAAGTGGACCCCTTGTCCAGACAATTTTTGGTCGAATTTAAGATAGTTCCTCTGCGGCTCTTGGTGACAGGATTACTGCCCTGTCGGCATA
>Ga0116181_1001032_pt1 | contig 24792 bp, 28 predicted proteins | sample AD_UKC075_MetaG_FD_89752 | JGI IMG/M metagenome (GOLD analysis project Ga0116181, IMG submission 89752) | Active sludge microbial communities of municipal wastewater-treating anaerobic digesters from USA - AD_UKC075_MetaG | ecosystem: Engineered > Bioreactor > Anaerobic > Digestate | place: USA... | reverse complement strand
GCTCCCTCGTGGCTGGGGCGAGCTCCATATTTCTCTACTAATTCTCGTAGAACTTCGGGAACATCAATGAGCATACAAGGCCTCATTAGATTATTATCATAAGGTTGTTCTTCCTGGATGGCTCGGAAGAAAGGAGAAGCAATAACTTCCTTTAGAGATTTGTCTTTTACGTTATCCACAGTAAAATGACAGAATACACAAGGTTCTACGTCTCCAGCGTTATTGATGTGGAAGTATCTTCTTCCTCCAGCAATACATCCTCCCACATATGGCCCGTCATTCCAGAAGTCACCGATAAAAATTGGTTTTTCATAACGAATGCGGTGCACTTGGTTGCGGAGGTGGAGCCTCTGCTCTGGAGTAGGCATTAGGGAAGTATCTGGTTCTCTACCTATAGGAATATAGGTAAAAAACCACCCGAAGGCGCACCCTTTATTGATTAAAAATTCTATAAATTCATCGCTGGATACTAACTCAGTATTATGCCGAGTGGCGGTAATGGAGAAGCCGAAAAGCACTCCTTCGTCACGTAGAGCTTCCATGGCTTGCATAATTTTTTTGAATGTTCCTTTTCCTCGACGTTCATCAGTCTCTTTTTCGTACCCTTCTACACTTATAGCGGGATAGACATTACCCATTTGAGCTAAACGTTTAGCCACTTCCCGATTAATTAAAGTACCGTTAGTGTAAATCTGGAAAGCTATATCAGGATGCTTTTCGAAAAGATCTAAGTGCTCTTTTCGGATGAATGGTTCTCCTCCAGAAATAGTGAGGAAATTCATGCCCATTTCTTCGGCTTCGTTACATAACCGATCCAGGAGCTCGATGGGCATATCACTTTCTTTGCGATACTGCCCAGCATAGCAACCGTAACAGTTAAGATTGCATCTCATAGTAGGGCTTATCACAAAGAAAAAGGGGACTTGTACTCCTAATTCTTTTTCCAACTTTTGTCTTTGGGGAACTCCTAAAAGAATGCTCTTAACGATAAGATTAACTACCAGCTTCTCTCTTACATTGGGGTGAGTTTCTTGTAGAACACGGCGAGCTAATACTATCTGAGGTCTTTGTTCTTCAAACATTTGACGGAGTGCTCGAATTTGGTCTCGATAATACTCAATAGGAGTAAGCTTCTCCGCCAAATAGGTAAGCCTGATGATGTTTTCATCTGAGGCGTTACTTAGATACTTTACCATTAACTTTACCACTTGTTCAGTGGTGAATGCTTTTAAGGAATCTAAATAACTCATATTAAGTCCCTCCCTCAAAAGGAATTTTTCTTATTATAACACATTATTTAAGAACTTTGTTTCAAAAGGTCGTATGTTCTTTTAACCTCTTGAATATCTTCCCAGGTTAAATACCGGGGAGATCCTGGTTGTCGGGAAGCATAACGGAGGAGAAAACTAGGATGAAACATGGGAAAAATTTTTTTCCCTCCTCGCCAATCGAACCATTGGCCACGAAGCTTGCTAATAGGTTCTTTTTTACCTAACAGGTAAAGAGTAGAAACACCACCTAAGGTAATGATGATAGAGGGATTAACAATGGCAATTTGAGCCTCCAAATAAGGGAAGCAACTATCCATTTCGCTCTGAGTAGGAGCTCTATTATCGGGAGGACGACATTTTACTATATTGGTAATATATACTTCCTCCCTTTTTAAACCTACCGATTGAAAGATTTTAGTGAGCAATTGACCGGCCTTACCTACAAAAGGTCGTCCGGTGCGGTCTTCTTCTTCTCCAGGTGCTTCTCCAACAAACATGAGCAACGCATCAGGATTTCCCTCCCCAAAAACTGTTTTGGTTCTACTTGCATAAAGGGAACAAAGAGTACATTTTTTTACTTCACTGTTTATTTCTTTTAGCAACTCTTCTTTACTGGTTAGGGATTTTATCACCTTAGTCACCTACAAAAACAAAGATCTATCTTAACATTTCTTACCGCCTCAATTTTTAATCTTACTAATTTTATCATATAATTAAGATTTTTGGGAAAAATCCCCCTTTTTGTTGTAACAGCGGGAACAAAAAGTTGTAAAAGATGCCTATTTGGGAGATAGAAATCTACAGAGGAATAAGCTGCTCTGATTGTAAAAAGACAAAGAAGAAAAGAGATCCTCACCTTATTTAACTATTATTTTTCCAATTTTTGGTTCATCATCTAGCTCAGAAAGAGATGTGATATAGAAAACTAACCTCTGATTTATCCGCAGGCATGGTGGAGAATAGTCATTTTTCTTCCGAAGATGGTTCTATATGCACTATTCCTTCAAAACCGGTTTGATTTTTAATCTCTCTTTCTATTTTCTCTGATAGGTCATGCCCTTCTTTAACTGAAAGACTACCGTCTACCTCGATATGCATAGTAATAACTCCTCTGCCTCCGTAATCATGAAGGTAGATGGAATGGATGTCATTTACTTCCCTAAATTGGGAGGCAATGTTTAAAATTTTTTCCTTCTCCTCAGGAGAAATACTTCTTCCCAGCAGCCGAGAAACCGAATTCCGTGAGATTTTGCCGGCTATCCAGATGATAGTAATAGAGGTGAACAAACTGCTAGCTCCATCCAACCAGGGATAACGAGGAAACAAAAACACCACTAAAACGGGCAGAGAGTCTAAAGCGTCACTACGGTGATGCCAGGCTTTAGCAATGAGGAGTTCGGAATTAGATGCCTTTTTCCCCAGAAAAAGGGCCATCTGGGCTAAAAATTCCTTTCCTCCCATGCCTATCAGTATGGCGAAAAGAGCTGCCCAGGAAAACTGGATAGGAGAGGGGTTAATAATTCTCTGATATCCCCGGTACAAGAATTGAACACCTACGATAAAAAGAAGAATAGCTATGATGAGAGTAGCAACATCTTCTAACCGACCATGCCCGAAAGGATGCTCTCGGTCTGGGAGACGATTGAGCTCTCGAGCAATGAAAAAAATGGCCAAAGAAGTAGCCACATCAGACAAAGTCTCGAAAGCATCAGCAGTAAGGGCTAAACTTTGGGAAAGGCGACCATAGTAAAGTTTTATCCCGAAAAGGATAAAATTCACTAATATACTTATCCAGGCTTCCAGTTTAGCGTAATAAGCCTTGGAACCCAAAGGATTGTTGGAAATTTCTGGGGAAGGACGTTTTTGTTCTCTCATTTTTTCGCTTTTTTATTTCAATAAAACAATTTTGCGGTTTCCCACTTTTATATTATAATCTTCTCAATTTAATTGTAAAGGTGCTGATAACAATAGCACTGTCTCTATATCTATTACGATCTTTTCGCTCTGTAGAATAGCTAATAAGTGTCAGAAAAAACGTATCAACTGAATCAACTTCCGGATAATTTTGGTTCTTTAAAAGAGAGGATAGAAAATGGCCAGAAAAATGGGGAAGAGATTGCAAGCCGAGGTTAGCTCGGAATCCGGTATGGTAGATATCTTCATCCTGGTAGTAGTTAGCTTTTTGCTTATTATTTCTTCCTGGTTTCTTGGCAATGTATTTCTTCATTATCAGGTGGTAGATGCTCATATTAAAAAGTTTAAAGAAGAATATCAAATAGAGGGAGTGCTGGTAGAAGCTATCCAATTGTTGAAAAATGGTGCTTTCCAGGAAAATGATAAAAATGATAAAAATCATGAAAATTATATTCGTTCCTCTTTTAACTCTCTTTTTCGCTTTTCAATAAAAGAGGATAAACTGATTATCAGTAAAAAGATCGAAGAAGAAGAAGACATGCTAACTGTGGCTGAGGTTGCCTTTACCTGGGAAGGAGATGAGCTAAAAATTAACCGGGTAGAGACCCGGTATAATCTTCCTTATTCCAGGTAAAGAGACTTCATTGATGTAGGTACAGGTTAAAAAAGCGAGGTGGAGAAATAAGTGAAAAAAGAGTCCCCCAATATTGCTCTTCTTGGTTTTATGGGTAGTGGGAAAACTACCATCGGGCGTCAACTGGCTCGCAAAATAGAGTGGCAGTTTTTAGACAGTGATGATTTAATTGAAAAAAAAATTTCCTTACCCATCCCCTCCATTTTTGAACAGTGGGGAGAAAGCTACTTTCGTTCCTTAGAAAAAGAAGTTCTTCAGGAAGTAGCCCTAAAAGACAATGTGGTTCTGGCTACAGGAGGAGGGCTTCCCGCTCAAGAGGATAATTGGCAGATATTAAGAAAGTATTTCTTAACTATTTTTCTGCAAGTAGATTTTTCTCGCCTCTATCAGAGGATAAAAGGAGATTCTCATCGTCCCCTTTTATCTCAGTATTCTACCGCCCAAGAACTAGAAAAGCTTTATCGAGAAAGACTTGTCTATTATGGGCGGGCAGATGTTATAATTGATGGTAATAGAAGCGAGAGAGAGATAATAGAGGAAATATTATACCATGAGAAAATTAGTGGTTTATGGAGAAAGCGGTAAGCGATATCCAGTCTTTTTAGGCCGGTACTTACTGAACAGAGATGATTGGTTAGGAGAGGTGGAGTTTCTTTCCTCTCAAGGAGTAATAATAACTAATTCCCGGGTAGGACCCCTGTACGAAGAGATAGTGTCTTCTTTTTTCTCTCAACGAGGGTTCACCATTCAGGTAGTTACCATCGCTGATGGAGAAGAATATAAAAATCTTTCCACTATAGAGTTTATTTATAATCAGCTTTTGAGCTGGGGTTTAGACCGGAAGAGCTTTCTCTTGGCTCTGGGAGGAGGAGTGATCACTGATATCACCGGGTTTGTAGCTTCTACTTTTTTACGGGGAATAACTTATTTTTCCATTCCTACCACCCTTCTTGCTCAAGTGGATAGCTCTATAGGAGGTAAAACGGGGATTAATTTACCCCAGGGTAAAAATTTGGTGGGAACTTTTTATCCTCCCCAAGGAGTATTCATTGATATTTCTCTGCTTCGTACTCTTCCTGCTCGAGAATATGAAGAAGGTCTTGCAGAAGTAGCTAAAACCTTCTTTTTAGCTGGGGGAGAAGCTCTTTCCCTTTTGGAAGAGAAAGAGCGGATCCTTTCTCGAGGAGAAGATCTTTTAGAGGAAATAATTTTTCAATCCCTTTCTTTCAAAAAAAGGGTGGTAGAGGAAGATGAAAAGGAAAAGGGTTTGCGAAGTATTTTGAATTATGGGCATACTATAGGCCATGCCTTAGAAAGAGTAGAAGGTTATGGTAGGCTTCGGCATGGGGAAGCAGTCGCTTTGGGAATGATGGGAGAAGCTATTTTGGGAGAAAAATTAGGTATCACTCCTTCGAAAGTGGTGGAAAAGCAGAGAGAGATTCTGATTGGTCTTCATTTGCCCACCCAATTACGGGATAACATAGAAAGAGAGGAATTTTTTGCTGCTCTCCGTCAAGATAAAAAGAAAGAGGGAGGAAAACCGAGATTGGTTTTTTTAGAAGATTTTGGTCAACCTATTTGGGGAGTGGAAGTGGAAGAGGAAAAAATTGGAGAGGCACTATCTTGCTTGGAGAGGTGAAAACTAATTGAATATTCTCCTTATTTGTGGTCCTAATCTGAATCTTGTAGGGGAAAGAGAGAAAGAAATTTATGGGGAAAAAAGTTTTGAGGAAATGAATATTATTTTAGAAAAAGAAGCCCAAAAAATGGGAATAAACTTAGAAATTTTTCAATCTAATCACGAAGGAGTTATTATCGATAAAATTCAGGAGAGTAGAAAAAGAGTTGATGGTATAATCATTAATGCAGGAGCCTACACCCATTATAGTCTGGCTATCCGCGATGCTCTAAAAGTAGTAGAGGCTCCCATCATTGAAGTACATCTATCCAATATCTATGGTCGAGAAGAGTTTCGCCATCATTCGGTGATCGCTCCCGTATGCTGGGGACAGATAGCGGGCCTGGGGTATTGGGGATATATTTTAGCTTTACAGGCTTTTGGGATGAGAAAAAAAAATGAATCATGAAAAGAGAATGGCCGAATTTAAAACAGGTTTAGAACATCCTTTCTTGGTTACAGAAAGAGAAGATCTTTTTTATCTTTTGGGCTTTCAGGGATCGACTGGTTTCCTTTTAGTCTTTCCCAATAAGACACCAGTTTTTTTCTGTGATGGCCGCTATGTTACCCAGGCTAAGGAAGAAATCGAACTAAAAGTAGAGGTTCAAGAATTTAAAGATGAGCTTGCTAAAGATATAAAAGAGGCAGTATTCAGCAATGGTTATCAAAAACTCTTGGTGGAAGATAGTCTAAGAGTAAGATTTTATGAGCGTCTCAGAAACCAGGATTTGGAAGCCGCTCCTATTTTATCTCCCTCCCGCCAAATGAGGGTGATTAAAGAAAAAGAGGAGATTGAAAAAATAAAAAAGGCAGTCCGAATATCAGAAGAAGCCCTAAGGAAAGTAAAACCTCTTTTCCGAGAAGGAGTAAAGGAGAAAGATGTAGCTTTAGAGTTAGATTACCAGATGCGCTTACTAGGGGGAGAGGAGGTGGCTTTCCCCACTATTGTAGCGGGAGGGCGGAGGAGCGCCCTTCCTCATGCTCGTCCCTCTTCTTATTCCTTTAAAGATAACGATTGGGTAATTGTAGACTGGGGAGTGCGAGTTGATGGTTACTGTGCCGATCTTACTCGGGTCATAACCATAGGGAAAGTTGATTCCTCTTTTTACCCTCTCTTTCACATAGTGAAGGAAGCACAGCAATTAGCCGAAACTCTTATAAAAGAAGGAATAAAAGCAAAAGAAGTTGACGGAGCAGTGAGGCTCTTTTTTAAAGAAAAGAAGGTGGAAAGATATTTTACTCACAGTTTAGGACATGGAGTGGGAATAGAGATTCACGAGGACCCTCACTTGGGTCCTAAAAGCGAGGTTACCCTGAAGAAAGGTATGATAGTAACAGTGGAACCAGGAATTTATTTTCCTGACTGGGGAGGTATTCGCTTGGAAAATTTAGTGATGGTGCAGGAGAAAGGAAATAAAATTCTGGATTCTCTTCCCCTGATGCTTGGAGAGGAGGAATAGTGTGCCTGATTACATTTCCAGTAATGACTTGCGAGTGGGAACTTGTATAGAAGTAGATGGCAATCTTTATGTAGTTAGCTCTTTTCAGCACATAAAACCAGGTAAAGGAGGAGCTATAATTAAAACCAAACTCAAGGACATTAATACCGGTTTTATAGTAGAAAAAACTTTTAGATCTGGCGAAAAAATAATTAGAGCGGTGCTGGAAGCTAAAAAAGCCCAGTACATGTACGAAGATGCTGCTGGCTATCATTTCCTGAACTTAGAAAATTATGAAGAAATCGTTTTACCCGAGGAGATAGTGGGAGAAAACCGGGATTTTCTGGTAGAAAACCTGGAAGTAGAAATACTTACTTACCAGGAAAAATATATAGGTGTTGAGTTGCCCTCTTTTATAGAATTAGAAGTGGTGGAAACTACTCCCGGAATTAGAGGAGATACAGTTTCTGGTGGCTCAAAACCTGCTACTTTGGAAACCGGGGTGGTAATTCAAGTCCCTCTTTTTGTTAACGAAGGAGATCGAGTGCGAATAGACATTCGCACTCGAGAATACTTAGAAAGAGTGTAACTCGAGGTGATTAGCTCTGAAAAGCGCAGAAATTACCTTGCCTGAAGGACAAATATTTTATTCTTTTAGAACCTTACAAGCATTAATAGACCAGGTAATCCAGAGCTTTCCCGGAGTTGAATCCTGGGAAAAAAAAAGAGAAGAGAGCTTACGTATAGAAACCAAGAAAGGGGCTATTTCTCTTCAGTTGTTTCTAATTTTGAATCTAAAAAAAAAGGTGCCAGAGACAGCCTGGGAGCTTCAGAAAGAGTTGAAAGAAACATTAGAGAAAAAAACCGGGTTACGAGTGGACCGAGTTGATATCTACGTTCAAGGTTTTGCTGTTCCCCAAAGAAATAACACGATTTTGACTATAAGATAAAATGTTGCGAAGAAAAGCGCGAATAGCTGCTTTACAGGTTTTATTCCAGACAGACATGAGGAACAAGAAAGTAGAAGATGTACTTCCCTATTTTGAGATTCCCGAAGAGTGGGATGAAGATACTCTTTCTTTCTTCCTTTGTTTGGTGCGAGGAGTGGAGGATAAAAAGAAAGAAATTGACGAAATACTTTCTCAATCTTCACAGGAGTGGCCTCTTTATCGAATGGCCAATGTAGATCGCAATATCTTGCGTTTAGCGGTTTTTGAAATACTTTTTCTTCCTGAAGTGCCAGTAAGTGTAGCTATCAATGAAGCAGTAGAACTAGGAAAGGAATACGGGATAGAGGAGTCGGGAAAGTTTATTAATGGAGTGTTAGGACAATTGGTTAAAAATTTGGAAGAAAAAGGGGATGGCCTTCCTAAAAGAGAAAAGACATGAAAATAGAAGATTTTCTCAGGGAAAATGCTTGTTTGATAGATGAATACCTGCAGCACCACTTCTCTCCCCTAAGCACCACTTCTTCCTTGGTGTCTCCTATTCTCTACGGAGTAGAGGGAGGGAAAAAGATCCGTGCCTCTCTTACTTTAGCTACAGGTCTGAGTTACGGGGTAGAAAAAAAACATTTATTACCTGTGGCTGGTGCTATAGAGATGATTCACGCTTTTTCCTTGGTGCATGACGATCTTCCTTGTATGGACAACGATGATTTTCGCCGAGGAAAGCCCAGTATGCATCGGGCTTTTGGGGAAGCAATGGCAGTTTTAGTAGGAGATGCTCTTTTAGTAGAGGGATTACGGCTTATAGCGGGAAATGAGGAACTAATTAAGCTTTTTGGTGAAGAAAAAGTGTTGGACATGGTGAGTGTTATTTTGAAAGCTCTGGGCATAGAGGGAATGGTAGGAGGACAGGTATTAGATTTAGAAGGAGAGGGAAGGGAAGTGAGGGAAGAAGAGGTGTGGGAAATATATCGTAAAAAAACAGGCTCCTTTCTCACTGCTTCTATTTTATGTGGAGCAATAGCTGGTTCTGCTCCTCCTCAAGAAAAAGAAACATTAAAAAACTTTGGGATACTTCTAGGGGAATGTTTTCAAATTAAGGACGATATATTAGATGTAACTCAAAAAAAAGAGGTATTAGGTAAAACTCCAGGCAAAGATAAAATACAAGACAAAGCTACCCTGGTGAAAATTAAAGGAGTGGAAGAGAGTGAAAAAATAATGAAAAGTAAATGGGAAGAAGCAGTACGTCTCCTTTCTTCTATTCCCCGACCTTTTCCTTTTCTTTTAGAAATAGCCAGGTTTGTGATAGAAAGAGAATATTGAGAGAGAATGAAAAAAGAAAAAATTCGCCTGGATGAACTATTAGTAGAAAGTGGCTTATGTGATAGTCGAGAACAAGCCCAAAGGGTCATTAGAAGTGGAAAGGTAAAAATAGAAGGGATAAGCCAGCAGCTAAAACCTTCTACCTTGGTAGAAAAAAGCGTTTCTGTTCAAATAGAGGAACCTCCTCGATTTGTTGGCCGAGGAGGAGAAAAATTGGAAAAAGCGATAGATGAATTCCGTATAAATCCTCAGGGTCTGGTATTTGCCGATATTGGTGCCTCCACCGGTGGGTTTACTGATTGCCTTCTTCAAAGGGGGGCATCAAAAGTTTATGCTATTGACGTAGGGTATGGCCAGCTACATGAGAAGCTTCGCTACCATCCTCAAGTAGTGGTTAAAGAGAAAATTAATGCTCGTTATTTAGACGTAAGTGTTTTGGGAGAAAAAGTAGATGGAGTTACCATAGATGTTTCTTTCATTTCCCTCCGCCTCATTTTCTCTCCTGCCGCTTCTATCCTCAAGGATAATGGCATATTAATTGCTTTGATTAAGCCTCAGTTTGAAGCGGGCAGACAGGAGGTTAAAAAAGGATTGATAAAAGATAAAAAAGTGCATGAGCGGGTTTTAGAAGAAGTTTTGACTCAAGCCCAGGACGCAGGACTTGCTTTTCAAGGCTTAACTTTTTCTCCTCTTCGGGGAGCCAAAGGTAACATAGAGTTTTTAGGGTATTGGAAAAGGGAGAGCGCGGATTTAACAAATGAAGACTTAAGAAGTATAATAAGTCAAGTGGTGGAAGAAGCCCACCAGAGTAAGGGAAGATAGTAATATGGGTTTTAATCCCGGAGTATGGGGGATAATACTGTTATCGTCCTGTGCCGCGGCAGTGGTGATTACTGTATTCATCTCATCAGCATGGAGAAAGCATCGAAGAAAAAGGATTATCTCCCGAGCTCAGGTGATAGAAAAAGAGGCGGTCCATCTTTTAGAGAAAAACGGTTTCGAATTAGTAGAAGAGCAACCAGAAAGGGAATTTTGCATTCGAGTGAATGATAAAAAGATTCCTTGTAGGATACGGGCAGATTATCTGGTGCGCAAGAGGAAAAATCTCTATGTAGCTGAAGTAAAAACAGGTGAATATTCGCGCTTTGACCATCCTCGAGTGAGAAGACAGCTATTAGAATATTACTTAGTTTACCACCCTAAAGCGGTTATATTGGTAGATGGGGACAACAACGAGTTATACCAGGTGACTTTTCCCCTGACCAACAATTTTTCTCGGAGATGGGTGGGGATTGTTAGTATTTTAGTTTTTACTTTGGGTTTGGTAATTGGACAATGGATAAAATAACTTTAAGTACAGCACACATCTTCATTAAAAAGAAGGATCAGAAAGTAAGGGATAAAGCTCGAGAGCTGAGCGATTTCCTTCAATCTCAAGGAATGAAGACTCTTCTGGTGGAGGGAGACGCTGAAATAGAAGAAAAACCAGAGGTGGTATTTGTTTTAGGAGGAGATGGCACTTTCCTTTCCGCGAGCTGGCTTTATTCTCCCCTGGAGGTTCCTCTCCTTGGTATTGACATGGGAGGGTTAGGCTTCTTAGCTGAGGTAAGTGTGGAAAACATGTTTCAGGCAGCGGAAGAGGTGATAAAAGGAAATTTTGAGGTAGAAGAGCGGATGATGGCCCAATGTCACATTGTCTATGGGAATGGAAGTTCTGACACCGATTTTGCTCTTAATGATGTGGTAATTTATCGGGGACCCTTTGCTCAGATGATCCGTCTTTCCACCTACATCGACGGAGAATTTTTGGCCTCTTTTCCCGCCGATGGATTAATTGTAGCTACTCCTACCGGCTCCAGTGCTTATTCTCTTTCTGCCGGTGGGCCGATACTTCATCCTATTCTTGAGCTTTTGGTAGTAACTCCTATTTGCGCTCATACTCTATATGCCCGCTCTATAGTAGTGGCTCCTTCTTCTACTATTGAAATAGTTCTGGAATCAGAAAAAGAGGGAACTATGGTAACTCTGGATGGACAACGAGGCTATTCCATACAAAAGGGGGAGCATGTCACTGTCAATAAATCTCCCTTTTCGGTGCGTTTAATTCGTGTGGATCCCAAAAGACCGTTTTATTCCCTATTACGCAGTAAGTTATCCTGGGGGATGGATATTCGAAAGCCAGTAGAAGAATGTTAAAAACCCTGAGAATCGAAAATTTTGTTCTCGTTGATTATCAAGAAATAGACTTTGTACCAGGTTTCAATGTGGTCACTGGAGAAACCGGAGCAGGAAAATCTCTTTTGCTTAATGCCTTTTCTTTTCTTTTAGGAGCTCGTCCTCGAGAGGAGTGGATAAGAAGCAAAAGTGATTTTGCCCAGGTAGAAGGATGGTTTGATATCTCTTATTCTCCTCTCCTGCAAGAAAAATTAGAAGAAAGAGGTTGGAGCGAAGAAATAAAAGAAGGAGTGGTTCTCTCCCGAGAAATAAATCGAAAAGGGAAAAGTAAGGCCCGTATCAATGGTAGAGTTGTTTCTTTAACTGCCTTAAAGGAGTTAGCTTCCCATCTGGTAGATATTTACGGACAGGGAGAGAGCAATCACTTCTTCACTCCCGAGAATAAATTGGCTGTTTTGGATTCTTTTTTGGACCAGGAAGGAAAACTTTGCCGGGAAGAATACTTACTTCTTGAGAAAGAAAAAGAAAAAATAGAGAAGAAAATTCGAGAATTGAGAAGAGGACAAGAAAAAGAGATAAAAGAAATAGAAGAAATGTTGGAGGAAGTGGAAAGAGCAGGTCTAACTTCGGAAAAAATAGAACAAATAGAAGAAGAGTTCCAGAGATATAGCAATGCTCAGAAATACCAGGAGCTCATTCAGGAGGTCATATCTCTCATCTTAGGAGAAGAGGAAAAAGAAGGATTCTTAGCTTTACTCCGGAGAGTAAGAGGGGATATAGAAGGAAGAGATGAATTAAGCCTTTTTCCCTCTTCCTTAAAGGAAACCTTTAAAAATATAGAGTTAGAGTTACAAGAAGCGCTTTATCAGGTGGAAAGAATCAAGGACTCTTTTGATTTTTCCCCCCAAAAAGCGGAGGAAGTGGAAAGGAAAGTAACGGAAATCGAAAGATGGAAAAGAAAGTATCGCTGTCTCACCACTAAAGATCTGATTAACTTTATAGGAGAAAAGAAAACCTTACTTTTGGAGCTCCAGCAGGAACTTCAAGAATTGGAAAAATGGGAAAGAGAGCTGGAAATTAAGGAAAAGAGTTTAAAACAGATAAGAGAGAAACTCTACTACCATCGAAAAAAAGCTGGAGAACTATTTAAAGAAAAACTGGAGAAAGAATTGCAGGACCTTTCCTTTTCTAAAGTGGCTCTGGAAATAGAGTTAGAGAGGAAGGAGAGTAATGACGAAGTTTCTTTTCTTATTTCCCTCAACCCTGGAGAAGCTCTTTTTCCAGTAGAACGGGTAGCTTCTGGTGGAGAATTATCTCGAATAATTTTAGCTATAAAATCTCTAACCTCAGAGGTGGGAGAAATTCCCATTTTAGTCTTTGATGAAATTGACCAGGGAATTGGAGGCCAAACCGCTTTTTGGGTGGGAGATAAATTGAGAAAAATTGCCACAGGCCGTCAAGTCATTTCTATCACCCATTTGCCTCAGATTGCCTGTTTTGCTCATCATCATCTCAAAGTGGAAAAGCAAGGAGATGAGGAAAGTACTTGGGTAGAAGTCTTCTCTCTTTCTCCTTCGCAAAGAGTTAAAGAATTGGCTCGAATGATGGGAGATGAAGGCCGAGATAATTCGGCCCTTCAATATGCGGAAACTTTAATGAAAAGAGCTCGGAATGCAGATACTTAAAAATAGCGATTTTTTATCTCAAGAGATAAAAGAAAAGGAAATATTCGTTTTGGCTGGCCCTAATGGGGTAGGGAAAACAGAAATAGCTCTGAACCTGGCCTCTTTTTTTTGCTCCTTAGGTATGGAGAGCTATCTCCTGGATCTGGATTTTACCAAAGGTGACTTTACCGCTCGAAGCACCCGTTTCTTGAGCCAGCTTTCCATATTACCTCGAGGAAAAGGAAGATATGCCGATACCCCCCTATGGGATGAAGAAATTTTCCAAGTCCTTTCCCAAATAGGGAAGACTCATCGTCTCATTGTAGACTTAGGAGGAGACCTAAAAGGTATGAAGGTATGGCGAAGTTTACAATCTTTTTGGGAAAAAAGAGAAGTTCACTTAGCACTGGTAACTAATTTCTGTCGTCCTTTTTCGGAAGAGACGGTTTACTTTGACTTTATAACGAAAGCCAATGCCGTTTTAGACCTTGACTTTCATTCAATTGTTTCTAATACTCATCTTATAGAATATACTGATGGAGAAACTATAAAAATGGGATGGCAAAAAGCGGGGAGTTTTTCCCAAAAGGAAAATCTACCCATTTTTTTTGTGAGTATCTGGGAAGATCTGATAGAAAGCCTACCTTGGAACATTTTTGATAGTGCAGTGGTTAGTATTCGAAGGTTTTTGCATCTACCATGGATGAAATAAGGAGTAAATAAAATGGCTAAAGCAAAAGTAAACATCAACCAAGAGTTCTGTAAAGGTTGTGGTCTATGTGTTAATATCTGTCCTAAGAAAATATTGGTTATTGGCAATGATTTTAATTCCAAGGGTTACTATCCGGCTACTATGATGGAAGAAGAGCAATGCACAGGGTGTGGTTTTTGTGCCCAGGTCTGTCCGGATGTAGCCATATCTGTTTATAGGGAGTAAAAAATGGAAAGAATTTTAATGAAAGGCAATGAAGCGTTGGCGGAAGCGGCTATTCAAGCTGGATGTAGATTTTATTTTGGCTATCCTATCACCCCTCAAACCGAGATCAGTGAATATTTATCTCGCCGTCTTCCGGAAGTGGGAGGAGTTTTTCTGCAAGCGGAAAGTGAAATAGCAGCCATAAATATGGTATATGGAGCGGCAGCCACCGGAGCCCGAGTTATGACTTCTTCTTCCGGGCCAGGAATTAGCTTAAAACAAGAAGGCATCTCTTATCTGGCTTCTGCCGAGCTACCTTGTGTAGTGGTGAACATGAGCCGGGGAGGTCCAGGCCTGGGTAATATCCAGCCTGCTCAAAGCGATTATTTTCAAGCTACCAGGGGCGGAGGGCATGGAGATTATCGTACTTTGGTACTTGCTCCTTCTTCAGTGCAAGAACTGGTGAGTTTAACTCATCGGGCATTTTATTTGGCCGATAAATATCGCAACCCGGTAAAAATTCTAGGAGATGGTATGCTGGGGCAAATGATGGAGCCAGTAACCTGGGAAGGAATTGAACTGCCTCCTCTTCCTCCCAAAAACTGGGCAATAAAAGGAAAAGGGGAGGGAGAACGAAAGTTTATTTTGTGTATGGAATTAGATCCCCAGGAATTAGAAAAATTTAACCGTAAGTTAGAAAAAAAATACCAGCAGATGGCAGAAGAAGACACCGCGTGGGAAATATTTGGAGAAGAGAGTGACCCCCACTTGCTTCTCGTAGGTTTTGGGACAGTAGCCCGTATCTTAAAAAGTGTGATAAGAGAGGGGAAAAAAGAAGGGTGGCGCATTGCCCTTCTTCGTCCCATCACTCTTTTTCCCTTTCCTTATAAAGTGGTACAGAAAATGGCAGAGAAAGCGGGAAAGGTTCTGGTGGTAGAGATGAATTTGGGTCAGATGATAGAAGATGTGAAGTTAGGAGTGGAAGGAAAAGCTCCAGTACATTTTTACAGTAGAGTAGGGGGCATGGTTCCCACAGTAGACGAAGTTCTACAAAAGATTGCTGATATTTTGAGAGGAGAAGGTCGAAAATGAAAACGATTTTTGAAAGACCTAAAACTCTAATTAACAAACCCTTTACCTATTGCCCGGGATGTCATCATGGCTTAGCTCAGCGACTTATAGCTGAGGTTATAGATGAGCTGGATATTGCCGAAAAAACAATAGGAGTGGGACCGGTAGGTTGTTCAGTGTACATTTATGAATTTTTCAATCTTGACTTTGTTATGGGAGCTCACGGTCGGGCTCCAGCAGTAGCTACTGGAGTAAAAAGGTCCCTTCCTGACCGGATAGTTTTTTCCTATCAAGGAGATGGAGACATAGCTGCTATTGGTACAGCAGAAATAGTGCACTGTGCCAACCGGGGGGAGCTTATTACCTCTTTTTTTATTAACAATGCTGTTTTTGGTATGACAGGAGGACAGATGGCTCCTACCACTCTGCTGGGGCAGAAAACCACCACCTCCCCCTTTGGCAGAAGTGCAGAAGTGCAGGGGTTTCCCTTCAAATTAGGAGAGATGTTAGCTCAGGCTGAAGGAAGTGCTTACATCGCTCGGGTAGCCCTCACTAATCCTAGGTTAATTAATCAGGCTAAGCGATGCATCAAAAAAGCTTTTCTCACTCAGATAGAAAAGAAAGGATTTGCGCTGGTGGAAATTCTTTCCCCCTGTCCTACTAACTGGGGTATGACCCCTCTAGAAGCAGTGCAATGGGTAGAGGAGAAGATGATCCCTTATTTTCCCTTAGGAGAAATAAAGGTAAAGGAGGATGGCTCTCATGATGCATCATGAAATCTTAATTGGAGGTTTTGGAGGGCAGGGAATCCTCTTTTTGGGAAGAGTACTGGCTACTGCAGGAATGTTGGAAGGGCATGAAGTAAGCTGGTTTCCTTCCTATGGTCCAGAAATGCGAGGGGGGACAGCCAGTTGTACGGTGATAATTTCTGCAGAAGAAATAGGAGCTACGGTTACCGACCATCCCGATATTTGTATAGTAATGAACGAGCCTTCTTTTCGCCGTTTTTCCCCTTTGGTTAAAGAAGGGGGGTTGTTAGTGATCAATTCTTCTCTAATCCGAGAAAATTGCTCTCGGCAGGATATCGAGATCTTGAAAATTCCAGCTAACGAATTAGCAGGAAAAGAAACGGGAGTTGCTGAAACTACCAACATGGTAATATTGGGAGCCCTAATAGCTCGTAAACCGATATTGAGTTTTTCTGCAGTAAAAAGCGCTTTAGAAGAGATTTTGACCGGCAAGAAGAAAAACCTTTTGTCGGTTAACTTTAAAGCGCTGCAAGTGGGAAAAAACTTTGAGGAAAAGGAAAGACAGTAAACATTAGTCGCTTACCAAGTCTCTCCATCCCAAGCCACCGCTCTAAGTCGATTAGGACTGAGAAATAGCTCAGCTCCAGTTACGAATAAAAAATCAGAATGGTGGTTTACCGATGGTGGGAGACGGTCGAGTAGTTAGTATTATTACCAAATCAGATCTTTTTGAGATTTTAGTGGAGACCTTGAGCGTCAGGAAGGAGAAATCTGTTTGACTTCAGAACTCTCTTACAAGCCGGAAACTATTTGTAAAGTTACAGAAGTAATTAGAAAGTACGAAATCAACAAAGATAATAGAAGAATTAAATCAAAATCCAGACGTCGGTGTCTGTGCGCGTGGATAACTCTAGAGGAGGAATGACATTGTTCTTTTCTTACTCGAAAGACCAAAATAACTTTTCTATACCTCAAGAGATAAAGAGAGAAGTGCTTTTAGAAACTAAAATTTTTAAAGTAGTTAAAAATACCTATCAGGAAAAAAGGGAAAGGATTTTCATCGCTCATCCTGGAGCAGTAACTATAATTGCCACCACCCAGGATAATAAACTCCTTTTAATCAAGCAATTTCGTGCTCCAGTTGGGGAGTGGTTGTGGGAAATTCCCGCTGGAGCTCTGGAGTCAGGTGAAGAACCACTTTTCTGTGCTCAGCGGGAACTGGAAGAAGAAACCGGCTTTGCCAGTAATAGGTGGCAATATCTCTTTCCTCTAGCTTTAGCTCCTGGCTACAGTAGTGAGATAATCCATTTCTTTCGGGCAAAAGATGTATCACCAGTTGCTGAGGCTCGAGCCGGAGATGAGGATGAATTAATTTATGTTCGAGAAGTGAGCAAAGAAGAGGCCCAAGAAATGCTAGACCGGCAAGAGATTAAAGATGCCAAAACTAGAATCGGCATTTATGAGTGGATGAGGGAAAAAGAATGAGGATTATTATTGCTCTTCTCGATGGAGTAGGAATAGGAGAACTACCCGATGCTCCTCTTTATGGTGATGAAGGAAGCCATACTCTAAGAAATACTGCTCAAGCAGTAGGAGGGCTTCATCTTTCCACCCTGGAGAAATTAGGATTGGGGTGGATAGATGATATTCCCGGGGTAGAAAAAGTAGAACTTCCCTTAGCTTCCATGGGGAAAATGAAAGAACAATCTCCAGGAAAAGATACTACCACTGGTCACTGGGAGATAGCCGGCATTATACTGGAAAAGCCTTTTCCAGTATACCCTGAGGGCTTTCCTCCATCAGTGGTAAAAGAATTGGAAAAGGCTTGGGGAAAGAAAATACTGGGCAATAAACCGGCCTCTGGAACAGCGATCATTGAAGAATTAGGAGAAGAGCACTTAAGAACTGGCTATCCCATCGTTTATACTTCAGCTGATAGTGTTTTGCAAGTCGCAGCTCATGAGGAAGTCATCCCTCTCCCTGAGCTTTATAAAATGTGTCAAAAGGCAAGAGAAATAATGCAGGGAGAACATGCCGTAGCTCGAGTAATCGCTCGACCTTTTGTGGGACGCCCCGGTCAATTTATAAGAACTGCTAATCGGCGAGATTTTTCTCTTCCTCCTCCTCAAGATACAATACTTGATGTCCTTGCCCGCTACGGTAAGAAAAACATTGGAGTAGGTAAGATCCAGGATATCTTTGCTGGAAGAGGATTGAGCGAAAATATAAAGATAGCTAATAATAAGGAGGGATTTCAGGTTTTACGAGAATTACAAAAGAGCAGAAAAGGAGACCTGGTGTGGGTTAATTTTAACGATTTTGACACCGTTTTTGGTCATCGCAATAATCCTCAGGGGTTTGCTCAAGCTTTAGAAGACTGGAATGAAGAGCTAAACGCTTTTCTTCCTTCTTTGCAGGGAGACGATATTCTATTTATAACCGCTGATCATGGATGTGACCCTACCACTCCCAGCACCGATCACTCCCGAGAGTATGTTCCCTTGTTAGTTTTTAGCCCTCATTGTTCTTGTGGTACATTTTTGGGAGTAAGAGAAACCTTTTCTGACGTCGCTGCTACTATAGCTCAAATAATGGAGGTGGAGTGGAATGGTTGGGGGACGAGCTTTGCTCTCCAGATATTATCCGGAAAAAATTGTCCTTGAATTCCAAGAAATTATCTCCTTTTTTCCTGAAAAACCCCGATTGGCTATAGTGGCTGGATCGGGCTGGGATGAGGTAGTAGAAGGAGAGCTAATTGATGAATTTTCCTATCCTTCTTTGGGGATTCCTTTTTTGCCCGAGGTAGAAGGACATGCCGGGAAGCTACAGTTATTAAAGAAAAACAACTTTATTTTTCTTCTTTTTAGCGGTAGACTTCACCTCTATCAGGGTTATTCCTTTTTTGAGGTAACTCTTCCCGTTCTTTTTTCTTACTTAGCGGGAGTGGAAGCTATAATTTTGACCAATGCAGCGGGGAGTCTTTCTTTTTCTCTCCCTCCCGGCAGTGTAGTCCTTATTTCCGACCAGGTAGACCTCACTTTTTATCCCGACCCAATTTTGCTTTCTCCTCCCTTTTTTGATAAAAAAGTTCAGGAAATTTTTAAAAAAGCAGGGAAAAAAGAGGGGGTTTTTCTCCACCAAGGAGTATATACCGGGGTCTTAGGTCCTTGTTTTGAGACTCCAGCTGAGGTTCGATTTTTGTCCCGCTTTGGGGATATGGTAGGCATGTCTACAGTTAAAGAATCAAAATTAGCCTCTTTGTTGGGTCTTAGAGTAGGAGGAATTTCTTTGATCACTAACTGGGGAGCAGGTATCACTGGCTCTTTCCTCCGCCACCAGGAAGTTTTACAGGTTGCTTCCTCCCTCCAGGATCCTCTTCAGAGATTATTCTCTTCTTTCTTAGAAGAATGGAGTAAAAATGCAAATTGTAGTTAGCCACGAAGGAACAGATTTTGATGCCTTAGCTTCTATGTTTGCAGTTACTAAACTTTTTCCTGGAACTCGGATGGTAGTGTGGGGAACAGTTAATCGTAACGTCCGCCACTTTCTCTCTCTCTATGGGAATTTTTTTCCAGTTCTCAAGGAAAAAGAAGTGGATTGGGAAAGAGTAGATAAAATATACGTAGTTGATACCACTTATTGGGAACGTTTGAGTAAAGCAGGGGAGCTAATTAGAGATGGAAAAGTAGAGGTAGTTATTTTTGATCATCATCCTGAAGGAGAAAAAAAAGAAGAAGGGACTACCATAGTTAAAAACTACGGGGCCTGCACCACTTTATTGGTGGAAAAAATAATAGAACAGAAAATAGCCCTCTCTCCACTTGAAGCCACTCTTTTGGCCTTGGGTATTTATGAAGACACTGGCTCTTTTACCTTCCCCACTACCCAGCCTGAGGATTTAGAGAGCGCTTCTTTTCTTCTCCGGCAAGGGGCTAAAGTGAGCTTTGTAAATCGTTTTACTGGAATCCAGCTAACTCCAGAACAGAGAGAAACTCTTAAAAAAATGATCAATTTTCTCCATGTAGAGGAAATAGGGGGAATCCCCGTTCATTTTTGCCGGATGAGATTGACAGAATACGTAGAAGGTCTCTCCTTGCTAGCCCATAAACTGATGGATTTAGAAGAAATTGAACTGCTTTTTGTTCTGGTGGAGGCAGAAAATAAAGTTTATGTCATTGCTCGCAGTCGTTTAGAAGAAGTAGATTTATCAAAAATCTTGGGAAAGATGGGGGGAGGAGGACATCGCAGTGCTGCTTCTTTAACTGTCAAGGGGAAAAAAATAGAAGAAGTGGAAAAAATGATTAGAGAAGCTTTAGTAACTTCTCTTTCTTTTACCCGGGCTAAAGAAGTTATGTCCTATCCAGTAAAAGTGGTTTCCCCCTCCACTACTATCGGGGAAGCCCTCCTCATCCTCATGCGGTTTGGATTTTCGGGATTGCCAGTAGTGGACGAAAGTGGGAAATTGGTGGGTATGATTGCTCGACGAGATGTAGAAAAAGCGTTTCGCCATGGCTTGCAGAATGCCCCAGTAAAAAGTTTTATGTCTTCTCAGCTTGTTACTGTAGATCCAGAAGATTCCATATTTACAGTTCGCAACTTAATGGTAGAAAAAGATATTGGGAGAATACCGGTAGTAAAAGGAGACACTCTTTTGGGAATCATCACTCGCAGTGACCTTTTGCGAGTTTTACATCAGCAAGAAAACTCAGTCGCACAAGAGCTAACTCGCCTTAACTTGGCAGAAAAGCTATATCTTCACTTTTCTTCCACTGACCTGCAGCTTCTGCACTTTATTGGTGACGAAGCCAAAAGAGCAGGAGTAAAGGCATATTTAGTAGGAGGAGTGGTTAGAGATATAATTCTGGAATTCCCTGGTTATGATTTGGATATAGTAGTGGAAGGAGATGCTGTAGAATTGGCTCAAAATATAGCCCAGAAATTAGGAGGTAAAGTAGTTCCTTATCCTCCTTTTGGTACAGCTATTTTATTTCTAAAAGAGGGAAGAAGGGTAGATTTTGCCTCTGCTCGCTCAGAATATTATGATTATCCAGGAGCCCCTCCTCACGTAGAATATAGCAATTTGCGACGAGATCTCTTCCGTCGTGATTTTACCATTAATGCTATGGCTATCAGTATTGGGACAGACGATTGGGGAGATTTGTTTGATTTCTTTGGAGGATTAAAAGATTTGGAAAATAAAATCTTGCGAGTACTTCACCCTCTCAGTTTTGTAGAAGATCCTGCTCGAGCTATCCGCGCTGTTCGTTTTGAACAGAAGTACGGTTTTAAAATTGAGCCTTTTACCTTGAGCTTGCTCAAGCAAACAGTAAGAGGGGAATTGTTAAATAAAATTAAACCTGATCGGTTGAAAGAAGAAATCAATCTTATTTTACGTCTACCCGATTTCTACCGGTACTTAGAGCGTCTATACCAATTAGATATGTTTCCTTATATTTTTCCAGGGAGTACCTGGAGAAGAGAGTTTGAGCTCATTTATCAGAGACTGGTAAAACTCCTGGAGCGGTTTTCTTTTCTACCTTTGGACCCTTTTTTGGCTAAGCTTTCTCCCTTGTGGGGAGAAATGAACCCTGCTTATTTGGACCAATTGAAAAGCAAATTAGCTCTCTCTAAGACCATCACCCGTAAAATAGCTACCTATTTAGAGAGAAAAGAAGAAATAGAAAGAAAGCTCCCTGATGAGGGGCTATCCAATTCTCAAGTTTACCTCCTCCTGCACCCTCTGGGGAATGAATTTTTACTTCTCCTTGAGGCTAAATGGGGAGAGGATTCTCTCCCTGGAAGGAGAGTAGAACAATATTTAAGAGAGTGGAGAGAGATTACCCCCCGTCTTACAGGAGAAGACTTAAAGAGAAAGGGAATTCCCCCGGGGCCAGTTTATGCTAAAATTTTAGAAGAGTTAAAGCTAGCAAGAATTGATGGTTTAGTTAAAAGCAAGGAGGAAGAAGAAATATTGGCAGAAAAAATATGGAGGAATGAGACATATGAAAGATAAAGAGACCATTTTTAGTGGAATGAGGCCCACTGGTAGAATGCATATTGGCCACTATTTTGGAGCGTTGAAAAACTGGGTAGAATTGCAGGAAAAATACCATTGTATTTTTGGCATTACCGATTGGCATGCATTAACCACCTCTTTTGAAGATACCACCCAACTGGAAGATAATATCATGGAAATGGCTGCTGATTGGTTGGCGGTGGGGATTGATCCGGAAAAATGTATTTTGATTCTTCAGTCTTGGGTTCCAGAACACGCCGAGCTTCATTTGTTATTTTCTATGATCACTCCAGTAGGCTGGCTGGAGAGAAACCCGGTTCTTAAAGAACAACTTCAAGATATGGGCCTTAAAGAGGCAGTAGGATATGGTCACCTGGGTTATCCAGTACTTATGGCCTCTGATATCCTCATTTATAAAGCAACTAAAGTGCCAGTAGGTGAAGACCAGGTCCCTCACATAGAGCTTACTCGAGAAATAGCCCGGCGGTTCAACTATTTATATGGAGAGGTTTTTCCTGAACCACAGGCTTTACTTACTGAAGTTCCTCGCATTCTGGGCATAGATGGGAGAAAGATGAGCAAAAGCCTAAATAATTATGTTGGTCTTTCTGAGCCTCCCGAGGAAGTTCGAAGAAAAATTCTTTCTATGTTTACCGACCCAGAAAAGATCCGCCTATCTGATCCTGGACATCCTGAGCAATGTAACGTATTTTCCTTTCACCGTCTTCTTGCTAATCCTCGCCTCTTGGATATAGAAAAAGATTGTCGCGGGGGAAAGTGGGGATGTGTAAGTTGCAAGGAGGAGCTGAGTGAGCTGATGATAGACTACTTAGAAAAGATAGTTCCCTACCGAGAAAAATATCGGGGGAAGAAACATTTAGTTAAAGAGATTCTCTGGGAAGGGAGTAAAAAAGCTCGCCAGCTAGCTCAAGCTACTTTGGAAGAAGCTAAGGGAGCCATGAAATTAAACTATGATGGATTTAAATCCTGAATCTCAGTGGAGAAAACTTCTTCGGGAAACCCCCTTTCCCCAATGTATGGGAGTGTGGGAAGAAATTCTCACTTTTCTGGAAAATCAACTAGATGAAGCACTGGGGAGGGAGGGAGAAGAGCAAGAGCTGAATTCTTCTTCAGAAAAAGAAGAGAGAATTCTTCTTTTTACCCAGCTTCTTTTTAACTTAGAGGAGCGAGAAGGAAATATTTTGAAAGCTCCTCAGGAACGATGGGCATCTATTCAAACCAGGGAAATAGAAGAACTGGAAAGGCTAACTCTGGCAGAACTTTTGTCCCTCTATGAACTGTACTTAACTCCAGAAGTTTCTCCTCCTGATCTACCCCGGGATTCTCAGTTTCAAAAATTACTGGAAGAGAGAAAAATGGTAATTAGAAAAATGATGAAAGAAAAAGAATTCTGGGAGATGGACGAGTTTTTTCTCGATTGCTTGAATCGAAAAGCTACCATCGCTACTTTTCTAATTTTATTAGATTTAGTGTTCAGAAAAGAACTGCAAATGAAAAAGGAAAAAAATGGCCAAATATATTTCGGAAAAATCCGTTCTCCAGCTGAAGAATCTGATTGAGGCTTTGCTTTTTTCCTCTCCCCATCCGGTATCCTATTCAGAAATGGCAAAAATAACCGAAGCAGATAAAAAAACCGTAACTCAGGCTCTGCAGGAACTTCAGAAGGAATACGAAGAAAGAGGGGGAGCCCTCATCATCCGAAAAATAAGTGGAAAGTGGCAGATGGTGGTTAAGCCAGAATATGGTCAAGAATTGAAGGAAAAAATGAAAACTAGTAGTTCTAAAACCATTTCTCGAAAAGCACTGGAGACCTTAGCTCTTGTCTCTCTTTATCAACCTGTTACTAAGACTCAAATTGATTTAAAAAGGGGGGTAGATTCGGCACAAACTATTCGTACTCTCTTAGAAAGAGGGTTGATAACTACGGCAGGACGAAGTGATTTACCAGGTAGGCCTTTTCTGTATAAAATCACCGATAAATTTTTAGAAGTGTTCGGGATAGAAAGCGAAGAGGAATTAGAAAGGTTGAAAAATTTGTTTTCAGAATAGAAAAATGGAGAGATTGAATAAATTTTTAGCTCAAGCGGGAGTAGCCTCCCGCAGAAAGTGCGACCAGTTGATAAAGGAAGGTAAGGTTACCGTTGACGGCCGAGTGGTTACCAGTCCAGGAGAGAAGGTGAGAGGAGAAGAGATAATAAAAGTGGAGAATAAAATAGTAGAAAAGAAAGAAGAATTGGTTTATGTAGAACTCTATAAACCCCGGGGCTATATTACCACCGTTTGTGACCCCCGAGGACGACCGACGGTAATGGAACTTGTTCCAGAAATAACTACTCGGGTTTTCCCGGTAGGAAGGTTGGACAGCGAAAGTGAAGGACTATTGTTTCTCACCAACGACGGTGCCTTAAGTTATTTTCTTACCCACCCCCGGTTTGAGGTAGAAAAAAAGTATCTGGTATATGTTAGCGGAGAAATAAACGAGAGAGAACTCTCCGTTTTAAAACGGGGAATTATAGTTAAGGAAATCCCTTATCGCATCCGGCAGGGTAAAATCAGGGATGTTTACTCTAACTGTAGTATAGTAGAGGTTGTCCTTATAGAAGGGAAGAAGCATGAGATTCGGATAATGTTTGATTATCTGGGGTATCCCGTGTTAAGATTGATAAGAGTAGGCATGGGACCTCTTTCACTAGATGAAAATCTTCTTCCTGGAGAATGGCGTTACCTCTCCAGCAAAGAGGTCCAACTTTTGCAAAAATACCAGGAGGAAAAACTTGGTAAATAAATCAGGATTGATTCAGGTGTATTTTGGAGAAGGAAAAGGTAAAACCACTGCTGCTCTGGGAGCTACTTTGCGAGCAGCGGGTCAGGGAATGAGGGTTCTTCTTATACAATTTTTCAAAAAACGGTTTACCGGGGAATTAGCATCTTTGCAACTTTTACCGGGAGTAGATGTTTACCGGTTTGGCAG
>Ga0116181_1001025_pt1 | contig 24859 bp, 22 predicted proteins | sample AD_UKC075_MetaG_FD_89752 | JGI IMG/M metagenome (GOLD analysis project Ga0116181, IMG submission 89752) | Active sludge microbial communities of municipal wastewater-treating anaerobic digesters from USA - AD_UKC075_MetaG | ecosystem: Engineered > Bioreactor > Anaerobic > Digestate | place: USA... | reverse complement strand
GATGTCCATGCGCTGGCCGATGCCGCAGGGCAGGGCCGGCAGGCTCGACATCTGTTTGCCAGAGACGGTCTCGTAGCAGAGATCACCGCCGTCACTGGCCTCGGTCTTGCCCGCAACGTAGGCAGTGCCCGGCGGGCAGGCACGGCTGCCGACGTCGTCCCAGAACTTTTCGGTTTTGGCGCAAACAGCTTTGTCGCCGGAGACTTTCTGAATGTCAAATCCGGAGTCGCAGTAGGCGACTTCGCGGGCTTGTGCGCTGCCAAACAGGGCGATGGCAGCGAAAGTAGCGAGCAGATAGCGTTTCATGATGGTTGACTCCTGTAGTTCGTTCAAGTGATGTGGCGGTGGTGCCGGACGCACATCCGGCATGGGATGAACTTTAGAAGTGCAGACGCGGGCTGAACATACGCAGATTGCCGTAGAGCGGTTGCCGTATTGGCGTATGGAAAATCACCGGAGCATGGCAATCTCAGCCACAAAAAAAAAGGGCCGCCCGCAGGCGGCCCCGTGTCGTGTGCCCGACGCTCAACCGCCGGGTGTCTGGCGCGAGCAGCGCGTCGCAGGCGGCAGTGACGGCGGTGGCGCCCAGCTGCGCTTCGTGGCCCATCGTCGCCCATACTGCGGCGCGCTGCGGCCTTCAGTCCTGCTTTGCTGCGTTGAGTGAAGCACGTCTGCTTGTTGCAACCGCGACGGCGGAAGGTATGTGCGCCCGGCAGCAAGGCAACAAATGATGGGCTAGCGCCGCCACCCGGTGCCGGTGCAGCCAGCGTTGGTGCATTTCAACGCACGTAGGCTCCGGTTCAGCGGGTCGTAATAAGCGAGTACCGGCAGCCCATCGTTGCCTACCGTGAGTGACAGGTGCAATCGGAAGCCATTCAAGGCGCCAGGCCCGACGGATCTCGGCAGCGTCACCGGCGTGCTCACTGACGCGATTGCCGCGCAATCGAAACTGGCGCAGCGGATCACCTTGATGGTACCCATTTCCGGATCGCCGATCGCAACGACTGGCAAACCATCGGCGCCGAGTGTGATGGCCAATGAGGTGTCGGCAGTGTTGAAGGCTGCGTAGTTTGCCACGACATTCACTGCCCCTGGTTGCAGCGTACTGCTGTTGTAGCAATTGGCGTCAGCACAGGCCGTCACGACGAAGCGCTTGTTGGTAAAGTCCAGATAGCTTGCGACCGGCAGCCCGGACGGCAACACGGCAAGCCCTGGCGCTAACTGGGAGGCCGTTGCGGACAGCGTACCGGTGGTGGTTGCGGTGCACTGCATTGTGGTGCATCGGGAGAACCGAAGATTGCCGTTGAATTGAGCCTGTACGACCAGCGGCACGCCGTCAGTCCCGATGGCAGTCGTCGGTGGACCGTCGGTGTTGGGTAGGATGGAGCCGGTGCCAGTGCAGGCCGGGTCAACACATTTGACGATCTTCAATCCATTGCTGACAAGTTCGGCCACCACCGGCAAGCCGTCACCGGCGATTGCGACTGAGGTGTACACGCCCGCGTTGAGACTGGTATCGACCGACGATACCGTCGCGCTGCCGCTGCAGTCCGCGTTGGCACACTTGGCGACCTTCAGGTACTTGGCGGTGCTGTCGGCATAGCTGATCACCGGCAGACCGTCGACGGGCACGGTGATTGAGGAGTAGCGGCCGACGTTGTTCGCGCTGTTGTCCACCGTGGTGACGACTGCGGTGCCCGTGCACGCAGGGTTCGCACATTTGGCGACCTTCAGGTTGCCGTTGGTCATATCGTAGTAGCTGATGACCGGGTTGCCATCCAGACCGATCGAGATGGCGTTGTATTGCCCGACGTCGGGTAAAGAGGGACCACCATCAATGAGCGTGTTGCTGCCGCTGGTCTGCGCCACTGTGCCAAACAGCTCGGCCTGCACGGCACGCAGTGCATAGGGCGCCGCAGCCAATGCCTGCCGTGGCGTCATCTCGCTGTCCCCGTTGATCGCTACACCGAGAAAATAAGGTCGGTCGAAACTCAGCGTGAGCGGGGTCACTGCGCCGATCTGCATGCTGAACACGCCGTTGCTGACGGCAACATTTTGGGTTTCGGTGAACAGCAGGTTGCCGCCACTGGCGGCGTCATAGAGCTTGACCACTACCGGCAATGCAGCGTTGTTCAGCGGCGCACCGTTAACCGTCGTGAGGTAGCCCTGGTAGTTGATCTTGCGCGGAATTTGCGCTTCACCGGTCGCAGGCAGGACCGCCGCTGCCAGCAACAGCAACGCGCAGGCCCAACTGGCCGTGATGACGGCGCTGCGACGAAGCAGCTGACTAATGGTGCAGATGCGCATGATGGAGACCCGTGAGAAGGATGGTTGCAACGAAGACTTCAAATGGGGGCAATAGCGGCAGTGACGTGGCTGTCATCACGGTAGCCAGGTAACGCCACATTCGCTGTTCAGGTAATCGCGAACGCTGGACCACGCAACGCTGTTTGTCGCAGCGCCGCTGGTGACGTTGGCCCCACGCATGCCGAACATCGCCCGCAACAGCATCACGCCATCGCTGGCCGCAGCGGCATTGCCGTCACCGTCGAGATCAAGTGCGGCAAGATGGACGAAAGGCTCAATCCGTGCGGCTGTGGTGCGCGTGGCTCCGGCGCCAACAGCGCCAGCGATGAGGCTGTCGCCACTCAAACCGAGCAGCGCACGCAGGATGATTACCCCGTCGGTGAGCGCATTGACCGTTTGATCGCCATCCACATCAAGCACACAGCCTTGCCGAAGGCCCACGACAGCGCCCCAAAACCCTCCCCGGAGCCTGTAGTTGGCGCTGTTGGCGCGAAGTGGCAAGACCGCATCGCCGACCGAGGCGGACAACAGGTACTGGCTGGACGCTGAGGATGCCACCCCCGCGTTGGTGATCCCGGCCCACTCAACGTACTGCGCGCTGCTGGCAGCGCAAGCCTGCGCAATGCAGTACACGCTAATGAGCGCGACTACCGCCGAACGCAAAACCCTCATGCTCGCTCTCTTTTCGCGCGGCGCTGCCAGAGACCACCGGGCAGCGACTCAACATTGCCTGCCAGTTCGAGCAGGGTGAGTTCCGTCACCACCTGATCGATTGGCAGCGAGCTACGTGCAACCAGCGCGTCGACATCGATCGGTGTATGTTCGATGTACTCGAGTAACGGCGACATGCCGGTCGCTTCGTTGACGGTAGCCGCCGATTGCCCGGCAGCGGCGGAAGACGCTGCGCCCAACTGCAGCTCTTCAATCACATCCTGCGCCGTTTCCACCAGCTTCGCACCCTGCTTGATCAGGTGGTGGCAGCCCTTGTGGAACGTGGAGTGGATGGAGCCAGGAATCGCGAATACTTCTCTGCCCTGTTCGCCCGCGAGCCGGGCCGTGATCAGCGAGCCGGAGGCCATTGATGCCTCAACCACCAGCACACCTCGCGCGAGGCCGCTGATGATTCGGTTGCGGCGCGGGAAGTTCTCTGCCAGTGGTGGCGTGCCGAGCGGGTACTCGGAAAGTATCAAGCCCTGTTCGGCGATGCTGTGCGCCAGTACCTTGTTTTTGGCCGGATAGACGCGGTCGATGCCGGTGCCGACTACGGCAATGGTTGATCCGGCGGTGGCGGATTGTTTTGCCGCAGCGCGCAGCGCACCGGCGTGAGCGGCGGCGTCGATACCCTGCGCCAGCCCGGAGACGACGGTCACACCGCTGGCTGAGAACGCTTCGGCGAACGCCTCCGCGGTGTCGGTACCGCCCTGCGAGCAGTTGCGTGATCCGACCATTGCCAGCGCCGGCCGCTCAAGCAGGTCGAGACGGCCCTTGGCGAACAGGATGACCGGAGCGTCGCCACTTTCAAGCAGCAGCGCCGGAAAGGCCGGATGCGCCCAGGTCAGCAGATGCTGGTCTTCCGCTTCGTTGAGCCAGGCGAGCGCTGCGTCAATCAACGAAGCGGCGGTGCCGTCCGGCGCTGTGGTCAACGCGCGGGCGACGGCGTCACCGGCGATGCCTGCGATCGTGCTGGTGCTGGCAGCAAACAGCGTGTTGATGTCGCCCAGCTCACTCAGCAGCTTGTGCGCAACGCGGGCGCTGACGCCGCGGGTGAACGCCAGGCGCAGGAAGAGGGGATCGTCTGCGTGTATGGTCATCGATCAATTTTCTGCCAGGAGCGGATGCACGTCATGTCGGATGAAGACGACCGGTAGCCAAAAACGACAAAGGCACCGTGAGGTGCCTTTGCATTCGCCCGGCGCGCGCGTCAGGGGTTACGCACCGGATAGCCGGCGCGGACGTTGTCAACGCCCGAGTTCATCACCATCCCGTAGGACACGCCGTCGAACACGGTGAAAACGAACACCAGCGCGATGCGTTCCTCAGGGATTTGCAGCGTGACCGGTTCAGAGCCGGAAATCTTGGGCCAGCCCGGCACCCAGTTCATCGGATGTTCCTTGTAACGCGGGTTGGCGAAAGTTTCGGCCGACTTGTACACGGCCAGCACATGGCCGACTTCAAGGCCGTGCCGCTTGCCGAGATTGAGCGTGACCACGTTGGTCTTGCCCGCTTCCGACACGCCATTCGGCAGCGTCATCACGAAGCCTTCAACTTTGACTTCCGGGGCGTGCGGCACCCATGCCATTGTCTCGACGGGCGGCGCCGGGATCAGGTAGTCGCCGATCTGCACTTCCTGCTTTGAGGATACGATTTCCAGCCGGGCGACTTCGCCTTCACGCAACAGGCGGGCGTCGCCGAGATAGCTGGCTTCGTAGCCAATGATCTGGGGGTCGGGGTTGGCGTGATGCCAGCGGTACCACGGACGCGGCGCGATCGCCGGGTCACGCAACTCGCGGCCCTTGCGGAAGATCTGGAATACCTTGCCCATCGCCGGCTTCACGCCGACGGCGTAGATCGCGTCAGATTGCGAAAAGGCGACGCGCTCACCCACCGACTTCACCACTTGCGGCGCGTCGTCGAAGGTTTCCGCCCCAATCACCCGATTGCGCAGCATGAACGGTTCAATGTCTTCCGGCCGTATGGTCGGAATGGCCTGTTCGGCACGCGCTTCGGCGCGAATTTGCGGTGACAGGCGGACAACGCTGCCGGGGCCGACGTCGCCCGGCTGCTGGAGGTAGAGGCGCGGACCACCCGGTGCATTGGGATCGAACAGGATGACCTGACCGGGGTAAATCCAGTGCGGGTTCTTGATCTGGTCCTTGTTCAGACGCCAGACTTCAGGCCAGCGCCACGGCGTCTTCAGAAACTTGCCGGAAATTCCCCACAGCGTGTCGCCCTTCACCACCGTATGACTGCTGGGCGCATTCGCTTGCACCTGAACGGGGCCGGCGGCCGGGGCCGGCTCCGGTGTTGCCTGCGCGAGCGCCAGACCGGCGATCAGGCCAGTCGCAGCGGCTGCGAGCGCAGCAACGCCACGGCGGGGCTGCCGTTCACGGGATGAAGATTGCATGTGGTTCGTTAACATTCCGTATCCTGGCGAGTGGGTCGGGCGTGGCAAAAAAACAACGACGTTGTCATATGCTGTCACATCCAGCGGTTTCGGCCGGCTGTTTTGGCGCGTACGGACTCCACTGAATGCTTCGCAAACGCGCTAGAGCGCATCGCCGAATCAGGCAGGGGAGTCTGGAAACGCCGGAAAAGGCCCCAACCTTGAGAAATTACATGAAGATTGTGCAACCAGCCATCTGATTTGGCAAGTAAATGGCGCTTTTACCCATCCTCGAATACCCCGATGCGCGGCTAAAACGCATCGCCAGCCCGGTGACCGAGTTCACCCCGGCGATCAAGAAGCTTGTCAACGACATGGCCGAGACCATGTACGCCGCGCCGGGCATTGGCCTCGCGGCCACCCAGGTCGATGTCCACAAGCGAGTGATCGTGATCGACGTGTCGCAGGACAAGAGTGACCTCAAGGTCTTCATCAACCCCGAAATCATCGAAGCCGACGGCGAGATCGTTGGCGAAGAAGGTTGCCTGTCGGTGCCGCAGTATTACGACAACGTGCGCCGCGCCGCGCATGTGAAGGTGCGGGCGCAGGACGCCAGCGGCACACCGTTCGAACTGGAGGCGACCGAGCTGCTCGCGGTGTGCATCCAGCACGAGATGGATCATCTGAAAGGCATCGTGTTCGTCGATCATCTGTCGCAGTTGAAGCAGATGCGCGTCAAGAGCAAGATGATCAAGCGCCATCGCGAGGCTGCGCGCGCCTGAGCGCTGGCCGCCTGCTCTTCGCCCGGCTCGCAACCGAATCCAAACCGCCTCTGAATCGAGTTGTCATGCGCGTCGTTTTTGCCGGCACCCCTGAATTTGCGGCGCGCGCGCTGCGCGCACTGTTGCACGCCGGGCCGGATCACGGCCTGCATGTGGTGGCCGCGTACACCCAGCCTGATCGCCCCGCCGGTCGCGGCATGAAGCTCACCGCGTCGGCCGTGAAAGAAGTCGCGCTCGCGCATCACCTGCCAGTGCTGCAACCGGCTACCCTGCGCACGCCGGAGGCGGTGGCGGAGCTGGCCGCGCTGCAGCCGGACGTGATGGTAGTGGCGGCGTACGGCTTGATCCTGCCGCAGGCCATTCTTGACGTGCCGCGCCTCGGTTGCCTGAACATCCACGCGTCGCTGTTGCCACGCTGGCGCGGCGCGGCGCCGATCCACCGCGCGATCCTGGCGGGCGACGCCAAAACCGGGGTTGCCATCATGCAGATGGAGGCCGGGCTCGACACCGGCCCGGTGCTGCTGGAGACCTTTACGGCGATCGGCGCCCGTGAGACTACCGGTGAGCTGCACGACCGTCTGGCCACCCTCGGCGCCGAGGCGATCGTGCATGTGCTCAGCCGTCTCAGCCGTGGCGAGGAGCTGGCGGCGGCCACGCAAGCGACGCATGGCGTGACCTACGCCAACAAGGTGTCGCCCGAGGAAGCGCAGATCGACTGGTCGGCGAGCGCCGTCGAAATCGATCGCAAGGTGCGTGCGTTTAACCCCACGCCGGGTGCATGGACGACTTGGCACGGCGAAAAACTGAAAGTCTGGGCGACCGGTCTGGTGCCGGTGCCTTCCTGTCTCGGCAGTGAGCCGGGCACCGTGACCGCCGCTGAAGGTGAGCACTTGCTTGTTTCTTGTGGCTCATCCGTACTTGCAGTCACCGAAATCCAGCGCGCTGGCGGCAAACGCATGGCGGTGGGGGCTTGGCTGCGCGGCGGCGGTCATCCAGCCGTTGGTGAACGTCTGGGCAACTAACGGCTCTGACCCAAGATGCCCATTCCAATTGGGCTCAAGGCCATATTGATTCGCAAGTCGACTTTCGACAAAAAGATGCCCTGAGCCCTTATTGAACAAGGGTTTCAGTCAAATCCTGCTGACGAAAATCACGTTATCGAGAGCCCCCACGGCTTGCGCTGCAGCAAGGCAACGGGGCGGGCGCCCGATATGATCGCGACGATGTTGCTGGAAACGCTCGATACCGCCCGTGACCTCGGTCGCCTGAACGAGATCGCTGGCGTCCTGCTGCGCCACGGCTTTGGCGATGCGGTGCGCCGGCTTGGTCTTGCTGATCGTCTGCAGCGCGCCGGTCATGTGCTCAACTGGGAGCACGCCGCCGATCTCGCGCGCATCGAGCCGCCCGTGCAGGTGCGCCTCGCGATGGAGGAGCTGGGGCCGACTTTCGTCAAGCTCGGTCAGGTGCTGGCCGGACGCGCCGATCTGTTCGGCCCGGAATGGATTGCCGAATTCGAAAAGCTGCACAGCCACGTGCCGGCGTTGCCGCTGGACGCACTTCGCCCGCAGTTGCTTGAGGATCTGGGCGCCGAGCCGGAGGCGGTATTCGCCCGTTTCGAAATCGAGCCACTGGCTGCCGCGTCGATCGCGCAGGTGCATCGCGCTGCACTGGCCGACGGCACCGAGGTGATCGTCAAGATTCGCCGTCCAGGCATCGAGACCACCATCGAGTCCGACCTGCGACTGCTCGCCCGTCTCGCGGCGATGGCGGACGCGCAGATGCCGGCGCTCCGGCCCTATCGCCCGCAGCAGCTGGTGCGCGAGCTGGCGCGTTCGCTGAAGCGGGAACTCGATCTGGCGGCAGAGTGCCACAACGCCGAGCGCATGGCGAAGAATCTGGCAGCGCTGCCCGACATCGTGATCCCGCGCGTGCACTGGGCGTATACAAAGAAGCGCATCAATGTGCAGGACTTCATTGTCGGTGTGGCTGGCAGTGATCTGGCGCGGCTTGATGCCGAGGGCTTCGACCGCACGCTGCTCGCCAAGCGCGGCGCGCACGCTGTGCTGAAGATGATCGTCGAGGATGGCTTTTTTCACGCCGATCCGCACCCGGGCAACGTGTTCTATCTGCCGGTCAATCGCGTGGCCTTCATCGATTTCGGCATGGTCGGGCGGCTCTCCGAGCGGCGACGCGAGGAACTGCTGCAACTGCTGCTCGGCCTGGTCGAGCGGCAACCGCAGGCAGTGGCGGATGTACTGATGGACTGGACCGGCGATGATCACGGGCTCAACCTGTCGCTGATGGAGACCGAGATCGAGGCCTTCGTCGATCAGTACCACGACACACCACTTGCGAGTCTGAGCCTTGGCGGCATGCTCGGAGACGTCACCGCCATCCTGCGCGAACATCATCTCGCCCTGCCGTCGGACCTCGCGTTGCTGATCAAGGCCTTCATTTCTCTCGAAGGTATGGGCCGTGGTCTCGATCCCAATTTTCATATGGCCAGCGAGGCGCTGCCGCTGCTCCGGCAGGTCGTACGTGCGCGCTATCAGCCGAACGTCATGGCGCGACGAGGCTGGCAAACCATCCGCCGTGCGCTGGCGGTGGCCGAGCAATTGCCGCACGACATGTCGAAGCTGCTGCGTACCGCACGCCGCGGCCGCCTCAACGTCGGTCTGGAGCTGATCCACCTCAAGCGCGTGGGCGATCAGATCGATCGTGCGGCCAATCGCATGGCAGTCGCACTGGTGATCGCCGCGCTGATCATCGGCTCGTCGATTGTGATGACGGTGTCGGGCGGCCCGACCCTGTTCGGGTTGCCAGCCTTCGGGTTCCTTGGGTTTTGCGCTGCCGTCGTTGGCGGCATCTGGCTATTGCGTTCGATCTGGCGCAGCAACCGCGCCGATCGCGACGACGACGTTTAGCGCACTTGTCAGCCGTTGCGCTGCTTAGTCTGCATGTCTGGTCCCGAGTCTTTCACAATGCCCAGGCAGAGTAGCCTGGCGATACCGTGGTGCCGACACTGAACGTGGCGCGCCCGAGCCCGACACAGCACACCATCGTCGGTCGCTGCGCCTACGCTGCCGCCCGCGAAGCGGCAATCGCCAAAATTCGAGGCGCGAGCGATGACCCGCAAAGCGGTGGCAGGCTGCATCAAACTGCCGTCAGGACGCTGAGCTCTCGCGCTCCAGCGCGTCAACTTTCGCCGTGAGTTCATCGATTTGCTGGCGCAACGCGGCCAGCATTTCGCGCTGCACGTCAAACTCCTGCCGGGTCACCACGTCCATGCGGGCGAGGCCCGCGCTAAGTGTTGCGCGCAGGTTCTTCTGCAGGTCTTCACCGGGATTGCCGGCCAGCACAGCTTTAAGCTGTGCTGCAAGTTCATCGAGGGTCATGGGAAAAGTTTAGCAAACCACTGCTTTCGTCTTTCTCTGTGGTCGCCCCAAAACGGAGCGCGCGTTGCTGCTGCGCAGCAATCGGCACCAAAACGATGCCCAAGGCGCCCGGCCTGCGTGCCGTGACTGGTGCTGGTGCTGGCACGGCGTTTGCGAAGTGCTGCCCAGTCTTGCTGTTTTGACCTTTCCTCCAGGAGATTCACGATGAAACTAAAACGCACCCTCGTCACCACCGCAGTGACCAGCCTGCTCGCCAGCTTCGCGCTGGCGCAAACCCCTCCGGCGCCCGCTGCTGCGCCCGCTCCGGCACCGGCTCCCGAGCCAGCGCCGTTCTCGGTCAATATCGGTGTCGCCAGTTCCTATATCTATCGCGGCCTCAATCAGTCGGACTTCAAGCCGGCACTGCAAATCGGTGCCGACTACGCGCACTCGAGCGGCTTCTATATCGGTACCTGGGGCTCCAGCATCCGCTGGCTGAAGGACTACGGCATCAGCAGCGGCAGCGCCGAGATCGACCTCTATGCGGGGTACAAGGGCGAAGCCGGCCCGATCGCCTACGACGTCGGCGTGCTGCAGTACTTCTACACCGGCTCTGTCGCCCCCGGCGCCACCAAGCCCGACACCACCGAGCTCTACGTTGCCGGCACCTTCAAGATGTTCACGCTGAAGTACTCGCACGTGGTGTCGAAGTCGATCTTCGGTGTGGCGAATTCACGCAACAGCGGCTACCTTGACCTGACCGGCACCTTTCCGATCATGGACAACCTGACGCTGACGGCGCACGTGGGGCACCAGATTGTCAAGAACACCGGCGGCGCCGGCACCTACACCGACGGCAAGCTTGAACTTGGCTACGACTTCGGCAACGGCTTCGCGCTCTCCGGTGGCGTCACGGCAACCGATGCTGACAAGGGCTTCTACACCCCGCTCGGCAAGAAGTTCACCGGCAAGACAACGCCTTACGCGTTGATCAAGTACACCAAGTCGTTCTAAATCCAACCGGGGGAACCTGTCATGAAACTGGTTACTGCCATCATCAAACCGTTCAAGCTCGACGAGGTGCGTGAAGCCCTCGCCGGCGTGGGCGTGCAGGGCATCACCGTGACCGAAGTCAAGGGCTTCGGGCGCCAGAAGGGTCACACCGAGCTGTATCGCGGTGCCGAATACGTCGTCGACTTTTTGCCTAAGGTGAAAGTGGAAGTCGCGGTCAAAACCGAGCTCGTCGAGCGCGTGATCGAAGCCATCGAAAAGGCCGCCAACACCGGCAAGATCGGTGACGGCAAGATCTTCGTGTTCGAGGTCGAACAAGTTATCCGTATCCGCACCGGCGAAACCGGTCCGGACGCGCTCTAAGCGGGGGTCATCCAACATGAAACTACGTCTCTTTATCGGCGCCCTGTTTGCCGCGCTCTCGCTGGGTGCAAGCCATATCGCGGTCGCACAGGCCCCGGCTGCCACGCCAGCGCCAGCCGCCGAAGCCAAACCGGCTGACGCCAAACCGGCAGACGCGGCCAAGCCGGCCGAAGCGGCGCCAGCGGCAGCGGCGGCCCCCGCTGCTGCCGCGCCCGCGGCGCCTGCAGCCAAGGCTCCAGAACCCAACAAGGGCGACACCGCCTGGATGATGGTGTCGACGCTGCTGGTGATCATGATGACTGTGCCTGGTCTTGCCCTGTTCTATGGTGGTCTGGTGCGTTCCAAGAATGTGCTGTCAGTGCTGATGCAGGTGATGGTCACCTTCTCGCTGATCGTGGTGCTCTGGCTGATCTACGGCTACAGCTTCGCGTTCACCGAGGGCAATGCCTTCTTCGGCGGCACCTCTCGGCTGTTCGGCAAGGGCCTGTTCGACAACATCGCCGGTACCTTCGCCACCGCTGCAACGTTCAGCAAGGGCGTGGTCATTCCCGAGATCGTGTTCATGGCGTTCCAGGCGACGTTTGCCGGCATCACCTGCGCACTGATCGTTGGTGCCTTCGCCGAACGCATGAAGTTCTCGGCTGTGCTGATCTTCATGGTCATCTGGTTCACCTTCAGCTACATCCCGATCGCCCACATGGTCTGGTTCTGGCCGGGTCCGGATGCCTACACCGATGCCAAGCTGGTTGATGGTCTCAACGCCACCGCCGGCAAGATCTGGCAATGGGGCGCGCTCGACTTCGCGGGCGGCACCGTGGTGCACATCAACGCCGGTGTCGCCGGTCTGGTTGGTGCTTATCTGGTCGGCAAGCGTGTCGGTTACGGCAAGGAAGCCTTCCCGCCGCACTCGCTGACGCTCACCATGGTCGGTGCCTCGTTGCTGTGGGTGGGCTGGTTCGGCTTCAACGCTGGCTCGGCGCTCGAAGCCAACGGTACGGCCGGTCTCGCCTTCATGAACACCTTCGTTGCAACCGCTGCGGCAGTGATGTCGTGGATCCTTGCTGAGTGGTTCCTCAAGGGCAAGCCCTCGATGCTGGGTGCCGCCTCGGGCGCCGTCGCGGGGCTCGTTGCGATTACTCCTGCTGCTGGCAACGTGGGCCTGATGGGCGCACTGATTATCGGCATCCTGGTAGGCCCGCTCTGCCTGTGGGGTGTGTCTGGCCTGAAGAAGATGCTCAAGGCTGACGATGCGCTTGATGTGTTCGGTGTCCATGCGCTGGGCGGCATCTTCGGTGCACTGGCAACGGGCATCTTCAACAGCCCGAACCTGGGTGGCCCGAGCTTCGTGGCCGATTGGGTGAAGATGGAAATGACCAAGCCGGCGGACTACTCGGTCATGGGCCAGCTCATCATCCAGGCCAAGGGCGTCGGGCTCACCATCGTGTGGACGGCTGTGGTTGCCTTCATCGCGTTCAAGATCGCTGATCTGATCGTCGGTCTGCGGGTCAGCGATGATGAGCAGCGCGAAGGCCTCGACATCGTGTCGCACGGCGAAAGCGCCTACAACCGCTAGTCGTTGCAACGACTCGAAAGCCCCCGGGTTCCTCAGCCGGGGGTGGACGACAAAGGCCCGCTTCGGCGGGCCTTTTGTTTTTTGAGACGTTGCGACCAGCAGATGGCAACAAGTCCGTCGCCCACGCCTCGCCGCCGTACGTCGTCCTGTCACGCATCCCGTCGCCGCTGCCGCGTGCCGGTCGCCCGCAGGTATTGACGGTCAACACTTGCGCGTATGGTCCGTTGTTTGGGCGCTGGGCATCACCCGATGCCATTGTCCGCCCAGGAGGGACCATGAGATATCTACTGTTGCTGATTGCCTGGTGCATCCTGTTCGTGCTGAGTTGGCCCATTGCCCTGCTGGCGCTGGTGTTGTGGCCCATCTTCTGGTTGCTGAGCTTGCCGTTCCGCCTGATTGGAATCACCTTCGACGCACTGTTTGCACTGCTCAAGGCCATCCTTTTGCTGCCGGCGCGATTGTTCGGCTACCGCGCCAGGTCATAAAGCGCCGCACTGCCGACGGGAGGTCGTCAAAGCTTGATCTGGCTGCTCGCAAACGGCGCCGATTGTTGCTATAAACCGGCAAACGTTTTGCCGCGCGGCGATTGGGGAGACGGTGATGCGAGTTTGCCTGGCCGGGCGCCATGCGCCTGCACTCCTGCGGATGGTGGCAGTCCTGCTGGGGGCTATGACCTTTTCCGCTGCATCGTCGGCGGCGAACCTTTATGTGACCACCACTGGTAACAACGCGGGCAATTGCCAGACGCTGGGTGCACCCTGTCTCACGATTGCCTATGCGTTGTCGCAGGCGGCGGCGGCCGGCGACACCATCAATATTGGTGGTGGCACTTTCACCGAAGAGTTGACCATCAGCAAGAGCGTCGTGCTGAATGGCGCCGGCATGGCCAGCACGATCATCAAGGCGCCCGCAGTACTGACCAGCAATCCGGCCGTGCCGGGTGGCAGCCCGGGCCAGCAGACCACCATCGTTTTCGTCACCGGCGCGACCACTGTCGCCACCATCCAGAACCTGCAGATTCAGGGGCCGGGTTCCAGCACCTGCGGCTCGATCGGCTATGGCGTCTTTGCCGGGGGTGGCACCAATCTCACGCTCAGCAACAACCATGTGCTGATGATTCGCGACATCTCGCCGCCCTTGAGCAGTTGCCAGAACGGCTCGGCGATCCGTTACGGCGCGCCGAGCACCTCACAGTCTGCCAGCGGCAGCATCAGCAACAACATCATCGACACCTACCAGAAAAACGGCATCACCCTGTCCAACACCGGGACCGTAGTGACTGTGACTGGCAACAGTGTGACGGGCGAGCTGCCACCGCCCAATACTGCGCAAAACGGCATCCAGATCAGCAGCGGCGCGATCGCCACGGTCAGCAACAATATCGTCAGCAACAACCAGTGTGGTGCCGTCGGCTGCGGGCCAGGCGTCGCTGATGTCTGGGCGACGGGCATTCTGCTGTTTGACGCTGGCGCCGGGACAGCCATCAACAACAACGCGATCTCCGGTAATGACGGCGGCCTGGTGGCAGTTGCCACCACGGTCGGCCAGAGCTTTTCCGCCAGTGGCAATACCTTTTCAGCCAACCGTTACGCCAACATTCTGGCCAGCGCGCTGACGCTCAACCTCACTGGCAACACGATCACCGGCAGCAACTGGGGGGTTGTTGCCCAGGCGTCGAGTCCGGCCAATACGGTGGTCAACCTGTCCGGCGGCAATGTGGTCAGTCAGGCCGCTGCGGCCGGTCTCACCGTATTCGACGACAACCTGACGGATGCCTTCGCGGCCACCATCCAGGGCAGCGGCAACCAGTTCGTCAACAATGCGGTTGGTGCCGCGAACACCCCTAGCCAGGGGACCGTGAGCCTGGCCTGTAACTGGTGGGGCAGTCCGTACGGCCCGATCAATCCGGCGAACCCGTTGGGTCAGGGGAATCCGGCGACGTTGAACACGACATTCACGAACTGGGCAATCGACAACACCACTTTTGCCTGCACCGGGAATCCGCAGAACAACATTCTGCTGGCGTCACCGCAAATACCGGTGCCGACATTGCAGCCCGCACTGGTCGTCACCCTGGCGCTGATGCTCGCTATATTCTCCGCCGTTGTGCCGCGTCGGCGGCGCTGAGCAAGCCTGCAGTTCAATCCATACCCGGCCACTCCGATGCCTCTACCAGCCAATACCCTGCTCTGGAATGCCCGCCTGCTGCTCGTGGAGCGCGCGACCGAAGATGCGCATGCCTGTGCGGAGTGGTACTCGCAACTGCTTGGTGATCCGGTGGAGCAGGTGGCAGACGATGTCTGGCAAGTGCGCGGTGCTGATCGCTGGATGCTGTTTCGCACTGGTACGCCAAAGACCGTGCCGCTGGTGGTCTATGCCTTTCCCGGCGTCGAGCAGTGGGCGGCCTATCGGGCGCAATTGCAGACCATGGCGATTGAGCTGCACCCGGTCGCGGCCGGTCTGGCGGCCATCGTCGGTGACAACGCCTTCGGTCTGCGTGACCCGGATCGTCGTATGGTTGTCTTCTGCGTTGCACCGCAAACCGAAGCCGCGCCACCGGAAGTCGCCGAGTATCTGCCAGCCCGTCTTCAGCACTTCGTGGTTGCTTCAACGCAGACGGTTGCCATGCTTGAGTTCTATCGCGATGCGCTGGGCTTCATCGAGTCGGACCGCGTGGTCGACAACGACGGCGATCTGTCATCGGCGTTCATGCGCTCCGACGCCGAGCATCACAGTTTCGCGGTGTTCCGGGCGCCACAGCCGGGGCCCGATCATCACGCCTATGAAGTACCGAACTGGAACGCGATCCGTGACTGGGCAGATCACTGCGGTGACCTGGAAATCCCGATCTGGTGGGGCCCGGGGCGGCATGGCGTTGGCAACAACCTGTTCTTCATGATCGAAGATCCGGATGGCTACAAGGTTGAGTTCTCGGCCGAGCTTGAGCAGATGACGGCCGATCAGGCCTATCGCGAGTGGCCGCACGGGCCGCGGGCGCTCAACCTGTGGGGCAACGCCTGGATGCGCAGCTAGCACGTCCCGGACCACGCCGGGGCGTGACCTGATGTACGGGCGACCGTAGCGCGATGGTGCCAAACCCCGGCTTCTTCCGCATTGCTATTCCCAGCCGTCAATCTCGCAGTTCGAGCGATCTTTAGTTTACGCTGTAAGATTGTGGCTTTGATCCAATGAAATTTTGATGATGTCGCAACGCTTGGCACCCGGCCTGACTGCGCTCGTGTTCTTCGCCACCAACCCGATCACCATCTCCGCCGCGCAAGCGGTCGACACTCAGTTCGAAGAAGTCATCGTCAAGAGCCCGAAGAACGCGGCGATGATGCCGTACGATGACGTCTACGTTCGCCTGAAGCGGATGGAGGAATCGAAGCTCGACCGGGTGCGTATGCAGATCAAGGTGACGCCGAAGGATGAGTCGGTCAAACTTGCCGATGTACGGGTGGCCATCGTCAACGACGCCACCAGCCTGCCGGTGCGGCTTGGTGCCGACGGCACGGTCACAGTGCCGATGCGTGCCGAGCTGTACAAGACCGACGCCGAGATTCGCAGCAATCAGCCGAAGGGCAGTCTGGCCGCGTCGCTCACGCTGGCCGTTGCGTGGTCGGGCGGGCAGGAGATTCCGTACTATGAAATCGAAGAAACGGTGCGGCAATTGCAAACTGCGGGCAAGGACTTGCTCGGCTGGTTCGGCTATATGCTGTTTTTCCCCTCGTTGAGCAACTTCGAAGTGCCGCTGCAATATCCCGAGCCGCGCGGGCAGACGATGCGGGTGGTGAAGGACGGCAAGACGCTTGAAACCTTCACTGCCGATGAGAAGGGGGTGCTCAAGTTCAAGCTGAAGCCGGGCTGGGCACAGTTGCAGCCGACGCTGGTATTCAGCGAGGCGCCGCCGAAGCTTTGATGGCGGTTGTGGCAGACGGCATCTACCGCGACGCGCTTGCTGCCCATGCCTGCGGATCGTCGCTCCGGGCGATCAGTGCGAGACCGTAGGCAATTGACTCCAGCTGGTCGCCGGTTTCGATGCGGGTTGGGTCAAATCGCTGGTCGAAGATGGCACGCACCGCCGGCACGAACGAAGTGCCACCGGTGAGGAACACGCGGTCGATGTCCTTCGCATCGAGCCTTGCTTCGCCGAGCGCTTCGTCCACCGCATCTTCGATTTTCTGCAGGTCATCGGCGATCCACTGGTCGAAGGCGGCGCGCTCGATGGTGGCGTCCAGCGCGAGGTCGTAGCCGAGCCCTGTCGCGCGAAATGCCAGCGTCGCTGACGGCGCATTCGACAGAGCGGCTTTCGTATCTGCCACCGCCTTGTAAAGCGGATAGCCGAGGTCGTTTTCGATCAACGCGATGAATTTGCCGAGGCCGTCTCGCTCGATCGCGTAGCGCAGGTATTCGCGCAAGTCGCGCAGCACCGCAGGCGACTTCATCAGCGCGAGCTGGTTCCACTGTGCAAAGCGATGATGGAAATGCGTCGGCACTTCGAGAATCTTGTCGATGCTCCGGTACTTCGCGCGATGACCGAGCTGCGGCAGGATCGCATGTTCGAGGATGCGATAGTCAAACACGTCACCTGCCACCGCCACGCCGGAATGCGCCAGTGGAATCGACTTCAGCGCACCGCCTTTGCCGCTGCCCGGTTCAAAGCGGATGATCGAGAAGTCGCTGGTGCCACCGCCGAAGTCGGCCACCAGCACCGTCGCCGCCTGCTTGAGCCGCTGCGCAAAGAAGTACGCTGCCGCCACCGGCTCGTAGACGTAGAGAATCTCGCCGAAGCCGACGCGCCGGAACGCCCGCTCATAGCGCTCCAGCGCCAGCGCTTCGTTCGGGTTCACGCCGGCGAAGGCGACCGGCCGGCCGGCAACCAGTCGTGGCGGCAAGTCATCAAGCGCACCGCCCGCATGGGATCGCATCTTTTCGATGAACGCTGTCAGCAGATCCTCGAAAGTGAACTTGCGGCCGTGGATGTGCGTCTCGGTGAAAGATCGGCTCGCCGCGAACGTCTTGAACGACTGCAGGAAGCGGCAATCGATCGGGTCATCGATGAAGCGTTCGATCGCCCACGGCCCGGCCTCAAAGCGCAGGTCGTGCGCAGCACCGGTGTCTTCATCCCAGAAGCACATTGCCGAGCGGAAGGTGGCATGGGTATCGCCGGCCAGTGTGAAAGGCAGCGTGCGCGCCACGCCGGGTTGGGTCGAAGCAGCGATCACGGTATTGGTGGTCCCGAAGTCCAGACCAAGCGCGATGGCAGCGGAGGACGACGACGAAGGGGAAGGGCTGGGCATAAAAGCAATACACCGCCCTTCGTCGACGCATGGCGTGACGAACTGGCGATGTGCGGGCTGGCTGGCGGGCTGCGGATTCTACGGCATCGACTGAGTTCACCGACTGATGCAAAACGGTGCATCGACATCAGCATCGGCCCTACACTAGCCGCGTGAACATCGTCTCGTCTCCGCCACCTGCTCCCCCTGCATCGCCACCCGGCCCGGGCGCAACGGTGACGCCCATCGGTACCGGGCGGTCGTGGCTGGCGCGAATGCCGCCGGGGCTGTTCGCCATTCCGTTCGGCCTGCTTGGGCTGGCGGGCGCATGGCGACGGATAGCGGCAGTCAAGTGGGAATACGCCGACGCGATCGCTACGGCGTCGCTGAATGTGGCGACCGGTCTGCTCGAGTTGCTTCTGGTGCTCTGGGTGGTACGCCTGATCCGTTTCCGCGCTGACGTTGCCCGGGATTTCAATCATCCGGTGCAGGGGGCGATGCTGTCGCTGGCACCGCTGAGTGTGATGCTGGCAGTGGCGCTCTGGTCCTCGCCTGGCAGCGCGATGACCGCAGGCGGCTGGGGCGCGCCGATCGTGGCACTGGCGCTGGCGGTGCAGGCGGTGATTGCGGTGCGAGTGGTGTCGCAGGTGGCAACCGGCGGCATCGCGGGTGACACCATGACGCCAGCACTTTATCTGCCGCCAGTAGGCGGTGGGCTGATCGGCGCGATGGCGCTCTCCGCGCTGGGCCATCACGGCTGGGCGGTGCTGCTGTTCGGCATGGCGCTCGGCGGTTGGGCCCTGCTTGAGGTGCGCGTGCTGAACCGGCTGTTCGCCGGGCCGCTGCCGCCACCGCTGCGTCCGACGCTGGGCGTCGAGATTGCGCCGGCGCCGGTGGCCACGCTTACCGCGTCGATCCTGTGGCCTGCGTTGCCGGCTGATGTGCTGTTGATTGGTCTCGGCGTGGCCTGCGGGCCGATCCTCGCGGTGCTGGCGCGCTGGCGCTGGTGGAGCGGCATACCGTTCTCGGCAGGGTTCTGGTCGTTCTCGTTCCCGGTGGCTGCGTTCGCCTCGGCCATTGCCGAGACGGTGCGGCGCGGCGGCTGGCCCCCGGCCGTGGCCTACGCCGCCGCGCTGATCGCGACGGCGCTGATCCTCTTTCTGGCGCTGCGCACCTTGCTGCTGCTGCTGCGCGGACGGCTGATTCCGCCGGGTTGACGCCTCAAGAGCGTAGCAGCTTTTGTGTCAAACAACCGTCTTATCGGGGCTTGGAGGCGATTCAGTGAAAAGTCGACTATTGCCGATTCACCTCGTCAGGTCCGATGAAATCGTCATTTCAACCAAAAGCTGATTGTTCCAGGAAATGGGCCAATGCTGTGTTTCGGCAATCCGCAAACGCGCAAAGCGGGGGCGAATCGCGATGACAGCACCAGTCACTATCCAACTTCGCCGCAGTCTGCTGCTCGTCGTTGCCTTCGCGGCATCCTGTGCCGCAACTGCCGCCGAGGTGAGCGTGCTGGCAGCGGGCGCAGCCAAGGCGCTGCTGCACAGCATCGAAGCGGATTTCACCGACGTGTCGGGCGACCGCCTGCAGGCGCACTTCGACACGGTTGGCGCGCAGCGCGAACGCGTGGAGCGCGGTGAACGGCCCGACGTGGTGATCCTCAGTCAGGCCGCCATTGCACAGCTGGCAAAGCTTGATCTCATTGACCGAGACAGCATTCGCGACATTGGCGACGTGCAGGTGGGGCTCGCGGTGGCCGCATCTGCACCTGCGACGGCGCTGCCAGCGATCAGCAGCGCGGAAGGCCTGCGCGCCACCTTGCTCGCTGCGAAGAGCATCGCCTACGCCGATCCGGCGCGCGGCGCCACGGCGGGCGCGCACTTTGCGACGGTGCTGCAGGCACTGGGCCTGCGCGAGCAACTGGCCGCACGCATCACCGTGCTGCCGTTCGGCGTTGACGTGATCGAGGCCGTCGCCGCTGGTCGCTTTGAGCTCGGCATCAGCCAGTCCAGCGAGATCGTGCAGCACGCCGGCGTGCGCTACGTGGGCGCGTTGCCGGCGCCGTATCGTCTTGCCACGCGCTATCAGGCCGCCGCGCTGAAGGGCCGCACGAATGGCGCCGCATTGCTGCGCTATCTTGCCGGGTAGGCGGGACAGGCGGCAAGCCGCAAGAGTGGCTTTGCTGCGCCCTAGCCGACCGCGCGAACCCGCATTCATCATCGAACAGGCCGACATCACCCATGGATCTCGAACTCAGCAGCAAACACGTTCTCATCACCGGTGGCAGCAAAGGCATCGGCCTTGCCTGCGCGGCGGCGTTTCTGGCGGAGGGCGCGCGCGTTACGCTGGTGTCGCGCAGCGAAGCGCACTTGCAGGCGGCGCAGGCGTCGCTGCGCGCTGCCAACAAGAACGCCATCGTCAACATCATCGCTGCCGACCTGCGCGATGCCGCCGCAGCCGAGCAGATGGTGGACGTCGTCGAACGTGACTTTGGCGTGGTGGACGTGCTAGTCAACAGCGCCGGCGCCGCCAAACGCACGCCCGCTGCCGAGCTCACCGCTGCCGCGTGGCACGACGCCATGCAGGCCAAATTCTTCACCTACATCCATGTCACCAACCCGCTAATCAAGCGCATGGGCGACCGCGGCAGCGGCGCCGTAGTCAACGTGATCGGCTCCGGTGGCAAAGTCGCCGCCGTCACCCATCTCGCGGGCGGCGCCGCCAATGCCGCACTGATGCTCGCCAGCGCCGGGCTCGCCGCCGCATATGCCGGCAAGGGTGTGCGCGTGAACGCGGTGAACCCCGGCCGCACCTTCACCGAACGCCTCGCCGAAGGCATGCAGGCTGAAGCGCGCCAGCAGGGTGTCAGCGTGGAAGAAGCCATCGCGAAAGCCAACAAGAGCCTGCCGCTCGGCCGCTTCGCCAAACCCGAAGAAATCGCCGACGCGGTCGTCTACCTTGCGTCAGCCCGCGCCAGCTACATCAACGGCGCGCTGGTGGCGATGGATGGCGCGCTGACGCCGATGGTGGTGTAGCGCGTCACATCCGTTCGTGGTGAGCCTGTCGAACCATGAACGCGCGACAAAGTCACTCGTAGCCTCAATTCCGCAACGCTCGATCGCAGCTACATCGACACGAGTAGGTCGGGACGCTTGCGGTCTGGACGGTCGCGAACTCAGCGCTTGGTTCCGTAGGGTGGGCAACTCGTTGCCCACGCGTCGGCGTTAGATCAGCTAGTGCCCGATCCCCCGCGCCATCAGCGCCGCGCAGATCATCACGCCGGAGAGCGCGTGCAGCTCCCACACCACCAGCTTGCGCGTGGTCAGCCACTCTGCGGCGTCGGGCAAGGCGCCAGTTGCCCGCAAGGCGCGTGACCAGCGGATGAAGCGAATAGTCGGCGGCACCGACAGCAACCCGGCCAGCGCAAACAAACCAACCTTCAACCAGAACACCGGATTGCCGGTGTAGAACGCGTAGCCCTTCGCGCCATAGATCACGCGCAGCGCACCGACGATCAGCAGCCCCACCGCTGCAATGCCGTAGAACAAATCAATCTTGGCAATGCGCGGCAACACATCCGCCGACGGCGGCCCGCGCAAGATCGCCCACTCCGCCATGATCAGACCGACCAGGCCGAACGCGAACAGGTGATGGAAGATGGCTAGCAGGGCGTCGGTGGTCATGATGCGCTCTTGTCGGCAGGGGACGGGGTATCAATCATCGCAGCCAATTGGCCCGCAATCAATTGCGCCCAGTCCGGCGCATTGCGGTGTTTGTGAACATCCTGCCTCGCCGCGTGCGCCAGCCACACCCAGTTGATGACGGACTTATCACTAGTCGAATCTCCGAACACAATCAGACGCGGGTGACGCTCACCCGCCATCACTGCCCCTAGAGGCGCGGCACGTTGAACTGCTTGCGCAGGTACGCGGCGCGAGCCTCAGCGGCGCGAACTTCCGCAGCAAACCGCCCCTTTGCCTGCTCGGCGGCCGCCGCGCGCTTCTCACCGGCAACACGCGCCACATCGGCCATCACCTCCGCAAGCTCGGCATCGGTGGGTTCGCATTCAACGGCCAAAGGATCAGTGCCTGGCATTTGATCGGTAGACATGCTGAACGCTACTCGTGGACGATGAGCGGATAGTAGCGCAGCGCGTGGTACGGCGAGCGTTGGCGACAAGCTGATACGAGACGGCTTTGTTCGTGCGGTAAACCTCACACAATGGGCTAGTAAGTGAGATATCACCCTTTCAATATGTTGGCTGCTGACATATCGGAGATAATTCGCCGAAATGAACAGGAAAGCGGCACTCGGAATTTACGCCTTGCACGAAGCTGAAAGGCTTACGGGCGTGAAGGCGCGTTCGCTCCGTCGGTGGCTTTTTGGGTATTCGTATGCGAGCCGTCTTGGTCGCGACGGCAAAAATTTTTCAGCGCCTTTGTGGCGATCTCAATATTCCAGCGAAACTTTTTCCGAGCCAGTAGTCGGTTTTCATGATTTGCTTGAAGCTCGTGTTGTGGGCGAGTTTGTGAAGGCGGGCGTTCCCTTAATTGTTATTCGTTCTTGCCTGCAGTCAGCGCGTGACCTATTTGGTATCGATTACCCATTTACCGCGCATAGATTTTTGACTGATGGTCGCACCATCTACCGCGATGCTCTGAAAAGTGCAGAAGACGGGGCTCTGTTGAATCTAAAGAGCCGCCAATTTGCCTTTGGATCTGTAATCAGACCTTCGCTTTACGCTGGTATCGAGTACAGCGGCACTGCGGCTCGCAGGTGGTTTCCCGATGCGAGAGTGAAATCAATTGCGCTTGATCCGACTATTGCATTCGGAAAGCCACACGTTGTGGACGTTGGCGTACCGACCGGTGCTGTTTACTCAACCTATCTGGCAGAAGATAAGGATGCAGTGCGCACAGCGAAGATCTTGGAGATCGATAGGCGACAAGTTGAATCTGCTGTTCGATTTGAAGAACGACTGGCGGCTTGAAATTTCTCGTTGACAACAATCTTCCGCCAGCGCTCGCACGAGCGCTAGACGCGCTTTCGCGCGACAGCGACTTACCGGTTGATTGTGTTGTTGCTTTGCGAGACCGTTTTGCCCCGAATACGATTGATGTTGAGTGGATGTCTGAGCTTGCTGCGGAGGGCGGTTGGAACGTTGTCTCAACGGATAACTTCCGAAAAAGCAACGCGGAACGTGAGCTGCTGCGTCGTGAGGGGTTCAACGTATTCGTCTTGCAAAGAGCTTGGTCAAGTCAGCGATATTGGCAAAAGTCTGCCCAACTGGTGATGTGGTGGCCCAAAATTGTTGATTACGCACGTAACAGTCAAAAGGCGGCCGTAAGAGTACCTTGGCGACACACTGGCAAGTTTGAGCAAATTCGCCTCTAGCCGTCACATACTCCTCCGATACTGCCCCCCCACCTCAAACAGTGCGTCGGTGATCTGACCTAGCGAGCAGACCTTCACGGCCTCCATCAGTTCGGCGAAGACGTTACCGCCGTTGATGGCGGTTTGTTTGAGCTTGGCGAGGGCGGCGGGAGCGGCGCTGGCGTGTTTGGTGTGGAAATCGGCCAGGCGCTTCAACTGGCTCTGCTTTTCTTCGTCGGTGGAGCGGGCGAGCTCCAGCGTCTCGGGAACCGCATCGCCATGCGGGTTGCGGAAGGTGTTGACGCCGATGATCGGGTACGAGCCGTCGTGTTTCTTGTGCTCGTAGAACATGGACTCTTCCTGAATCTTGCCGCGCTGGTAGCCCGTCTCCATCGCGCCGAGCACGCCGCCGCGCTCGCTGATGGCTTCGAACTCGCGCAGCACGGCCTCCTCAACGAGGTCGGTCAGTTCGTCGATGATGAACGCACCCTGATTCGGGTTCTCGTTCTTGGCCAGGCCCCATTCGCGGTTGATGATGAGCTGGATCGCCATTGCGCGGCGCACTGATTCCTCGGTGGGCGTGGTGATCGCTTCGTCAAAGGCGTTGGTGTGCAGTGAGTTGCAGTTGTCGTAGACGGCGATCAGCGCCTGCAGCGTGGTGCGAATGTCGTTGAACTGAATCTCCTGCGCATGCAGGCTGCGGCCACTGGTCTGGATGTGATATTTGAGCTTCTGGCTGCGGTCGTTGGCGCCGTATTTCTCACGCATCGCCACCGCCCAGATGCGGCGCGCCACGCGGCCGAGCACGGTGTATTCCGGGTCCATGCCGTTGCTGAAGAAGAACGACAGGTTCGGCGCGAAGTCATCAATGTGCATGCCGCGGGCGAGGTAGGCCTCCACAAACGTGAAGCCGTTCGACAGCGTGAACGCGAGCTGCGAGATCGGGTTGGCCCCGGCCTCGGCGATGTGATAGCCGCTGATCGACACCGAGTAGAAATTGCGCACCTTGTTCTGCACAAAATACTGCTGGATGTCACCCATCACCTTGAGCGAGAACTCGGTCGAGAAGATGCAGGTGTTCTGGCCCTGGTCTTCCTTCAGGATGTCCGCCTGCACCGTGCCGCGTACGTTCTCCAGCGTCCACGCCTTGATCTTGGCCAGCTCGTCGTCGGTCGGTGGCCGGCTGTTGTCAGCACGGAACTTGGTGAGCTGCTGCTCCATCGCGGTGTTCATGAAGAACGCGAGGATCGTCGGCGCCGGGCCGTTGATGGTCATCGACACCGACGTGTTCGGCGCACAAAGGTCAAAGCCGTCGTAGAGCACTTTCATGTCCTCGACGGTGGCGATCGACACGCCCGAGTTGCCCACCTTGCCGTAGATGTCGGGGCGGATCGCCGGGTCGTTGCCGTACAGCGTAACGCTGTCGAACGCTGTGGACAGGCGCTTGGCAGGCATGCCCTCAGATACTTTCTTGAAGCGGCGGTTGGTGCGGAAGGCATCGCCCTCGCCCGCGAACATGCGCGTCGGGTCCTCGTTCTCACGCTTGAAGGCGAACACGCCCGCCGTGAACGGGAAGCTGCCGGGGACGTTTTCCTTCAATTGCCACTTGAGGATTTCACCCTCGTCCTCGTAGCGCGGCAGCACCACCTTGCGGATTTTGGTGCCGGAGAGTGACGTGTAGGTGAGGCCGG
>Ga0116181_1001023_pt1 | contig 24873 bp, 28 predicted proteins | sample AD_UKC075_MetaG_FD_89752 | JGI IMG/M metagenome (GOLD analysis project Ga0116181, IMG submission 89752) | Active sludge microbial communities of municipal wastewater-treating anaerobic digesters from USA - AD_UKC075_MetaG | ecosystem: Engineered > Bioreactor > Anaerobic > Digestate | place: USA... | reverse complement strand
TCCACGATCCGCCCATCGATCGCGTTGCGCTGCCCGGTCAACTCCGCCAACTCCTCGAACAGCGTCTCCAGACGTTCGGCGGGACTGGCCTCCACCGACTCCAGAGTCGCCGTCGCTGACATAACCCGATCGTCGCATCCGCCACCGACAAATCCCGGCCGCGAACGCCCGGCGGAACTCCACGTCCCGCCGAGCACCTGTGCTCCGGCTACGGTCCCGCCGGCACGCACCCGGCCCGTGACAGAATCGCCGCCATGAGGGCCGTGTTGTTCGACATGGACGGCACCCTGGTGGACTCCGAGAAGCTCTGGGACGTCGCCATGCAGCAGCTCTACGCGAAATTCGGCGCGGTGATGACCCCGGAGGTCCGGGAGTCCACCGTCGGCGGTTCGGCCGAAAGCGTCATCCGCATCGTCTACCAGGACCTCGGCCTCCCGCCCGACCCGGCCGATATGGCCGCCACCGCGGACTGGTTGCACGAGATCACCGGGGAGCTCTTCGAGGCCGGCCTGCCGTGGTGCGAGGGCGCCCGTGAGCTGCTCGACGCGCTCTCCGCCGAGCAGGTGCCGATGGCGCTGGTGACCAACACCCGCCGCGGGCTGACCGAGCGGGCGCTGGAGACCATCGGCCGCGGTTACTTCGCGGCTTCGGTCTGCGGGGACGAGGTACCCAGGGGCAAGCCTCATCCCGATCCCTACCGCCGCGGCGCCGAGCTGCTCGGCCTCAGACCCCACGAGTGCCTGGCCATCGAGGACTCGGTCACCGGTGCGGCCTCGGCGGAAGGCGCCGGCTGCCCGGTTCTGGTGGTCCCCAACGATGTCGAGGTTCCCGCCTCGGCGCGCCGGCGGCACGTCGAATCGCTGCTCGGCCTGGACGTCGACGGGCTGCGGAGCATCTTTGCCGACTTGCGGGCGGCCGACCCACAGGTCTGACATCGTAGGTGGGTTCAACAGCCACGAGGGAGGGACGACAGGTGGCCGGTCAGGGACCCCTTGCCGACGGACCGTCGGTGTTCGACGACAACCAGTTCAGCTCCGGACGGACGGCCGTGCGCATCGCCTCGGTCGCCGCCCTGGGCGGGTTGCTGTTCGGCTACGACAGCGCGGTCATCAACGGTGCCGTCGCCTCCATCCAGGGCCACTTCGGCATCAGCGACGCGTCGCTGGGCTTCGCCGTCGCCTCGGCGCTGCTCGGTGCCGCCGCCGGGGCGATGACCGCCGGCCGGTTGGCCGACCACATCGGACGGATCGCGGTCATGAAGATCGCCGCGGTGCTGTTCTTCATCAGCGCGATCGGCGCCGGACTGGCGACCAGCGTGTGGATGATTGTGCTCTTCCGGATCATCGGCGGCGTCGGTGTCGGCGTGGCGTCGGTGATCGCCCCGGCTTACATCGCCGAGACCTCACCGCCGCACATCCGCGGCCGACTGGGCTCCCTGCAACAGTTGGCCATCGTCACCGGCATCTTCGCCTCGCTGGCCATCGACTACCTGCTGGCACACCTCGCCGGGGGAGCGGCCAAGGAACTGTGGCTGGGGCTCGAAGCCTGGCGCTGGATGTTCCTCGCGATGGCGCTGCCGGCGGTGGTCTACGGGGTGTTGGCCTTCACCATCCCGGAGTCGCCGCGCTACCTGGTCGCCACGCACCGCATCCCGGAGGCCCGCAAGGTGCTCACCCTGCTGCTCGGGGAGAAGAACCTGGAGATCACCCTCGACCGGATCCAGGCCACCCTGCAGGGGGAGACCAAGCCATCCTGGCGCGATTTGCGCAAACCCGGCGGCGGCATCTACGGAATCGTCTGGGTGGGTCTGGGGTTGTCGATCTTCCAGCAGTTCGTCGGGATCAACGTCATCTTCTACTACTCCAATGTGCTCTGGGAGGCCGTCGGCTTCGACGAGAGCCAGTCCTTCCTGATCACCGTCATCACCTCGATCGTCAACATCGCCACCACACTGGTCGCCATCGCGCTGATCGACCGCATCGGCCGCAAGCCACTGCTGCTGATCGGGTCGGCCGGGATGGCCGTGACCCTGACCACCATGGCCGTCATCTTCGGCACCGCCGAGCAGGTCAACGGCAGCCCGCAACTGGGGGGTCTGACCGGTCCGATCGCGCTGGTCGCGGCCAACCTGTTCGTGGTCGCCTTCGGCATGTCCTGGGGCCCGGTGGTGTGGGTGCTGCTCGGTGAGATGTTCCCCAACCGCATCCGGGCGGCCGCGCTGGGCTTGGCCGCCGCCGGACAGTGGACGGCCAACTGGTTGATCACCGTGACATTCCCCGGACTGCGTGACGTCCTCGGCATGGCCTACGGCTTCTACGCGCTGTGCGCGGTGCTGTCACTGGTGTTCGTGTGGACCAAGGTGCGGGAGACCAAGGGCCGGCACCTGGAGGATATGAACGGCTGACCGGCTCGGATGGTGCGATCCGCCCCGATGTTTTGATTCCGCTGCGAAGGGGAACCCCACGGCGACGCCTACGCGAGCCTGGGGGTTGCCTGATGACGGAAGCGAAGTCGGCCGGCGCGAATGTGACACATTCCGACGCCGGCCCAGTCACGGCGGAACGCCGACGGGGGCGCCCCCCTGCCAGCGATTCCGCGGTGACGCGGGAACGGATTCTGCAGGCCGCGCGCAAGGTCTTCGCCGAATCCGGCTACGACGCCGCGACCTTCCAGGCCATCGCCACCGAGATCGGCCTCACCCGGCCGGCGATCAACAACTACTTCCCGAGCAAGCCCGCCCTGTACGCCGAGGTGGCAGGCCGGGCTGCTGACGTGGTGGCCGAGGCGGTCCGGCAGGCTGCCGCCGCGCCGACGCTCACCGGCCAGCTGATCGAATTCCTTCGGCTCATCGACAGTGGCGACGGGACGAACTCCGCGCTCGCCGGATTTCTGGTGCAGTCGGCCATCGAGGCGGCCCGCCCGCCGCACGCGGGCGGGCAGAACAAGGCCGTCGAGCACGTCGAGCGGTTCGTCGCCGACGCGGTGGCCGGGGCCGTCCGTCGGGGGGAGATCAGCCCGGCGGCCGACGCCGAGGCGACCAGCGACGCCCTCGTCGGGCTGCTGTGGGGAAGCGCGTTCCAGATCAGCTGGGGGTTGGGGCTGGACGCCACCCGGACCGAGCGGATGCTGAGCCACCTGGAGTTGCTGCTGCGGCGTGACTGAACGCCGCGACGGTGCAGGGGAGTGCCCCGGCTCACCGGCATGGAACAATTCTGGGCCGTGAAGACCTTCGAGGAGCTGTTCGCCGAACTCGGCGAGCGCGCCCGCACCAGGCCCTCGGGCAGTGCCACCGTCGCCGCTCTGGACGCCGGCGTGCACGGCATCGGCAAGAAGATTCTCGAGGAGGCCGGCGAGGTCTGGCTGGCCGCCGAGCACGAGTCCGATGACGCGCTCGCCGAGGAGATCAGCCAGTTGCTGTACTGGACCCAGGTGCTGATGGTTGCCCGCGGCATCGACCTCGACGCCGTCTACCGGAAGCTGTAGCCATGTTGCGTGTCGCGGTCCCCAACAAGGGGGCGTTGTCCGAAGCCGCCGTCGACATCCTCGCCGAGGCCGGGTATCGGCGCCGCAGCGATCCCAAGGACCTCACCGTCATCGATCCGGTGAACGGGGTGGAGTTCTTCTTCCTGCGCCCCAAGGACATCGCCATCTACGTCGGCTCGGGTCAGCTCGACTTCGGTATCACCGGGCGCGACCTGGCCGCCGAATCCGGCGCCCCGGTCCGGGAACGGCTGGCACTGGGCTTCGGGGCCTCCAGCTTCCGGTACGCGGCGCCGGCGGGCCGGGACTGGACGGTCGCCGATCTGGCCGGGAAGCGGATCGCGACGGCCTATCCGAATCTGGTCCGCAACGACCTCGCGGCCCGGGGTCTGGATGCCCAGGTGATCCGGCTCGACGGCGCGGTGGAAATCTCCGTCCAACTCGGCGTCGCCGACGCCATAGCCGACGTCGTCGGCTCCGGACGGACGCTGCGGCTGCACAATCTGGTGGCCTTCGGAGAGCCGCTGTGCGACTCCGAGGCGGTGCTGATCGAACGGGACGGCGGCGAGGTGGCTCCCGCCGCGGCCGTAGACCGGGCCGCCCGCGACCAACTGGCCGCAAGGGTGCAGGGCGTGGTGTTCGGGCAGCAGTATCTGATGCTGGACTACGACTGCCCGCGCAGCGTGGTGACCCAGGCGACCGAGATCACCCCGGGCCTGGAATCGCCCACCATCGCGCCGCTGGCGGACCCGGACTGGGTGGCGGTCCGGGCACTGGTGCCCCGCCGCGACGTCAACGCGATCATGGACCGGCTCGCCGGCATCGGCGCGAAGGCGATCCTGGCCTCTGACGTGAGGTTTTGCCGGTTCTGAGCAGCGGTGCGACCGATTGGGCCGTGCTAGCGTCGCCTGCTATGACCCACGCGCTCGTTCTGTTGCTGGCCTTGTCGATCGGCGTGGTCGCCGGTCTGCGCGCCTTCACCGCGCCTGCGGTGATGGCCTGGGCGGCGATGCTGCACTGGGTCAACCTGGACGGCACCTGGGCGTCGTGGATGGGCCACTGGATCACCGTCGCGATCCTGACCGTGCTGGCGGTGGCGGAACTGGTCAGCGACCAGATGCCGAGCATGCCGAGTCGCAAGTCCGCCCCGCAGTTCCTGATCCGCCTGGCCACCGGCGCCTTCGCGGGCGCGGTGCTCGGGACGGCCTGGGGATATCGCTGGGGCAGCCTGGGTGCGGGCATGATCGGCGCGGTGCTCGGCACCATCGGCGGGTACGCGGTTCGCACCCGTCTGGTCGCGGCCAATGGTGGCCGGGACCGCCCGGTGGCCCTGGGCGAGGATGTTGTCGCCGCGGCCGCCGGTGTCGCCATCGCCTATCTGACCAGTGTTCTGTGACCGAATCCGGAAAGGATCGACGAATTGTGAGCCTCCGTATCGCCAATCCCGCCGCCACCGGGGCGTCGGTGACAAATAATCGTCGGATGGTTTCGCACTCCCCATGGCTTCGCAGGATCGGTGCCGCCCTGGTATCCGCCGGGATCGGGCTCGGGCTCGTCCAGGCGGCCCCCGCCACGGCCGACGACAACAATGGCCTGCTCCCGGTCTTCGTCCCGTACCCCTCGGGGTGGGCGCCCAACTATTCGATTCATCCGTACGGTCTGTGGGCGTCGCGGGTGACACCGGAGCAGATCGTCGCCGAGCGGGACGCGTGCCAGTGGTTCAACGCCCAGTACGACACCCTGCGGACCCAGGTGTTCGGCTTCCAGAACTACCTCGCCGACCGGACTGACGACTGGTCGGCCGGCGGGGTGCCCGGCCTGGCGAGCGTGGTGAAGTCCAATCTCGACCAGTCGGCGGCCTTCCTGGACCCCCGGGTGCACACCTTGTACATCACCAACTATCCCGACCAGAGCCAGTACTCACCGCTGTACAACGGGGACTCCTTCTACCACCTGTGGTACCAGTTCACGCAGATCAGCGACAAGATCGCCAAACAGCGCCCGGCCGGTCAGATCAACGCCAACATCGCCACGATGAACGTCTACGGCAGCGTGATCCGCGACTCCGGGGTGTGCAACGGCGCCTGAGCCCGACCGGGCTGGTCCGGGCGGGGCCGCAGCTGTGGCAGGCTGATCGGCTGTGACCGACCAGCATGGTGAGCCTTCTGAGGCGGCTGCGGCGCCCCGCCGCACCGGCCCGTTCGTCCCTGGCGACCGGGTGCAACTCACCGACGCCAAGAGCCGGCACTACACGATGGTGCTGACCCCGGATGCGGAACCACACCCACCGGGGTGCGGTTCCGCATGACGCGGTGATCGGCCAGCCCGAGGGCAGCGTGGTCAAGTCCACCAACGGCGACGCGTTCCTGGTGCTGCGGCCCCTGCTCATCGACTACGTGCTGTCGATGCCGCGCGGGGCGCAGGTGATCTACCCCAAGGACGCCGCTCAAATCGTCCACGAGGGCGACATCTTCCCGGGCGCCCGGGTGCTCGAGGCCGGTGCCGGTTCCGGTGCGTTGACGTGTTCGCTGCTGCGCGCCGTCGGCCCGGCCGGAGAGGTGATCTCCTACGAGGTGCGTGACGACCACGCCGTGCATGCCCGGCGCAACGTGTCGACGTTCTTCGGTGGCGATCCGGACAACTGGCGACTGGTGATCGGCGACCTCGCCGAGTGTGACCTGCCCGAGGCCGCGGTGGACCGGGTGGTGCTCGACATGCTGGCCCCCTGGGAGGTTCTCGACGTGGTGGCCCGGACGCTGGTGCCGGGCGGCGTGCTCATCGTCTACGTCGCGACCGTCACCCAGCTGTCCAGGACCGTCGAGGCGCTGCGCGAACAGCAGTGCTGGACAGAGCCGCGGTCGTGGGAGAGCCTGCAGCGCGGCTGGAACGTCGTCGGACTCGCGGTACGCCCGCAGCACAACATGCGTGGCCACACCGCGTTCCTCATCTCCGCCCGACGGCTGGCGCCGGGTACGGTCACCCCGACTCCGTTGCGCAAGAAGGGGCGCGGGGTCAGCTGACCCGCCTTACCATTGGCCCGCACCGGGGTTCCCGAAAGACGCGGCAGGATTACGAGGCGGCATGGACTACATCGAATGTCTGTTCGTCGATGCCGGAGTCAGTGGTTCGGTTCCCGGGCCGATGCCCGGTGTGCCCCGGCACGACCCCCACGCCGCGGTCGATCACCTCACCCGGCGACGTGAGGCCGGGATCGGCCGGTTCCTCGTCTTCGGGGTTCCGGACGTCAAGGGTCTGACCCGAGCCGGTGCCCCGGACGCCGTCGTTCCGCGGTTCCTGGCCGCCGCCCGCGACCGCTTGGGCGACACGGTGGACATCATCGCCGACGTGGGCCTGTCGCCTTACACCGCCGACGGCCACAGCGTCGTGATGGACGCCGGCGCCATCGATGTCGAGGCCTCCTACCGGGCGGCCGGTGACCTGGCGGTGGCCTTCGCCGCGGCCGGTGCCGATGCCGTCGCTCCCTGCCTGTCCTTGCCGCGCCAGGTCGGTGAGATCGGCGCGGCCCTGGCCGGCGCCGGGGTGCCGACCCCGATCGTCGCCTACAGCGCCAAATTCTCCTCGGCCTTCTACGGGCCCTATCGCGCGACGGTGCGCTCCGAACTGGGATCCGGCCGCAAGAGCTACCAGACCGATTTCACCGACGCAGGGAAGGCGATCGCGCAACTCGCGGACGATATCGACCAGGGGGCGGCGATGGTGATCGTCAAGCCGTCCATGCTGTATCTCGACGTGCTGGCCCAGGTGTGCCGCACCGCCGGCGTGCCGGTGTGTGCCTACCAGGTGAGCGGGGAGTATCTGTCGCTGCATCTGGCAGCCGAGCACGGCGGAATGAACATCGACGATCTCTTCGACGAGTACCACGCGGCCATCGAGCGGTGCGGCACCGATTTCGTCATCGGCTACGCGGGTGACCATTTCCTGCGCCGCTGACGCCACCGGGCGCCCGCGAGGTGCCGGACGGGCGGACGTGCTGGTGGTCGGCGCCGGACCGGTGGGGCTGACCGCGGCGCTGGCCCTGGTGCGCGGTGGGCTCACGGTCGATCTCGTGGAGGCCCGCCCGAGGCTCGCCAGCGAGTCGATGGCGGCGACGTTCCACCCGCCGACCCTGCAGATTCTGGCCGACCTCGGGGTCGATCTCGACGGGCACGGGCTGCCGGTGCCGACCATCTGCTACCGCGACACCTCCGGAGGGACGCAGGTCCGTTTCGCGTTGTCGGAGTTGGCCGGCGACACCGCCTACCCGTACCGCCGCCACGTTCCGCAACTGCAGGTCTGTCGGCTGCTGCTGGAGGCCCTGCAAACCTCCCCGGGCTGCCGGATCCGGTTTGGGACGCGCGCCGACTACGCGATGACCCGGGATTACCCGTGGGTGATCGCCGCGGACGGCGCGGACAGCGTTCTGCGGCAAGCGGCTTCGGTTCCCTTTCCCGGCGAGCGGTACGCCGGGGAGGTGATCCGACTGATCTGCGACCCCGAACCGTTCGACGGTTGGGACGCCGTGACCTATGTCTTCGCCGCTGATACCTCGGTCAGCGTGCTGGTGATGGCCGATCACGTCCGGCTGATCGTGCGGGCCGGCGGGGATCATGCGGCAGGGGATCATGCGGTCGGGGATCAGGGAACGGGGGAGAACGGCCCGTCGTGGGCGGCCGCGGCGGTAGCGGCCCGAGTCACCGGCGTCGCCCCGCCCATCCGGGCCTGGTCGCGCTACCGTTCGCAACGCCGCGCAGTCACCGCGAACCTGGTGGGCAACCTGATCTTCGCCGGTGACAGCGCACATGTCACCACCACCCGCGGCGGGATGAACATGAACGCCGGCATCCACGACGCCGCCGTGCTCGCCACCGCGCTGGCCCGCGACCCGGGCGGGCTTCCCGCCGCCGCGGCGCAACGGCTGGCGGTGGCCCACGATCTTCTGCTGCCCCGGACCCACGCAACCCTCGCCGACCCGATGACGCGCCTGCGCAGTGTCGTCGACATCGCCGGCGACGAGGAGTCGCGGCGGGCTTTCCTGCGACGGGCCGCGATGCTCGATATGGTGACCTGGCCATGAGTCCTTTGCCCGATCCCGCCACGGTGCACCGGGTCGGGGTGGTGGTGCCGCCGTCCAACCCGGTCGTCGAACCGGAACTCGACGTCCTCCTCGGCGACGACATCCTGCTCTACGGATCCCGGCTGCCCCGGTTCACCGGGCTGACTCTCGAGGAGCGCAACCGGCGCTATGTGCCGGCCTACGCCGATGCCCTGGACACCCTCTACGGGCTGGACGTGACGTGTGCGCTCGTCGCGATGACGGGGCCGAACTACCAGTTCGGTGTCGCCGGCGACCGTGACCTGTGCGCCGACCTGAGCCGACGTTTCGAGGCGCCGGTTCACACGGCCAGCCTGGCGATCTACGACGCGCTGCTGTCCATGGGCATCAACCGGATCACCCTTCTCTCGCCCTACCCGGACTGGCTGACCGACGAGACGGTGGACTACTGGACCGGGGCGGGGATCAACGTCGTCGCCGTCGAACATCTGCTCGGTGAGGGCCAGCAGTTCAGTGCCTACGAGACCAGCACCGACGAGGTGGTCTCACATCTGCGCGCGTTCAAGCCCGAACCCGGGTCGGCGGTCCTGTTGACCGGAACCGGACTGGTGAGCGTCGCCAGTATCTATCGGGTCAACTTCGGCTGCCGGTCACCGATCCTGTCGTCGAATCTGTGCGGGGCGTGGTGGATTCTCCATCAGTGCGGGCAGAGTCCGGGCAGCGAGATCTACCGGGAGATCGCCCCGAACAATCTGCCCGGGCCGGGGGAGCCCTGCGCTCCCTGGTGCGAGGTGCACTGAATCAGTCGTCCTGTTCGATCGGCGGGGGCGGGAACACCGCGTCGATGTGCTCGAGGATCTCCGCATCGGGCCGCGCGTAGTAGAAGCCGGTGTTCGGCCGGGCCACGCACCCCAACGCGCGAAGGCGCACCTCGGTCTCGGCGGATTTGAGCAGCAGGCCCAGCGGATCGATCACGGGGAGGCCGTCGATCTCGCGAATCCCGAAGTGCCACAGGATCTCCGCGGGCAGTCCCTCCGCGGGGATGATCACCTGAGCGCCATCGGCGGCCGCGCGTGCCGCTTGCCTGGCGAACACCTCCAGGAACTGCTCGGGACTGCCGCCGATCGCCGACAGCACCGCCTGTTTGCCGTCCGGCATCACCCAGTGCCCCGCCATCAGGTGGCCGGTGCCGTAGCGGCGGACGTTGTCGGTGATGGGCTCGCGCAGGCCCGGCACGAATCCCACGATGCCGAAACGGATCTCGTGGCGGGCGCAGTGGCCGAACGCGGTGCTGCCGTAGCCGAGGGTGGGGATGGTGGCCAGGGTCCGGGCGGCCGGCAGGCCGGGATCCTGGCCCGCCGCGATCACCCAGGCGTCGTAGCCGTCCCGTTCGGCCTGCACGGCGGTCTGCGCGAAGTAGTGGTTGAACCGCAGTGCCACGGTGCCGTACGGGACGTAGTCGTAGGGCACCTCGGTGGCGTAGGTGCGTCTCGGCAGGGTGCGGATCGCCACCTCGGTCCCGGGATCGACGACAGCCGCGATGTGCTGGTCGTACCACTGGTCAAGTTCGGGCAGACGTTGGGAGATGACGTGCTTCTGCAGCCAGATCCTCATCCTGTGCTCCCGTACCTCGGTGTGGCCGCCCGAAGCTTACCCAGCAGGGCCGCCGGCGGCCGGTCAGTCGTCGCTGCGGTGCAGACCGCGCCGGGCCGACAGCAGTTCGATCTCGGGTCGGCCTGCGACCATCCGCTCGCACGCGTCGAGAACCTCGACCACATGCGCCTGGTCCGCCGCCACCACCGCGACGCCCACCCCGGCCCGCCGATGACGTTCCAGGGCGCCGGTCTCCGCCGCGGACACCCCGAAGCGGCGCTTAAGTTCGGCAACGATGGGACGCACCACCGAGCGCTTCTGTTTCAGCGAGTGAACGTCCCCGAGCAGGATGTCGAACTCCAGCCAGCCGATCCACATGGCGCCGGCGGCGCTCATTGCGGCCCGGACAGCAACAACTCCGCGGTGTCCTGGGTCAACTGCCAGCCGGCGTCGTGCGGGCGGAACTCCAATGGGAAGCGGAACTCTCCGCCCCGGTCGGGCTTGGGTCCGGCGATGGTGACGGTTGCCAGGACGTTCCCCGGTTCGGTGTCCGACCACCGGATGTCGGTGGCGGTGACGGTCACCGGGTTGAACCCGCCGTCGCGCAACGCCGCGGCGAATCCGTCCAAGGACCGCGCGTCCGATGCCGTCGCCCCCTCCACCAGTGGGAGTTTGTCAGCGCCGGGCATAGCGGGGTCGGCGAGTCGGTACAGCACGTCGGCCAGCGCCTCGGGAGCGGGCAGGTTGACCGGTGCCGCAGGAGGGACGGCCGAGGTGACCGTCATCGGGGTCAGGGGCGGCGCGGACTGCGGTTCCGGGCGCGCCGCGCAACCGGAGACGACCAGACCCGACGCCACCCCCGCGACGCAGAGGGCGCTCAGCGCGCGTCGCATCGGCTGCAGGTCAGGAACTGAACATTGCCAGCACTGCGCTGGCCGACGACCGGGACAACTTCCAGCCGCCCTGGTCGACGAAGAGAACGTTCTGAGTGACCCCCGGGGTGGCCGGGCCGGTGGCGGTCACCGTGGCGGTCGCCGCTCCGGGACCGGCCGGTGCGATACCGACGATCGAGAAGCTCAGAGGCATCTGTCCTTGGGCGACGGCCTTGCGCATCAGGGCGTCGGCGGTGCGCGCCTCAAGGCGACCGATCCCGCCCTCGACCAGGTACGCCTTGCTGGCGAACGGAACGTTCGGATCGGCCAGACCGTAAAGCACACCGTTGAGTTGGTCGGGGCTGGGCACATCGGCGGCCGGGTCGAGGGGAAGCGGGTGGCCGATCGAGGCCAGAGCGATCTGCGGTGCTCCGGCAGCAGGGCTCGGCAGCCCGGATGCTGTGGTCAGGGCCGTCACACCGGTGGCGGCGGCGCCGATGACGGCGACCGCGGCAGCGCCGGCGGCGAAGAATTTCAGGGTCACGGCTGTCCTCTCGTCTCACGCGACTCGAACTCCGAGGTTAACAGTGATGTCAGAGTGTCGAAATTCGCCAGCGGCCCAGAATGGTCTCATCGCCGGTAGCGTTGGGGTGTCCACCGCACCAGGACCGGGTGCGCGGAAGGAGCCGTAATGAGTGATTCTGACCGTTCTCAGCCGTTCGGTACCCATGACGGAGGTGAGGCCGCCGAACTCGAGCAGCTGCGCCGCGAGGCAGCCCTGCTGCGCGAACAACTCCAGAACGCCGCGGGGGGCCAGCGGTCACCCCGTGAGATTCAGCAGTTGGAGGCCAGGATCGACTCGCTGGCGTCGCGCAACGCCAAACTGATGGACACCCTCAAAGACGCCCGGCAGCAGCTGCTGGCGCTGCGCGAGGAGGTCGATCGCCTCGGCCAGCCGCCCAGCGGATACGGGGTGCTGCTGGGGGCGCACGAGGACAACACCGTGGACGTGTTCACCTCCGGGCGCAAGATGCGGCTGACCTGCTCGCCCAATATCGACGTCGCCGCCATGAAGAAGGGCCAGACGGTTCGCCTCAACGAGGCGTTGACGGTCGTCGAGGCCGGCACCTACGAGGCGGTCGGGGAGATCAGCACCCTGCGCGAGGTGCTCGCCGACGGCCGTCGCGCCCTGGTGGTCGGCCACGCCGACGAGGAACGGATCGTCTGGCTCGCCGAGCCGCTGGTCGCCGTCGAGGACATGGATCCCGCGGTCGCCGAACTCCTCGATGAGGAGGACCGGCCCCGCAAGCTGCGGCCGGGGGATTCCCTGCTGGTCGACACCAAGGCGGGGTACGCCTTCGAACGCATCCCCAAGGCGGAGGTCGAGGACCTCGTCCTGGAGGAGGTGCCCGATGTCGCCTACAGCGATATCGGCGGGCTCACCCGGCAGATCGAGCAGATCCGCGACGCGGTGGAACTGCCGTTCCTGCACAAGGAGCTGTACCGCGAGTACGCCCTGCGGCCGCCCAAAGGGGTGTTGCTCTACGGTCCGCCCGGCTGCGGCAAGACCCTCATCGCCAAAGCCGTCGCCAACTCGCTGGCCAAGAAGATGGCCGAGGTTCGTGGTGACGACGCCCGCGAGGCCAAGTCCTACTTCCTCAACATCAAGGGCCCCGAACTGCTCAACAAGTTCGTCGGCGAAACCGAACGCCACATCCGGCTGATCTTCCAGCGCGCGCGGGAGAAGGCCTCCGAGGGCACCCCGGTGATCGTGTTCTTCGACGAGATGGACTCGATCTTCCGCACCCGCGGCACGGGCGTGAGCTCCGATGTCGAGACGACCGTCGTGCCCCAGTTGCTGAGTGAGATCGACGGCGTCGAAGGCCTGGAGAACGTCATCGTCATCGGCGCCTCCAACCGTGAGGACATGATCGACCCGGCGATCCTGCGGCCCGGCCGCCTAGACGTCAAGATCAAGATCGAACGCCCGGACGCCGAAGCCGCGCAGGACATCTTCAGCAAGTACCTCACCGAGAACCTTCCGGTGCACGCCGACGACCTCGCCGAGTTCGGTGGGGACCGCGCGGCCTGCATCAAGGCGATGATCGAGAAGGTCGTCGACCGGATGTACGCCGAGATCGACGACAACCGGTTTCTCGAGGTCACCTACGCCAACGGTGACAAGGAGGTCATGTACTTCAAGGACTTCAATTCCGGGGCGATGATCCAGAACGTCGTCGACCGGGCCAAGAAGTACGCGATCAAGTCGGTGCTCGAGACGGGTCAGCGTGGTCTGCGGATCCAGCACCTGCTGGACTCCATCGTCGACGAGTTCGCCGAGAACGAGGACCTGCCCAACACCACCAACCCGGATGACTGGGCGCGGATCTCGGGCAAGAAGGGCGAGCGGATCGTCTACATCCGCACCCTGGTCACCGGCAAGAACTCGTCGGCCAGCAGGGCTATCGACACCGAGTCCAACCTGGGGCAGTACCTGTAAGTCCTCCCGTGTGGGTCTGGGAACTCAGGACTGCAGCGAGTAGGAGTTCGTCAACTCGTCCTGAAGGACATGGGCCACGCTCATGGTGGTGTCGACCACCAAAGGCTCTGTCGGCGTCCGGGTTTCGTAACGCCAGCCCGGCGGCGGATTCAGGCGCGAGCCGAGTCCGGCGAGGTCGTCGAGGCTCAGGTTCTTGTCGACGACCTGGCTCCAGGTCTGCATCACCCAGCGGCGGCCGTCCGGGTCGACGAGCTCGAACACCGGGCGGCCCGCGTCGAAGGTGAACACCGCTCGGCGATCCACCTGGTTCACCGAGTAGGGCGCCGGGTTGTTCGACGCCAGTTGCACGGTGGCCTGTTCGATCATCGCGAGGCCGCCGAAGGTGCGGACCGGCTGCGGTTCGCCCGCCTTCTTGCCGATCCGGCTCATCAGCCAGTAACGCGGGCCGTTGAGCAGTGCGGCCGCCGCGCCGTTCTCGCGGGCGATCGCCTCGGCGTCGAGGGCATCCCACAACTCCGCGGGGCAGTCGTTGAGCGGAAAGGTGTTGTACACCGTCGCCTCCGGTCCGTTCTGACCCCACCGGATCAGCAGCACCTCGCCGTAGCGCTGGGCGAACACATCGCGGCCGGGCTCGTCGGGCGGATTCTCGGTCACAGTGGTTCCTTTCATCAGCGCTCGGGGCGGGTCGCGCGGTAGCGCGCCCGCGCGCGCAGGGTCTGTTTGAGGGTGTCCAGCATCGGGTCGACGAACTGCGTCCGGTACTGCGCGTCGGTGAGGGCCTTGGCCGCCAGGTACATGAAGGTGATGGCGGTCAGCAGCATCGTCGTCTGGATGAGGGAGTTGGGGATGGGCAGCGTCATGCCCGCCAGTTCGCCGTCCGATCGGCCGGTGCCCCGGGTCCAGGCGTCCAGCACCTCCGGGCTGAGCAGGATCATGCCCAGGATGAAGAAGATCGTCCCGGTCAGCATCGCGACGGCGAGCAGATGCAGCAGCTGCGAGGCCGCGACGACGAAGACGACGTTGAGCCGTTCCCCGACCGACAACCGGTCGGTGTTCGGCGGGTCCGGTATCCCGTCGAACGGTGTTCCGGTGAGCGCGGGAGCGTCCGCCGGGACGCTGGACCCGGACAGCAGCGGACTGATCTGCTCGACGGTGGTGGCCACCAGGAAGCTCCCGGCGACCAGCAGCAGGAAGCCGATGCCGAGCCAGAGTCGCCCGCGGGAGACCAACGACGTCATCAACCAGACGTAGGTGTTGAAGAACACCAGAAAGGTCAGCAACACCACCGGCAGCGCGCGGACGAACATGCCCGCGGTGAGTGCCAGATTCGACATGGCCAGTTCGGCCACCCAGCCCAGGATCGCGCCGATCCCGGTGGCGGTCAGGAGCAGGATCACCCCGATCGTGATCCCGAACGTCGCCAGGTTCACCCCGATCCGCGTGCTCGGGCCGCCGAGCACCGCGCCCAGCCCGATCACCCCGACCGCGACTCCGGCGATCACCACCCGGCGGGCCACCGACTCCACCCTGCTGACCAGCCAGCCGACGAGCGCCATCGCCGGAATCAGCAGGACCAGAAGGCCCAGCACGAAACTCTCGGGCAGGTCGGGCCGCCCGGCGATGTCGACGGTGTGCTGTCCGGAGATCGTCACGATCAGGATCGAGTTGGCGGCGACCACCGCGAGACCGGCGAGCGCGGGCGCGGACCTACTCCACACCCGGCGCAGCAGGGCGCCGCGTCGCAGCACCGCGGGCAGTCCCTGGGTCAGGAACCACCGTTCCGCGGCGAGCCGCTCAGCGGATCGCGAATCCACCACGATTTCCCACCGTCCTGCCGTCCTTGACGACGAGCAGGATGTTGGCGGGATCGCCCAGCCGGTCGATGTCGGCCAGCGGGTCACCCTTCACCACCACGAGATCCGCGGTCTTGCCGGCCTGCACCGAGCCGAGTGTGTCCCCGACCCCGCACAGTTCGGCCGAGGTCAGGGTGGCGGCGACGATCGCCTGCAGCGGGGTCAGGCCGCCGTACTTGACCAGCAGTCCGAGTTCCTTGAGGTTGGTGCCGTGGTCGGGGGACAGTCCGGCATCGGTGCCCACCGCGATCCGGACGCCCGCTGCGGCCGACGCGGCGACCGAATCATGGGCCATGGCATGCCATTTCGCGCTCTTGGCCGCGCCCTGCGGGGTCGCGGTGACCGGCGACATGGTTTCCAGCAGTGTCGGGACGAGGAAGGTTCCCTGCTCGACCATCTGCTGGCGGAGTTCGTCGTCGAGGGCGTACCCGTGTTCGATGCTGTGCACGCCGGCCTCGACGGCGGCCTTGATCCCGGCGTAGCCGATGGCATGGGCGGCGACCGGGCGGCCGCCGTAGTTATGGGCCTCCTCGACGATCGCCGCGATCATCTCGCGCCGCATGCCCAGCCAGGTCGGGTCGTCGTTGGGAGAGGCCACTCCGCCGCTGGACGCGACCTTGATGACGTCGGCGCCGGCCCGCAGCAGTTCCCGGGCGCGCGTGCGCGCGGCGTCGACGGAGTCCACCAGGTGGGCGCCGATGAGTCCGCCCAGGTCGATACCGGACGGCAGATGGAAGTCGGCGTGCCCACCACTCTGGCTGAGCATGTTGATCGCCACCAGCAGGCGCGGACCCTCGATGAGACCGTCGGCGACCGCCTCCCGGACACCGGCGTCGATGCCCATCAGGTCCCGCGCCGTGGTCACCCCGTTCTGCACGGTCACCCGCAACCGTTCGATCAACTCGAAGTAGCCGTAGGAGGGCGGCTTGAGGGCCTTCTGCAACGGGCTCCCGGCGGCGCCGGGCAGCCCGAAGTGGACGTGGCAGTCGAAGAAACCGGGGCAGATCGTGTTACCGGCGAGGTCGACCCGGATCGCATCTGCGGGCGCCGCGGCGTCCGCGGCCGCCCCGGCCCAGGTGATGCGATCGCCGTCGACGATCACCGCGGCATCGCTCACGGGTGCCGCGCCGGTGCCGTCGATCACCGTCGCGTTGTGCAGGAGGTAGGTCGTCATCGGTGCAGTCAACTCCATCAGCATCGGTCACGACACGCAACCGGCCACGCCGGATTGGCCGGGGATAGTCTGTGCCGATGCAGCGGATCATCGGCACCGAGGTGGAATACGGAATCTCCGCGCCGCACGATCCGACCGCCAACCCGATCCTCACCTCGACCCAGGCGGTGCTGGCCTACGCGGCGGCGGCCGGGATCCAGCGGGCCAAACGGACGCGGTGGGATTACGAGGTGGAGTCGCCGTTGCGGGACGCCCGCGGGTTCGACCTGAGCCGGGCATCCGGCCCGCCGCCCATCGTCGACGCCGACGAGGTCGGGGCGGCGAACATGATCCTCACCAACGGCGCCCGCCTCTACGTCGACCACGCCCACCCGGAGTACTCCGCACCCGAGGTGACCGATCCGCTGGACGCGGTGATCTGGGACAAGGCGGGCGAGCGGGTGATGGAGGCGGCTGCACGGCACGTCGCGAGCGTGCCCGGCGCGACGAAACTCCAGCTCTACAAGAACAACGTCGACGGCAAGGGCGCCTCCTACGGCACCCACGAGAACTATCTGATGAGCAGGCAGACCCCGTTCTCCGCCGTCATCGCCGGCTTGACGCCGTTTATGGTGTCCCGCCAGGTCGTGACGGGATCGGGCCGGGTCGGGATCGGCCCGTCCGGCGACGAGCCCGGTTTCCAGCTGTCCCAGCGGGCGGACTACATCGAGGTCGAGGTCGGCCTGGAGACGACGCTGAAACGCGGCATCATCAACACCCGCGACGAACCGCATGCCGACGCCGACAAGTACCGCCGGCTGCACGTCATCATCGGCGACGCCAACCTCGCGGAGACCTCCACCTACCTCAAGGTCGGCACCACATCCCTGGTGCTCGACCTGATCGAGGAAGGGCCGCAGCACGGGATCGACCTCTCCGATCTGGCACTGGCCCGGCCGGTGCACGCGGTGCACGTCATCAGCCGCGACCCCTCGCTGCGCGCGACGGTTGCCCTCGTCGACGGACGCGAGCTCACCGGTCTGGCCCTGCAGCGGATCTACCTCGATCGGGTGGCCAGGTTGCTCGACGCCCGCGACCCCGACCCGCGCGCGGCGCACGTCGTCGAGACCTGGGCGGAGGTCCTCGATTTGCTGGAACGCGACCCGATGGAGTGCGCGGAGTTGCTGGACTGGCCGGCTAAGCTGCGACTGCTCGAGGGGTTCCGGCAGCGGGAGAATCTCGGCTGGTCGGCGCCGCGACTGCAACTGGTGGACCTGCAGTACTCCGACGTGCGCCTCGACAAGGGTCTGTACAACAGGCTGGTGGCCCGCGGATCGATGAAGCGGCTGGTCACCGAACAACAGGTGCTCGACGCGGTCGACAATCCGCCCACCGACACCCGGGCCTACTTCCGGGGCGAGTGCCTGCGCAGATTCGGCGCCGATATCGCCGCCGCCAGCTGGGATTCGGTCATCTTCGACCTGGGCGGTGACTCGCTGGTGCGCATCCCGACGCTGGAACCGTTGCGCGGCAGCAAGGCCCACGTCGGGGCCCTGCTGGATTCGGTGGACAGCGCGGCGGAACTGGTCGAGCAACTGACGACCTGAGGGGTATCGGACGGTACTGTGGAGGCCGGCGGTCAGTCCGCTGATCAGACCAGGAGGCAGCGATGGCTCAAGAACAGACCAAGCGTGGCGGAGGCGGCGGCGAGGACGACGACCTCTCCGGCGACGCGGCCGGCGGGCAGGAGCGTCGCGAGAGGCTTGCCGCGGAGACCGATGACCTGCTGGACGAAATCGACGATGTGCTCGAGGAGAACGCCGAGGACTTCGTGCGCGCGTACGTCCAAAAGGGCGGACAGTGACCTGGCCCTCTGCTGAGCGTCTTTCCCCCCATTCACCCCTGACGGCGTCGTTCGCCGATTCCGTCGACCTGTCCTCGTTCTCGGAGTTCCTGCGGCGCAAGGCGCCGGAGTTGCTGCCGGCCAGTCGTTTCGCCGCCGCGACCCCGGGGGTTCCCGGAGACGCGCTGCCACACGGCACCACCATCGTGGCGCTGAAGTATCCGGGCGGGGTGCTGATCGCGGGGGACCGGCGGTCCACTCAGGGCAACATGATCGCCGGCCGCGATGTCCAGAAGGTCTACATCACCGACGATTACACCGCCACCGGTATCGCCGGGACGGCCGCGCTGGCGATGGAATTCGCCCGGCTCTACGCCGTCGAACTCGAGCACTACGAGAAGCTCGAAGGCGTCCCGATGACCTTCGCCGGCAAGGTGAACCGGCTGGCGATCATGGTGCGCGGCAATCTCGGCGCGGCACTTCAGGGTTTCGTGGCGCTGCCACTCCTGGTCGGCTTCGACCTCGACGACGCCAACCCGCAGGCGGCGGGCCGGATCGTCTCCTTCGACGCTGCCGGCGGTTGGCATGTCGAGGAGGAGGGCTATCAGGCCGTCGGCTCCGGATCGCTGTTCGCCCGGTCGTCGATGAAGAAGCTGTATTCGGCTGTGTCCGATGCGGATTCGGCTCTGCAGGCGGCTGTTGAGGCGCTCTACGACGCCGCCGACGACGATTCCGCCACCGGCGGCCCGGACCTGGTTCGCGGCATCTATCCCACCGCCGTGACGATCGAGGCCACGGGTGCCGAGGAAGTCACCGAGGAGCGCATCGCCGCACTGGCCCGTGCGGTCGTCGCGCGACGGACGCGTACCGACGAGAACGGTTCCGGTGGCGGCCCGAGTAACGAACCGCCCCGGGCTGATTAGGGAGTGCTGCGTTCATGAGCTTTCCGTACTTCATCTCTCCCGAGCAGGCGATGCGGGAGCGTTCGGAGATCGCCCGCAAGGGCATCGCCCGGGGCCGAAGCGTCGTCGCACTCGCCTACGCGGGCGGTGTCCTGTTCGTGGCCGAGAACCCCTCGCGGTCGTTGCAGAAGATCAGCGAGATCTACGACCGCGTGGGTTTCGCCGCGGTCGGCCGATTCAACGAGTTCGACAGCCTGCGCCGCGGTGGAATCCAGTACGCCGACACCCGCGGCTACGCCTACGACCGCCGTGATGTCACCGGCCGGCAGTTGGCCAACGTCTACGCCCAGACCCTCGGCACCATCTTCACCGAGCAGGCGAAGCCCTACGAGGTGGAACTGTGCGTGGCGGAGGTGGCCCATTTCGGTGAGACACGTGCTCCGGAGTTGTACCGGATCACCTATGACGGATCCATCGCCGACGAACCGCATTTTGTGGTGATGGGCGGCACCACCGACCCAATCATCAACGCGCTCAAGGAGTCCTACGCCGAGAACGCCGAACTGGGCGAGGCGCTGCGGATCGCCGTCGAGGCGCTGAAGGCCGGAATCGCCAGTGCCGCAGGCAGTGCGACCCCGTCCGCCGAGCCACGAACGCTGGGCCCGGCGACCCTCGAGGTCGCGGTGCTCGACGCCAGCCGACCCCGGCGGGCCTTCCGGCGCATCACCGGTGCGGCGCTCGAGGCGCTGCTACCGGCCCCCACCCCGTCCTAGAGCGTCCTCAAGCGGTATCACGTCCACAAGCGGTGCCGTCCCGGCTACTGGCCGCAGCCCGTATCGACTGAAGCGATGGCCCCGCTGCCGTAGCTGGGCGGCTGCTCGACGCAACTGGTGTACGAAATCGGTTCGATGCGCTGGACGGTCTCGGTTTGCTGGGCGGGTTCGGGCACCATCCAACTGAGAATCACCACGACCACCGCGGCCGCCGCGAGCAGAGACATCCAGATGCCGCGGCCGAGCACCGAGTCGAAGCGCATCGGCCCAGCGTAGGGAAGTTCTGGCCGCCGGGAGAACAGTCCGCCGCGCGATGTGACCCAGTCGGTACATGGAAGACCGGCCGTCGGACAAAGCCGGGCAACCTGCCTGGAAACCAGTACGCTCGATGACGTGCAGCGACGGATCATGGGCATCGAGACCGAGTTTGGTGTCACCTGCACGTTCCACGGCCATCGCCGGCTGTCCCCGGACGAAGTCGCGCGGTATCTGTTCCGCCGGGTGGTCTCCTGGGGCCGCAGTTCCAACGTGTTCCTGCGCAACGGCGCCCGGCTCTATCTCGATGTCGGGAGTCACCCGGAGTACGCCACCGCCGAGTGCGACAACCTGCTGCAACTGGTCACCCATGACCGGGCCGGGGAGCGGGTTCTGGAGGATCTGCTGGTCGACGCCGAGCAGCGCCTCGCCGACGAGGGGATCGGCGGCGACATCTATCTGTTCAAGAACAACACCGACTCCGCCGGAAACTCCTACGGGTGTCACGAGAACTACCTGATCGTCCGCGCGGGGGAGTTCTCCCGCATCTCCGATGTCCTGCTGCCGTTCCTGGTGACGCGCCAGTTGATCTGCGGGGCGGGCAAGGTGCTGCAGACCCCGAAGGCCGCCACCTTCTGTCTGTCCCAGCGCGCCGAGCACATCTGGGAGGGCGTGTCCTCGGCGACGACCCGATCACGCCCGATCATCAACACCCGCGACGAACCGCACGCCGATGCCGAGAAGTACCGCCGGCTGCACGTGATCGTCGGGGACTCCAACATGAGCGAGACGACCACCATGCTCAAGGTGGGCAGCGCGGCGCTGGTGCTGGAGATGATCGAGGCCGGTGTTCCGTTCCGGGACTTCTCGCTGGACAATCCGATCCGCGCGATCCGCGAAGTCAGTCACGACGTCACCGGCCGCCGGCCGGTCCGGCTGGCAGGTGGACGGCAGGCCAGTGCGTTGGACATCCAACGCGAGTACTGGGCCCGCGCCGCCGAGTACCTGCAGTCCCGGGAGCCCAACGAACAGCTCGACCAGGTCGTCGACCTGTGGGGCCGGCAGCTCGATGCGGTGGAGAGCCAGGATTTCGCGAAGGTCGACACCGAGATCGACTGGGTGATCAAGCGCAAGCTCTTCCAGCGCTACCAGGACCGCTACAACATGGAGCTGTCCGACCCGAAAATCAGCCAGTTGGACCTCGCCTACCACGACATCAAGCGCGGCCGCGGCGTGTTCGACCTGCTCCAGCGCAAGGGCTTGGCCGCCCGGGTCACCACCGACGAGGAGATCGACGCCGCCGTCGACACCCCGCCGCAGACCACCCGCGCCAAGCTGCGCGGGGAGTTCATCGCCGCCGCTCAGGACGCCGGCCGGGACTTCACCGTCGACTGGGTGCACCTCAAGCTCAACGACCAGGCGCAGCGCACCGTCCTGTGCAAGGACCCGTTCCGGTCCAGCGACGAGCGGGTCAAGCGGCTGATCGCCAGTATGTGACTGGGCCCGACTCGCGCGCCGTTACCCTGACCAGCGTGGCGCCCACCAAAATCTCGAAGGTCGAGCGGCTGACGAACCTCGTCATCGCCCTGCTGTCGACGCGCGGGTTCCTCACCGCCGAGCGGATCCGAGCCAATGTCATCGGCTACCAGAACTCCACCGACGAGGCGTTCTCCCGGATGTTCGAGCGCGACAAGAGCGAACTGCGTGACCTCGGGATTCCGCTGGAGACCGGCAAGGTGTCGTTCTTCGACACGACCGAGGGCTACCGCATCAAACAGCAGGCCTACGCCCTTCCCGAGATCGATTTGACCGCCGACGAGGCGGCCGCGGTGGCGGTTGCGACCAAGTTGTGGGAGTCCCCGGAGCGGATCACCGCCGCGCAGAACGCGGTGATCAAGCTTCGGGCCGCCGGCGTCGACGTCGACCCGGCTGGCGAGGTGGCGATCACTACCGGCGCCGGGCCGACCGGGCTGCGCGGATCGGAGGAGGCCCTCGGTGCGGTGCTCGCGGCCGTGGAGGCGGGGCAGGCAGTGCGGTTTCGGCACCGACGCAATCCCGCCGAGCCCTACTCGTGGCGGACCGTCGAGCCGTGGGGTGTGGTGACTTCCCGCGGCCGCTGGTATCTGGTCGGGCACGACCGCGACCGTGCGGCCACCCGCGTCTTCCGGCTGTCCCGGGTCGTCGAGGTCGAGGCGCTCGGGGCGCGTGGCGAGGTCAAACGGCCTGACGGGGTCGACTTGGGCGCCATCGTCGAACAGGCGATCGGCTCGGTGAACGGGGAGACGACGGGGGCGGGCCGGGCGCAGGTGTGGGTCGCCGACAGCCGCGCGACCGCCTTGCGTCGGGCGGGCCGCGTTGTCGGTCGAGGTCGGATAGGGGAGCGTGACGGCGACGTGATCGAGATGGAGTGGGGAACGTCGGACTGGCTGGCCCGGGAGGTCGCCGGCTACGGCGCCGACGCCCTGGTGCTCGAACCGGCGGCCCTGCGCGACGACGTCATCGACCGGCTCACCGCGCAGGCCGGCGAATGACCGCCAGCGAGGAGCCGAAGGTGGATCGCGCATGACCGCCAGCGAGGAGCCGAAGGTGGATCGCGCATGACCGCCAGCGAGGAGCCGAAGGTGGATCGCGCATGACTCCCGTCGCCAACCGCCTGGTGCGGCTGTTGAACATGGTGCCGTACTTCCAGGCCAATCCTCGGGTCAGCTTCGACAAGGCGGCCGCCGATCTGGGTGTCAGCCGCAAACAGTTGGAACTGGACATCGATCAGCTGTGGATCTGCGGCCTGCCCGGCTACACCCCCGGTGACCTGATCGACTTCGAACTGTCCGACGACACGATCAAGGTCACCTTCTCGGCGGGCATGGACCGGCCGCTGCGGCTGACCTCGACCGAGGCCACCGGGTTGCTGATCGCGTTGCGCGCGTTGGCCGACATCCCCGGTGTCGTCGACCCCGCCGCCGCGCGCAGTGCGATCGCCAAGATCGAGGCCGCCGCCGCGGTGGACCCGCCCGCCGCGGTGGACCCGCCCGCTCCGGTGGAGGCGCAGGCGGCCGCCGCCGTGCGGGCGGCCGTCCGGGACGGCCGGGCGGTCTCCATCGACTACTACTCGGCCTCGCGCGATGCGCTGTCGACCCGCGTGGTGGACCCGATCCGGGTGGTTCTGGTCGGTGACCACAGCTACCTGGAGGCGTGGTGCCGGCAGGCGGAAGGGGTCCGGTTATTCCGATTCGACCGCATCGTCGACGCGCGGGTTCTCGACGAACCCGCGGCGGCACCGCGTCCCGCCGCGGCGGCCCCGCCCAACACCGCGCTGTTCGACGCCGACCCGTCGTTGCCGTCGGCCACGCTGCGCATCGCGCCGCAGGCGGCCTGGGTGCTCGAGTACTTCCCGATGCGGGTGTTGCCGGCATCGGATTTCGGCGGCGGCGTCCCCGACGGCGCCTGTCTGGCGGAGATGACCTACGCCGCGGAGGACTGGATGGCCCGGCTGATCCTGGGGTTCGGCGCCGACGTGACCGTGTTGGCGCCGGCATCGCTGGCCGAGCGTGTCCGCAACGCCGCGACCGAAGCGCTGGCGGCGTACCGGGAGCTGGCGGCGGGTAGCATCAAAATCGACGTCTGACGGGCCGGAGGTAACTGAATTGGGTGCATTACAACCGTGGCACTGGATCATCCTGCTTCTGGTGGTGGTGATCCTCTTCGGGTCCAAGCGCCTGCCGGATGCGGCGCGCTCGCTGGGCAAGTCCATGCGCATCTTCAAGTCCGAGGTCAAGGAACTGCAGTCCGAGCAGAAGGGGAACGCGGCCGTCACACCCGCGCAGCCTCCGATTCAGCAGGTGCAGTCCGACCGGCTGGAGGCTCCGGTCACTCCCGTCCCGCCCGCCCCACCGGCACCCAACCCGTCGGCCTGAGCGAACCGGTACCGCGCCGCTGCCGGCGGCGCTAGGGAATTGGCGTGCGTACCCCCAAGTTTCTGCTGCGGCTCGATCCGCGGAGGCGGCGCAGCCGCACCAACCCCGACGGCACCATGTCGTTGGTGGAGCACGTTCGGGAACTGCGCACCCGGCTGCTGATCTCGCTGGCCGCGATCGTGATCACGACGACGGTCGGGTTCTTCTGGTACAGCCACGGTCTTTTCGGATTCGAGAGCCTCGGGGAGTGGATTCGGCGGCCCTACTGTTCGCTGCCGGAGTCGGCCCGAGCGGACATCAGCCCCGACGGCGGCTGTCGCCTGCTGGCGACCGCCCCGTTCGACCAGTTCATGTTGCGGCTCAAGGTCGCTCTGACGGCCGGCATCGTGCTCGCCTGCCCGGTCTGGTTCCACCAGTTGTGGGCGTTCATCACGCCGGGTCTGTACCGCAACGAGCGTCGGTTCGCGGCGGTGTTCGTCGTCTCGGCGGCCACGCTGTTCGTGGGGGGCGCGATCCTGGCCTACGTGGTGCTGTCCAAGGCCCTGTACTTCCTGCTCACCGTCGGCAGCGATGTCCAGGTGACCGCGCTGTCCGGTGACCAGTACTTCGGGTTTCTGATCAACCTTCTGCTGGTGTTCGGGGTGGGTTTCGAATTCCCGCTGCTGATCGTGATGCTCAACGT
>Ga0116181_1001022_pt1 | contig 24886 bp, 26 predicted proteins | sample AD_UKC075_MetaG_FD_89752 | JGI IMG/M metagenome (GOLD analysis project Ga0116181, IMG submission 89752) | Active sludge microbial communities of municipal wastewater-treating anaerobic digesters from USA - AD_UKC075_MetaG | ecosystem: Engineered > Bioreactor > Anaerobic > Digestate | place: USA... | reverse complement strand
GCTGGTTTCCGAACTGGCGCCCGGCGAGCATCCGACCCGCGTCCGCTTTTTGGCACGAAACCGCCTGATCGCCGCGATGACACCCGGAACAGTGATGGTGGAGGCGGCGGCCAGGTCGGGCGCCCGCAACACGGTCACCTGGGCGAACGAACTCGGCCGGGTGGTGATGGCGGTTCCCGGGCCGGTAACCAGCGCAACATCGGTCACGCCGCACCGGCTGATCCGCGAAGCCGAGGCTGTGCTCATCACTCGGGCACCCGACGTGCTGGAGTTGCTGTCCCCGCTCGGACGGCCGAACCCGCGCATACCTGGAGGCCGAAGGGAGACCGACGACCTGTCCGCTGAGGAACTCCGCCTGTTCGAGTGCGTGCCCGGGCGGGGCTCGCTGCCGGCCGCCGAACTGGCCCTACGCGCGGACCTCTCACTGCCTCGCTGCCTGGCGCTCCTTGAGGAGCTCGCCGATCGCGGTTTCGTGGCGCAAAATCTCACCGGAGAGTGGCAATTGCCGCCACGCGCACGGAAGACTGGCTGAGTGCTGAATTGCATGCAACGTCGCGCTCCGCTCGAGCGTGTAGGGATCATGAAGAAGTTGGGATCGGCCCTGATAGCGGCGGCAATGCTCGCTCTGGTGGGCTGTTCTGCGGGGTCCGGGGCCGGCGCACGTGCTGAGGACGTGTCCTCCTATGCGGGCGAGGATGCCAGCGCAGGACCGCAGGCCATGCCGACAGGCACCGACTCGACGCTCACACCGCAAGTGGCACGCTCGGCCGAAGTGAGCCTGCGGGTCACCGATGTGATGGTCGCGGCGCAACGGCTGCGTGAACTGGCGAGCGCCGCCGGCGGGCAGGTCACTGCCGAGAGCCTCGTCCTGGACGCCAAGGACCAGAGCTACTCCGCCGTGGTCATCTCCGTCGATGCTGACAAGCTCGACAGCACGCTGACTGCGCTGGCCGAGGTGGGCACGGTCGAGTCGCGGGTGATCAACTCCGAGGACGTCACCACCCAGGTGGCGGATGTGAATGCTCGGGTCGCGGCACTGAACGCTTCCATCCAGCGGCTGCAGGAACTCTCGAAGAAGGCCGGCAGCGTCGAGGAACTGGTCCGGGTTGAGACCGAGCTGTCGAATCGGATCGCCGAGCGCGACTCGATGGTGGCCCAGCAGAAATGGCTGTCCGGACGGGTAGCCCAGTCGCAGATCTCAGTGCAGTTGATCACGCCCGAACAGGCGGGACCCCTGCAGACGACGGGGTTCATGGGCGGACTACTGGCGGGCTGGAACGCCTTGGTCGCGACCGGATTGACCTTGCTCACCGTGGTCGGCGCGCTGCTGCCGTTCGCCGCGGTCGCCCTGCTGATTGCGCTCCCGCTGCTGTTCTGGCGCCGCCGCGTCCGAGCCCGCAAACGCCAGTCGGTGCCGGATCCCCCGCCCACCGTCGACTGAGCTGACGCGCGGGCTCAATGAACTTCGAATAGGTGGGACACGCGCTCAGATTCAGCGCGCGGGTAGCGTGCGCCGTGGCCCCAGCCCCTAGGGTTACCGGGTGCACAAGCTGACCGTCGCCCAAGGCACCGCGCTGAGCGCCGGCGCGGTCCTCGGCACCGGCATCATCTCCATGCCCGCGTTGGCAGCGGCTGTTGCCGGTCCGGCCTCCCTGATCGCGTGGCTCGCTCTGGTGTTGCTTTCGGCTCCGCTGGCCTGGACGTTCGCGGAACTGGGCGCACGCTTTCCCGACGGCGGCGGTGTCTCCAGCTACGTCCGCCGCGCCTTCGGCACCTGGGCAGCTGATGCCATCGGCTGGATCTTCTACTTCGCAGTTCCGATCGGCGCGCCGGTCGCCTGCTCCTTCGCTGCCGGCTATGTCGCGGACGTGCTCGGCGGGGGACAGGTGGCCCGGATCGGTACCTTTCTCGGCATCATCGGGATCGTTTTCTTGATGAACTGGCTGGGCCTGCACGTCTCCGGACGCATGCAGTTGGTCCTCGCGGGCGTCCTGGCACTGGTCCTGCTGACGACCGTCCTGGCCGCGCTGCCCCATGCTGACCCGGGCAACCTCACTCCGTTCGCCCCGGCGGGGCTAGGCGCGATCGGCTCGGCGGCCGCGCTCCTGGTGTGGGCTTTCGCGGGCTGGGAAGCCGTGTCGTCCCTGTCGCCGGAGTATGCCGATCCCCGACGTGACGTGCCGAGGGCCACGATGCTCGCGGTTGTGGTCGTGGGCGTGCTGTACCTGAGCGTCGCGGTGACCAGCGTGCTGGTGCTCGGACCGCAGCTGGCCGCCAGCCAGGCGCCGCTGGCCGATCTGCTGGCCACTGGGGTCGGCGGCCCGGTGCGTCCGATCATCGCGGTCGTCGCGGTACTGATGACCCTGGGTGCAGTCAACGCCTACATGGCTGGTGCCACCAAGCTGGGTTCGGCGCTCGCCGCAGAGGGTGCACTGCCGTACCGGATCTTCGGCACGGATCGGAAGGCGCTGATGTTCGTCGTGGGCGCCGCGGTCGTGTCTGAGTGGCTCCTCGCAGACCAGCACACCCTGATGCTGCTGGTGAGCGGTGGGCTGACCCTGGTCTATGTGGTGGGCACGGCGGCAGCGGTGAAGCTGCTGCCCGGACCCGGCGCGAAGGCTGTCGCCGCGTTCTCGCTGGCCTGCGTCTCGGTGCTGCTGGTGCTCACCGGGTGGCCGGCGCTGGCCGGTCTCGGAATCGCGATCGCCGCAGTTCTGCATCGTCTCTGGGCGGACCGGCGTAGGCGGCTTGCTAAGAGTTCCAAGTTTGGTTAATAATACTGAGCATGGCCCTGAGTCCGTGTGAGCGAGAGATCCTCGCATTGTTGCGCGCACACCCGTTGCTCGACGCGTCCGGTCTGGCCCAACGCCTCGGCACCACGAAGGGTGCGATCGCGGTGGCATTGTCGTCGCTGACCCAGAAGGGCGAGATCGTCGGTCGCGGCTACCTGCTGCGCAGCGATGCCTGGGCGGTCGTCGTCGGCGGTGCCGCCTGGGACATCAAGGCTCGCAGCAGCGCACCCGTCCGGGTGGGCACGTCGAATCCCGGCACGGTCAGCCAGACCCCCGGCGGGGTGGGCCGGAACATCGCCGAAGGCATCGCCAGGCTGGGTGGCCAAGTGCACCTAATCGCTGCGGTCGGCTCGGACGGCTCCGGACGCGACCTGCTCACCCGCACCGCAGAGGCCGGCGTCCATGTCGACCGGATGATCGATTCCACCCATCCGACCGCGAGCTACCTGGCTGCACTGGACGCCGACGGTGAGTTGGTGGTGGGCCTCTCCGACTTCGCGGCCACCGACGCGCTGACGGTCGCCGACCTGGCCAGGTCGCAGGACCTGATCGCCAACGCAGCGGTCCTCGTGGTCGACGGCAACATCCCGGCGCCGGTCGTGGATTGGCTCCTCGCCGTGGCGGCCGGTTCTGGCGTCCGCGTTGTGCTTGAGCCGGTCAGCGTGGCGAAAGCCGGACGCATCGCCGGCCTGCTCAGCCCCGACCGACCGGTCTTCGCGATCACGCCCAATGTCGATGAGCTCGGTGCCCTGGTGGGCCGCCCGGTCGCCGACACCGAAGTAGCCATCGCCGAGGCCGCCGCCGACCTGCACTCCCGTGGCGTGAGTCACGTCTGGGTGACCAGGGGAGCGTCCGGCAGTCTGCTGGTGAGCGCGGACGCACCAGCGCCGCAGCGCCTGGATGCCCCGGCCAGCGAAGTGGTCGATGTCACCGGGGCCGGGGACGCGATGACTGCCGGTTTCGTCCACGGCCTGCTCATCGGCGAGAGCCCGCTCAGTTCTGCCCAGCTCGGCCAATTGGCCGCGGCCCTGACGGTGGCCAGCAGGTTCACCGTCCGCCCTGACCTGGGGGTGGCGCTCGCCGACCTCCACCGAACCCTCGAAGGAGTCCGATGAACCCGCTGCTCGCACTGACCGATGAGGTGCGCGAAGCCCTGGCGTCCGGTAAGCCGGTGGTCGCCCTGGAGTCGACCATCATCAGCCACGGCATGCCGTACCCGAAGAATGTCCAGACCGCCCGCGAAGTGGAACAGATCATCCGCGACGGCGGCGCGGTCCCGGCCACGATCGCGATCCTCCACGGCGTGCCGCGGATCGGGCTGTCCGACGCCGAGCTCGACCTGCTGGGGTCTGACGAGAACGTGCGCAAGGTGAGCATTCGCGACCTGCCCTACGTGGTGGCGCGCAAGGAGCACGGGGCGACCACGGTGGCCTCAACGATGCGCCTGGCCGCCCTCGCCGGCATCAAGGTGTTCGTCACCGGCGGCCTTGGTGGTGTCCATCGCGGCGCCGAGTCGAGCATGGACGTCTCCGCCGACCTCACCGAGTTGAGCCTCACCGATGTTGCCGTGGTCAGTGCCGGGGTGAAGTCGCTGTTGGACATCGGCCGCACCCTGGAGGTGCTGGAGACACTCGGCGTGCCGGTGATCTCGGTCGGCTCGGACGAGTTCCCGTCCTTCTATTCCCGCTCCAGTGGCTTCCGCTCGCCGCTGCGCCTGGATGCTGCGGCAGAGATCGCCGCGGCGATGCACGCCAAGTGGGACCTTGGGCTGGCTGGCGGCCTGGTCGTGGCCAACCCGATCCCGGTCGAAGACGAGATTCCTGAGGCTGAGATCGGTGCCCTGATCGCCCGGGCCGTCGCCGAGGCTGACGAGCAGGGGATCACTGGTGCAGCGATCACGCCCTTCCTGCTCGGCCGAATCGTCGAGTTGTCGGACGGCGAGTCGCTGCGCGCGAACATCGCCCTGGTGAAGCACAACGCTCAGCTCGGCGCTGCGATCGCGGTCGCCTACGCCGGCTGAGTCCCCTCTCGACCAGTCAGTAGCTTCGCCCAGGCTTGAGGCCTTCCATCTGGGAGCCGGCCGCGCGAATCTTGAGTGGCTGGATAGGGCGGGGGACGGCTATGACGCAGGCGGACGCGCGGGAGCGGGCATCAGTTGATGTGCTGGCCGAGGTGGCAAACGACCTCGCCGGGGAATTCCGGCTGCAACCGCTGCTGGGACGCATCCTGCGGAGCGCGGTCGAACTGCTGGGTTGCCGCAGCGGCTCGTTGTGCCTGATCGACCAGGTCAGCCACACCTACCGCAAGGCGGGCTGGCCACGATCGCTCTCCGAATCGCGGACGCGCACGCGGCCGCCAGCCACGGAGAGGATCCGTTGCCCGCGCTCACCCAGGCCCAACAGGCCGCCCAGGGGACCATGAACGAGGGCCGGCGTGCGGTCTGGGGTCAAGAGCGAGCAGGGTGCGACGCTGGCGGAGGTCAGGGCGATCGGCGAGAAGGTCAACTCGGTGACCCGAACCATGGGCATCGCGCTCACCGCGTGTACGCCGCCCGCGAAGGGCAGTCCGCTGTTCGATCTCGGTGATGACGAGATGGCGGTCGGGGTGGGCATCCACGGTGAGCCCGGACGGCGTCGCGCCAAGCTGGTCAGCGCCGAAGAGATCGTGGACGAGTTGCTCGGGGCCGTCGTAACCGACCGGCCGCACGCCTCCGGCGACCGAGTGTCGCTGATGATCAACGGTCTGGGCGGTACCCCGATCAGTGAGCTCTACCTGCTGTTCGGCATCGCCGCGCAGAAGCTGGCCGACCAGGGCATCACGGTTGCACGCAGCTATGTCGGCGAATACTGCACCAGCCTGGAAATGGCCGGGGCATCGCTGACCCTGGTCAAGCTGGACGACGAGATCGCGACACTGCGCGAAGCCCCTGCGTCGATCGTGAACCGCATCTTCTGAGCCGGGAAACCGCTTCCGGGCTTGTCGACTCAACCAAAGCTGAGTCGACAAGCCCGACCAGCTGATGCCACTTGTCCGGGGACACTGACGCAAATTCGGCGTCACGAACCGCTGCGTCGGGGTTGGTAGAATCGCTCGACAATGCCTCCCGACAAGCCACAGCACCGGATCCTGCCGGCCCTGCGACGCTGGGCCAACTGGACGCTGCTCGCGCTCGCGCTGATCTTCTGCGCGCTGGCGGCATGGATCCGCGTCCGCTTCGGTGAGGTGAGCTTCGACCAGATTGTCGCCAACCTGCCGATCGGCGCGGGAAAGGGCATCGGCAACAACTCGCTGGCCGTCGAGGTGGCGGTGTGGTGCCTCGGACTGCCAGTCGTGGTCCTGGTGCTGCTCGCGCTGGGGACGCGACGCTTCCGCTCGCGGCTGGGGGCCAAGCGGCGGGCAAAGCTGATCCCGGCGGTGTCGCTGGCGGTGGGCTTCACGGTGCTCCTCTCGGTGGCGGGTGTCCCGGAGTTCGCGATCGCGCAGTTGTCGGAGACCTCGATCGCCGCGCACTACGTCGAGCCGGCGGTGACCAGTGTCCCGGCCAAGCCGAGGAACCTGGTCACGATCTACCTCGAGTCAGGTGAGAACACCTACGGCGATGCGGCGCTAATGGGGGAGAACCTGCTGGCTGATCTCGATGCCGCCACCGGCGACGGCTGGGTGACCTACGAGGGCTTGAGCCAGTACCAGGGCGGCGGCTGGACGATGGCCGGCGTGGTCAGCACGCAGTGCGGCATCCCGCTGAAGAGCGAGCTCGCCAGCGGAAGTGTGGACCTGAACCGGCTGGGTGAGGAGATCGATTACTACCTGCCCGGGGCGACCTGTCTGGGCGACGTGCTCGCCGGGCAGGGGTACCGGAGCGTCTTCGTCGGCGGCGCAGACGACGACTTCGCCGGCAAGGGCGTCTACCTGGCCGACCACGGCTACACCGAGGTGCTGGGACTGGAGCACTGGAAGGGCACCGATTCCAGCGACTTCATCTCGGAAGAATGGGGGCTGGCGGATTCGCATACGTTGAAGCACGCCGCCGATGTGCTGGACGAACTGCATGCCGGCGGCCAGCCGTTCAACCTGACCGTCCTGACCCTGGACACCCATGAGCCGGCCGGCGTCTACCCGGATTGCGAGGCCGAGCACGAAGTTCCGATGGCGTCCGCGATCACCTGCTCGATGAAAGCTGTGGCCGGCCTCCTGGAACACGCCGAGCAGGCGGGCTATCTGGACGACACCGTGGTGATGGTGATGGGTGACCACCTGAAGGGCACAGGTGACCAGGACGCCTTCCGTGATGTCCTGAGCGCTGCGGAGAAGCGGACTGTGGTCTTCCGGGTTTGGAGCCCGGACGGGATGCAGCTCACCCGGGAGTCCGCCGACCAGCTGAGCGTGCTGCCCACGACGCTGGAGCTGCTCGGGTTCGGCCTGGACGCGGGCCGCGCAGGCATCGGGGTCTCCTTCGTCGGTTCGCATTCGATAGCAGGCACCGCGCTGGCGCTCAGCGAGGACGCCTACCGCGAGCTCTTGATTGCGCCGTCCACTGGCATCTACCAGCGGTTCTGGAGCGCCGGGCGCTGACGATCTGAGGGCGAACTGGCCCAGGCTCGGGTAGCGTGCACGATCTTGAACCGTGTTCGGTACAGGATCTTGCCCGTTCGCTTTCGACACGAAAAAGCCCCTAGTCATTTGACTAGGGGCTTCGCTCCATGCGGTCGACCGGCCATCGTTAAGCGCGACTACACGATGTGCATCCACGGCTGCGCGCGGAGCGCCGGTCACTCGGATCGGTGCAGCTCAGGCGGTGCGGAGGGGTTCGATCTGGTCGAGGGCGGTGCCGAGTTGGTCCTTCTCGGTCTCCAGGTCGAACCGGGTCTGGAGGTTAAGCCAGAAGCGGTCGGTGGTCCCGAAGTAGCGTGCCAGCCGCAGCGCGGTGTCGGCGGTGATGCGGCGCTTGCCGTGGACGATCTCGTTGATTCGGCGCGGTGGGACGCCGATCGCGACGGCGAGCCGGTTCTGGGAAATCTCCAGGGGCGCGAGGAACTCCTCGGCGAGGATCTCGCCGGGGTGGATGGGAGCGATGGTGGTCATGGCATCTCGTTCAGTGGTGGTCGACGATCTCGACGTCGGCCGGCCCGGCCTCGGTCCAGGCGAAGCAGATCCGCCATTGCTGGTTGAACCTGATGCTGTGCTGGCCGGCTCTGTCACCACGGAGCGCTTCGAGCCTGTTGCCGGGTGGAACCCTCAGGTCTTCGAGCGTCTCGGCGGCGTCGAGCATGACCAGCTTTCGCAATGCGACGCGTTCGATCCGGTGATCGAACGACCGGCTGCGTTTCCGTGACCACAACAGTTCCGTTGCAGTTTCCCGGAAGGACCTGATCACGACACCACTATAACGCGACGCGTCATGGCCTGCCAGCTTTCGGCCCCCGGCGGGCTTCGAACCCCGGATCTGACCATCTCCAAGTCGCCTTTGGAATCCACTCTCAACATGTCGTTGCAACGAGAGCGTTATCGCCTACGGTGGCGAGGAGGTAAGGCAATGAACAGCGACCCTGCGGGCGACGCAACCAGGGCAGGTGGCCACCGACGCCCCGGGCAAGAAGTTCTCTGCGGGTGGTGCGGCCGAAGCGCCCTGATCCCGGCCCGCGGACGCGTCCCGAAGTGGTGCTCGGCGACGCTTCGCGACGTGAGCGACGACATCGCGACCACCTGGAACGAGCCGGCCGACGCCGTACCCATCAGCCTCAGCGCATCCGCGCCTTCGGACAGCGGCGACACTTGCCTCCCGCTGGTCCTGATCACACGTGTCCACCGGTGGCCATCAGAGGGCCAGCTGCGCCGGCAGATGTTGTGCATATGTTGTGCAAGGCCCCGGACATGACGACGGCCCTGACTGTGTCACCTAGTCAGAGCCATGTTCCCTGAGTGTCCGAGAGAGGACTTGAACCTCCACGCCCGATAAAGGGCACTAGCACCTCAAGCTAGCGCGTCTACCTATTCCGCCACCCGGACAGGGTGCCGTCCGGGTGGTGCCGGACAACCAGAGCACTATACCTAATCCGGGGCCCGGTTTGCGAAACGGGCCGATCGCGCGTACAGAGTGAGCCGATTCGCGTCTGCTGTGACGGGTCTTCGCGACTCGCCGACCTCCAGCCATTGATCGGACGCGGTCCGTCCCGGTCGCCGAGCGCGAGGTGAGCCGGATGGCAGGATGGGCCCATGACCAGCATCCCGTCCGCCGTCGACGAAGTCGCGGGAATCTGCAGCGACCTGATCCGCTTCGATACGTCCAACTTCGGGCCGTCCGGAGCCAAGGGGGAGCGGGAAGCCGCCGAGTACGTCGCCGCCAAGCTGGACGAGGTCGGCATCGTCGCCGAACTCTTCGAATCCGAGCCGCGGCGCACCACGCTGGTCGCCGACTGGTCGCCCGAGGGCTGCGACACCTCGCTGCCGCCGCTGCTCATCCACGGCCACACCGACGTCGTTCCCGCGATCGCATCCGACTGGCAGGTGGACCCGTTCGCCGGCGAGATCATCGACGGCTACGTGTGGGGCCGCGGCGCGGTCGACATGAAGGACTTCGACGCCATCATCCTCGCCGTCGTCCGCGACCGGATGCGCACCGGACGCGCCCCGCGGCGACCCATCCGACTCGTCTTCACCGCCGACGAAGAGGCGGGCGGTCCGCTGGGCGCGACCTGGTTCGCCAACAATCATCCCGAGCTCATCGCCGACTGCACCGAGGCGATCGGTGAAGTCGGCGGCTTCTCGATCAGCGTCGCCGACCAGCGCCTCTACCTCATCCAGACTGCGGAGAAGGGCCTCGCCTGGCTGGACCTGATCGCCGAGGGCACAGCCGGCCACGGTTCCATGCGCAGCGACGACAACGCCATCACCCGCCTCGCCGAGGCGGTCACGAACATCGGGCAGTACAGCTGGCCCGCCCGCATCCATCCGGCGCAGCGGCAGTTCCTGGACGCAGTCGAGCAGGCGCTCGGCATCCAGGTCAACGCCGACGACGCCGAGACCACCCTCGCCCGGCTCGGCTCCATCGCCCGCATGGTCGGCGCCACCATGTCGAACACCGCCAACCCGACCATGTTGAACGCCGGCTACAAGCACAACGTGATTCCCGGCCACGCCACCGCCGGCGTCGACGGTCGCTTCCTGCCCGGCTACGAGCAGGAGTTCTACGACACCATCGCTCGACTGCTGCCCGACAAGGTGCGATACGAGGTTTCCATCTCCGAGGTGGCGGTCGAGACCACCTTCGACGGCGACCTCGTCGACGCCATGACCGCCAGCCTCCTTACCCAGGATCCGGGTGCGGTCGCCGTCCCGTTCATCATGAGCGGCGGCACTGACGCCAAGGCCTGGTCGCGGCTGGGTATGCGCTGCTTCGGGTTCGCCCCGCTGCGGCTGCCGCCGGAACTCGACTTCGTCGCGCTCTTCCATGGTGTGGACGAGCGCGTGCCCACCGAGTCCCTCGAGTTCGGCTGCCGCGTGCTCGACGACTTGCTGGACCGGGCATGAACCCCGATCCAGAGCGCGCCCGCTCCTTCGGCGCGGCGGTCGACGCCTACGAGGTCGGCCGTCCGGACTACTCGGCCGAGTCGGTTGCCTGGCTGCTCGAAGGTGCGCCCGGACGTGTCCTCGACCTGGGCGCCGGCTCCGGCAAGTTGACCCGGGCAGTGCTCGATCTCGGACGCGACGTCGTGGCCGTCGACCCGGACGCGGCCATGCTGGCACGCAATCCCGCCCCGGATACCCACCTGGGCACCGCGGAGGCGATTCCGCTCCCTGATTCGAGCGTCGCCGCGGTGGTGGTTGGCCAGGCCTGGCACTGGTTCGATCCGAACTCCGCCGGTGCCGAGATCGCCCGGGTACTGGTTTCCGGTGGCCGGCTCGGCCTTGTCTGGAACACCCGCGATCGCAGTCACCCGTTCGTGGCCGCGGTCGCCGAAGCGATCGGCGCCTCACCGGCCGAGGACATGGTCGATGCTGACGAGGTGCTCGCCCTGGCCGGGTTCACCCCTTGGCAGCGACGGCAGTGGCAGCGCGTCCGCTGGATGAGCGCGGGCGAGGTGATCGCGATGGCCACCTCGCGCAGCGCCTACCTGATCGCTTGCCCGGCCGAGCAGCGGGCGGTGGTCGACCAGCTCACCGAGCTGCTGGTCACCCATCCGCACAGCCGCGGACGCGAGCGCTTCGAGTACACCCTCAACGTGACTGGCTATCGCTGCGACCGGCTGCGTTGAGGTGATGCTGAGATCCCGGCCTGCGCCGGGATGACGGAAGCGCGCTCTTGCCTCAGAATCGGGCACTCAGCCATCCCGGCGCGCCTACGTCATTCCGGCGGGCCTGCGTCATCCCGGCGAAGGCCGGGATCTCTGCAGTCAATTAGCCTCCGTTCCCGCGCGATTCAGCTTGGTCGCTCGCCGCGCTCGGCTTTCGCGACGATGCCGGCGATTCGTCGCGTCCGGGTCGCATCCTGTTTGGCCAGGGCTATCGAGGCCAGCGCCATCTTCTTCGCAGCGGGAGGAAAGGCGTCCCAAGTGGCCCGTGCGGCCGGGTTCGCGTCCAGGGCAGTAGTCAGTTCGGACGCCAGGTCACCACCCACACACCGGCGCCGCGATCGTGATTCGCGGCCAGCCAGTTGTGCCAGTCGACAAGTTCGTCGGGGTGGAAGCGTTCCGCGTCCGCCATCCTGCCCATCGAGATCTCCTTCCGGCCAAGTGTCAACGCAGGGTGAGGGTGGGCTCCCCAAGATCGCGCATCACGTTCGGTCCGCCGGAGACGTCGTCCAGTGCGGCCACGATCTCTTCCGGTAACTCCAGTTCCTCGGTCGCGAGATACGGCTCCAACTGCGCGACGGTTCGTGCGCCCAACAGGGGCGCGGTCACTCCCGGAGCGTCCCGCACCCACAGCAGCGCGACCTGTGCCGGGGTGAGGTCGAGACCCGCCGAAGCCGTGCACACCGCGTCCGTGACCGAGCGTGAGCGGGCTTCGAGGTAGGGCTCCACGAACCACGCGAAATGCTCGGACGCGCCCCGCGAACCTCGGGGAAGCCCGCTGCGGTACTTGCCGGTGAGCACCCCGCGGCCGATCGGCGACCAGGGGAACAGGCCCATGCCGAACGCCCGGATCGCCGGGATCACCTCCACCTCGGCCCGCCTCGCCAGCAGCGAGTACTCCACCTGGCTGGATGTGAGCGGCGTCCGGCCGGGAAACGCGGCCTGCCAGGTGGCGGCCTGGGCGGTCTGCCAGCCAACGAAGTTGCACACCCCGGCATAGCGGACGTCGCCGGCGCCCACCGCGGTGTCGATGGCGGCCAGTGATTCGTCCAGGGGAGCCTGGCCCCACGCGTGCAGCTGCCACAGGTCGATGTGATCGGTGCCCAGCCGGCGTAGCGATCCACGCAGGTCGGTGAGCAGGGCGGCGCGCGAGGTGTCGACCCGGCGCTCCCCGTCCCGGATGCCGAATCCGGCCTTGGTGGCCACCACCACCTCTTCGCGAGCCACATCGCCGGCGCGCAGCATCCGGCCGAGCATCCGTTCGGCGTCCCCGGCGGCGTAGCCCGCTGCGGTGTCCACCAGGTTCCCGCCGGCCGCGACGAAAGCTCGCAGCAGCGGACGGGCATCGTCCAGCTGGGTTTCGCGGCCCCAGGTCAGGGTGCCCAGACCGAGCCGGGACACGGCCAGGCCGGACGCGCCGACGAGCCGCTGTCTCATACCGCCGGGATGGTATTCGTAAGCAGCAGCGCGCTGATCACCAGCGCGAGCGCCACCCGGTAGATGATGAACGCGGTGAAGTCGTTGCTGGCTACGAACTTCAGCAGCCAGGCGATGGACGCGTACGCGACCACTCCGGAGACGATCGTGGCCAGGATGGTTGCCATCCAGCCCACGCCGCCCGGTGCGCCGATGTTGCTGGCTTCGGTGACCGCTTGGAATGCCCCGGACGCGATCAGCGTCGGAATGCCGAGGAAGAAGCTCATCCGGGTGGCGCTCACCCGGTCGAGCCCGCGGAACAGGCCGCCCGAGATGGTCGCGCCCGAGCGGGACACGCCCGGCACCAGCGAGACCGCCTGGATCAGGCCGAGGAGAGCGCCGTCGCGCCAGGTGATCGAGTGCTCGTCCCGCACCGCCTTGCCAAGACGATCGGCGAGGAACATCACCACGCTCCAGCCCAGCAGACCGGCTACGACCGCCCAGAGACTGCGAAGCGGTCCCTCGATCAGGTCCTTCAACAGCACCGCGATGGCCGCGGTGATGACGAAGCCGACGATGATCGCCCAGCCCATCCGGTAGTCGGGATCCTCGCGGGCTTCCGGCTTCGCCAGGCCGCGGAACCACGCGGTCGCGAACCGGACGATGTCACCCCAGAAGTAGATGATGGAGGCCACCATCGCGCCGATCTGGATGATCGCGGTGAAAGCGGTGACGCTCGGGTCGGCGATTTCGAAGCCGAGCAGCTTCTCCGCGACGGTCAGGTGGCCGGTGCTGGAGATCGGCAGGAACTCCGTGACCCCCTCGATGATGCCGAGGAGAATCGCGTGCCACCATTCGATCATTCGTTGGCCTTCCTGCCGGTACCGGTGTCAATCCGGCGGTAAGCCTAGCCGTACCGCTGGCGTTGCAGCCGGGTAGGCTGCCGCCCATGCGTGCCTGGAAGTCGGTTGTCGTGCCCCGTCTGCGGGGCACCGGAAGTGGACGCGTGCATGCCCACGACACCCTCACCGGGCAATTGCAGCCCGTTGGGCCCGAGGTGGGCGAGGCGCGGCTGTACGCCTGTGGCATCACGCCCTACGACGCCACCCACCTCGGCCACGCCGCCACCTATGTGGCCGTCGACCTGCTGCACCGCGCTTGGCTGGACGCGGGGCTGACGGTCCGCTACGCGCAGAACGTCACCGATGTGGACGATCCGCTGCTGGAACGGGCCACCGCGACCGGTGCCGACTGGGAGCAGCTGGCCGCCGATCAGATCGAACTGTTCCGCACCGACATGGCTGCGCTGCGGGTCTTGCCGCCGGCCGAGCTGACCGGGGTGGTCGAGAGCCTTGACCGTGTCACCGATCTGCTGGGCGTGCTGCGCGACGAGCGGGCGATCTACCAGGTGCCCGATCCGGAGTATCCGGACTGGTACTTCTCGGTGACCAAGTCGTCTGGGCTGATGGACGGTACCGGCTACTCGATGCTCGAGGCCGAACAGATCTTCGCTGAGCGTGGTGGTGATCCCGACCGTCCGGGCAAGCGGCATCGCCTCGACTGCCTGGTCTGGCGGCAGGAGCGCAACGGCGAGCCGGCGTGGGATTCCTGGCTCGGCCGCGGGCGTCCGGGTTGGCACATCGAGTGCACCGCGATCGCACTGGGCGCGCTGGGGACCGACTTCGACGTGCAGGCCGGCGGACGTGACTTGGCCTTCCCGCACCACCCGATGTGCGCAGCGGAGGCTCGGGTGGCCACCGGTCACCCGTTCGCGAAGGTGTTCCTGCACACCGGCATGGTCGGCCTGGACGGCGAGAAGATGAGCAAGTCGCGGGGCAACCTGGTTTTCGTCAGCCGGCTGCTGGCCGAGGGCGTCGATCCGATGGCGATCCGCCTGGTGCTGCTGGCGAACCACTACCGCAGCGACTGGGAGTACACCTCGGATGTGCTCGCGGCCGCCGAGGCGCGCCTGGCGAAGTGGCGGACGGCGGTCGCGCGTCCGGGCGCTGACGCCGGCCCGGTCATCGAGGCGGTCCGCAACGCGTTGCGCAACGACCTGAACGCTCCGGCCGCGCTGGCAGCCATCGACGCCTGGGCCGACGCACCCGGCGATGCTGCGGACGCGTCCGACCTGGTTCGTGAGGCCGTCGACGCCCTGCTGGGCGTGGCCCTGTAGCTCACCCGCTGAGCCGCGCCGTCACCGTCCGTCCGATCACCGTCCGCCCGATTCCCTGCAAGCTGGACGGTTGGGTCCCGTGACGGGACCGAAGTGTCCAGCTTGCGGAAACCGCACTGCACACGCCCAGGTTCGCCGGTCCGCCCGATTCCCTGCAAGCTGGACGGTTGGGTCCCGTGACGGGATCGAAGTGTCCAGTTTGCGGGAACCGCACTGCACGGCCAGGTTCGCCGGGGTCGGCGGGTCGCCGGTAGGCTGCGCGGCGTGAGCAAGTCCTTCGAAGATCTCTATGCCGAACTGCGCGAGCGCGCTGCCACCCGTCCGGAGGGTTCGGGCACCGTCCGCGAACTTGACGCGGGTGTGCATGCGATCGGCAAGAAGATCGTCGAAGAAGCGGCCGAGGTCTGGATGGCCGCCGAGTACCAGGGCAAGGCCGAGGCCGCAGAGGAGATCAGCCAGTTGCTGTATCACCTGCAGGTGCTGATGGTCTCGCTGGGCCTGGAACTCGAAGACGTCTACGAATACCTGTGAGGAGTTCCCGGTGACCGGGTTGTTGAAGATCGCCGTCCCGAACAAGGGTTCACTCGCTGAGGGCGCCGCCGGCATGCTACGCGAAGCCGGGTACCGCCAGCGTGCCGACGCCAAGGAGTTGGTGCTCGTCGACGATGCCAACGGTGTCGAGTTCTACTACCTGCGGCCCAAGGACATCGCCGTGTACGTGGGGGAGGGCACCCTCGACCTCGGCATCACCGGACGCGACATGCTGCTCGACTCCGGCGCCGAAGCCGAAGAGGTGAAGTCGCTGGGCTTCGGCGGTACCCGGTTCCGGTTCGCCGCCCCCGGCGGCGCCACGATGAGCGTCGCCGACCTGACCGGCAAGCGGATCGCCACCTCGTACTCGGGCCTGGTCGCCAGCTACCTCGACGGCCACGGCGTGACGGCCCGGCTGATCCACCTGGACGGAGCGGTCGAAAGCTCGGTGCGCCTCGGCGTGGCGGACGTGGTGGCGGACGTGGTCGAGACCGGCACCACCCTCAAGCGCGCCGGCCTGGAGCTGTTCGGCGACGCGATCCTGGAATCCGAGGCGATCCTGATCCAGCGCAAGGGCGTGCCCGCACCGGAGGGCCTCGACCTGCTGGTGCGCCGGTTGAGCGGCGTGATCACCGCGCGGGACTACCTGATGGTCGACTACAACGTGCCCCGAGAACTGCTCGAAGCGGCCACCAAGGTCACGCCCGGGTTGGACGCCCCGACGGTCTCGCCGCTGGCGAAGGACGGCTGGGTGGCGGTGCGGGCGATGATCCCGGCCAAGCAGGCCCAGCGCATCATGGACGCCCTTTGGGAAGCCGGCGCGGACGCGATCCTGGTCACCAAGATCCACGCCTGCCGGTTGTAGGTGGCTGCCGTGGTGTTCCGCCCGCGCCGCTCACTGCTGATGGCTTCAGTGCTGTCGGCAGTGCTGGCGCTGGCCGCACTGATCGGCTGGGTCACGCTGCCGCCCGACATCCAGGTCCTGTTCACCGTGCCGCAGCTGCTCACCCTGGCGTTCTTCGCGCTGTTCATGATCGGTTTCATGATGAGCATCGGGCTCAGCTACCTGGCCGTCGACGATGCGGGACTGCGCTTCCGCAACGGCGTCCGCACCCACCGGCTGCCGTGGGGCGAGGTCCGCGGCTTCCGGTTCACCGAGCACGACCCGTGGGCCTACGTCCTGCTGGACGAAGAACTGCAGCGACCGCTGATGGGCATCCAGCGCACTGACCGCGAGCTGGCTGAGGCCGACTTCGCCAAGCTGGTGCGGTATTGGCACGACCGGACGGCATCGTGAGCGGTCTCCGCCAGCCCAGCGACGCTTACACCGGCGACCGCGGCGAGCCGGACGCGACCGTCCGCGCCAGCCTCGCGGCCGCGCAGCAGAGCCTTGACCATTACCTGCACGCCATCGCTCAGCTCTGCACCACGCGGGTGTTGCTGCCGATCGTGCCAGTGCCCGATCCGGACGGCAGCCGCTTGGCCGGTGTCGGCCGGATCGAACCCGAGCACCCCGAACGCGAAGACCCGGCTGAGGTGCACGCAGAGTTGGTTGCGGTCACCCTCACCGCTCCGGACGGCCGCATCGGCCTTCCCGTCTTCACTGGAGCGGACGCCTTCGCGGTCTGGCAGCCGGACGCGCGTCCGCTGCCGTGCCGGCTGGACGAAGCCGCAGCCAACGCGCTCGACCAGGGCGCGACCGCGCTGCTGATCGACATCGCCGGCCCGCACGCCCTGGTGATCGAAGGCGATCTACTCACCGAACTGGCCCGCAGCCGTCGCCTGGTGCAGCTCGATGACGGCGGCTGGGGCTGGCTGTTCGCCGCCGCCGAGGACCCCGATTAGCCTGCGTCCACCCCGTCCGGGTAAGCTTGCTCCGATCGACTGCACCGATTGGTGGCAGTCCGTGAAAGTGGAGTCCTGAACTCCCACCCGCTTCACCGCTTGGTGACGGGTCGGTACCGGTGGTGGCTTACCCATGTCACCCCTCCTCAGGGTCTCCGCGTGCGCGGAGGCCCTTTTCTGGTGTGGCAGGTCCACCGAGCAGAACCAGCCGTCCTGAGGAGGACACATCAGCACTGAACCGCGGATCAACGAACGCATCCATGTGAACGAGGTACGCCTGGTCGGCCCAGCCGGCGAGCAGGTGGGCATCGTCCGCATCGATGACGCCCTGCGGCTCGCCCGCGAAGCCGATCTCGACCTGGTCGAGGTGGCGCCGATGGCGCGTCCGCCGGTGGCGAAGTTGATGGACTACGGCAAGTTCAAGTACGAAGCCGCCCAGAAGGCCCGCGAGTCGCGGCGCAACCAGACCAACACTGTCATCAAGGAAATGAAGCTCCGGCCCAAGATCGACAGCCACGACTACGAGACCAAGAAGGGTCACGTCGTCCGCTTCCTCAAAGCCGGCGACAAGGTGAAGATCACCATCATGTTCCGTGGCCGTGAGCAGAGCCGTCCCGAGCTCGGCTTCAACCTGCTGAAGAAGCTGGCCGATGACATCGTCGAGGACGGCTTCATCGAGTCCGCGCCCAAGCAGGACGGCCGGAACATGATCATGGTGCTGTCGCCGACCCGCAAGAAGACCGAGGCCAAGGTTGAGGTCGAAGCCGCGAAGGCGGCCAAGGCTGCCGACCGGGCCGCCAAGACCGAGGCCGAACGGCAGCAGGAGGCCGAGATTCGCGCCGCCCACGCCGCAGCTGACACCAAGCCGAAGAAGAAGCGGGGGCCAGCCGACAACATGGACCCCGACATCGACCTGTAAAGACCTGAAAGAAGAGAAGAGAAGGACTCAGCAGATGCCGAAGATGAAGACCCATTCGGGTGCCAAGAAGCGCTTTCGCCTCACCGGCACGGGCAAGGTCATGCACCGCCAGGCCGGCAAGATGCACCTGAACGAGCACAAGCCGACCAGCCAGACGCGACGCCTCGACGGCGACAAGGTCGTGGCCAAGGGCGACGCCAAGAAGGCACGTCGCCTGCTTGGCAGCTACAAGGCCAAGTGACGCACCCACCCACGATCGAACAACACAGGAGTAACTGATATGGCACGCGTGAAGCGTTCCGTCAACGCGCAGAAGAAGCGTCGCGAGGTTCTGGACCAAGCCTCGGGCTACCGGGGCCAGCGTTCCCGGCTGTACCGCAAGGCCAAGGAACAGCTGCTGCATTCCTACACCTACGCCTACCGCGATCGTCGCGCCCGCAAGGGTGACTTCCGCAAGCTCTGGATCCAGCGGATCAACGCTGCTTGCCGCGCGGAGGGCATGACCTACAACCGTTTCATCAACGGTCTGAAGAACGCTGGCGTCGAGGTCGATCGCAAGATCCTGGCCGAGCTCGCAGTGAACGACTCGGTGGCCTTTGCCGCGCTCGTGCAGGTGGCCAAGGAGAACCAGCCGGCTCAGGTTGCCTGAGCGCAACCGCCGGCCATGAGCGTCGCTTCGATCGAGCTACCCGAGCCGTCGCAGGCTGTCCTGCGCGCGGCTCGGGCGCTGCAACGCCGCCAGGAGCGGAAAGAGACTGGCAAGTTCCTGGTTGAGGGCCGCCAGGCCGTCCGCGAGGCACTGCGCCTGCCTGGGGTGGTGGACGCGGTCTACTTCCGCTGGGACGCGGCCATCGACAACTCCGACCTGCTCGACCAGGCGAAGGCTGCGGGGGTCGCCTACTACGGCGTTTCCGAGCAGAACCTGGCGACGATGACCGACACGGTTACGCCGCAGGGCGTGGTGGCGGTGGCCAATGCCGTGGACGTGCCGCTCAAGGCCGTCGTCGGCAAGAAGCCCAAGGACTCGGACTAGCCGAAGAAGAAGCATCGCCGCAAGGACGTCTCGCTGGTGGTGATCTGCGCCCAGGTGCGCGATCCCGGTAACGCCGGCACGGTCATCCGGTGCGCGGACGCGTTCGGTGCGGACGCGGTCATCCTGAGCTCGGACTCGGTCGAGGTGTACAACCCGAAGGTCGTCCGGGCCAGCGTGGGGAGCATCTTCCACCTGCCGATCGTCGTCGGGGTCGATCTTGGCGAGGCCATCGAGGCCTGCCGCAAGGCCGGCATGCAGATCTTCGCCACGGACGGGGCCGCCGGCACCGATCTGACCGATCTGGACGCCGACTTGGAGAAGCCCACCGCCTGGGTGATGGGCAACGAGTCCTGGGGCCTGCCGGTGGAACACCTGGCGCTGGCCGACCACACCGTGGCCGTGCCGATCTACGGCCAGGCCGAGAGCTTGAACCTGGCCACCGCGGCGGCGGTGTGCCTGTACGCCAGCGCCAGCGCGCAGCGTGCGTCCAACTGAATTTGAGGAGCACTCAACGCATGTCCGGTGAGCAGGCCGAACTGAGCCAGTCCGCAATCGACGAGATGGTCGCCGGAGCTCTGGCAGCCTTCGCCGCCGCGGGCTCGAGCGCCGAACTGAAGGCCGTCCGGCTCGCGCACACCGGCGACAAGGCTCCGCTCGCGCTGGCGAACCGGGCGATCGGCTCGATCCCCGGTCCGGAGCGCAAGGAGGCCGGGCAGCGTCTTGGTGTGGCCCGCGGCCAGGTGGCCGCGGCGCTCGCCGCCCGTGAAGCCGAGATCGGCGCGGCTGAACTGGAGCGCCAGCTGATCACTGAGCGCGTCGACGTCACCCTGCCGGTCGAGTTGGCTCCCGAGGGTGCGCGGCACCCGATCACGGCGCTGATGGACCTGATGGGCGATGTGTTCACCGCCATGGGCTGGGAGATCGCCGAAGGTCCGGAGGCCGAGGGGGAGTGGCTCAACTTCGACGCCTTGAACATCGGCCCCGACCATCCCGCCCGGGGCACGACCGACACCCTGTTCGTGGACCCGATCGAGCAGCACATCGTGATGCGGACGCACACGTCGCCCGTGCAGATCCGCTCGATGCTCGACCGTGAGCTGCCGATCTACGTGGTCTGCCCGGGCAAGGTCTACCGCGCTGACGAGTTCGACGCCACCCACGTCCCGGTCTTCCACCAGATCGAGGGATTGTGCGTTGACAAGGGGATCTCCCTTGCGCACCTGAAGGGGACGCTGGATCACCTGGCCCGCTCGATGTTCGGCGACGAGGTCGAGACCCGGATGCGTCCGCACTATTTCCCGTTCACTGAGCCGTCCGCTGAGGTCGACCTGAAGTGCTTCGTCTGCAAGGGCGAGTCGGTGGGCAACCCGGATGCGCCGTGCCGCACCTGTAAGTCGCAGGGCTGGATCGAGTGGGGCGGCTGCGGCGTCGTGAACCCGCGGGTGCTGGCAGCCTGCGGCATCGACACCGAGGTGTACTCCGGCTTCGCGTTCGGCATGGGTATCGAACGCACGCTGATGTTCCGCAACAACGCCGCCGACATGCGCGACATGGTCGAGGGAGATGTGCGGTTCAGCCGCTCACTGAAGGGAATGGCACGATGAAGGCGCCGCTGAGTTGGCTGGCCGAGCACGTCGAGTTGCCCGCGGGCATCACCGGACGCGAACTCGGCGAGGTGCTGATTCGCGCCGGCCTCGAAGTCGAGAAGGTGGAGACCGTCGGCGCCGAGATCACCGGTCCGGTGGTCGTCGGCCGCGTCCTGGCCACTGTGGACGAGCCGCAGAAGAACGGCAAGGTCATCCGCTGGGTGCAGGTGGACGTCGGTCCCGAGCACAACGAGCCGCACCCGGACTATCCGCAGGGTTGCCGCAGCGTGGTCTGCGGCGCGCTCAACTTCGTTGTGGGCGACCTGGTGGTCGTTTCGCTGCCCGGTGCAGTGCTGGCCGGAGGGTTCGCCATCGCCGCCCGCAAGACCTACGGGCACGTTTCGGACGGCATGATCTGCGCCGAGGACGAACTGGGCATCGGCCACGACCACACCGGCATCATCGTGCTGCCTGCCGTCGACGACTCCGGTCGCGCGTTGCAGCCAGGTGACGATCCGGCCGGCGTGCTGCACCTGCGCGACGACGTGCTCGACATCGACGTCAGCCCCGACATCGGCTACTGCCTTTCGATCCGTGGTCTGGCCAGAGAGTCCGCGCAGAACCTGGGGGTCGCGTTCACCGATGTGATCAACCGACCGACGCCGGCTGCCAAGGCGGACGGCTACCAGGTGCGGCTAGACGATCCGGCCTGTCCGCTGTTCGTGGCGCTGAGCGTGGCCGGCATCGACCCGTCCCGGCCGACCCCGCGCTGGATGGCTCGCCGGCTCGTGATGGCCGGCATGCGCTCGATCTCACTCCCGGTCGACATCACCAACTACGTGATGCTTGAGACCGGCCAGCCGCTGCACGCCTACGACGCTTCCCTGCTGCGCGGGCCGATCGTGGTACGCAAGGCCGCGGCGGGCGAGACGCTGGTCACCCTCGACGACGTCACCAGAACGCTCGACCCCGATGATCTGCTGATCACCGACGCTTCCGGTCCGATCGGCCTCGCTGGCGTGATGGGCGGTCAGTCGACCGAACTGCGCGACACCACCACCGATGTGGTGGTCGAGGCTGCGAACTTCGAAGCCGTCACGATCTCGCACACGCTGCGTCGGCACAACCTGCCTTCGGAGGCATCCAAGCGCTTCCACCGCGGCGTCGACCCGAACGCTGCCTACAGCGCTGCGCACCTGGCTGCGTCGCTGTTGGTGGAGTTGGCCGGCGGCACGCTGTCGGACGCGGAGACCGTGGCTGGTGCGGTGCCGGCGATGCCGGAACAGGTGATTCCGTCCGATTTGCCGTCGAAGATCCTGGGCGTCGATGTCCCCGCCGAGCGCGTGGTCGAGATCTTGCTAGCGAGCGGTGTCACGGTCACGGACGAGCCCACGGTGGCTGCGGGGCAGTCCCAACCGACCGTCAGCCCTACGTCCCAACCCACTGTCATCCCGGCGTCCCAACCCACTGTCATCCCGGCGCCCCAACCCACTGTCATTCCGGCGCAGGCCGGGATCTCAGGCCGGGCCTTGAAGCTAACGCCGCCCACCTGGCGTCCCGACCTGGTCGATCCGTACGACTACGTCGAGGAGGTCGGCCGCAAGGTCGGCTTCGACCAGATCCCTTCGATTGTGCCGCCGGCACCGGTTGGACGCGGGCTGACCCGCGACCAGGCGGCGCGGCGCGCCGTGGGCCACGCGCTGGCCACCAGCGGCTTCGTCGAGGTGCTGACTTTCCCGTTCGGGTCGAGCGAAGACCTGGATCGGCTCGGCCTCGCCGGCGCCGATCCCCGGCGCGCTCTGGTGCGGCTGGCGAACCCGCTCGCCGAGACCCAGCCCTATCTGCGGACGACGATCCTGCCGGGTCTGCTGGCCGCGGTGAACCGCAACACCTCCCGCGGCAACGACGACCTTGCGCTGTTCGAGGCCGGACGGGTGTTCCGCGCAGTCTCCAGCGACCCGGCGCCGATCCCCGCGGTGACCGGACGTCCGTCCGACGCCGAGCTGGCCGCCATCGACGCGGTACTGCCCGATCAGCCACGACTGCTGGCCGCTGTCCTCACCGGGCAGTGGCGGCGTGCGGGCTGGCAGGGCGCGGCCGTGCCCGCCGGCTGGACGCAGGCGTTCGCTTTCGCCGACATCGCAGCCAAGACCGTCGGTGCCGCGGTCGAGCGTCGCAGCGCGGAGTTCGCGCCTTGGCATCCGGGCCGCTGCGCCGAGTTGGTGGTTGCGGGCGAGGTGATCGGGCACGCCGGTGAACTGCACCCGGCGGTGGTCGCTGCGTTCGGGCTGCCCGCGCGCACGGCTGCGGTCGAACTCGACCTCGATGCACTGGTTCGGCTTGCACCGGTCGGCGGATCGATCCTGCCAGTCTCGGGCCATCCGGTGGCCAAGGAGGACGTCGCCGTGGTGGTGCCGAACGAGGTCGGTGCCGGTGAGGTGCAACAGGCCCTCATCGAAGGCGCGGGGGAGCTGCTGGAGACGATCGCGCTGTTCGACGTGTTCACCGGTGGGCAGGTTCCAGAGGGACACCGCTCGCTCGCGTTTGCGCTGCGCTTCCGTGCGTCCGACCGCACCCTCACCGACGTGGAGACCGCCGCGGCGCGCGATGCGGCCGTTGCGCTGGCAGCAGCCCGGCACGGCGCGGTACTGCGCTCGTTCTAGGAATCGTGATGATCGGTGGACGCCACGCGTTCACCGACTCAGCCAGCGTTCCCTGAACACGTCGAAGGGCTGCTCAGCGCGTTTTTCAAATCTTGCTTCCTCTAGGACACATCGTGTAGACGAACTGCTTCTCGTCCTTCAGCAGACTGGTGTTGTCATTGATGGCCGACGTAAGCACCACGGTCGATGGTGTCGCTGAGTTCTGCGACGGCTGCTGGGGTTTCTCACCAGGTTCCAGTCGCTGTACTCCCAGTCGTAGCTGTGTCGTGTCCCGAACTTGTCGAACACGTCGGCGGTGGACACGCTGGCTTGCCAGCGGAACCAGAACGGAGTGTTGCCAAGGGCCTTGACCGTTACGGTCTTGCACACCCTTTGCGCGTCGACCTCTTCGGGCGCGATGGGCTCAGCATCTCCGTCCGCCATTCTCGCCCATCAGAGCGGGGACTCGTCGCAGGGCGGTGCCGCAATGAAAGACTGGCGGCATGCGGAACGTGCGTGACATCGAATGCTGGCTCACCGACATGGACGGAGTGCTGGTCCACGACGAGCTGCCGGTACCCGGCGCGGTCGAATTGCTCAATCGCTGGGTGGACACCTCCCGGCGCTTCCTCGTGCTCACCAACAACTCGACCTACACCCCGCGCGACCTGGCTGCGCGGTTGGCGCGCTCGGGGCTGCCGGTGCCGGAGGAGAATCTGTGGACCTCGGCGATGGCCACCGGCGCGTTCCTGGCCGGTCAACGCGGGGCCAAGACCGCATTTGTGATCGGCGAGGCGGGATTGACCACGGCCATGCATGAGGCCGGTTTCGTGATGACCGAAACCGACCCGGCCTACGTCGTGATCGGTGAAACCCGGACCTACTCCTTCGAAGCGATCACCAAGGCAATCCGGCTGATCAACGATGGCGCGCGCTTCATCGTGACCAACCCCGACACCACGGGACCGTCGCCGTCGGGCCTGTTGCCGGCGACCGGTGCGGTGGCGGCGATGATCACCGCGGCGACCAACCGCCAGCCCTACGTGGTGGGAAAGCCGAACCCGATGATGTTCCGCTCAGCGATGAACCGGATTCAGGCACACTCGGAAACGACCGCAATGATCGGCGACCGGATGGACACCGACATCGTCGCCGGTATGGAGGCCGGCCTGCTCACCGTGCTCGTGCTGTCCGGAGTGACCAGTGAGCCCGAGATCGAGGTTTATCCGTACCGGCCCGACCAGGTCTACGGCTCTGTCGCCGACCTGGTTCCCCTGATCTGAGCCAGCTGGAACTCGCCGAGGAGTGGTCGCACGTCTCATCACTGAACTGAGAACTCCTCGCCATAATCAGCAGCCTCCGGCAAGACCCCGGCCGAGGTTACGCGGCACCCCTAGTCGAGAGCCGAGGAACCGGGTTTCTGGAGTTTATGAGCAGCCCTCGAGGAGCTCAATTTCGATCGACCAGGTTTCTGGAGCTTATCCACCAGGTTTGGGCCGGTCACAAGCCCAGAATTCGGGTTGGCGCGATGAGCGCGCGCAGCCCCACGCCATAAGCACCAAAGATCCGGTTCAAACGAGTCGCCACCCATGCTCGGCACTACAGCAGGCCCTAGGGGACAGGGCTTCGTGAACGGCGGCGGCCAGGGCCTCGGTCGT
>Ga0116181_1001011_pt1 | contig 25072 bp, 6 predicted proteins | sample AD_UKC075_MetaG_FD_89752 | JGI IMG/M metagenome (GOLD analysis project Ga0116181, IMG submission 89752) | Active sludge microbial communities of municipal wastewater-treating anaerobic digesters from USA - AD_UKC075_MetaG | ecosystem: Engineered > Bioreactor > Anaerobic > Digestate | place: USA... | reverse complement strand
TCCAGGCAGTGGCGGCCGTGGCGAACGAACCCGAGGTCGACATCGCCCTACGCGCTTACCTCTCCAGGGGGCGCAAGCACTTCGCGACCGACGCCCAGGTCCGCGAGTCTGTCGGCACCGTGGCCTTCTACCACCACGGCCGCAGGGAGCAGCAGAACCTGATTCTGCAGTGGCTGGAGGAGTCGTACAGCGGAAAGGAGAAGGCAGAGCTGAAGGGTCTCACGATAGAGCACGTCCTCCCCCAGACACTGTCAGAGGCGACACGGGATGAGTTCGCGGAGACCCTGGCTGAAGCCGCCGACATCGCCGTCGAGCATGAACGCCTCGTGCACACCCTAGGCAACCTCACGCTGACCGGCTACAACAGCGAGATGTCCAATCGGCCCTTCGCCCAGAAGCGGCGGCAACTCGCGAAGAGTCCGCTGGAGCTGAACAAGACGATCGCGACGCATGCCATCTGGGGGGTAAACGAGATCACCACCCGCAGCCAGGAACTGGCCGACCGGATCATTCAGCTCTGGCCTGGACCCGACGAGTCACTTGTGGACCTTGCCGAGACCGAAGGCCTGGCGGTCCGGATCGCCCCCATTGTGGAGCGGATTCCCGCCGGCAACTGGACGTCCTACAGCGAGGTGGCCATCGTCGTCGGAAGCCACCCCGTCGCCGTCGGCACCGCAGTCGCGAACAACCCGATCGCCGGCGCATGGCGAGTACTCACCTGGGACGGCAAGCCGTCGGCGCAGTTTCGATGGAATGACCCCGACCGCACCGAGCCGCCAACGGACTTCCTCGCCGCCGAAGGGATCCGGTTCGATGAGTCTGGCCGCGCTGATCCCGCCCAGCAGTTGGACGCACGAGCCCTCGCAGACGCGATCGGCCTGGACATCGACGACGCCCTCATTGCCACGCGGAGGAACAAGATCTGGCGCAAGGACAGGGGATCCACCCAGCATGGGGAGACCCAGGTCGCGTACTGGACGCGATTGCGTCGGTGGTGCGGACTAAACGCGACCCATGTGAAGCTGGGCCGAACCCCCAAGGCCCAGGCATGGTATGACATCGCGATCGGGAGGAGCGGTATCGATATCTCCCTAGTTGTGAACTCCGTGGAGCAGCGCGTCAACGTCCAACTGCGGATCGCCGATGATAAGGCACTCTTCAGTCATCTGGAGGCTAACAAAGAGGCCATCGAGTCCGACCTCGGCTACTCGGTGGAGTGGGACGATAGGCCCGAACGGAAGGCGACGAGGGTCTTCGCGGCGCGGGAGGGGGACTTCCGCGACGCCAATCAGCAACTCGAACTCATCGCGTGGCAAGGAAGGATCGCGGATGATTTCGGCCGAGTATTCCCCTCCTACATTCGCACGGCGCCAGCGACTTGACAGCATCCGGGCCATGAGCTGAGAGCTCAACGAGCGACGAACACCCAGGCGGACTCGCCCGAGGTCAGCTCCACCCATTCGCGGCGGAACAGCCGCTCGTTGACGGCGTCGACGGCGGCGAGCTCGGACTCGTTGACGGTGTAGCGCTTGCCCGCGACGATGTCGTCGTCGCCGCCCTTGACGGCCACCGGTTGGGTCGTGATGCCCAGCACCTCCGTCTGGTCCGACGGCACGGCGACCAGCTGCAGCTTGTACCCCGGCAGCGAGTCCAGCTGGCCGACGAGGCGGCGGCCGTAGACGCGCCGGTGCACGTTGGTCTGGGTGAAGCTGCCGTAGCTGAACAGCTGCGTTGTCTCCCCGGTGACGACGGCGTGGTCGGGGTTGCCGAGCAGCTCGCACATCAGGTCGATGGCCTCGGGCAGCTCGGCGGCGTGGCGCCCGGGCTCGATGGCGCCGACGGCCTCGGCGATGCGGAGCTGGGGCTCGGTCAGGCCCTGCACGACCATGGGGATTCCCCGGTAGCCGAGGGCCTCGCCGGCCTCGCGCAGCGCCTCCGAGCCGGAGGCGTCGAGCACCCGCGTGCGGTGCGCGCGGACGATGACGCCCTTCACGTCGCCGACCCCGCTGACCGTGTCGACGAACCGGCGCGCGTCGCCGTAGAAGAGGGCGCCGTCGATCCGGTAGACCGCGACGGTGTCGTGCATGACGTGGGTGGGGAAGTCGACGAGTCCCGACGGCGTCGACACCGGGAGGTGCTCGCGCCGCACGGCCGAGGTGGAGGCCATGTGGCGCAGGCTCAGGATGGCCGCCATGGCGACGCCGAGGAGGACGGCGGTGATGAGGTCGAGGACGACCGTGGTGGCGAGCGTCACGACGAACGTCATCCGGTCGGAGCGGGTGGTGCGCCAGATGCGGTGGGCGACGGCGAGGTTGATCATCCTCGCGGCGGTCATGATCAGCACGCCGGCCAGCGCGGACAGCGGGATCAGGGAGACGACGGGGCCGAGCGCGTAGATCACGACGACGAGGACGAGCGCGTGCGTGACCGCGGCCACGCGGGTGCGGCCGCCGACGCGGGCGTTGACCGCCGTGCGGGCGATGGCGCCCGTGGCGGGCAGCCCGCCGAACAGGCCGGAGGCGACGTTGGCGAGGCCCTGGCCGAACAGCTCCCGGTCCGGGTTGGTGCGGGGGACATCCGCGACGAAGCCGTCGGCGACCCGCGCGCTCAGCAGCGACTCCAGCGCGGCGAGGGCCGCGACGGCGATCGCGGGGGGAGTGAGCTGCGTGACCAGCTGCCACGACCACTCCGGGAGGGCGGGGGCGGGGAGAGAGGCGGGCAGCTCGCCGATCCGCAGCACGGGAAGGCCCAGCAGCTCCGCGGCGAGCGTTGCCAGCACGATGGCGACCAGCGACGCGGGCAGCGCCTTCGCGAACCGCTGCAGCAGCAGATGCACGACGACGACGCCGACGACCACCGCGAGCGTCGCCGTCGCCGTCGCCCAGTCGGTGGCGAGCAGCGTCTGCCAGCTGGAGACGAGCGTCGACTCGGACTCGCCCTTCGGCGTATCCAGGGCCAGGGGGATCTGCTGCAGCGCGATGATGATGCCGATGCCGAACGTGAACCCCTCGACAACCGGCCAGGGGATGATGTCGACGGCGCGGCCCATGCCTGTGACCGCCATGACGACGACGAGGAGGCCCGCGAGGATGGCGAGCAGGGGCACCTTGTCGACGCCGTAGTGGGCGACGACGGGCAGCAGCACCACGGTCATCGCGCCGGTGGGTCCGGAGACCTGGAGGTGCGAGCCGCCGAACACCGCGGCCACGAGCCCGGCGACGACGGCCGTCACGAGACCCGCGGCGGCGCCCACGCCCGAGGCGACGCCGAAGCCCAGCGCGAGGGGGAGCGCGACGATGCCGACGGTGAGGCCGGCCACCAGCTCGGTGGGCAGCCGCTTGGTCAGCCCGCGGTAGTCCTCGCGGGACGGGATGAGCGCGCGGAAGGATGCGAGGGGAACGTCTACTCCTACGACCTGCACGGCGCGGACTCTACTCCCCGACGGGTCGTCGTAGCGAGAGACGCGGACGGTCAGTCATCCCACTGCGCCGCTATCCAGACGGCCTGGCGGGCGCCGCCCCACGTGATCCGGCCGGTGGAGACGGGGCAGTTCTGGTTCTGGCCGGACTGGTCGACGACGACGATCCCGGACGGCGTCCCACCCACCGACGCCATGTACCGCTGGAAGATCGGCGAGTGGCCGTACTGCTCGATGCTGCCGACCCTGCTGCGCTCCACCCGGTAGTCCGTCGCCAGGTTCCAGAACTGGAGTGCGGTTCCGGGGGCCAGCGCGGTCAGCATGTCGTTGACGTTGGCCGTGAGGTCCGCAGCGTTCGGGTGCGGCGCCGCGTGCGGCGGTCGTGTCACGAAGCCCGACGACAGCCCGATGGCGACAATCGCCCCGGGGGCGCCGGTCCCTACGACCTCGTTCGAGAAGTTCCTCTTGGTGCCGTTCGCCTTCAGCGTGTTCTCGATCGTCTGCCACAGGGCGTAAAACATCTCGCCGCCGGTGTAGACCTTCGTCCGGGCGAGGCTCCCGGTGCCGTCGATGTCGTGGGCGGGCACGTCGTCGGGGAAGCAGGCGACCCACACCTGCTCGAGATCGCGGGCGCGGCCGGGAGGGGCCGACGGGGGCGGGTTGGCGTTCAGCAGCACCTGGGCCGCCACCTTCAGCGCCTTCTGCACGCGCGTCGGGGCCGCGGGGTCGGGGGGCCATGCGGCGGCCATCAGGTTGCGGGTCACCGTGCTCGTCTTCTTCCGCTCGTGGGCGAGCCGCCCGCCGGTGACGCGGTGATCGACGAACGCCCGCGTCGCCCGGCGCAGCGACATGTAGGTGCACCGCGCGCCCTCCGGGGCGGGGAACACGGGGTCGGCGAGGATCTCCTCCTGGAGCGGCCGACGCAGGATCACGTGGGTGATCTTCGTGGTCGAGAGCGCGACCGGTGCGGTCCTGCTCTTGACCCGCCACGCCTCCGGGGTCGACCCGTCGAGGAACGTCGTCGGCAGCGGCGTGAAGCCCGTCAGCGAGAGGGTAGGAAGCGCCAGCGGCGTCCCTGAGCCCGGGTCCTGGGGCACGAACACCACGCCGTGCGCGGGCACTTTCAGCGTGAGCGTGCCCCCAGGAGCCGCGTCGACGACGGCGCTGCGCGGAGGGAAGAGCACGGAGAAGTTCGGGATGTCCTGCCAGGTGCGGGTGACGCGGAACGGGAAGTAGCGCCGCGCCGCCGGCCAGGAGGCCAGACACGCGTCGGGAACCGGGGCGCCGACGTCGGCGTCGATCATGTGCGGCCGCAGCGTTCGGTAGACGTGGCGGGCGGGAAGGGGCGCGTTGCGCGGGTGCCGGGGATCTGTGGCCGCGACCCCGGGCGCCAGGGCGTCGAGCTCGGAGTCCGGGCCGTCCTGGGCCGGCTGCGCCCGGGCGACGACGATCGTCAAGGTAACCTTCCCGTCGAGTCCCATCACGACGGTGGGCATCGGGTGCGCCGCGACGTCGTCGTCCGCGGCGCTGGTACCCAGGCGGAGCACCGGCGCGTGCGCGCCCTGCAGGAAGCGGGACACCGCGTGCTTCGGCCACGCGGCATTCCCCGTCCGGACGACCACGCCGCCCTTCTTGACGGGGTCCTTCCGCAGCTTTGTCGTGACGGTGGTGAGGAGGAAGTCCTGGGGGAGCAGGACGGGGGAGTAGAACGCCACGTTGGGCTGGACCCCCAGGCCGGCGGCGTGCTGCTGCAGCGCGGACTCGACGTCGGGGTCGGCGATGGTGACCCGCAGCGCGCCGCGCGTCCGCCAGGTGGCGTAGCCCGCGGGGGTTAGCTGGATCGCCCCGGGTTCGGGCAGGGCGCCGGGTGCGGCGGGGTCGGCGACGAACGCGAGGCTTCCGGGGAAGAGGGGGCGCAGCTGCGGCGCGCCCGCCTGGGGGTCGGCGACGGTGAACGAGACGTCCATCGCGGCGGGGCCGTCGAGCGGGCCCTCGCTCACCTGGAGGCTTCCCGGCACGATCCGCGCGGCGTCGGCGGCCGAGAGGAAGAACCGCAGGAAGTTGCGCGGCGCCCAGGCGGGGGTGAGCGCAAGGCCCAGCGCGGCAAGGATGTCTTCGACGCCCACGATAACCCCCTTCGTTTCTGGGGATTCTCCTCCACGTAAACCGCGTTGGCTAGAGGAGGGAGGCGACGGAATCGTGCCCTTTCGGAGACAATCGTCCGCGAACCCTTGCCGCCTCGATCGGCCACTGGCTACTGTGACCATGCGTCCAGCGCCGGATTTGGGGGGTGCGATGACTCTTACCGTCGGGGTCGACCCGCAGACCACCAGCCTGCTCACCGCCATCGGCGTGATGGACGACGACGGACAGCTCGTCTCGACCTGGTTCGAGGACCCGCTCTCCGCGGTGTCCAAGGTCCTGTCGAACCCCGTCCAGCGCGCCGCGCTGCTCCGCCTGCTCGACGAGCTGCTTCCCACGGATCCGGCCCTGGAGGGCTGGTACCCGCTGCTCGACACCGAGGCGGGCAACCTGTATCTGACCGTCGAGAACGACATCGTCGGCCTCGCGGCGGCCCTGAGCAGCGGCGACCTCGGCGACGGCGTCGGCCAGGTCCGCGGCACGGTGCGGCTCCCGCTGGTCAGCGTTGCCGACGAGCTGGAGGCGATCGCCGTCACCGCCGAAGGGCCGCTGCTCGTCGGCGTGGACGTGGGCTTCACGGACCCGGCCATCCCGATGTCCAGGATCGGGGCAGCGGTCGGCGTCTATGCCGACGACGCGGCCCCCCTCGGCGTCCAGGCGGGCGTGCGGGTCACGGTCGACGACTTCAACCTGGGCGCGGGAGACCCGGTCGACCTAGTGGTCGACTCGGCCACCGTCGGCGCCGACCTGGTGCGGGCGCTGCGGCTGCTGCTGGGCGAGGTCCTCGACCTCCTGGTCGCCGAGGCGGGCGGCAACGAGCAGCTCGCGCGCCTGAGCGAGCACCTGTTCGCGCTGCTCGGGATCGACCCGGACGACACCTCCGGGGTGCCGCCGCTGCCGCTGGAGGAGCTGTTCGGCCGCCCCGAGGCGGTGCTTGAGTGGCTGGTCGACATCGTCGACGGCCCCGACACCCTGACGGCCTGGGCGACGCACCTGGCCGGCCTCGTCGGCGACGACCTCGCGGTCAGCGGCACCGGCGCGACGGGGGACCCGTTCCGCGCCCGCCTGCTCGACTCCGACGTCGTCGACCTGTTCCTGGTGCTGGAGGCGACGGCGGACCGCCACCTCCTGATCGGCATCGACGTGCAGGTTGACGCCGGGCCCGTCGCCCTGTCGGCCGCCGCGACGGTGCTGCGCATCCCGCTGCCGCCGGCCGCGGGCCAGCCCGCCGACCCCGCGGCCCCCGTCCGGTACACGCAGCTGGTGCCCGAGGTCACCGTCGGCCTCGTCGCCCCCACCTCGGGCAGGCTCGTCGACAACGCGCCCACTCTGCGGGTCGGCGGGATCGGGGCGGGCTTCCGCCTCGCGCACGGCGCCCTCGCACCCTGGCTGGAGGTCCGCGGCGTCGTGATCGACGGCGAAGACCACGGCACCGTCGACCTCACCGACGCCGACGCGGTCATCGGTGTCGTAGGCGACGCCGCGCGCGGCATCCTGGAGGACGCCATCGGCGACAGCCCGGTGGCGGGCGCGTTGCTGACCCTCGTGGGGCTGCGCCGTCCGGACTCCGACCCGACCACGCCGCATCTGCTGGACCCGGCCGCGCTGGGCCGCGGCCCGACGGCGGCCCTCGGCGCGCTCCACCGGGAGATCCTGGCCGACCCCGCGCATCCGTGGTCGCACCTGCTCGCGCAGGTGGCGCTGCTCGTCGGGCTCGGCCCCGACGTCGAGGGCGGCGGCACCGCCGACGATCCCTGGGTCACGCCCATCGCCACGGACGGACCCCTCAGCCTCGCGCTCGCCGCGTGGAACGCGCGCGCCGACGCCGACCCGGCGGGCCTGCAGCGCCTCCGCCTCGGCATCCTCGCCCAGGCCACCCAGGGCGTCTTCGACGGCCGGCTCCTGGTCGAGCTCCTGGCCGTCGACCTCCCGGCCACGGGCCAGGGCGCCGTCGCGCTCGTCGGGCGCTCGGAGCTGCGCCTCCGGGTCACGCCCGACGGCCCGCTTGACCTCTCCGGGCTGCAGCTCGCGTCCGGGCCGTTCACCGCACGGGCGGAGTGGCGCCCAGGCGAGGCCCCGACCTGGCGGGCGGGGGTGTCCGGCGTCACCGTGACCGTCGACGGCGCCGCCCTCGGGCCGTACGAGGTGGCCCTGCCCGGCAGCCTCGACGACCTCGGATTCGGCGACGACGCCGTCCGCCTGCTCGGCCAGCTCCTCAGCTCCGCGCTGCGCTCCTGGGCCGGCGAGCCCGCCTACGCGCTCACGGCGCTCCTCGGCCTGCACCGCGACCTCCCCGGCCTGCCCGACGACTGGCCGCTGCTCGGCGACCTGCTCGCCGGGCCCGGTCAGCTGCAGCGCCTGCTCGACGACCCGCTGGCCGCCCTCCGCGCGCACCTGCAGCGGCTCGTCACCGGCGTCGCGGCCAGCGGGCGCGCCTTCGTCACCGAGGCGCTGCGGCTGCTCGGCGACCTCCTGCCCACGGGCATCCACCTCGGCGGCGTCGACATCGGCGGCCTGTCGCTCGCCGGCGTCCCCGTGCCGCGGGAGGTCACCGGCACCGGAACCTACGACGATCCCTGGGCCCTCCCCATCCTGGACGGGGCGGCCGAGCCGTCCGAGGGCGTCACGAGCATCGACGTCCTCGTCTGGCTGGAACCCGCGGGGCCTGGCTCCGTCTCGCGCCTGGAGGCGCTGCTCCGGGGCCGCGCGCGCGACGCCCTGTCGCTGGGGCTCGACGACCTGGCCGAGTGGCTGGCCGACGGCGACGGGCTGGTCCCGCTGTCGTCGCAGCTGCCGGAGGGCTGGGACCACGGCGCGACGGTGACCGTCCCGCACGGGCTGCTCCCGCGGGATCCCGCCGTGATCGGGCAGGTCGTGGCCAGGCTGGCCGGCGGGACGGGCCCCGTCCTCCTGGTCGCGGCCCCGTTCGCCGACCACACCGGCTACGACGACCTGGTCCGCGCCCTCACCGGCGCCGCGCCGAGCCTCGCCCGGCACTTCGACCTGCGGGCCCTGCCCAACCCCGCCGAGGTCGACCTGACGCGGATCGTGGCGGCGGCCGGCGTCTTCACGGCGGACCTCGCGCCCGACAACGCCGTGACCGAGCTCGAGCAGCTGCGGGCGGTGGCGGAGCGCATCCGCACGCTCACCGGCCAGGCGCCGCGCGTGGTGGCGCACTCCACCGTCGGCGTCGTCGCGCGCGGGCTGGCGGCCGCGCGCCCCGACCTGGTGAGCGGCCTGATCACGCTCGGCACCCCGCATGCGGGTTCCGACCTCACGCCGCTCGTGGACAGCATGACCGCCGACGCCGTCCGCGTGGCCTCCGCGGTGGCGAGCACCGGCGCCTCGACCGCGCTCGGCAGCACCCTCGCGTGGCTGGGTGGGCTCCTCGACGGCGCGGGCGCGCCCGGCGGCGGCCCCCTCCAGCCCGGCTGGTTCGCGGGCGCGGCCTCGGACCTCGTCGACACGGTTCCGCGGCTCGCCATCGGCTCGCAGCTGACCGGCGACCTGGCCGCGCTGCTCGCCGGCGCCCCGGTGGCTCCGGCGGGCGACCCGCCGACGCACCTGGCCTTCGGTGTTCGGCTCGGCCTGACCACTCCCGAGTCCGACGCGCCGGAGGACGAGGAGCGCGGCATCGCGCTCGCCGTCGACGCGCGGATCGATCTCGCCCGCCTGCGGCTCGTCCCCGGCGCCGCTGAGCCGGCTCGGCCGGCGACCGCGCTCAGCCTCGGCACCACGACGTTGCGCCCCGACGGCTGGCTCGTCGGCGACGGCGCGCTGTCCGATGGCCCCTTCGGCGTCCGCGTGCGCAGGCTCGAGGCCGGCGTCATGGTCACGCCCGGGCCGGGGGTCGCGCCGTGGCTGCGGCTGGTGGACGCCGCCGTCGACGCCTCGCCGCTGCGCGACGCCATCTCGCTCGGGGAGGCCGAGCTTCGCGCCGCGCTCGACGCCGTCCTGGACGAGCTCCGCTCGGCCGCGGACAGCCCGCCCGTCGACGCCGTGCTGCGCCTCCTCGCCGCCGCGGGGGCCACCGTCGAGACCAGCGAGGGGCCCCGCGCGTCGATCGAGGGCATCCTGGCGCTGGCGACCGCGCCGACCCGGACGCTCGCCGACCGCCGCGCCGCGCTGCTGGCCGTGCTGCGCGACATCGTCGGCGAGTCGGAGCTGCTCGACCTCGACACCGGCGCGCTTGACGTCTCGGTCGGCCTCGGCCCCGTGGTCTTCCACCTCGCCGCCGACGGCGGCATCACCGTGACCGCCGCGCCGGCCCTCAGGACCGCGCTCGTCCTGGTCCCCTTCGACCCGGTCGGCCTGCGCGCGCGGCTGGAGCAGCTGATCCCGGACCTCGCCGTCTCAGCCGTGGTCTCCGCGGTCCTCGGCGACTACGCGCCGAGCCTGACCGTCGGTCCGATCAGCGGGCTGGTCCGCGACCCCGTCGGCTGGCTGCGCGACGCCAGCGGGCTGGCCACGCCCGAGGGGCTGCTCGACGGCGCCCGCATCAACGACCTGCTGCGCTCCATCGGCGACGCGCTCGAGATGGACGCCACCCACGGCCTCGCCCTGCCCGGCGGGTTCCTCCTCACCACGTCCGGCACCGCGCCGCTGCACCTGCAGCTCTCCGGCGGCTTCGGCGACGACGTGGTGGGCGCCACCGTCGCCCTCGGCCTCGACCTGCTGACGACCGGGCCGCTGCCGACGGACGTGCGCGCCACGCCGTCGGGCGCGATCACAGTCACCGTGGACCTCCCGGGCGACTGGGGCGCCATCGGCATCGCCTTCGGCGTCGACGCCACCGGGGTTCGGCTGGTGGTCACGCCCGAGCACGCGGGGGAGATCCAGCTGTTGCCCACGGTCTCCGGGCTCGGCGACCTGCTCGGTGCCACGGCGACGGCGCTCGTGCCCCGGGTGCTGCAGGAGATCACCGACGCGCTGGCGGCGAATGCGACGCACCCGGTGCTCGACGTCGCGCTGGACATCGCCGAGGCCCTCGACATCTACGACCCGGCCGCGGGCGGCTTCGTCGGCGCCGCGCAGGCCGAGCAGCTGCGCCACATGCTCGACCCCGGCTGGCTGGAGGCCCAGGTCACCGACCCGGCGCTGCTGGTCGGCCACATCCGGCGGCTCTTCCCCGATGGCGCCACCCCGGGGCCGATCGCGCTCCCGCCCGGCCACCGCGTCACCCGCGTGGCCGACCGGCTGCGGTGGGAGGCGGACCTGCCCGGCGGCGGCACGCTCGGCGCAGAGCTGGGGTGGAGCGCGGCGGGCCACCCGCAGGTGCTCGTCACGCTCACGGACCTCGACACCGGACCGGTCACCATCGACGCCGCACGGCTCGGCTACCTGGATGCGCTCGAGGGGTTGGTCCGGGTCCGGATCGACGTCGGTGAGCCGCTGGACTGGTTCACGCCGGAGGCCGAGTTCACCCTCGCGGGCGAAAGGGTGGCGCTGCGCATCCTGCCGCTGGGCGAGGAGGCGGCCGACGACGTCCAGGTCGTGCTCGTCCCGGTGCCAGACCTCACCCTCACCCCCGAGGGTGGCCTGCAGCTGGCGGCGTCGTGGCTCCTGCCGTTGGTCACCCGCTACGTCCTCCCCGAGCTGGAGGCGCTGCTGCATCAGCCTCTCTGGGAGAACGGGCCGAGCGCCCAGCGCGTCCTGCACGGCGCCCGCGTCGCGACCAGCCCCGACGGCCCGCTGGCACTCAGGACGCCGTTCCCCGAGCCGGCCGTGATGGGGTTGGGGGCGCTCAAGGCGGCCCTCTCCGGCGTGAGCGTCGAGCTCGCCGAGGGGCTCGAGCTCGGGTTCGCGGAGGACGCGGGCCGCCTCGGCATCCGGCTGCGCGGGTCGATCACCTTCCCGGGCGACGTCTCCGTCGGGCTGCTCTTCGGCGCGCAGGACTGGATCGGCGACAGCCGCGGCATCACGGCCTGGGTGATCGGCCCGTCCACCGACCCGGCGCTCCCCGTCGCCCCGGCCCCCGGCCTCGACATCGCCGGGCTGGGCCTGCGGATCGCCGGCGCCGACGACGCTCACCCGCTGTTCGGCGGCGACGACGGCGTGGTGCAGCTGGGCGGCATCGCGGCCATGTTCTTCGGCAGCTTCGACTTCTGGAACCCGGCCACGCAGCAGCCGCGGTTCGTCGTCGACAGCCTGGGCGGCGCCGTCGAGCTGAGGAACACGGCGGTGCGGGTCAACGGCGGGGACGGCGACTCGTTCGTCGCGAAGCTGATCCCGACCGAGCTCGGCGCGGGCTTCACCATGGCCGTCGCCTACCGCAACGACCGCCTTGAGGTCCACGGCGGCCCGGGCAACCTGGACAACGGCATCGAGCTCACCTTCCCGCTCAACCTGAACATCTTCGACGTCGTCCTGCTGCGCGAGCTGTATCTGGCGGCGCTGTTCGGGGACCGGACCGACGTCATCGCGGCCCTCTCGGGCAACGCCGAGCTGGGGCCGATCGCGGTCACGGTCGACCGCGTCGGGCTGCGCGTCACCATCTCGCGCTCCGGCGCGGTGGTCTCGTTCAAGCCGCCGGACGGCGCGGGCTTCTCGCTGGACGCCTCCAGCATCCGGCTGGGCGGCTTTCTGCTCGTCGACGAGGCCCGCGGCCGCTACGTCGGGGCCCTCGAGATCGCGGTGCTGGAGAAGTTCGCGCTCACCGCGATCGGCATCGTCACCACGAAGAATCCCGACGGCTCGCCGGGCTTCTCGCTGCTGATGCTGATCACCGTCACGCTTCCGGTGCCCATCCCGCTCGGCTACGGCTTCTTCTTCGCCGGCGCGGGCGGCCTGCTCGGCCTCAACCGCGGGATGGACGTCGACCGGATCCGCGACGGCCTCCGCACGGGCACGGCCGACTCCATCCTGTTCCCGACCGACATCGTGAACCGCATCGACGTCATCATCCGCGACCTCGAGGAGGCGTTCCCGGTCCAGGAGGGGCACTTCCTGATCGCGCCCATGGCCATGATCACGTGGATGAACCCGGCGCTGGTCACGCTCAAGATCGGCATCATCCTCGAGATCGCGCCCCAGGCATCCGTCGCGCTGCTCGGCGTCCTGCGGCTGGCGCTGCCCACGCCCGACGAGGCCGTCGTGGACCTCAAGGTGGCGTTCATCGGCGGCATCGACGTGCGCGCGGGCCTGCTGTACTTCGACGCCTCGATCTACGACTCGTTCATCGGCTACGGCGACTTCAAGCTCAGCCTCGAGGGCGACATCGCGGTGCGCTTCTGCTGGGGCGCGAAGCCGGACCTCGTCATCTCGGTGGGCGGCTTCCACCCCGCCTACTCGCCGGCCTCGCACCTCAGGCTCCCCGCGATGCGCCGGCTCACGCTGTCGCTGCTCAAGGACAACCCGCGCCTCACGCTCAAGCTGTACTTCGCCATCACGAGCAACACCATCCAGTTCGGCGCCCGGCTGGAGTTCTTCGTCGGCGTCGACGGGTTCTCGATCAGCGGCGACCTCGGCTTCGACGTGCTCGTGCAGTTCGTGCCGTTCCTCATCGACGCCAGCATGTGGGGCAGGCTGGCCGTGACGGCGGGCGGCTGCGACATCTGCTCGATCGACCTCCGCCTGCGGCTGCGCGGCCCGACGCCCTGGTACGCGCACGGCACCGCGCGCATCCGCATCCTGTTCTTCTCGATCAGCATCGAGGTGGAGGCAACGTTCGGCGACGCCCACGAGGCCAGCATCCCCGCCGAGCCGGTCCTGCCCCGGCTGCTCGACCAGTTCCGCGACCCGACGAACTGGAGCGCCGAGCTGAGCTCCACGTCGTCGGCGGGCGTGGCGCTGCTCCCGCCGCCGAGCGGCGCGCTGGTCGTCGACGCCGCGGGCCTGCTCTCGGTCCGGCAGAACCTGGTGCCGCTCGAGACCGACATCGGGCTGGTGGGCAAGACGCCGCCGAGCGACGTGCGGCGCGTCGCCATCACGGGGTTCTCTCTCGGCAGCTCGGCGCCGGTTCCCGTCGAGTTCGACGACGTCACGGCCCCCTTCTCGCCGTCGACCTTCGCGGGCGCCGGCAGCACCAACCCCGACCTGCTGAAGGCCCCGGCGTTCGAGGAGCGGCCCAACGGCGCGCAGGCCACCTCCGGGCAGTCGCTCGCGGCAGACTTCGTGCTGCACCACCCGCAGACCTACCAGATGATCGTCATCGACGACCCGGACCCCGAGGCCCCGACGCCGCCCCCGGTGGCGGCGAACCCGCACCTGAACTTCTCGCAGCTGGTGGCAGGCGGCGCGATCGCCGCGTCCGTGCCGTCGAGGGCGCAGGTCAAGCTGGCCGAGCGCGGCCTCGTCAAGCAGGCCGCCGTCGCCGAGCCGCTGTTCGCGGTCACGGCCACGGACTCGCTCGTGCCGCTGGGCGTCGACGGGCTGCCCGCGACGTCGGCCATGCTGCTCAGCCGCACCGACGCCGAGCAGAGGCTCGCGGCGCTCCCCGCCGACGGGCGTCACTTCCAGATCGTCCCGGGGGTGCAAGTTGTCCTTTGAGTTGCCCGAGTACAGCTTCCTGCCGTGGTCGCGGCGGGGCGTCGCCACGCAGGTCGACCAGGTGGACCATCTGGGCGCGACCCCGGACGCCGGCCCGAAGGACCGCGCGACGCTGACCGCGTCGCTGACCGTCGAGTCCGTGCCCGTCCCGGGCGCCCCGACGATCGCCCCCGTCGCCGTGAGCCAGTCCGTCGCGCTCGTGGGGCCGGGCGACGTCAAGGGCTTCCGGCCCGACTCGGTGCTGCGCGTCATGCCGGTGGCCGGCGGCCTCACCGCGACCCCCGGCGAGCTGGCCTACGTCGAGTTCTACGACGAGGACTTCCCCTGGCGGTACACGCCCGCCAAGGCGACGGCGGACCATCGGCTGCGGCCGTGGATCGCGCTGCTCGTGCTGGCCGAGGGAGAGTACACGGTGACGCCCGTGCCCGGCGAGGTGGCCATCCTCACCGTGACCGACGCCGCGCCGCTGCCCAGCCCCACCGAGACCTGGGCGTGGGCGCACGTGCAGGCGCACGGCGACCTGAGGGGCGGAGACCCCGGCGCCACGCTCGACGACCGGGTGAACGCGGCCCCCGACCTCGCGCTGTCGCGGCTGCTCAGCCCGCGGCGGCTGGAGCCGAACACCGGCTACCGGGCCTTCGTGGTGCCCGCGATGGAGACCGGCAGGCTGGCCGGGCTCCGGCTACCTGCGGCGCCCGGCACCGTCGCGGCGCAGAAGCCGGCGTGGGGCCAGGGGCAGCCGCGGGTCTTCCCCGTGCTCTACGACTGGACCTTCCGCGCAGGGGAGGTCGCCGACTTCGAGTCCCTCGCGCGGCGCCCGAAGGCCTTCCGCGCTGAGGCGGACGGCTTCGGCACCCGCGACCTCGACATCTCGAACCCGGGCGCGGGCGTCGACGTGGCGCCGGGCACCACCGTCGGCTTCGAGGGCGCGCTCGCGCCCGTGGACTTCGCGGGGCGGACGCCCTACCCGGCGTCGCCGGGCGCGCCGATCAGCGACCAGCTTCGCGACCTGGTCGACCTGGCCGTCGACTTCCGCGGCAGCGGGGCCGACGCCGGCGAGGACCCCATCGTCACTCCGCCGGCCTACGCGAGGAAGCACGCGGGGCTGGCGCGGGTCGCCGACGCCACCTCCGCCGAGACCCGCTGGGTGGCGGAGCTCAACCTCGACCCGCGCAACCGGGCCGCCGCGGGGCTGGGCGCCGAGATCGTCCGCCAGCGCGACGAGGAGTACATGGAGCGCGCCTGGGCGCAGGTCGAGGAGATCGAGGCGGTCAACCAGCGGCTGCGCGAGGCCGACCTCGCCATGACCGCGAGCGACCGCGTCTACGCCAAGCACATCGCGCACGCCGGCCCCGACCGGCTGCTGGGCCTGAGCGCCGGCATCCAGTCGGCGCTGCGCGCCGCCGACACGGGCGCGACGACGATCCGCGGCGAGGTGGACGCCAGCCGCGTGCCCGCCGCCGCCCAGGCGCCCGCCTTCCGCCGCATCGCCCGCCCGGCCCGGCCGCTCATCGCCACGCTCACCACCACGCCCGGATTCGGCATCGAGACCGGGCTCCTCTCGCGGCTCAACGAGGACCCCGGAGCGGCCGCGGCCGTCTCGGCGGCCCCGCCCGCCCCCGATCCCGTGCTCGGCGTGGCGCCGACGCTCGTCCTGCAGGCCATCGACGCCGTCGCCCAACAGGTGCCCCGCGGCCGGGACGTGTTCCCCGTGCTGGTCGGGGAGGAGGTCGAGGCGCGGCGGCTCGCGGGCACGCTCGCCGGCCTGACCGTCGCCCAGCTGCGCACCGCCGCGCGGGGCAGGCTGGACGCCGCCTTCCCGGCGGCCGACACGGCGTTCGCGGATCTCCGCACCGACGCCGTCGCACTGATCGACGCGGTGACGGCGGTCACCGTCGGCGTCGGGAACAACCCCACGACGGTGCGGATCGCGGCGGCCGCGTTCACCGATCACTACGGCACCAACATCGACGGCAAGAGCTACCTCGGCACCGTGATCGCGCCCGCCTCCGGCCTTGCGCCGACGACCATCGCCCCCGCGGCGGGCCTCCAGAACGCCCAGGACTTCCTCTCCGCCTTCGGCGGGCTCACGGACCTGGCCGACGCGCGGCCCATCCCGGGTCCCGCCGCCGCGCTCTCGCCGCTCACCGCGCTCGCCGCCCAGGTGTCGATGCAGTTGGCGCCGCAGGTGACGATCCTGGCGAGGGTGGCGTCGGTCGTCGGCGGCGAGGAGGAACTCGCGGCCGGCCTCGCCGAGGACCACAGGCTCACGCCGGTGATGGCCTATCCCACCTTCGACGACGCGCTCTTCGAGCCCCTGCGCCTGCTGGGGCAGGACTACATCATCCCGAACATCGGGGGCCTCCCGCCCGAGTCGATCTCGCTCATGGTGCCCAACGTGCGCTTCATCGAGTCGATGCTGGCCGGCGTGAACACCGAGTTCGCGAGGGAGCTGCTCTGGAACGAGTACCCCACGGACCAGCGCGGCACCTACTTCCGGAGGTTCTTCGACGCGGGCGATGCGGGCGCCGTCCGGCCGCCCGACATCCCGGTGCTGCCCGGGTGGAGGAAGGACCTGGGGACCAACTCGCCGCAGCTGTCGGGGCTGCTGGTGCTCGTCGTGCGCGCGGAGCTGCTGATGAAGTTCCCGGACACCGTCGTCTTCGCCCAGCGGGGCAGGTACGACGGCGCGGGCCGCCGCACGCTCGCGACCGACGGCGAGATCCGGTACCCGGTGATCCGCGGCGGGCTCGACCCGGACGTCTCGCTCTACGGCTTCGAGATGACGCCGGCGGAGGCCGCAGGCACCGCGACCGACGCGGGGTTCTTCTTCTGCTTCATGGAGCGCCCCGGAAAGCTGCGCTTCGCGGCGCCGGCGCCTGGGGTCCCGGGTGCCACCTCGGCGCACGTGGCGTCGACGCTAGCCAAGAACCCGGTGTGGCTCGCCAGGCACGCCACCGACATGCTCCCGGTCGGCTGAGGAGGGAGGCGCCATGAGCACGAACGCCGTCGATTGGTCGACGCTGACCGCGGACCCCGCCACGAGCGGGGCGGTCGACACGCTCGCGGCCCTGGCCGCGGGGTTCGACACCCAGGTGCCGGCCGTCCTCCTCCCGCTGCGGGTCGAGACGCGGTTCGCCACCGCCGAGGTGCCCGACGACACGGACCACGTCGGCGAGCTGCTGCAGCACATCGACGAGCTCTCCGCCACGCTGAAGAGGCTGCAGGCCCGCCGCTACGCGACGACGCTCGTGGGCACGGTCAAGGAGAAGAAGGAGTTCAAGACGAAGGTCGAGGCGCCGCTCGTCCAGGCGGCGTCGGCGGATCTGGACCAGGTCTCCGCCGCGATCGAGGCGATGCGGCCGCACCTGGAGCAGCCGCTCCTGACCGGCTCGTCCGCGCAGAGCAAGCGCCTCGCCTCGGCGCTTCCCGCCGCGCGGGCGGCGTTCGAGGCCGGGGTTGCCGCGCTGTCCCGGCTCCGCTCGGAGTATCAGCGCGATCAGCAGGTGGGGCGGCTGGAGGCCCAGCGGGCCGATGTCGAGCTGATGTTCCGCACGATCGAGCAGCGCGTGGCGCCGACGGTCAGGAGGCTTCCCAGCCGTGGCGTCCTCGTCGCCGCGGGCCCCACCCGCACCGTCCACCAGCTGCTGGTGCGGATCTATCCGGAGCCCCTCGCCGTCGACAGCCACGAGGACGAGCTCACCGACCTCGAGCTCTCCGACGGCGCCGTGTTCTGGACGGCCACGACGGCAGCCGGCGCCGACGAGCAGCTGCGCCTGGGCGCCTGGCGGGCGCTGTGCATCGGGCGGAGCACCAGGCGGGCCGCGTGGATCGCCCGCGTCACGGAGCCGGTTCAGCCCAGGGAGACGGGCCCGACCGCGGGTGCCGAGGCGGCCGCCGCGATCAACGCCGCCCTCACGGTGACGGAGAAGCGGCTGTCCGGGCTGGACGCGGAGGCACCCGTGATCCGGGAGCGGCTCCTCGAGCGACGCCCGATCGACCTGCGCCCGCTCGACGCGCGGCCCACGAAGTCGCTGGGTGCGCGCCAGATCTCCGCCGTCGAGAAGGCGCTGCAGGGGCTGGAGTCCTCCGTCGAGACGACCGTCGCGCTCCCGGAGGCGGCGATCGCGCCCATCCAGGCGCGGATGCAGACCGTGCTCGCGGCGGTGGAGGGGCTCGCACAGACCTTCGTCGACGTTCCCGCGGAGTGGGCGCGCCGGCTCGGCCTGCTGGGTCGTGCGGTGCGGCGGATCCCGGTGGAGCCGGCCCCGGAGCCGGAGATCCCCGGGGTCGGCCACCGGACGGGCACCTGGACCAGGGCGGCGTCGTCGTCGGTGCTGCCGCACCGCTTCGCCGTCTTCACCGTCAACGACGGCAAGGCGGTCAAGGTCGGCGCGGGGCGGCCCATCCCGCCGGACCTCGCGCTCGGCCTCGACCCGGGCACCGACACCTTCAGCCTGGAGGACGGCCTCCTCGTCGTGCCGGACACCATCCGTTGGATGACCGACTTCGACGAGGCCGAGGCCAAGGGCATGGCCCTGCGGCTGACCCTCACCCCGGAGGAGGCCGCGCGCGGCTTCGACGAGCTCCTGGTGCTCGGCCTCTCCGACGGCGACGCGGCCGACGGCGAGGGGCGGCTGACGGCCATGCTGGAGGCCCACCACTACACCGGCGAGGGCCTCTCGCTGCTTCCCGTCGGCACGCCCACCAACAACACCGAGGACGACCAGGCGGGGTTCTCGACCGCCGACGACCCGGACGCGGCGTACGCCGTCGAGCGCGGGCCTTCGCACGTCGCGGCCCCGGACTCCGACGGCGGAAGGCTCGCCGCGGCGCTCGGCATCGCGCCCGACGTCGTCGCGCACGTCGCGGGCGCCTCCGGGACCGACGCCAAGGACGCGCAGCTCGCCAACCGCGTGCTCTACCCGGGCACCGTCGGCCATGCGCTGGAGGAGCTCCTGCCCGGGCTGGTCAGCAGGGACGCCCGCGACCGGCTGCGCAGCTACGCGCTGGGCGATGTCTCGGGACGCAGCCTGCTGCCCGCCGTCCGGGTGGACGACCAGCCGTACGCGCTGCTGCCCGCGCTCGCGCTCAGCCGCGTGAAGCCCGACCTGCGGGATTCCGGCCTCGGCTCCGCCGCGGCGGACGAGCGCGCCAAGCAGCAGAGGTTCGAGGACACGCTGCTCGCGCTGTTCCGGCACCTGCACCGCGACTGGTCGGACCTGCGCCGGGGCGCCGACGGGCGACCCGGGGTGAAGCACGTCCAGAGCCCCGAGGTCGGGGAGCCGGGCTTCGACGCGCAGCAGCACTTCCTGGGGATGCTCGGGTTGGAGGCGTCGTCGGTGGGCGCGGGCTACCGCTTCTCCGTCAACGTGGCCGACCGCGGCGAGGCGCGGGGCCAACCCGACCTCGGCCTCGGGTTCGGGGTTCCGCCGAAGGACGGGTCGACGAACCCGGCAGCGAACTTCGGGCCGTTCGCCCTGATGCAGCACCTGGCGGGCGTGCTGCGGCTCGCGTTCGACGTCCCGGCCGCCGTCCCGCCGCGGCACCCGACCACCGGCGGCGTGCCGACGGAGTGGCAGCCCGTGTACGAGCGGATCAGGACGTCGCGCGCCTACGGCCTCCGGCTCCTGACGGGCCTGCGGCCGTTGCTGGGTCAGGTGGCGACCACGCAGGGCACCGGCACCGGCCGATGGATTCTCAACCTCTTGGACCTGTCGCTGGACCAGTTGCGCGCCCGCACCGAGCAGGACCTGTCGAACGTCGGCCTCGCCGAGCTGCTGGTCCGGCACGCGCTGCTCGCCGAGGCGCGGCGCGCGGCCGCCGAGATCCTGGTCACCCGAGGCCTGCTGACCGACGCCGAGGTCGCCCTGCTCGGCACGTCGTCGATCTACCAGACCTGGTCGAACGGCACCCTGTCGCAGACCTCGTCCTGGGGGCTGCTCTTTGAGACGACCGACCAGCTGGTCCGGGTCTCGGGCTCGGGCGTCGGCATCCCGCCCGACCTCCAGAACCGTCTGATGACGGGCGTCGTCGCGCAGCAGGCGCCGCCGGTGATCGCGGAGCACCGCGCGGCCGTCCAGGCCTTCGCCGCCCTGCCCCCGGCCCGGGTGGCGGCGCTCACCCGCGAGCACCTCGATCTCAGCAGCTACCGGCTCGACGCCTGGGTCGGCGGGCTCGCGCACCGTCGCCTGCGCAGGCTGCGGGAGGTACGCCCGCGCGGCGCGCAGGTGGGAGCGTACGGCTGGCTCGAGAACCTGAGGCCCGCGCCGACCGTCCCCGCAGCCACCGGCGTCCCCGCCGCGCTGGCCGACCTGCCGGGCCGGCCGCTGATGCGCGACCTGTCGGGGGAGGGGTTCATCCAGACGCCGTCGCCGTCGCACGCGGTGACCGCCTCCATCCTGCGCGCGGCCTACCGGTCACAGACCGCGGAGGGGTCGTTCGGCAACGAGATGTCGGTCAACCTGTCGTCGGGCAGGGTGCGGGTGGCGCTCTCGCTGATCGACGGCGTGCGCGCGGGCAACGACCTCGGGGCGCTGCTGGGCTATCGGCTGGAGCGGTTCCTGCACGAGTACTACGCTCGCCCCGACACCCCGCACATCGTGGAGCTGGACGCGGCGATCTTCCCGCTCCGCCGCGCCTACCCGACGGTGGCCGCCGTCAACCCCGACACCGCCGCGGTGACCGAGCCGACGCGCTTCGTCGTCGACGGTCTCGCGCTGGTGCGCGCGGTCCTCGGCTGGGTCGAGGAGCACGCTGCGGGCGCCACGGGCACGCTGTTCCAGACGCTCGCCTCGCGCCCAGCGGGTTATCCGTGGGGGACCAAGCCGGGAGCCCTGCCCCTGCCGACCGAGCCGGACAAGCTGACCGGCGTGCTGCGGGGGATCGACGCGATCGCCGACGCCCTCGATGCGCTGGGCGACCTCACCACCAGCGAGACCGTCTATCAACTCGCGCGCGGCAACCACGCCCGCGCCGCCGCCGTGCTGAGCGCGCTGGCGGAGGGCACGGCGATCCCGCATCCCGAGGTGACCGAGACGCCGCGCACCGGCCTGCCGGTGAGCCACAAGCTGATCCTGCAGCTGCCGGCGGTGGCGGCTGCGCCCGCCGCGGGGCCTCCGGGGTGGGACGCGGTGCCGATGTCTGCGCGGGCGGCGCTCGAGCCGTCGGTCAATCACTGGCTGGGCGGCCTGCTCGGCGACCCGGCCCAGATCCGCGTCCGGCTGGCCTCCGACTCCCTCGCGCCGGGGGCCGCGCTGCCCGAGGTATCGGTGGCGGAGCTCGGCCTGCAGCCGCTCGACCTGGTGGCGCTGCTGGCCGACGGGTTCGACGCCGCGGTGGGGTCGCTCACCGCCCGGGTGCTCGACCGGCTGCGGCCCGCCGACCTTCCGCCGGACCAGCCCGGAGTGGTGGTCTCGGACGGGCCGCAGACCACGGTCACCGACGCGTGGCGGATCGAGCCCGCGCGGGCCGCCGCCTGGGGTCCCTCCATCCGGAGCATCACGGACGTCGCGCCGCTGCTCGAGGCCGCCGTCGACCTGCTCGGCACCTCGAAGCCCGCTACGGCGGCGGACTACGCGGCTCCGGAGTTCACGGCGACGGCGGGCGACGGCATCGACGTCGCGGATCTCTCGGTGCGCGTGCGGCGCCTGCTCGACGGCGCGATCGCCGACGTGCTCCGCCTGGCCCGGCTGCTCGCCGACGATCCGACGCTGGAACCCGCGTCTCTCGACGACGATGACCCGGCGGTCTGGCTGGGCGCGCAGCGCGCGGCGCGGCCGGATGGCGCGGCGTGGCTCGACGGGGTGTGGGCGGGGCGCGACGCCTGGCTCGACGCCGCACGGGCGGCGCAGGCGTACGGCATCCGGGTGGGCCTGCCGCGGCGCTACCTGTCGAGGGTGCAGGTGAGCACGGAGCTGCTGCAGTCGGCGGAGGTGGCCTTCCTCGACCTCGCGGCGCGCTGCCGCGCGGCGTCGGCGACGCTCGCCGCCGCGTCCGATCCGAGGCCTGCCAGCGCGTGGACCCAGGCGGCGAGGGACCTGCTCGGCGACGGGCTGACGCTGGTGCCGCGGGTGGGGCTCGACCCCGTGCGGGCGGACCTGCAGACCGCGCTGGACGCGCGCCTCGTCGGCCCCGACGAGGTGGACGGCTGGCTCGAGGGCGCCGCGGCCGTGCGGCGGGGCGCCGCGGACCTCGCGGACGTGCAGGTGTTCGCCGAGGCGCTGGGCCGCGGCGCGACGACCGGGGCGGTGGCGCAGTTGCCGCACTCCGACGACGACCCGTGGGTGGGCGGGGCACTTCCCGACCCATCCGCGCTCACCGGCAAGGTCAGCGTCGTGATCTACGGATCGGGCAACCTGCCCGCCGTCGGCTCGTCCGGGACGGCGCTGCTCGTCGACGAGTGGAGCGAGACGGTGCCTTACCGCGAAGAGGTCACCGGCGTCGCGCTGCACTACGACCAACCCGACGCGACCGCCCCGCAGGCGATCCTGCTCGCCGTCGCGCCCGTGCGCGACCAGGCCTGGACGCTCGCCGACTTCGCGGCCACCCTGCACGACACGCTCGAGCTGGCCCGCAACCGGACGGTGGAGGTGGAGCACATCGGGGCGAGCCGATACGGGCAGCTGCTTCCGCTGCTCGTCGGCGAGGTGGTGCCGAACGCCGCCCACGAGGACGTCGCAGGCGACCGCGTCATCCTCGACTTCCATCAGAACAACCCGTAGGAGCTCCGATGGCCTTCATCTCATCGACCTGCGAACCGCTGCGGATCTGGTCTCGTCTCGAGCCCCGGGCCCGCCAGGTGGACTTTGCGGGCACCCTCTCCGCCCCGATCGCCGACCCCATGTTCCTGCTCGGCAGGCAATGGCAGTTCGGAGAGTTCGCAGGGACGGACGCCGGCTCGGCCATCTTCGCGACGTTGGCGCGTGAGATCCATCCCATGACGGTCCCCGGAGCGGGGCCGGACGACGGCGTCGACGCCGTCACCGAGCGGTTGCCGATCGCGTTCCCGCTCGTCGTCCGCGCCCGGCTCGGCCGGACCGTGCTGAGCAGGATGGACGCGGCGCTGATCGCCTCCGGCGTCGATCCCTCCTACGACCCCGAGGCGCTCCGGGAGATCCTCTACCGGTTCTACGGGCCCGAGGATCCCGAGCCGGTCGACCCGATCCGGGCGGCCCGCGACCGGACGACGCCTCGGGCGGTGCGGGCGCGCCACGCGCTGCGGGGCCGCAGCGTCGACGGCGTCCGGGTCTACCAACTGACCCCGCCGAATGTCACGACGGCGACGCTCCCGGCCGCGTTCCGGGCCGCGCTTCCCCCGGCCTGGGTGCCCGTCGTTCGCGACACCCTGCGCGCGTACCGCGCCTGGTTCGAGCGCACCTACGAGCTGCCGGGCCGGGAGGGGATCGGCAGCCGCTGGGAGGGCGACCAGCTGGAGTACGCCGTCGGCGGCGCCATCACCCGCCAGGGTGCGGAGACCGCTCTGGAGGCCGCCGAGCACGAGGGCGGGCACCTGGACTGGTACTCGTTCGACCAGGGCGCCACCCGGTTCCTGGCCGACGGCGATCCCGCGGGAACCGTCGTCGACGTCCGGTCCGTGATCCCCGTCCCCGCGGAGTATCCCGGCATGCCGAAGCCGCGCTGGTGGCAGTTCGAGGACGCCGCCGTCGACCTCGGAAGGCTGAGCGCGGACGCGACGGATGTGGCGCGCATCGTCGTCAGCGAGTTCGCCCTGCTCTACAGCAACGACTGGTTCACGGTCATCTGCCGCCAACCGGTGGGCAGCGTCGCGGAGCTTCAGGGCGTCGTCGTGACGGACACGTTCGGCTGGCGCACGCTCGTGCAGCCCACGGTCCAACCCGCGGGGGCGGAATGGACGGGTTGGGACGCCTTCAGCCTCTCGCCGCGGTCGTCCGGCGCCGCGCAGGCGCCCCTGCCGCAGCACCTGTTCCTGCCGCGCACGCTGCCGCACATCGTCGACGGCGAGCCGCTTGAGCAGGTCGCCTTCGTGCGTGACGAGACCGCCGACATGGTGTGGGCGATCGAGCAGCGGGTCCCCGACGGGCTCGACGCCTCGCGCGACGCGGCGGAGGCATCGCGGCGGATGCGCCAGCAGATCGATCCGACGGCCGACGCGCCGCCGTCGCCGTCGGCCGGGCCGCTGCGCTACACGCTGCAGACCGAGGTCGCCGAGAACTGGATCCCCTTCATCCCGGTGCACCTGGACGGTCAGCAGCGGGCGATCCAGCTGCAGCGCGGCACGCTCCGCCGCACGATCGGCGAGGAGGACACGCTGATCAGGCCGGTCACGTCGATCCTGCGAGAGGGCATCGATGACGACGACAACCGGCTGGCCGCCTACTACGTCCACGAGGAGGAGGTCCCCCGGGCAGGCGTCCAGGTGCAGGGGCTACTGCGCCGCGCGCGCCGGTACGACGGCACCCCCGTGGTGTGGCACGCCCGCCGGGTCACGACAGGCAGGGGAGAGGCCCGTTCGGGCCTCGCCTTCGACCGGATTTCTTGACTTCGTCGGCACGTGGCCGTTGCCGCCGGTTGAGCCGGGGCGGGAGGTTCGAGCGCCCGTGGTCGTCACCAGTAGACCCGCGCCCAGAAGCCTCGAAAAGGGGTTGACACGCGCACCGCGCGGGCGGACGATGAGAGAACCATTGGTAGTGCTGAGCACACTCGTCTTTGTCGCGGGGAACAAGAAGAATTTCTGACCTAATGGGAGTCCTCCTGGGCGGACGTCGTGCGTTCTTCGCTGCGGATGCAGGGTTCCGTCTCGGCTCACCGTTCAGGGGGCACTTAATGTTCCTTCCTCGGTATGTCTGCGAGATCGTCGTGCGCTTCATCGTCCTGACCGGCCTCCCCGGGGCGGGGAAGACCGACATGCTGGCGCGGCTGGCCGCGGCGGGGGAGCAGGTCGTCGACCTCGAGGGACTCGCGCGGCATCGTGGCTCTAGCTTCGGCCGGGTGGGCATCTCCGAGGAGCAGCCGACAGAGCCCGAGTTCCACGCCTTGATCGCC
>Ga0116181_1001007_pt1 | contig 25151 bp, 22 predicted proteins | sample AD_UKC075_MetaG_FD_89752 | JGI IMG/M metagenome (GOLD analysis project Ga0116181, IMG submission 89752) | Active sludge microbial communities of municipal wastewater-treating anaerobic digesters from USA - AD_UKC075_MetaG | ecosystem: Engineered > Bioreactor > Anaerobic > Digestate | place: USA... | reverse complement strand
TATTGAGTTTTTTTTGAAGTCCGAAGTCCGAAGTCCGAAGTCCGAAGTTATCATTGTTCATAAAATTTAGTTTTAAAAGTTTTTAGATTTCTTAATCTTCATTCTTCCATCTTGCATCTCCCATCTTTTGCAAATACGTTTCCATATCCTTATCACCACGTCCGCTCAAACAAATTACCAATACCTCTTTTTCTCTAAACTTTTTCTTGTCCAAAACCGCCAAAGCGTGCGCGCTTTCCAAAGCAGGAATAATTCCCTCCAACTTTGTCAGTTCAAAAGCGGATTTCAACGCTTCATCATCATTAATGCTGAAAAATTCCGCACGATTTTGCTGAAATAAATTCGCATGAAAAGGCCCGATTCCCGGATAATCCAAACCTGCGGAAATGGAGTGTGGTTCGGTTACTTGTCCGTCTTTATCCTGCATCACCAAACTTTTGCTGCCGTGTAAAACACCCAGAGTTCCCAAAAAAGTCGTCGCTGCAGATTTACCCGAATCTATTCCAAAACCGCCTGCTTCTGCGGCAATCAACTTCACATTTTCTTCATTCACGAAATGGTAAAAAGTTCCTGCCGCATTGCTTCCGCCGCCAACGCAAGCGATGACATAATCAGGGTTTTCTCTGCCGATTTTCTCACTAAGTTGTTCCCTTATTTCCTTAGAAATCACACTTTGAAACCGCGCAACCAAATCAGGAAAAGGGTGCGGACCAACCACGCTTCCAATAATGTAATGAGTAGTCACAGGATTATTAATCCAATCTCGAAGTGCTTCATTCACCGCATCTTTCAGCGTTTTTGAACCTGATTTTGCAGGAACAACTTTTGCACCAAGCATTTTCATTCTCGCAACATTGGGTGCTTGTCGAGCAATGTCGATTTCTCCCATATAAATAATGCATTCCAAACCAAGCAAAGCACATGCAGTAGCCGTCGCAACGCCGTGTTGTCCGGCTCCCGTTTCTGCAATTATGCGATTTTTACCTAATTTTTTAGCAAGCAAAGCCTGACCTAAAGCGTTGTTGATTTTATGTGCTCCTGTGTGATTCAAATCTTCTCTTTTCAGATAAATTTTGGCACCATATTTTTCGCTCAAGTTTTTGGCAAAATAAAGTGGTGTTGCGCGACCAACATAGTTTTTCAGCAAATCCTGAAACTCTTTTTGAAATTCATCGGATTCAATAATTTCTAAATATTTTGATTGCAATTCGGCAACATTTGGATAAAGCATTTCGGGAATAAATGCGCCTCCAAATTCGCCGTAATAACCGTTTTCGTCAGGGTTTTGATAGTTCATTTTGTTTTTTTTTATGAAGTCGCGAAGCGACGAATTAATAAAGAATAGGATGAAATCCTATAAATCAAATGCGTTATTAATTAATTTTTTAATCCCAAAGATATTTTTCATCATATTCCATTTCATGTTTATGAATAATCTCCAAAAATTCCGTTTTAAAATCCTGTTGTTTATGATGCTCTCTCTGATTTTTTATATAATTTATGGTTGCAAATAAATTTCTTTGACTCACAGAAAAGCCACCATAACCATCTTGCCAAAAGAAGTTTTCATATTTTTTGCCTTTAGTCTTTATCCATTTCGAAGAATGGGCTTTTACTTCCTGAACCAATTTCATCAAAGCAATTTTTCTTGATAGCAGACAAAGAATATGAATATGATTATCTGTGCCTCCAATTTGCAGTGAAGTACTTTCAAAATCTTTGCAGATTGCAGCGATGTAGGCGAACAATTCATTTTCAATGTTTTCATCTATAAAATCTTCTCTATGCTTTGTGCTAAAAACAATATGAATATAATTTTTGACTAATGATTGTGGCATTTTTTTATTTTTTTTATAGATAGGATTTTATCCTATCCTTTGTTAAATCGTCACTTCGTGACTCTTTCAAATTTTATCCATTAACAATCTAATTTTTTCCAAATCCTTCACACCTGCTTCGATCTCAAATTTTGAATTAATATCCAACGCGAGGGGTTTTTGTGGGTTCAACTTTGTCAAAGTTTTATTTTCATGCAGATTAACTTTGACAAAATTTAGCAGTTCATCAATATTTTCCAAAGAAATTCCGCCGCTCAAGAAATAGGGTTTTGGAATTTCTAGATTATTTAAAATATTCCAATCAAAAGTGTGCCCTGTTCCGCCAAAAGATTGGGAATCGGTGTCGAACAGGAAGTAATCGATTGGTTTCAAGTTCCAAGTTTCAAGTTTTAAGTTTTGTGTTCCGACTCTGAAAACTTTAATTATTTTGATGTTTTCATTTAATTTTTGTCTTAGATTTAAAATGAAATGTTCGTCTTCATCGCCGTGGAGTTGAATATAGTTTAAACCACCCCTTTCCGCTATTTCAATAATTTTTTCAATGGATTCATTGACGAAAACTCCAACTTTTCCTTTATGATTTATAGATTTTATTTCATCAAAACTTAAATGATTTAAAACAAATCTCGGCGATTTTTCGTAGAAAATAAAACCAAGAAAATCTACATTCAAATAAATTAATTCCTGAATTTGACTCAATTTCGTTAAACCGCAAACCTTTAACTTGATTTGAGATTGGGGATTTGAGATTTGAGATTTTTTTTCCACAGTGAATTAATTAAGAAATTATCTCTTTGGAAAATTCCGCAAATTTTTCCGCAGGATTTTGGTCTTTCATAAAATGTTCTCCCATTAAAAATCCGTCGAATCCTTTTTCCTTTAAATATTTAAAATCTTCAACGCTGTAAATTCCACTTTCGGCAACCGAGAGAGTATCTTTTGGCAAGAGATTTTTGAGATTAACCGAATGTTGCAAATCTACTTTGAAATCTTTTAGATTTCGATTATTAATGCCTACTAAATCAATGTTTTTATTGAAATTTTGCAATTCATCTTCGGTATGAATTTCCAACAAAACTTCCAAATTGAGTTCGTGCGCTAATGCTGTAAATTCCTGAACTTGATTTGGTGAAAGACAAGATGCAATCAACAAAACGACGTCTGCTCCGATTGATTTGGCTTCATAAAATTGGTATTCATCAATCATAAAATCTTTGCGCAAAATCGGAATGTTGATGGAATTTCTAACTTCCAAAATATCCTGAAAATTTCCGCCAAAAAAGTCCGTATCTGTAAGAATTGAAATTCCGCTTGCCCCAAATTTTTCATACGCAGAAACGACTTCCAAAGGTGATACTTTATCGTTAATTATTCCTTTTGACGGTGATTTCCGCTTAAACTCGGCAATAATTCCTGATTTGGTTTTTAGGGTTTCTTTCAGGGAAAAAGTTGGCCTTCCAAAAAATTCTGAATTTTTTAGTTCTTCAATAGAAATTTTGGATTTTGCTTTTGCAATTTCTTCTTTTTTTCTTGCTATTATTTTATCTAAAATGGTCATATTTTTAATGCAAAGTGCTTCAACATTTTAAAAATTATTAATTTTTCATTGTTAATTATTAATTATTTGTCGAAGACAATTCAACGCTTTTCCACTCTCCAAACTTTCTTTTGCAAGAGCAAGACAGTCTTCATAATTACCAAATTTTTCTGTGGTTTTCAGTGCCATTGCAGCATTTGAAATCACAACCGAATTCTGCTCACCCGTTCCATTTCCTTGTAATATATCCATAAAAATTTTTGCGGAATCCTGTTTGGAATTTCCACCGAAAATACTTTCAGGAACAATATTTTTAAACCCTAAATCTTGAGCAGAATGGATATGTTCACCCTTTTTGTCGAAAATTTTCGTGTCGGAAGTTAACGAGATTTCATCGTAACCGTCCAACGCGTGAACTAAGGTGAAATTTTGGCTGCCTTTCTGCAAAAGATACTGGTAAATCCTTGCGATTTCCAAATTGTAAACGCCAATAAGCGCATATTTTGGTTTAGCAGGATTTACAAGTGGACCCAAAATATTGAAAAAAGTGCGCAAACCAAGACCTTTTCGGAGCGGTGCAACCGATTTCAAAGCGGGGTGAAAAATCGGTGCATGGAGAAAACAAATGTTTCCCTTATCTAAATCCCTTTGCAAATCGACACTGTTATTTTTAAATTGATAACCCAATTCTTCCAAAACATTGGATGAGCCTGAAATCGTGGAAACACCGTAGTTTCCGTGTTTCGCCACCTTTTGTCCTGTTCCTGCCACCACGAAACTTGCCAAAGTAGAAATGTTGAAGGTGTTTTTTCCATCGCCGCCTGTTCCCACGATGTCGAGCAAATCATCTTTTTGCAATTCAACTGGAAGCGAAAGTGCAAGAAGCGCCTCGCGAAAACCTTCCAATTCCTCCAAAGTAATACTTCTCATCAGGAAAACGGTGGCAAAAGAAGTGACTTCATTTTCGTTGAATTTGTTCTGCGCAATTTCAATCAGAATTGCTTTTGCTTCGGCTTTTGAAAGCGTGTTGTGGTTGAATAAATATTGTAAAATCTGTTTCATTAGAATTGTTAGTGGTTAATTGTTAATGATTGATTCAAAAATTCGAAATATTAACAATTAACAATTTATAATTAACCATTAAGAAAATTCTCCAAAATTTGTTTTCCGTTCGGTGTCAAAATACTTTCGGGATGATATTGAACGGCGTGAACATCGTAGTTTTTGTGTTTCAAACTCATAATCATTCCGTCTTTATCAATAGATGTGATTTCCAGTTCTTCGGGAAAATCATCGGGATTTACCGCCCAAGAATGATAACGTCCGACTTCCAAAGTTTCGGGCAAATTTTTGAAAATTTGATGTTCCTTAATTTGTTTGGATTCCGTTGCAACGCCGTGAAAAATTTCGGAAAGATTAATCAAACTTCCGCCAAATGCTTCCGCAATCGCTTGCTGACCAAGACAAACCCCGAAAATGGATTTTTTAGGTGCATATTTTTTTATTAAATCCAATAAAATCCCTGCTTCTTCGGGAATTCCTGGACCTGGAGAAAGTATAATTTTGTCGTACTTTTCAATGTCTTCCAAAGAAATTTGGTCGTTGCGGAACACATCTACTTTTTCGCCCACAATCTGCTCAATCATCTGAACCAAATTGTAGGTGAAACTGTCGTAATTGTCAAAAACTAAGATTTTCATTATATTTAATTTACCAATTTACCAATGTAAAAATTTACCAATCCTAAATTTTCACATTGGTAGATTATTACATTGTTATATTATATTTTCTGCTTTACTAATCGCTTTTTTCAGCGCACCTAATTTATTGTTCACTTCCTGCAATTCACTTTCTGCGGAGGATTTAGCAACAATTCCTGCACCTGCTTGATAAAATAGCGTGTTGTTTTTGCTTAAAAAAGTCCGAATCATAATCGCCTGATTACAGCTGCCGTCAAAACCGACAAAACCGATGCAACCTCCGTAATAACTGCGTGAAGTTTTTTCGTAACTGTCAATCAGTTCCATCGCTTTAAATTTCGGTGCACCGCTCAAAGTTCCCTGTGGGAAGGTGGTGGCAATCATTTCAAAAGGATTCTGATTCTCTGAAACTTCCGTCACGACTTCCGAAACCATGTGAATGACGTGTGAAAAAAACTGAATTTCCTTCAATTTTGAAACTTGAGTATTTTTTCCACAAATGCTTAAATCATTTCGCGCCAAGTCAACAAGCATCGTATGTTCCGCGTTTTCTTTTGGGTCTTTTTTAAGTTCTTCTGCAGAATCCAAATCCTTTTCTACATTTCCTGTTCGCTTGAAAGTTCCTGCGATAGGATGAATGATGGCTTTTTTATCTTTGATAATCAACTGGCTTTCAGGACTTGAGCCAATTAATTTATAATCACCGTAATCAAAGAAAAATAAATAAGGTGAAGGATTGATATTTCGCAAAGCACGATAAACATTGAATTCGTCGCCACGAAATTTTTGTTCAAATCGTCTGCTCAAAACCAATTGGAAAACGTCGCCTCGGAAACAGTGTTTTTTCGCCAACTCCACCGAATTTTTGTATTCTTCATCTGTTAAATTTGAAGTTTCGTTCCCCATGATTTCAAAAGGAAAAACGGGTGCGTTTTTTTGGTTGATTAAATTTTCAATAGTTGAAATTTCAGATTTTAAACCCTCGATTTTGTTCTCAATCAAAAACATTTCGTCATTGTGATGATTGATGGCAATCACATACTGATAAAGTCGATACCTCAACAATGGAATTTTATTCTCTTCGGAAATCTCTTTGAATTTGATGTTTTCAAAAAAAGGAATCGCGTCGTAACTAGTATATCCAAAAAAACCTTGCGCCTGTTTCCCGATGTCATGTTTTGGGATTTCACACTCAAAAGTTTTTGAAAAACTTTGAAGCAAATCGGTAAGTTTTTCCTTTTCAATATTGATTTTTTGTGGACTTTCTAAGGGGAATTTTATCTCGGCTTCCACAAAGTTTCGGATTTCAATTCCTGCAATGGCATTCACCGCGATAAATGAGAAAGAATTTTCAGAATTTTGGTTTCCCGCACTTTCCAAAAGAATCGTGTCACGAAATTGGTCGCGAAGTCGCACGTAAATCCCAATTGGCGTGAAAAGGTCGCTTAAGGTAGATTTTACGGTGGTTTTTATTTTGGTTTTTTGGATGAAATTCATTTTAAATTAAAGTTTAAAATATTTTAGTTGGGTTTGCTACGGTTCGCTCGCAATGACAAAAAAAAGGCTTCAACATATATGTCAAAGCCTTTTTCTAAATTTTTGGTTTCAATATTTTTAAGCAAAAGAATAGTGTTCAAGACCTTGAGAGTTTTGAAGCCACCACCAATTGTTGTTTGTTGTTTTCATTGGGACAAATATAGAAATGATTTTTGATTTTGAAAACATTTTTTAAAATTTTTCATTCAAAATCTCAATTCATTAAGTTTTACGCAACATTCACCCCGAAAAGATATCCAACCAAAGCAGATAAAATCATTGCGATGGTTCCCCAAATAATAATTCTCATAATCGCTTTCATAATACTTGAACCACCAACTTTTGCGGAAACGGTGCCTAAAATTCCAAGGAAAACGATGGTAAATCCGTACAGCCAATATTCCATATTTTGAACGGGAGCAAAAAGGGTGACCAAAAGTGGAAGAACACCTCCAACAGTGAAAGCCGCTCCCGAAGCCAGAGCCGCCTGTAAAGGATTTGCCTGACTGATTTCGTTGATGCCCAATTCGTCGCGAACATGAGCTGCTAAAGCATCAGTTTCGGTGAGTTCTTTGGCAACAAGCAGTGCCGTTTCTCTTTTCAGTCCACGGTTTTCATAAATTTGTGCCAAAATACTGAGTTCTTCTTCCGGCATTTCTTTCAGTTCTATTTTTTCGCGTTCGATATCGGCTTTTTCAATGTCGGTTTGTGAACTTACGGAAACATATTCGCCTGCGGCCATCGACAATGCACCTGCAACCAAACCTGCAACGGTCGCTAAAAGTATCGGTTCCCGTGTTGAACTTGCCGCTGCAACACCAATCGCCAAACTCGAAATTGAAATAATTCCGTCGTTTGCACCCAAAACAGCGGCTCGAAGCCAATTGCTGCGGTGGATGTAGTGACTATCCATGTAGTTTTCAATTGTTAGTTTATTTTCCATTTTGTTTATTTTAATTGCAATTTAAATTATTTGAATGTATTTTCTTAGTGATTTTACAGATTTTCACAGATCATATAAAGTTAATTTTTCAGATTAAATTTTTCTAAAAATTCCTGCTCGTAACTAGCCCTGATTGAGCGGCGTGTCTGAGCTCTTTTTTCGGCGGCGGCGAAGCCGCCGCCGAAAAAAAGCGAGTAGCGAAAGCAGGTTCCCGGCTCCAAATTATTGTTTGAGAGTGGTAGTGTTTGAGAGTTTTTGAGATTTTTTAATCTTCAGATTTCGGTTTCCCGACTTCAGACTCTTTATTCTTCCACGTTTTTCAAAGCCATCAATAGGTGATAAGCGCCTTTGGTGACGAAGGTTTTGTTGGCGTTTCGAATGTCGAAATTGACCAATTGCGTGTAGCCGTTTTCGGAATTTCCGATCGTTATGGGAAACATTTTATAGGTTTTTGGCTTGATTTCCTCGAAAATATACTGCTTGTTTTCCCAAGTGACAATCGCGTCGTCGGGAATGATGAAACCTTCGGTTGCACCGACTTCAACCTCCGCATTCATAAAGGTTCCGGGAATGAGCGAGGCGTCCTTATCGATGAGATGACAGTGCACCAAAACGCTGCGGTCGGGCGTGAAATCTTTGCCGATTAATGCGACCGTTGCGGCGTATTTTTTCTCTGGATTTTGGTTGGTAAAGCCGTAAACTTTTTGTCCGAGGGAAATTTTGTTCAAATCTTTTTCAAAAACTTTCAGGGCGAGATGTGTTTCACCGTTGTTCACGATTTCGTAGAGCACTTCCGCAGGTGAAACGAACTGTCCGAGCGTGACATTCACCCTGGAAACATAACCCGAAATTGGCGCAACAACTGCAACCGATTTGCGAATATTTCCATTGGAAACAGAACTCGGATTGATGCCGTAAGATTTTAATTTTGAGGCAATTCCGTTCACGGCGGCGTTTTGATTTTGGGCCTCACTTGCGGCGCGTTGCGTTGCTTTGTCGGAACTTGCTTGGTATTTGTTTAAATATTTTTGGCGTTCGTAATCTTTTTGAGCGTAACCGAGATTGGCTTTTGCCTGAAGATAATCCTGCTGAAGTTGCGCCATTTCAGGATTTTCCACCACCGCCAAAGTTTGCCCGCGCGACACATAATTTCCGGGCATAAAACGGGCAACTTTCACAATTCCACCTGTTGTAGCGGATACTCCCGCCATTCCTGTTGGTGGAACATTGATTTGTCCGGTGAGCAAAATTTTGTTGCCGATGTTTTGGTTGTTAAGAGTGGTTGTTTCAATTCCGGCTGTTTTTTTCTGCAAATCGGTGAGGGTGATTTGGTTGCCGGAAATGGCGAAGGTTTCTTCGGTTTTGGCTTCTTCTTTTTTCGAGCAAGCTAAAATTAGAAAGACCGAAAGTATAATGATTATTGATTTTTTCATTGTTATAAATTCTTTAGTTTAATATAATTTGAATTGGTTTGAAATTGTTTGATAATTGGCAATTCAATAATTCAAATTCTTATTTTTAAATTCACTATTCACAGCGAGACGGATTCACTATTCACTTTTCAAACTGTTCAGTTCTATGATTTTTTCGTTTAAAAGTTTCTGCGCATCAATGTATTTGTTTTGGATGTCCAAACTTTGGTTCACGAGCATTGTGTATTCCAAATAGTTGATTTCGCCTTCTTTTTGGAGTAAATTAGCGGTAAACATTATGGTTTCGGCGTTTTTTAGACCTTTGGTTTGATAATATTCGATTTCTGATTTTAGTTTTTGATATTCTCCGTAGGATTTTGCGTATTGGTTTTTTAGGTTACGAACCGCCAATTGATAGTTGTTTTCGGCAATTTGTTGATTGATTTTTTGTCCTTCAATCAACGATTTTTGGGCAGAATTGAAAATCGGCAAACCAACACCAATCACGCCTGATTGAAAGCGGTGCATTCCGTCGTAATTTTTCTCATCGGCTCCGTTTCCTCGCATTGTCATTGATTTTAGTCCGACATTGAAACTTGGTAAAAGTTTCTTTTTTTCGGCTTCCAATCTGGCGTTTTCGATGTTTTTTTGCTGCTCCAACTGTTTCAAAACCAATGAATTTCCGGTGTAATTTTTATCAAAAATAAAATTCATATTGTAGAAATCTTCTTTTTGATTGGTGTAAATTTCGCCATCATTAATGAGGTAATTGAATTGATAAAGCGCAACGTCACGGTCTTTCAGAAGACTTTGGGTTTGGATTTCCGCCTGACTTCTGTAATTTTCCGCCGTTGTTTTTTCCAAAATATTGCTTTCGCCCGCTTTCAAACGAAGTTCGGATTTTTTGTAATATTCTGAATATATGTCCTGCGCTTGTTTCAACAGTTTTTGCTTTTCATCATAATAATTTAAGTTGTTGTAAATCAAAGCAATTTCGCGTTTTAGTTGCCATTTTTGAACATCTAAAGTGAGTGCGGCGTTTTTCCATTCTTCCAACAAAACCTGTTTCTGACTTTTATAAAAAGCAGGTAAACGAAGCGTTTGATTAACAGAAATTCCATTATCCACATACGCCGAGTTCATCTGTCCGATTTCTCCGGAAATATTCAGCGGGTCCATAACGGCGTATGAATTTTTTATTTTGTCCTGATAATCTATCCGCAACTGTCCTGATTTTATATTCAGGTTGTTGTTAAGGGCTTTTTATAGGCGGTTTCCAAGGAAATTGGAGTTTGCGAAAATCCAATTTTGAAAACCGAAAAAGTGAGTATTATTAAAAGTTTTTTGTTCATTTTATTTTAGATTTTAAACCACAAAAGGCACAAAAGTTAGTATTTTTTGAAGTGGAACGAATTGGTTTTAGAAGTTCACATAAGTTTAAAAATCGATTTTATTTTTAAAACTTTTAGCGCAAAGAGCGCAAAGATTTTTTTAATGGTTTGAAAATATTTTTAAGGTCGCAAAGGCGCATCTAAAGATGCTTAGCAAAGAACACGCAGAAGTTTTTCATCTTCCGTCTTCGGACTTCGGTCTCCCAACTTCCAACTTCCAACTTCCAACTTCCTTACAACTCATATCCATCCTCTGCATCACTGATTTCTTTTAATTTTCTGCGTTTATCCGGCAAATGGGTTTCAAACCAAATATACATTACCGGCAAAAGATAAAGCGTGAGATAAGTTGCGAGCAAAAGTCCGCCGATTACTACGGTTGCGAGTGGTCGCTGAACTTCGGCGCCTTCTCCGGTGGAAGTTGCCATTGGCAAAAATCCGAGAGAAGCAACGAAAGCCGTCATCAAAACGGGACGCAAACGTGTTTTTCCGCCGATTTTTACGACATCGCGCAAATCTTTGTGGAATTCTTTTTGGCGGTTAAATTCTGCAATTAATACAATTCCGTTCAATACAGCAACACCGAAAAGTGCGATGAAACCTACACCTGCGGAAATACTAAAATTCATATCGCGCAACCAAAGCGAGAGAATTCCGCCGATTGCCGAAAGTGGAATTGCTGAGAAAATCAGCAAACCGTATTTAATGGAATTGAAGGCGAAATACAGCATCAATAAAATTAGTAATAAACTCACGGGAACAGCAATTCCGAGGCGTGCTTTTGCCTGTTGAAGATTTTCAAATGTTCCGCCGTATTTTATGGAATAACCTGTTGGAAGTTTCAGATTTTTTTCGACACTTGCCTGTAAATCTTCAACGGTGGATTGTATATCTCGCTCACGAACATTGAAACCGACGATAATTCTTCGCATTGCATTTTCTCGCTGAATTTGGTTGATACTTTCCTTCAACTCAACATTTGCAACGGAACTCAACGGAATTTCACTTCCTATTGGTGTTGAAATCAGCAAATTATTCACATCTTCCACATTTTTTCGTTTTTCGCCGCTCATACGAACGACCAAATCGAACTTTTTCTCGCCCTCAAAAACGGAACCGGTGGCTTGTCCCGCAAATGCGGTGTTTACAATGTTGTTCACATCATTTACATTCAAACCAAACTGCGAAAGCGCTTCTCTTTTATAGGTAATTACTATTTGCGGCATTCCGGAAACGGGTTCCACATAGATATTTTGTGCGCCGTCGATTTTTTTGGAAATTTCGCCTAATTTTTCAGCGTAAATCTTCAATGTATCGAGGTTTTCACCATAGATTTTACAAACCACATCTTGTCGTGCTCCCGTCATCAATTCGTTGAAACGCATCGCAACAGGATATTGAAAAGAGTAGGTAACGCCAATCAAATATTTCTTGAGTTCGGCGGACATTTTTTCGGAAAGTTCGTTGTAGGATTTCGCGGAAGTCCATTCATCACGAGGTTTTAGGATAATCATCATATCACTCGCATCAATCGGCATCGGGTCGGTCGGAATTTCGGAACTACCGGTTTTTCCTACAATTTTTTCGATTTCAGGGAATTTTTTCAATAAAATTTGAGAAGATTTCTGAACGGCATCCGTTGAAGTTTTCAAATTACTTCCGGGCAAAACTCTTGTATCTACCGCAAAATCACCTTCAGGAAGACTTGGAATAAATTCGCCGCCCAATCTCGTCATCACAAAAATCGCTACGAAAAACAATCCAACCACACCGAAAAACACGATGTTTGGAATGCTCAACACTTTATTTAATGAAAAATCGTAAAGCCTTTCCAATTTTTCCATCATTTTGTCGGAAAAGTTTTTCTTATGCTCAATTTTTTTGGAAAGAAACAGCGTACTCATCATCGGAATGTAAGTCAACGAAAGGATAAATGCACCCAACAAAGCGAAAATTACCGTTTGCGCCATTGGTTTGAACATTTTTCCTTCAATTCCTTGAAGCGTGAGAATTGGAAGGTAAACGATAAGGATAATGATTTGCCCAAAAACAGCAGAATTCATCATTTTACTAGCAGAAGTATAAACTTCATCATCCATAAATTTTTGGGAAATGGTTTTTCCCTGATAGATTTTTAAGTGCTGCAATCGGTGTAAAACCGCTTCCACAATGATAACAGCTCCATCGACAATCAACCCGAAATCGAGCGCTCCCAAACTCATCAAGTTGCCGGAAACACCGAAAATATTCATCATAATGATGGCAAAAAGCATCGCTAAAGGAATTACGGACGCCACCAAAAATCCTGCACGGAAATTTCCAAGGAATAAAACCAACACGAAAACTACGATTAATGCACCTTCCATCAAGTTTTTTTCTACTGTTCCAATCGCGTTGTTCACCATTTTTGTGCGGTCGAGAAAGGCGTCAATTTTCACACCTTCAGGAAGTGTTTTTTGAATTTCTTCAATTCGGGTTTTTACTTTGGCAATCACCTCGTTGGAGTTCGCGCCTTTCATCATCATCACAACTGCACCCGCAACTTCGCCTTCGCCGTTGTAAGTCATTGCACCGTAGCGAATGGCTTTTCCGTATTGAACGGTTCCGATATTTTTAACCAAAATTGGTGTTCCGTCGGGAAGATTTTTCACGACAATATTTTCGATATCCGAAATTTTTCCAACCAAACCTTCGGTTCTAATGAACAAAACACTCGGACCTTTTTCAATATAAGCGCCGCCTGTATTTTGGTTGTTTTTGGAAAGTGCGTCGAAAACTTCGGTCATCGTAACGCCCATCGATTGCAGTTGGGACGGATTTATGGCGACTTCATACTGCTTCAAATCACCACCAAAACTCGCAACATCGGCAACACCTTCCGTTCCCACAAGTTGTCGGCGAACTACCCAATCTTGAATAGTTCTGAGTTGCATCGCGTTATAACGGTGTTCGTAACCTTTTTTTGGACGAACAACATACTGGTAGATTTCTCCCAAACCTGTGGAAATCGGCGCCATTTGTGGAGTTCCCAAACTTGTAGGAATGTCTTTGGAAACCTGTTGCAATCGTTCTGCAACCTGTTGACGCGCCAGATGCAAATCAATATCGTCCTCGAAAACTATCGTAATGACCGAAAGTCCGAAACGCGAAAAACTGCGCATTTGTTTAATCCCCGCAATATTATTATTCGCCTGTTCCAACGGAAAAGTGATAAACCTTTCCACATCGGGAGCGCCCAAACTTGGCGAAACCGTGATGATTTGCACCTGATTATCGGTGATATCAGGAACCGCATCAATCGGTAATTTTTTAACTTCAAAAATTCCGTAAATAATTAAACCCAAAGTCATTAAAATGATGATGAGTTTGTTTTTTATGGAAAATTCTATGATTTTGTTTAACATTTTTTTTTTTTTTTTCTCACGGATGACAGAGATTTTCACGGATCAATTCATTTTTCATCTTTTTCAATCCGATACTCTACTAAAGTATCGGTGAAAATCTGTGCAAATCCGTGAGAGGATTAATCTTCGTGGTTTTCTTCGCCTTTTTGATTGTTTTCGCCACCGTTTTCATCATGGTCGCCGTTTTGAACGGTTGCGCCGTTGCGAATTTCCGTGTGACGAATTTCTCCGCCTGTATTTCCTGCTTTTTGTGCAAAATATATGGCAGTAACTGCAACAATCAAAGTAATAAATGGGAAAAATTTTGAAAAAGTGAAGTTTTTGAAACTTGATAAAAGTCTAATCAGTGAAATTCCACCCAAAAGATAAGAAAATCCTGCGAAAAGTTCTGCGGCTTCTTCGTGAGTTTTTATCAAACTTTCGGAAACTCCTGAAATGTTTTCTACGCCTTCTTCAGCGCCTTCTCCGGTTGCCATCGCTGCAATAGAAGCGATTGCGCCAAGCATGAAAATTAGGTATGCGTTTCTTTTTGAAACCTCGGACTTTGTGAAAACTCCGATTAATAGAATGATGATTCCTACGAATGGAAATATGATGGGCAAATGGTTGACAACCAAATGCAAGTGTGCGTTATTCATTTTGATAAAATTTAAAAATTTGCTTTTGTATAATTTTAAACGGTGTCAAATCAATAAGATAAGACACAATTTATTATCGAAAAAATTTTTAAATTAAATCTTAGGCGGTTGCCAAATTTTTTGAAAAACGGAAGGATAGAAAGTTTCAGAATAAGCGAAATTCTGCTTTTTCTCTACGAATAATTTTTTCTGTTCAAAACTGAACTCAATTTTCTTCGGCGGCACTACCAAATTGATAGAAATTGGCGATAAATCGTGCGTTTTAAACGGCAAAGACATATCCTGATTGTAATCTGAATCCTTCACAGGAGCATCCAAATAATGCATCTTGATAAAAGAATAAAGTGTGGTGTTTTTGTCGCGAAGTTCGTGGGAAATATAGTGTTCAATAAGGTTGGGAAGTTTCAAGACCTGTCTTGCTTCTGTGAAGGACAGAAGGTAAAGCGAAAGTAAAAAATAGGTCAGTAACTTTTTCAACGCTATGATTTTCTCCTACAAAGTTATAGAAATAAATTATTCAAAAAATATTTTCCATAGAAATTAGAATGATTAAAAACATGTTTACTAAAGTTTCTCTTATTTTTGCGCAAAAATAAATTTAAAATTATGAAAAAATCAGTATTTGTATTATTTGGAATTGCAGTTTTGGTAAGTTGTTCAAAGAAAAATAAATCTTCCGAAAGTAACGTGATGATGGAAGAACCAAAAGTAGAGGTTACAGATTCTGCATCAGCAGCGAAACCTTCAGACCAAGCGGTTGTTAAAACGGATGCTGTTGCAGTTAAAGTGGATTCAACAGCAAAAAAATAGTTTTTGTTGAGGTACAATCTCAATAAAGAGACGGCTTATTGCTGTCTTTTTTTATGAAAAAATCCGTATTTTTGCACGTTTAAAAAGATTAAGAAAAATGTCGTTATCAGAACAGGAAATTATCCGCCGCGAAAAATTGCAGAAACTCACTGAATTGGGGATTGATGCGTTTCCGGCAGCCGAATATAAAATCACCGATACCACAAAATCCATCAAAGAAAATTTCGAGGAAGGCAAGAAAGTCATCATCGCAGGTCGATTGATGAGCCGCAGAATTCAGGGAAAAGCAAGTTTTGCGGAATTGCAGGATTCTGAAGGAAAAATTCAGGTGTATTTTAACCGTGATGAAATTTGCCCGGGCGATGATAAAGAACTTTATAACGAGGTTTACAAACATCTTTTGGACATCGGTGACATCATTGGTGTTGAGGGCGAATTGTTTAAAACTCAGGTTGGTGAAATGACGGTGATGGTGAAAAATTTCACGCTATTAACCAAATCTTTGCGTCCACTTCCCCAAGCAAAAACTGATGAAAATGGAGTAGTTCACGATGCTTTCAATGACCCGGAATTACGTTACAGACAGCGTTACGTCGATTTAACGGTAAATCCGCAAGTGAAAGAAGTTTTTGTAAAAAGAACAAAATTGTTCAATGCGATGCGAAATTTCTTCAATGACGCGGGTTATTTTGAAGTAGAAACCCCGATTTTACAGTCGATTCCGGGAGGTGCTGCTGCAAGACCTTTCATCACGCATCACAACGCTTTGGATATTCCTTTATATTTAAGAATTGCGAACGAACTGTATCTGAAAAGATTGATTGTTGGTGGTTTTGACGGCGTTTATGAATTCTCCAAAAACTTCAGAAATGAAGGAATGGACAGAACCCACAATCCGGAATTTACGGCGATGGAAATTTACGTTGCCTACAAAGATTACAATTGGATGATGGATTTCACTGAAAAATTGCTCGAAAGTTGTGCAGTGGCCGTAAACGGAACGACAGAATCTCAATTTGGAGAACATAAAATCAATTGGAAAGCGCCTTATCCAAGAGTTTCGATGACGGAAGCTATTCAAAAATTTACAGGTTTCGACATCACCGGAAAGTCTGAAAAAGAATTGTACGATTTCGCAAAATCCATCGGAATTGAGGTGGACGAAACAATGGGCAAAGGAAAATTAATCGATGAAATTTTTGGCGAAAAATGTGAAGGAAACTTCATTCAGCCGACTTTCATCACCGATTATCCGATTGAAATGTCGCCTTTAACCAAAAAACACAGAAGCAAAGAGGGTTTAACCGAACGTTTCGAATTGATGGTTTGCGGAAAAGAAATCGCAAACGCTTATTCCGAGTTGAACGATCCGATTGACCAAAGAGAGCGTTTCGAAGCACAATTGGCACTTTCGGAAAGAGGCGATGACGAAGCGATGTTCATCGACAACGATTTCATTCGCGCTTTGGAATACGGAATGCCGCCAACTTCAGGTTTGGGAATTGGTATGGATAGATTAATCATGTTCTTAACCAATAATGAATCTATTCAAGAAGTATTGTTCTTTCCGCAAATGAGACCAGAAAAAGCTGTTCCAAAAGTAGAATTGAATGAAGATGATAAAATTATCATTGAGATTTTAGAAAAAAATGGAGGTGAAATGAGGTTAGCTGAGGTAAAAACGCAATCTCAGTTTTCAGGAAAAAAATGGGACAAAACATCTAAAAACCTTACCAAACTGAATGTAGTGACGGTAGAGAAACCAGATGATGATTTGTTAATGAAATTAGTTTAAAACTATACAAATAGAATCATTAAAAGCGGATCAGTCCGCTTTTTTATTTGGAAAAAATAGAATGAGTTTTTCCAATAGATTTAGTGTTATTGTTAATAACTTGTTACGATTTTTAAAGCCGTTTTTTTCTTTCATATCTCACTAATTTTTACGAAATTTGTAAGTCTTTGAAAAAGGTAAAAAATAATGATTAATTCTTTTGAAATCAAAAATTATAGAAATCTTGACGGTTTGAAAATTAAATCGTTTGGACGTGTGAATCTTATTACTGGCAAAAATAATACTGGTAAAACTAATCTTTTACAGTCATTAGAGTTATTGGTTTCTGAATTTGATTTAGAGGTTTTAAAAAAGCAATTTGAAAAAAGAAGAGAGTATGATGATAGAAAATATAGGAATGATGTAGAAAATGAATATAAAAACATTCAACTTTTTAAAAATTTGTTTCCTTATAAAAGTATTTTTGATTTAACCAATTCAATTGAGATAAATTCTGATTATAAAAACATTTCTGCTAGAATTATTAATATTAAAAGGATAGAAGATGATGACTCAATTAGATATGTGACAAGTGATAATTTACTTTTTGACGAGAGTATAAATACTGAAAGAGGTCTTGAAGTTTTTAGAAATAATGATAGAATTAGATTATTGCCTTTTAGTAGAAATATTTTCAGATCTGGTAATATGTATATTGCTTCATCTAATAGAATAAACTTCTCAAACACAAATTATCAATTCATTGAGACTGATTCAATAGAAAAAGATTTAAATTCTAACTTATGGGATAGAATTGCTTTAAGTGATAAAGAGAAATATTTAATAGATGCACTTCAAATTGTTGAAAAATCAATAGATAGGCTTACATTTATTAGTGATAACGAAAGAGAGAGATATGCAATTGTAAAGAAGAAGAATTTTGAAAGAACGTTTCCTCTAAAAAGTATGGGAGATGGTATTAATAGGATTTTAACAATAATATTAGCATTATTAAATGTTGAAAATGGATATCTTTTTATAGATGAGTTTGAAAACGGTTTACATTATACGGTTCAAGAAGACTTGTGGAAAATAATTTTTCATTTATCAGAACAACTAAATATTCAAGTTTTTGTAACTACTCATAGTAGTGATTGCATAAATGCTTTTCAAAAAGTTATGAATAGTTCGCAAAATATGGTGTCAGGTCAATATATAAGGCTAGAATATAAAAATGGGCTTATAAGAGAGGTTTCTTATACAGGAGAGGAAATTAAATATGCATCTGAAAATGATATTGAAGTAAGATGAGAAACTTAGAAAAATTTCCGTCCCAAAAACTTATTGTTGAAGGAGAATCAGATCTTTATGCAATTGCAGAATTAAGAAATTCTGCAGATATCGAATATAATTTTGATATTGTTGTTTTAGGAACTATTTCTAATTTAGAAAATGAGGTTTCTGTAAGATTGAAGTCATAGGAATTAAAAACTATTGGAATTGTAGTTGATGCCGATGAAAATCTTACAAGAATTTGGAAAATAATTCAAAATATTTTTAATAAAAATGGCTTTTCACTTCCTGAAAATATATCAGAGAAGGGCTTAATTGTTTCAAATGAAAATATTAAAATTGGAGTATGGATAATGCCTAATAATAATCTTAATGGAACATTAGAAGGATTTCTTCATTATTTAATACCTGAAAATGATACTTTGATGCCAGAAGTTCTTAAACATACTGATAACATAGAATCTAAAAATTTGCAAAAATATAATTCTAACAGTCGTTCTAAATCAGAAATCTATTCTTGGTTGGCTTTGCAAGAATCACCTGGAACACCCATTGGAAAAGCAATAAATTATAAATATTTTAAAATAAATAATCCTGAATGTCAAACATTTTTGGATTGGTTAAATAAACTTTTTAATTAAATTATGAGTCAAAAACAATATACAGCAGACAGTATTCAAGCATTAGAAGGAATTGAACACGTTCGATTGAGACCTTCAATGTACATCGGTGATGTGGGAACAAGAGGTCTTCACCACTTGGTTTATGAAGTAGTAGATAACTCTATTGACGAGGCTTTAGCAGGACATTGCGATACGATTGCGGTTACCATTCACGAAGGTGAAAGTATTTCCGTAAAAGATAACGGTCGTGGAATTCCCGTAGATTTTCACCAAAAGGAACAAAAATCCGCTTTGGAAGTGGTCATGACGAAGATTGGGGCAGGTGGAAAATTCGACAAAGATTCATATAAAGTTTCCGGTGGTCTTCACGGAGTTGGGGTTTCTTGTGTGAATGCACTTTCAACTTCTTTGATTTCGACCGTTTCCCGAAATGGAAAATTATATCAACAAAAATATTCCTAAGGAAAAGCCTTGGCTGATGTTGATGAAATCGGAACTTCCGACCATACCGGAACTGAAGTTTTCTTTCAACCAGACGACACGATTTTCCAAGACTTGGTTTACAATTATGATACTTTGGCGGCAAGATTGCGCGAGTTGGCGTTTTTGAACAAAGGAATTACCATTACTTTAACCGACGAGAGAAATAAGGACGAAAACGGTGAGCCAAGATTTGAAAAATTTCATTCGGAAGGTGGTTTAAAGGAGTTTGTTGAATATATCGATGGAAACCGTGAAGCCATTATGCAAAACGTCATCTTTATGGAAGGCGAAAAAGACAGCATTCCGGTGGAAGTTGCGATGCGCTACAACACTTCCTACAACGAAAATCTTCACTCCTATGTGAACAACATCAACACGCACGAAGGTGGAACTCACCTCGCAGGGTTCAGACGTGCTTTGACGCGTACTTTGAAGAAATTCGCGGACGAACTTGGACTTCCTGCAAAAGAAAAAGTGGAAGTTACCGGTGACGATTTCCGTGAAGGATTGACTGCCGTGATTTCCGTGAAAGTAATGGAACCTCAGTTTGAAGGGCAAACCAAAACAAAACTCGGTAACTCCGAAGTTTCGGGCGCGGTTGATAAAATCGTGGGCGAAATGTTGACCAACTTTTTGGAAGAACATCCGAACGAAGCAAAATTGATCGTACAGAAAGTAGTTTTGGCTGCAAAAGCGAGACAGGCAGCAAAAAAAGCGAGAGAATTGGTTCAAAGAAAATCTCCGATGGGCGGAAGCGGACTTCCGGGAAAACTTTCTGACTGTTCCTCCAAAGACCCTGAAATTTCTGAAATTTTCTTGGTTGAGGGTGATTCCGCAGGTGGAACCGCAAAACAAGGTCGTGACCGTCATTTTCAGGCGATTCTTCCGTTGCGAGGTAAAATTTTGAACGTGGAAAAATCAATGCTTCACAAAGTGTACGATAACGAGGAAATCCGAAATATTTACACCGCACTTGGAGTTTCCGTAGGAACTGAAGAAGATTCCAAAGCACTAAACATCAGCAAATTACGTTATCATAAAATCGTAATTATGACCGATGCCGATATTGATGGTTCCCACATTTCAACCCTGATTCTGACGTTCTTCTTTAGATATATGAAGGAATTAATTGAAAACGGTTACATTTACATCGCACAACCTCCTTTGTATTTATTGAAAAAAGGCAACAAGAAAGTATATGCCTACAATGAAAAAGAGCGTGAAGATTTCACATTGGAAATGTCTCCCGACGGAAAAGGTGTTGAAGTTCAGCGTTACAAAGGTCTCGGTGAAATGAATCCGGAACAGCTTTGGGAAACTACCTTAAATCCTGAAGGAAGAATTTTGAAACAAGTTTCTATTGAAAGTTTGGCCGATGCAGACAACGTTTTCAGTATGCTGATGGGCGACGAAGTTCCACCAAGACGTGAATTTATCGAGAAAAATGCGATCTACGCAAAAATTGATGTTTAATTTCTTAATATAGAAAATTTAAACTTCGAAATATTTTTTTTAAAAACCGTTCAAACTTTTTGTACGGTTTTTTTGTGAACAAAATGTATTTTTTTATATTTAGAAATGCGAAAAATGAAATTACATTATCTATTATCTACAGCGCTGTTCATCGCCTGCAATAAAGCAAAAGTTGAAACAAAATCCACCATTGAACCAGAGAAAATGGAGGTTCAAAAAACAACTTTATCTGCAATTGATTCGGTGTCGGTAAACGATTCAGTGAAGGTTAATGAAAATTTAGTGGTTGCTTTCAAATCAAAAGCTTTGGTTTTTGAAAACATTAAAAACAAAGGTGTTCTTGACAGTATTTATGCCGTAAAAAATATCGATTTGGATGAATACACTTCAGAAAACATCCTTACAGCACTTAAAAAACAACAGCAGAATTATTTCGAGCAAAACAAAAAAGACGCATCAGATTTGGTACGCGACTTTGCACAAACTTGGTACGAAAACTCAGACATGAAAGTCCATTCAAACGAAAATAATTTACTGACCATTCAATATACAAGTGACGGATTTTCAGGCGGTGCACACGGTTTCTACAACGAAACTTACAAAGTTTTCGACTTGAAGGAAAATAAAACGGTGCAACTTTCAGATATTTTGATGACACCAGATTCTAATATTTGGAAACGAGCTTTAATGGACAATTTCCTGAAAAACGATGCTGGAAAAGGACAAAGCGAAATGCTTTTGGTAAAGGAAATTTCACCGAACAACAATTTCTATTTTGACAAAGAAAATTTGTACTTTCTCTATAACCAATATGAAATTACCGCTTATGCAGCCGGCCCAGTTCTGATTAAGATTCCATTTTCAGACATAAAACTGATGGTAAAGCCTGAATTTTTAAAAAGAATCGCAGTACAATAAATTTTCAAAAAGCAAATCAATTTGATTTGCTTTCTTTATTTTTGCAGTACATGGAAAAAGTTGCCTTCATCATTAATCCTTTTTCGGCGAAAAAAAATTATCAGCCTTTTCTTGACTCGTTGAAGAAAAAGGTGCAAAATCCTTATTACATTATTTCCGAATCGATTGAAGATACGCAGCAATACATTCTGAATCATTTTGATGAGTTTGATATTTTTGTGGCAATTGGCGGTGACGGAACGATTTCTACCGTTGCAAAACACCTTATCAATACTGAAAAAATCCTCGCTATTTTTCCTGCGGGTTCTGGAAACGGATTTTCGAACGAGACCAATTTTCATAAAAATTTAGATGAACTCTTAGAAAAAATCAAAGGCAAAAAATCAAGAAAAATTGATACTTTCACCGTGAATGACAAATTATCCATCAATGTTTCGGGAACAGGTTTTGACGGAAAGGTGGTGAAAGAATTTGAAAAAACCGAGCGTGGTTTTAAGAATTACATCAAAGTTTCCATACAAACTTTCTTTAATTACAAACCCATTAAAGTGAAGTTTCTCGATGAAAATTACCGGCAATACAACGGGAAATATTTGATGTTGAATATAGCAAACACCCGCCAATTCGGAAACAACGCCTACATTGCACCAAAAGCGAGTAAAAGTGACGGTTTGGTAGATTTGGTTTTGGTGAAGAAATTTCCGATCACCTACTCTCCTTTTTTTGCGTTCCGAATGTTTACGAAACGTTTGAAGGACGACGATTATGTGACTTATCTTCCTGTTTCAGAAATCGAATTTAAAGTTTCCACAAAAAATTGGCATCTTGATGGTGAATTTAATAAGATAAAATCGCCGGTTCATGTGAAGGTTTTGCCGAAGAGTTTGAAGATTTTAATTTAAATAAAACCTTATAGGTTTCCTAAATTTCAAAAATGACCATCACCCAAAATAAAAAGACAGAATTCCGCGAACTTGGTTTAATGCATTACGAACCGGCTTTCAATTATCAAGAAACTTTGATGAAATCCATCATCGACTTAAAATTGAAAAACCGTGACAGAACCGACGGAATTTACGAAGAAACACCTAATTATCTCCTTTTTGTAGAGCATCCACACGTTTACACGTTAGGAAAATCGGGACACGAAGAAAATATGCTAGCAAATACTGAGAAACTGAAGGAAATCAACGCCACTTTCGTGAAAACCAATCGTGGTGGAGATATTACGTATCACGGTTTCGGACAGATTGTGGGTTATCCTATTGTGGATTTGGATAACTTTAAATCTGATATTTTCAAATATATGAGAGATTTGGAAGAAGCGATTATCAGAACAATTGCAGAATACGGTTTGAAAGGCGAAAGAAGTGAAGGCGAAACCGGAGTTTGGTTGGATGTGGGAAAACCTTACGCAAGAAAAATTTGTGCAATGGGCGTGAAAACCTCAAAATGGGTTACAATGCACGGTTTTGCTTTGAACGTGAATACCGATTTACGCTATTTTGAATACATTATTCCCTGTGGAATTAAAGATAAATCAGTAACTTCTTTGGCTAGAGAGTTGGAACGAAAGTTTTCTGATGTGGAAGTATTTGAGCTGAAAGAGAAGATTAAGAAACATTTTTCGGAGGTTTTTGGAGCCGAGTTGGTTTAAGACATCAACAATTTCCTAATTAAAAAAGAGCGAAAATTTTCGCTCTTTTTATATTTTATTTAAAGATATTTACTGATAAATCCTTTGCAAATCAACTTTTCTTTTCCGTTATGTTAATGGTGGTGTGCCACGGTTTCCTAAAGTTCGATGCGAAAAAAATAATTTAAATTATCGAATTCGTAATTTTGGTAGGGAAATTTTTAAATTCTTTAAAAAATTTTATCTTTGTGAAAATCCAATAAACTAAAATGGCAGAATATAAATTATTACTTCCCTCGATGGGAGAAGGTGTGATGGAAGCAACAATAATCAGTTGGTTATTCAATGAAGGCGATATGGTGAAAGAAGATGATTCCGTTGTGGAAATCGCTACCGATAAGGTGGATTCCGACGTTCCGACACCGGTTTCGGGAAAAATTGTAAAAATTCTGAAACAAAAAGATGAGGTGGCAAAAATTGGGGAGGCCATCGCAATTCTAGAAGTTGCAGGCGAAGGTGAAGCCATAGCAGAACAACCGCAAGAACCAAAACCCCACGCTGAAGTAAAAACAGAATTGCCAAATGTGGAACCAGAAGTCGTAAAAGCCTTGGAAGAATCTATGGAAAGCGCAAAGATTTCTACAGGTCTTCCTGCAACCGATTTATATTTGTCGCCTTTGGTAAAATCAATCGTTCAGCAAGAAAATATTTCGGAAGCTGAATTAAACTCAATCAAAGGAAGCGGTTTAGAAGGAAGAATTACGAAAGAAGATATTTTGCATTTCGTGAAAAATAGAGGAACAAAAAAGATGGAGGAAAAGGTTGAGGTTAAAGCAAGTCCAGTCGCAAAACCGACTTCGGAAACTTCTGCACCAATTGCAGTTTCAGAAGGTGATGAAGTGATTCAAATGGATAGAGTCCGCAAAATTATTGCAGACGCAATGGTGAATTCAAAGAGAACTTCTCCACACGTGACTTCTTTCATCGAGTCCGATGTCACCAATGTCGTAAGATGGAGAGCAAAACACAAAGATATTTTTGAAAAAAGGGAAGGGGAGAAACTAACTTTCATGCCGATTTTCGTAAGAGCCGTAGTAAAAGCAATCCAAGATTTCCCGATGATCAATGTTTCTGTAGATGGCGACAAAATCATCAAAAAGAAAAACATCAACATCGGAATGGCAACTGCACTTCCTGATGGAAACTTGATTGTTCCCGTGATTAAAAATGCAGACCAATTGTCACTTTCAGGTTTGGCGAAGGCGATTAATGATTTGGCGTACAGAGCGAGAAACAAAAAACTTCGACCGGAAGATACACAAGGAGCGACTTACACGATTTCCAACGTGGGAAGTTTCGGCAATTTGATGGGAACTCCGATTATTCCGCAACCACAAGTGGCGATTTTGGCGATTGGCGCTATTGTGAAAAAACCTGCAGTTTTGGAAACCAAAGATGGCGATGTAATTGCGATCCGTCAGTTGATGTTTATGTCGCATTCTTACGACCACCGAGTGGTGGACGGTTCTTTGGGCGGAATGTTCCTGAAACATGTTCACGATTATTTGCAGAATTGGGATATGAACACGGAAATATAAGTAATGAGCGATAAGTAATTAGTTAGCTGTAATTTTATAAATTTGGGGCGTAAAATGAAATCGGCATATTTTTTCTTCTTTATTTTTAATGTGCTTAATGCTCAAATTACAGAAAAAAAGCATTTTGATATTAAATTATTTAAT
>Ga0116181_1001002_pt1 | contig 25201 bp, 18 predicted proteins | sample AD_UKC075_MetaG_FD_89752 | JGI IMG/M metagenome (GOLD analysis project Ga0116181, IMG submission 89752) | Active sludge microbial communities of municipal wastewater-treating anaerobic digesters from USA - AD_UKC075_MetaG | ecosystem: Engineered > Bioreactor > Anaerobic > Digestate | place: USA... | reverse complement strand
TTCATGGCCTCGGAGGCCAACGCGCTATCGGGTTCTAGATCGCATCTTCCCTGAGTATGCCAGTTGCTTCATCGAGACATCTCAAGAGTTGCTAAAAAGCCATGCTACACCGGAAGCAGTCGCAGCGCTTAACCTCAATAAGCTCAAGGGCCACGCTCGGTGCACCCAAGAGCTCGCCAGAGAAACCTTCAGCTATTTGATTAGCTGTGGATGGCCTTTGAATTGAAACTAATCCTCAGCCAGATCTAGTTCATAGAGCCTCAGATTTCCTGCATCAGGCTTACCATGGAGGAACTGCAATCGCAGCATGCTCCGGGGCTCCTAGAAGCTACTGTCGCCGCGGCCATCATTGGGAAAATCGGTGACATACACCGTGGTGGCATCTGCAGAAATCGATGCGACAGCGAATCAAGGAACCACGGGGCTCGCCAGAACTCCGTAGGGTCATATTGTCAATGGCCATTTGAGAATCCCCTTTTGGCCATGAAAAATCACGGGTCTAGGAACAGGAGCCCTAGTTCACCTCATTTTATTTCGTTTGAATTCGCAATCAGCCATATGGTCCGGATGGCAAATGGAGGCCAGCAGGTTCAGTTATCAAGGTGCAGATTTGCTTTTTACTATTGGCCGTTCATAGCACGTCTATAGACGTTCGCGGAAAGACAGGGCTCGATCACGGGTATACGAGACTCCCCCCAAGGCTACATTCTCAGCAAGTATGTTGAGGATTCTCCATTCGATCGTTATGTGGGATATCCGAGAGGGGCTGACACCGACACCAACAGAGTAATGAGAGGGCATGCGTGATCAGCTCCGTTGACACAGACGCTCTTGTCGGCATCCTGCTCCCCGATGCGCTACCAAAGGGCTGATCGATAAGGCCTATGCTGATGGCACACTCGTTATGTGTAATGCGGTCTACTCAGAACTTGCAGCCCTTATAGATTCTGTATGCTCGCAGGAACCGGACTATAAAAGTGGAACCATAATGAAAGTGCTCTGCAATTGCGACATCCTTGAGTGATGGAGGGGCGATTAGACCATGGCTTTCGATACCATAAACCTGTCAGGGCTGACCGCGCCAGGTCTCGTTCTGGACGTGGGCGGAGGCGGCGAGGGAATCATAGGCTCTGTCCTCGGAAGACAAGTAGTCGCCATCGATATCCTCAGGGAGGAGCTGGAGGAGTCATCCAATGACGCGCTCCGGCTAGTGATGGACGCGAGAAGCATGCAGTTTTTGGACGGATCCTTCGATGAGGCGACTTGCTTTTTCAGCCTGATGTACATGTCCCCGGAATCGATCCCACGGGTCCTCTCGGAGATCTTCAGGGTGCTTGCGCCAGGAGGAAGGCTCCGGATATGGGACGCAGAGATACCTCCTGCAAAGCCCGGCGATGATCTGTTCATAATCGAGCTGAAGATTGTGACAGGCGCCGGCGCCACAACATGCGCCTACGGAGTGGGCTGGCCCGACAAATCCCAAAACTGCTCCGCTATTGCCCATATCGCTCAAGATTGCGGCTTCGAGTTGCTAGGCCAAGCCGAGTCGGGACAGACATTCTACTTGAGCTTGCTGAAGCCTTATTCTAATGTCTGTGAAATCCCGACTAAAGCAGGCCCTATGTGCATCATGCGAGCCACCGCAAAACACATGCACGACGCCTATGGAGTCCTTGTTGACAGTTGCCGGCGAGTTGTGGAACGCGGAAAGCGGGTTCCCTTTTGGCTTTTCACCGCAGAAGGCCAACAACATGTAGCAGAAAAAATACGAGACTGCGATTACTTCATCGGCTTCATCAGTGGTTCTCCCGCAGCAGTCCTCTGGATCAAGTGGGCCGATTCTTGCTCGTGGGAGGATGCTGGCAGCGACCGCTTAGCAGGGTATGTGTATGGCTTCGGGGTCAAGCAGGAGTGGGCAGGCGCCGGCGTCGGGCGAGCCCTCCTTGAGTGGGCATCCTCTTATATAGCCTCCAAGGGCAGGCGGCTAGTCAGACTGGAATGCGATGCAGGAAACCCAACTCTTTGCGCATACTACGAAATGCTTGGATTTGAAGACAGGGGACTGACAGCCCCAGGCAATCAGCTGCGAAAGTACGAACGTCCGTCAGGGTCAAAGGCCCAGTGCTCGATTGCGAATCCCTAATATAACTCATAGTACCGGACCTTCGCAGTATCTACAATCCGGGCACGGCCGCAAGCAGCCTTGCCGTCTTCTTTGGGTCACGCTCAAAAACCGTATGTCGCCCAACATCTCCAATCAAATCCTTCGCTGGTCAGTCAGGAATAACATTCGCCTTGATCAGACTCATCCGCTGATCATGTTCAAACTAAGCCTTCCCGCATTGCTACAGAAACTCAGAATCGCCTTCCGGCTCTCTCGTGCGCCACGGGTTCCCGCCCCCGGTGAACCGCCATACTATGTAGAAACCTGCCAAGATCGCCGTAGTCGCCAATAACCCGCCCTCAGGGCCGAACGCCCCGCCTGTCAGAAAGTCATTGCGGCTTGCTGCAACAGTGTAGGCACCCTCCACTTCTGCCCCGCTCACCGGAAACCCGAAAACATAGCCCTGGAAATAGTTCCAGGTGATGTGGTAACCCACGGGCATCCACACGCTGCCGCTCCGCAAGAACATGTAGGCAAACAAGATCCCTACCAATAGCACATTTGCCAGTCCGCCCATGGACACATTGGCGTTTCCTGCGTGAAGAAGAGAAAAGAGGACGGACGATACAATGGCCGCACTCCAACGGTTGTATATCTCAGACAGAGCCGATATCGAATACGCCCTCGAGTAGAGTTCCTCCGACAGCCCAACGAAGATGAAGACAACCATCCCAATCGCCAGATTCCATGAGAGCATAGGGTGGGCAAGATCGTTTTCGAGGGTGATGCTTTTCGAGGCGAGCAAGACGGCGAAGATGACCGTCATCGAAAGAGCGCCAAGCCCCAGCCCAAAGGCTAGTTCCTTGCGATCCCTTGCGCAAAATCCCGCTCCTATGTCCTCAATACTCTTTCTGTCAATGAACCTCAAAGCTAAGAGGATCGCAAGGATTAAGGCGATGGAAGGGATCAACTGGCTTGCAAGCCCAAGGAGCTCGTCACCGGGAATCGTTTCCATCAAAAACTCCAGCCTCCCATCCGGAGCCAGGCCAGGAGGAATCTTCAGGGACAACATGGTCAGATCCCAGAGGACGCGAAAGAGCATTGCCGTTATCAATAATTCAAGGATCAATACGACAATGAGCCTCCATTCTGGCCTGAGCCGGCCATCCCCCATGATAAATAGCTTTTTCAAGGACAACCCCCCGTAGTCATCTGCAGTTTTCATGAATAGCCTCGGGAAAAGATCGCAGTCTACGTATTCAAGTAACAGGCCACGGCAGAGATAAAGCGGCTTTTGGATTTTCCCGTTTGAGGCGATGCACCACCAGCAAAGCCTAGTGCTCCCATAGAACCTGCGGACCGATATCTAACGTCATGGCCTCACTAAGCTCCTTCCCGCACTCCTCGAGCTGAAGACGGACAGCCCCGCCTCAGCTGTAGCGCCGATAGCGCACTCGAACACCGCCGGATCTCCCCCATCCCTATAGTGCCTGTCAGGCGCGGGCCGAGTATCATTGCATCAGCGAGCTCGCATACCTACATATTCCCTTGAGCTCCTCGACGGCGTTCCTCCGCACCCTCTCCATCCTGCTTCTGCGGCCAGGACCCGATGTCGAAGTTTTGGGTTGGTAGCGGATAAAGCTCTTGCCCGGACATCCCACACGTGTCGGCGGATGAGAAGACCAATGCCAATGTAAAGAGCAATCCCCCAACGCATGCAGCAGGCAACGGGAAGACCCGGTTCTTTAGACGTTCGATTCCATCAACCGCCAAGTGAGACACTGGCCCCTTCTCTAACGAGATGTCTGCGAATGAACTTCACGGCCCGTTCCAACGCATAGTCTGGATGAACCCAGAAGTCCGGAGAATACCCGACGCCGTCGTAATTGTGCATCTCGCTGTCGAGCCAGAACATCGTGGGTATTCTCACCTCGAAACCTGAATAGGGCAGAACAAGCATACCGGGATTTCCGCAAAGCAAAGCGCCTCGGGTGTTAGTTCCGATGATTACAACATTATCCAAGCTCCGCAGACGACGGACAAAAGCCTCCGTCGCGCTCCCGGCGTTGGAATCCACAAGTGCTACTATGAACGGGGCATCGCTGACATGCCCACCCTGCTCAATGCCTATGCGACGCCATCCGGGCCTATCTGGGTCCTCGGCATTCTTCCAGTATCTCCACAAAGCCTCGGCCTGGTCGGAAGAAAACTCCTCCCCAAGCCTTTCCGAAAGCCCATTCAGGAGCAGAGCGATAGAGGTGTCAGTCGCCAACTCTGCTGTAAAAAAGTACGGGCCCACGTTCCCTTTCGTCAACCTTTGGCACCAAAGCATGCCGTAGATCGTCGATCCCCCGTGATTTGACCTAAGGTCAAGCAAGATAACATCCTCTTGTCGCAACTTCTCCGCGTCCTCCACAAACCTGTTGAGAGCCTTCCCTTCATCATGATCAGGATCGAAGCTGCGACAAGACACCAAGGGGAAACCCTCTATTTCTCCAAGCTCGTAGACCGCTCCGCCGTAATCCATGGAGATGATTGGCACCAGCCATGCAATCTCCCTGCTGCCGTCTGCGTATTCTATCTCACACATCAAATCAACCTGTTGCTCCGGGACGAGCATCCCAAGAACGTAGACGATGTTTCCATCTTCATCTATTGACGGTTTAAGAAAAGAAGACGGAGCTTGGCCACTGACTGAAGCAACGCGCTTGCCGCCATCGTTAATGAAAAAGCCGTCTTCATCCAGTGAAAACCGAAGATACGGACTGACTCTGAAAGTGCTCCATTCGCATAATGTCCTGCTTCCAAAAGCAAAATGGCCATCCTGGATGAACTTTAGGTTAGCTATGATGATCTGGGAATACTGCCAGAACGGAATATCATGGTAATGTCGGCCTATCTCATCCAGCATCCTCTCCCGCGCCGCGCAGAAGACTTCATCGCCACCAAAGAACTGATAGGCAGCATAACCATACTTCAGTGCGTGGAACAAGAGGTCTACCTCTTGCACAGCCCTTGCCGGACTGATCGACCATTCCTCCATGACACTCTCTCGGCCCGCAGCTGTGTCCCACCTGAGTGCGCTCGGATACGCCTCATCCTCGAAATCGCTGTATTCATACAGCATGCTTGAAAAACGCGCTAACAGATCCTCCCTAGATGCCTCGGAAAGCTCAGGCCTGTTCGCCTCCACGATAGCCCTCGCCTCCGGCGATAAGACTAATCGCGTCCTGGATGATGCTAACACAGGTTGAACAGGCGTCACAATGGCGATTACGCAGAATGCCATGAGAGCCTGGAATAGACGTGATTCGCGCAGGTGTAGGGGATTTCTCATGACCTCACCTCACGAAGAAATCATATGGATTCCGGATAATCGTTATTGCCGCATAATGCCTCCAGGTTCTTCTTCGCTCGTCTGCCCGAGGGCCCCATCGGCTTGCACCGACACTAGCTGCTTCTCGATGAACCTCACAGCCCTCTCCATCACAAAGTCAGGATGCACCCAGAAATCAGGAACATACCCACATCCATCGATATTCTGCATCTCGCCGTCAAAACAGATCATAGTAGGCAGGCTCACCTTCAGCCCTGAATAAGAAAGCTCCATCACCCCCGCATTGCCGCAAAGCGCGGCACCTCGCGTATTCGTCCCAATAAAGACAGTATTTTGGCAATATCGCAACCTTCTCACGAAGACTTCGGCTGCACTGGCCACGTATGAATCGAGGAGCACAACAACAAATGGCGTCCTACCTGCCCGGGCCTCCTGTTCGACGACTGCATAGCTCCACCCGGGCAACTCGGGGTCCTCGCTTCTGTCCTTCATCCAAGGCGCATCATCCTGGTTTTCGAGACTAGACAGGTTATCATCTGATTCGGACAACGTGTTGGATAACAATGCCAATGCCACATCTGTAACGAGTCGCCTGGAATAGGTGCTCGGCCCAACGTCTCCACCGCTCAACCGGCGACACCATTCCCTACCATAGGCATACCTTCCCCCGCGATTGGACCTAAGGTCCAAGATGATCACGTCTTCATCCCGAAAACCCTCCGCATCCTCAGCGAATCGAGCAATGGCGCGCCGTTGGCCGGGAAGATCACGAAAGTCTCCGCACGTTATGAGCGGCACGCCCCCAACCTCGGACAGCTCATAGACAGGCCCGTCAAGAACCATGGGTGAAAAAGGGACAAGCCAGGCCATTTCATCGCACCCGTCTGCGTATTCGAGTTTGAGCGCGACATCCCCGCTTCCCTCAGGCAGAACCATCCCCAACAGGTAGACTATGTCGCCGGCTTCATCTATAGACGGTTTCATGAATGCAGACGGGGACTGGCCATCTATGGATAGAATTCTCTCGCCATCGGCATTCCAGAATTGACCCTCATTATCCATGCAAAAACTGTGGGTCGGACTTGCCCTGAATTGATGGTATTCACAGATTCTTCTCTCCCCAATTGAGAGATGTCCATCCCGAACGAAACTGAGATTTGCGGCGATGATGTCTATGTATTGCCACATGGGAATCTCCTCCGCGAATTCGCCTATCTCGCGGAGTATCCCGTCCTTTGCCGCTTCGAAGGCTTCATCGCCGCCGAAGTATTCGTACCCAGCATATCCGTACTTCAATACTTCGAACAACAGTTCAACTTCTTCCGCAGCATAATGTGGAGAGATATGCCATTGGTGCGATTGGCCGGTTCTGACCGATCGGCCTTGATTTCGCCAAATCTGGGCTACATCAATCTCATCTTCCAGGCCTGTGTAGTTATACAACAGCTCTATGGCCTCTCTCTCGATGTCGTCACCAGACGGCCCAGGCCAAATCGGTCTGTTTGTCTCCACTATGGCTCTTGCCTGAGGCGACAGAACAAGCTCAGCTCCTATCTCCCCTGCTGCAGCATGCCCAGACAATGCGGCAGCCACCAACGCCCACGCCATTGTCAAAGTCCAAGATGGGCGAGGTTTCGTCAGTAATGCACTCCCATAAACAGCCTTCAACGTAATGCCCCCGTGTAGTTTCGCTTCCCCGGCAAAACCCGTCAACCACGAAGTGGTACAGCCTCTACGTCCGTCTGAACCTCAGCTCGTAACCTGTCAACTCTGAGTAGGCCTTGCTCAGCCTCTGGGCAACCGCCTCGTCAACGTCCACAGGGCCCCTTGCCTCGGCATAGCCCGAATGAACGCCAACCTTCATCCCTCCTAGGCCGTTGGCGGCCAGGAGCTCCCTGGCCAAGTCGGCCAGCTCATTCACTCTCGCGCTCTCCTGGATTTCCAGTCTCCATCCTGTCGCCGCCTCGAGCTTGTCCAGGATCTCCTTGTATCTCTCCCCGACCTGGGGGGTTATGAAGGCGAGCGCCATCCGTCCCTCATCCCTGTAAATGCTGACCTTCGGTTGATTGACCGCTCCCGCGAAAGCATCGTCGATCATGCCCTTCGCCATATTCTGCTCCATAGGTTCACTCACGCCGTGTGACGGTACACCCTCCGGCGTCCACGGGTCCTGACTGCGTCGTGCGGCAACCTGATCCAGAAGGCTCTGTCCTTCAACCCTAAACAGCAATTTGTAGCCTGTCTCCTCCTCGAACGCCTCTGCATATTCTCCCAACGTTCGTCCCCGGATTCCTGGCTGTGCCAACCCTGCTGGCTCCTTCACAGTGACCGATTGTGCGCCGAAGGACGGATCGCGGTTGACCCTTATGCCGAACTCCTCTGCCAAGTCCGTCTTGATCTTGGTCTTCAGGAATTCCATATTGGAGTTTGGCGCAACTTCGATTCTGCGCAGTATCTCCCGCTCCAATTCTCCGATCTCGTCTGTGCACCTCTCGGCATATTTCGGCGTCGGAAAATACAGCGTCACGCTTCCATCTGAAGCAAATCCCACCTTCTGAAGTCCAAACGGCGACAATCTTTCCTGAATCAGTGCCCACGCCTCATTCTGTTCCATCGGCTTCGGCGTAACAGCGTCCACATACTCTTCCTCAGTCAACACGTACACAATATTGGGGTTGGTGTAGGCGGACCTGAAGCGCGGCGACCCGCTGACTTCCTTGCGGAAAGCCCGTTTCTCTTCGTCGGAGATCTCTCGGGGACCGTACCACACCATCATCAAATCCGCAACTGTGAGCGTCGTTCCCAGAGTCCCTGTCTGGAACAGGTGTTGCCAAAGCTCCTCCGGATCTACCGGCTCCTCTTTGTGCAACGCTATCCTGCGCACCTGCGGCTTCAAGGAGTATCGTCGTTTTCCCCCGCCCGGCGCCGGAACATACTCGTAGACCCCACCCGAGCCGGCCACTTCTATGCGGGTGTCAGGCAATTCGTCTGCCAGGGCTTGGGAGAGCGCTTCAAGAGACTCCTCATTCCCATGGTTGAGGAGGACGAAGTCGGGCCTTAAAGCCTTTACTGAAGCGATGATCCCGAGCGAGTCCGCATGGGCCGAAAGACCGAACTTCCCCACCTTGCACCTAACCCGGTATTCGTTTTCGTTCAAAAGTATCGTCCGTTCATTCTTTTGAAGCTCAGCCAAGTCCAACAATCTTCTTCCCGGCGATTCTTCATCCTGGTACCCCACTATCGCCAAGAGATTCTTCTCATCCTCGAGAATCCTCTCTGCGTATATCGGCGACACTCCGCCTGTGAGCATCCCTGAACTCGCAATTATCACACACGGATCTTTCGATGCGAGGATCTTGTCCCTTTGGGACTTGCTCCACACTGCTTCGATACCATTCGTGTAAAAAAGCTCATGGCCCCGCAGGACTTCTTTCTTGTATCTTTGCTTCAGGTAATTCGGGTTCCTAGCGAAAACGGTATTTACGTTTCGTATCAGACCATCAACGTACACAGGGTATTTTCTCTTCGTTCGCCGCATGTAGTTTCTGAGAGCCAAGATTATCTCCTGAGACCTTCCCACGGCAAAAGCAGGCACAAGCGCCCTTCCGCCAGCGTCCAGCGTCTCGCCGATAGTGTCGAGCAGCCTTTGCATCTCCTGAGACCTCGGAGCGTGAATCCTCGATCCATAGGTGGCCTCGGTGATCACCACATCGGCCCCGCGCTTGAGAGCTCCACTGAACGCCTGCATACCTACGGTCTCCTGCTCAAATGTGGTAAAGTCGCCAGTGTAAAGGAGCGTCCCTTCTTCTGTCTGAAGCAGTACCGCCGCAGCGCCGAGGATGTGCCCTGCTTGGAGGAACACCGCCTGAATCCCCTCTACTGCCTCAAAAGAAGTCCCGAACCCGTATGTGACCACCCTGTCTAGGGCCTGCTGGGCATCGTCTGCGTCGAAGAGCTGCAGCCCTTCCCTGAATTCTGCAACCTTGACTGAATCGTACAGCAAGACTGTGGCCAAATCGCGCGTTGCCGTCGTGGCGAATATGGATGCCCCGGGCGAAAGTTTGGCCACTAGCGGAAGGGCGCCACTGTGATCTAGATGGGCGTGGGACAGGATTATCGCATCGATAACTACGTCGTTGAGCGGCTCAAGGTTGGGGAGCATTTCCGTCCCCTCTTCGCTCACCCTGACGCCTGCATCGAGGAGCACGTTCTTCCCCGATTCTGTTTTGACAAGTATGCATGAGGCGCCAACTTCCTCAGCGCCCCCCAAAAAACAAATCTCCATAATCTACTTCTCCCATGTGTCAAATTCCATCTCTTGCCTGTCATTTGAACTTATGGCCGCAAGTTTTTATGATAACCGCAATGCGGAGAACGCACCCTCCGAGGCAGGGATGGGCGGTTACAGCCCATGGCGCGTTGCGGCCCAGTTGACGGATGATCGCAAGATAGAGCGGTCTTCCATGTCGGCCGAGCGGATCTGCCAGATGCATAATCCGCCCGCATTCTGCTACTCTGGCAGCTTTCTCATGGCTCTCACGCCCCAAAGCATCGGCTCCAGGTGCACCGGATCTTTACCCCCGCTCGCAAGGGCGCGCTCGAATAGCTCCATCGCAACTTCAACTCTGGCAGCAAGCATGGCCTCCCCCGCCTCGACCGTGGCCGTGCTCGGATCGCCCATGTATGGCAGCATGTCGGGATCACCTACCCAGGCCAACGTGTTTGCGAGGTGTTCCAGGTCGCGAGAGAGCACATCTCCGCCAAAAAACCTTACGATCTTGGCCAGTCCGGCTACGAATGATGCCCCTCCGGTGTGCGGCGGGGGCAGAGAGGCCGGAACTTCGCGGTATCCTCCAGCGACTTGCTCCTCGCAACATGCCAACATCAGCGATGTCTCATTTGTCCCTGCATGGCTGTCGGGATCATCTCCGCATACGCCGGGCCCGAGTCCGGTCCTCTTCACGAAATCCGGGTCGTGCTCAACCATGTAGCGGAACTCTATGTTGAACGGATCTATGAGGTAAAACTTGTGCTTCTTCCAGAGTGCCCGGGCCGCCGCTTCAATCGCCATCTGATGGCGAGGACCGCCATGGTTGTCGGCCACGAAAAGATAGCGAAAACCCTGGGCCGCCAGGCCTTTGCCGTAAGAAAACAAGGCCCCCTCTAGATAGGGAGCAGGCACCGAAAGCGATCCCTTCACCGGAAGGGCGTCTGAGCCCAAGTATAGCGAGGGTAGGGTTACGAATGTAAGCTCGGGATGGCGTGCAAAAAGCTCACGGATGTATCTCGCGGCCAGCTCCTCGGCGATGAAAACGTCCGTGCCCACCGGCAGATGGGGTCCGTGGACCTCGATTGGGCTCACACTTATTATGAAGACTGTGGATTCGCGGTCAAGAGCGGAAAGCTCCGGCAACCGCATCTTCACGTATTCCAGGACGACTGGCTGTCCTGACGCTTTGTCGGGCATGTCCAACCACCTCCTCTGTGAAATAGGAACGTATACGATTGCCCTACCTGTCTTGTCGCGAAGACGCATCAACGTCGTGCTCTGTTGCGCATGCCAACCCGCTGCGGACGTTCAGGCCAGCCCCCGCGCCCGCGGATGACATCCTACTTCAGCAGTAACCTGACGCTTCATATTGGTTCAACATTTCACACGTTATACCTTTCATCTGAGCACATCTCAGAGAGGACTCGAGCACCCCCCACCACTTAGGATCCAGTTCCAGGAGATCAGAGAATCGCCAGCCTCGCAAAGGCCACCTGCCCAGATCGATGGGGCATACTCCATAAGAAGGCAGCAGAAACGGGAGGCCGATGGGAAGGGTCATTGGGAGCCGGTCAGAGCAGATACTGTGGCCCCGTGATATTTCTTTGCAACACTGCGATTGTTTCGCAGCATAAGAAAAGATACTACGAAAAAATCGTAGTATCTTCAGACTATACTGTTTAGCAATTCTCAGATAGTCTTTGCGCAATCATCCCGTTTTCCCTGATTTGAGGTTTGAGCCTTGCTGACAATACGCCTTAGACGACTTGCTTAGCCCTTGTTGCCGTTTTCGGCGCCTGCTTTCGACCCTCCGGACGCAAGCTGTGCCCCAACGTCATATCTTCAGCTTAACCCAGCCTGATATGACTTCGATCGAGTCCTCCTCGAACTTGGGCTTGGCAAACCTCATGAAGTACATCGAAGCCTTGCCTGACCGCCATTCTGGGGTGTAGGTTATGCCCTTAGCCATAATTCCATTCCAGTCTCTGAATGTCTCCATTGCAGCCACGAGGCCCTCCCTGGTGGGATTGGCCCCACATCTCCTCAACCCCTCACAAAAAACCTCAGCCGCAATGAATCCGGCTGCCGCGAAAGCACTCGGCATTTCATTGGGATAGGTGGCCTGGTAGATTTCGAGGTACTTGACGGAATCCTCATCGTTCCCAAGCACCGGGACCCAACCCGGGGCGATCAGCCCCACACATGCCTCACCGGCGAGCGCCGGCATCTGAATTGGATCGGCATTCACGTATGTCGTGAGGAACTGCGCATCAAGCCCCATGAGATCAGCCTGTTTCAGGAAGCCTGCGCACGGTTTGAGGGTGGAATAGATTATCACCGCGTCCGGCTTGGCCTTGATCAACTTGAGAACCTGGGAGCTGAAGTCGACATCTGCTGCGCCGAAATTGACGACTTCGACCGGTTGCATCTTGTAGACGGCCAACTGCTCCTTGATGCCCCTAAGGCCTTCTGACCCAATGTCAGTCTGTTCACATGCCACTGCGATCCGCTTGCACTTCAGCCCTTCTACCACGTATTGGGCGATAATGCGGCCCTCGCTGATGAAGTTGGGCTGAACCGGGAAGAAATACCTTTTCGGTGGGAACGCTAATTCGCTGATACCGCTGCCTTGGTATATTGACGGAACCTTTTTCGATTGGATGTAGTCTATGGTCGCCTGCACGCCAGGAGTCCCCAGCGTTCCGACGAGCGCGAAAACCTTGTCCTGCTCAATCAGTTTCTTGACGGCCGCAATCGACCTAGACGGCTGAAAACCGTCGTCTTCAACTATGAACCGGATCTTCCGTCCATTCACTCCGCCCTTCGAGTTGATCCAGTTGAAGTAGGCTTCCATGCCCTTGCGCATGTTTATTCCGACCACAGCGGCCGGGCCCGATTGATCCTGGAACGCGCCTATGAGAACCTGATTTGCGGTCACGCCGGGCTCCGGGGCGGCCGTGACCGGTCCCGGGATTCCCATAAGAAGAACAACCATAAGGGATGCGAGCACCAACGTCCAATGCCTTTTCATCCTGCTAACCTCCTCAGCTTTTTGACGTATGGTCAGCACCATACCGCAATCGCCGGGTCCGCGCATATCTTCGCTCTTGTCGGCAAGGTGCAGCCTGATACAGTCTCAAACCGCTCAATCCCGAGTATCCTGATCTCGGTTGTCTTCGCCAGCGAGTCGGCATCGCGGCTCGCCTACTCAATCCTGGAAATCGCCAAGCCCGGGCCGACTTCGGCTACACGCTGAAACTTCGCGATACATCAAGCTCGCTCAACCTCGGCAATGTCTCTGCCTCCAGTGCTTCCCCCCAAGTAGGAGCGCTTCACGTCCTCGCTTGCGAGCAGCTCATCACTGGGCCCCGAAAGGGCAACGCTGCCCGTCTGCAGTATATATGCTCTGTTCGATACCGCTAGGGCAAGCCTGGCGTTCTGCTCCACCAGGAGTATCGTTGTGCCTTCGGCATTGAGTGCCTCGATTATCTTGAAAATTTGCTTCGTTGCCAGTGGGGCCAATCCCAGCGAAGGCTCGTCAAGAAGCAAGACCTTGGGACTTGCCATCAAGGCTCGCCCTATCGCAAGCATCTGCTGCTCCCCTCCGCTGAGGGTCCCTGCCGGCTGAGATTCCCTCTCCTTCAGGACGGGAAAATGATCGTAAACGTGAGCGAAGTCCTCTGGAATCTTGGCGCGGTCCCGGCGGGAATATGTCCCAATCAGAAGATTTTCCTTTACCGAAAGCTCCGGAAAGACCTGCCGCCCCTCGGGGGCCTGAACGATTCCAAGGGAGACTATGCGCTCCGGAGAAAGTCCATGGATTGCTCTGCCCTCAAATTCGATTGACCCGGAAGCAGGCCTGACGATCCCGGAGATCGCCCGCAGCGTTGTGGTCTTTCCGGCACCATTCGCCCCTAAAAGGGCCACGATCTCACCCTGGCGCACCTCCATCGACACATTTCGGAGCGCTCCGACCATGCCGTAGTAAACATCGACGTCAGATAGCCTCAGCATCTCCTGCATCCTCCCCGAGATAGGCCTGGATGACCTGCGGGTCCTGTTGGACCTCGCTGGGAGTGCCCTCCGCTATCTTCCGGCCAAAATTCATCACAGTTATCTCGTCGCAGAGCCCCATAACGAAAGACATGTCGTGTTCGACCAAAAGCACCGTCATGCCGAACTCTTTTTTGATGTTCCTTATGACCTCTGCCAGCTCCCCTCGCTCGGTTGGGTTCATGCCTGCAACAGGCTCGTCGAGCAAGAGCAGATTCGGCCTGAGCGCCAATGCCCTGGCGAGCTCCACCAGCTTTTGGACTCCATAGGGGAGACCGTAGGCGATCCTGCCGGCGTATTCGCCGATTCCCAAAAAATCGAGGGTTTTCATTGCTTGCTCCCGGAGGCGCTCTTCATCCTTCCTCGCCGACCGGGTCTGGAATGCCCCGGTGATGAAATTAGCGGTTCCCGCTGTGTGTAGCCCGATCAGGACATTGTCGAGTACGGTCTGTCCGCGGAAAAGCTCGACGTTTTGGAATGTTCGGGCTATACCCCGTGCGATGACGTCATGGGGCTCGCATGCAAGCCGCTGCCCGCGGAAGGATATGCTTCCTTCGTCCTGCCTCACAAACCCAGATATGCAGTTGAAGACGGTGCTCTTTCCGGCTCCGTTGGGACCTATCAGTCCGTGGATAGTCCCCTCGCGCACCCCAAAACTGAGGGAGTCGACTGCAACCAGTCCCCCGAACCTCACGGTTATCCCTTCAAGTTCAAGCATCGCCACTCGTCTCTACCCTCCCCGCTGTACCCCCTGTGGATCTTGCACTTCTTGCGCTCTTTATCTTCCAAGGCAAGCTCGCCAGCCCATAGGGCAGGAAGAGCACTACCAGTATCAGGGAGATTCCTGATAGGACCAACGGCAGGTTTTTCACTCGGCTGAAAGCATGGGGCATCAGCGTCATAAAGATCGCCCCTAGGATAGACCCTGGTACACTGCCCAGGCCCCCAACGCAGATCGAAGCGAGCAATGTCATGGAAACCCCCATGTTGAAATCGTACGGGCTCACGTACTTCACAAGGTGCGCATAGAGGCTCCCGGCAATCCCTGCATAGAACGCGCTTATGGCAAAGGCGGCCACTTTGTATTTGGCAAGGTTTATCCCCATGGCCTCTGCCGCGACTTCGCTGTCGCGCACGGCCATCAGGGCTCTACCCGGGCGCGAACGGAGGATATTCCGGGCTGCAACAACCATCAGCCAAGTCACTGCCAAGGCCAAGTAGTAGTAGCTGAGGTCGCTCTCGAACCTGTAGCCGAAGATCGATGCGGCAGGAACCTTCATTCCCTGATATCCGCCTGTCAGCCCGTCCCAGACCGCAGACAGCTGGTTTACGGCGACTCCAAAGCCCATGGTGCATATGGCGAGGTAGTGCCCATGAAGCCGCAGCGCAGGCACCCCAAGGCCCAGCCCTATAACCGCCGCCAGTAGCCCCGAAAGCATCATTGCGGGAACAAACGGGATGCCCAACCTGCCGGTGAATATCGCCGAAGCGTAGGCCGCTATTCCCATGAAACCAGCGTGCCCGATGGAAATCTGTCCTGTATAGCCTGTCAGAATGTTCAGCCCCAATGAGACAATGACGTAGACCATGACAAGGCTGTAAAGATATACTACGTAAGTCCTGCCGAAAGCCATTGTAACGAGGGGCAACAGAAGGAGGGCCGCGCCGAGCAAAACACTGCGACCGCCAGGCATCTTGAGCAAGCAACGAGTTCCTTTGGGCGTGTCTTTCACGAGCCTCACACCTTCCTTTTCTCGGTCGCGCCCATGATCCCACTGGGACGGATCAGGAGGACTATGACTATAAGAGCAAAGGCAAAAGTGCTCTTGAGCTGTGTAGAGATGTAACCCGCAACCAGGTTCTCAAGCACGCCTAAGAGCAATCCGCCGACCACGGCCCCGGGCAGGCTCGAGAATCCTCCAAGCACCGCAGCGGTGAAGGCCTTTATCTGGACCTCCGCCATCATGCTAGGGCTCAAGAACGTGGTTGGAGCGATCAGTATTCCGGCAACAGCGCCTAGAACTGCGCTTATGCCCCAGGTGAGCGAATAAACCTTCGGCACCGGGACTCCCATGAGCCTTGCGGCGCGCGGGTTCTGTGAGGCAGCTCTTATAGCAATGCCGGCCATGGTGAACTTGAGCGCCGCATAGAGCACTCCGGCAATTGTAACGGTGACTGCCAACACGAGAAGGCTGTCGCGGGTTACGATGATGTCCCCGATGAGAATGGGGCGTCCCTTAACCGCGTATGGAAAGCTTACCGGGTCAAATCCCCATATCCATCCCGCCGCTCCGTTGAAAACCATGAAAAGCCCGAGTGTCATGATCATCATGCTGATGAGGGGCCCTTCTTGGATCGGCCTGAGGAATATCCGCTCGACTGCCATACCGAAGATGAATGCGAATATCAATGCCCCAATCATGGCAAGTATGTATGGCAGTCCTGCCTTAATCAGCAGGGTGTGCGCTACGAAAGTAGATACCATGGCCATTTCGCCGTGGGCGAAGTTGACGATCTCCATGGTTCGGTAGACCAGTACGAGCCCCAACGCTGCCAGAGCATATAGGCATCCAGCTGAAAGGCCGCTTACTACCTGCTGCCCGAACACATTCCCCACCCCCTACTCCAGCTCAAGCAGTTGGATCTCATCTCGGATGAAGCCGATGGCATCATCCAAATCCGCGAACCTGCGCTCATATCCCCCTTGGATGTGCCTGACCGCAATTCTGAGGTTTGGCGCCCCATCGTCCAGGTCCATATCTGCCCTCTCCAGCGGGCCCATGCTCACCGCGGGCTTGACGAACCTGATCACGAACGACGCAATCACTGTCTCGCGCGTCATTTCTCGAACTCCTCCGCTATTTCTGTTAAGTGTAATAGATGCGGGACCGTCCTTCCCAGAGGCTATTGCCGCGCAGGGTCGTCATCCGGCCCCACCCGCGTCCATCTCAAATTCCCAGTGCTCTGCTTTGCATCGCTCGCCAGCTGACGAGGCTTGCCTCGGAAGTTCCCGAGCCTCCGAACTTTCAGACCACCCGGCAAAGTGATTGCCTGTAGAGATTACCTCTCAACTATCATCGCCATGCCCATGCCTCCGCCGATGCAAAGGGTAGCAAGGCCGAGCTTGGCATCTCTCCGTTTCATCTCATGGAGGAGGGTGACGAGGATCCTCGTTCCGCTTGCGCCGATGGGATGGCCAAGGGCAATAGCGCCTCCGTTGACGTTCACCTTGTCAGGATCCCATGCCAAGTCGCGTCCGACCGCTATGGACTGCGCAGCAAAGGCTTCGTTCGCTTCTATCAGGTCGATATCTTCCAGGGACAGTCCGGCCTTTGCAAGCGCCTTTCTGGTGGCAGGCACCGGTCCGATCCCCATTACGCTCGGATCGACACCTAAAGAGGCGTAGGATCTGATCTTGGCCAGAGGCTCTATCCCCAGGTCGCGTGCGCGCTCGGCCGACATGACCACTACCGCCGCCGCGCCGTCGTTGATGCCCGAGGCGTTTCCAGCAGTTACCGTGCCGTCCTTCTTAAAGGCCGGCCTGAGCTTTGCGAGAACCTCCACTGTCGTACCTGGCCTTACGTGCTCATCCTGGGCAAATACGATCGGATCTCCCTTTCTCTGGGGGATCTGTACGGGAACTATCTCTTCAGCAAATCTGCCGGCCTCTATGGCCTCGGCCGCTTTTTGCTGGCTCTTGGCCGCAAACTCGTCCTGCTCTTCGCGGGAAATTCCGTACTTTTCGGCAACGGTCTCCGCGGTGATGCCCATGTGGGTGTTTCCGAAGATGCACCACAGCCCGTCATGAACCATCTCGTCAATGATCTCAGCGTTCCCCATGCGATACCCGGTCCTCGCCTTATCGAGGATGTATGGGGCCATGTTCATGTTCTCCAGCCCGCCCGCCACTACGATCTCGGCATCACCCACCATGATCGCCTGGGCGGCTAAGGCCACCGACTTAAGCCCTGAAGCGCAGACTTTGTTCACGGTCATTGCGGGAATTTCCACTGGCAATCCGGCCCCGATCGCCGCCTGTCGCGCAGGGTTCTGCCCTTGTCCGGCCTGGAGCACGCAACCCATGATCACTTCATCCACCGCGTCGTTTCGAATCCCTGCCCTCTCGATAGCCGCCTTTACCGCAATAGTGCCCAAACGGGGCGCGGGCACAGTCGCGAGAGTTCCCCCAAACGTGCCTATGGCAGTTCGCGCAGCAGAAGCTATGACTACCTCTCTCATGCCTCTATACCTCCATTGCAATTCTGGTCGCACAAGGTCAAGGCAGCATTCGCCGAGACCCCTGCACATTCCAAGATTCAACGAAGTTGGGCCTGAACCTTCCACCCCCGCCCAGCCTTTCTCAGTTAGGGAACCAGTCCCAATACCATCCATGGCAGCGCCCCAAGCCCCCGATTCGGCTGGGGTTCGTGGCTCCCCCGCTACCACATGCGCAGTGCGACTCCGGCCTGGTTGTAGCCTACTCCGGAACCCACGAGAACCACCAGGTCGCCAGGGTTAATCCTCCCCTGTTTCCTCGCATCGTCCAAAGCCATGGGAATGCATGCAGATCCGGTGTATCCCATTCTGTCCATGATGCGATGTGCCTTTTCGATAGGAAGGCCCAAGTCGGCCATGACTATGTCTATGGAATACCAGTTTACTTGGGTGAATATGGCCAGGTCTATATCGGAGACTTCAAACCCGCCCCTCTCGGCGAGCGCCCGCACTACTTTGGGCCAGCCCTGATGGTTAACCTCCGCCGGGTATTTCGACACGAACCGCACGTTCGTCCGGCCCGCCTGGACAGAGTCGCAGGTAGCAGGTTCGTACGTTCCGCCAGAGTAGATACCCCATGCCTCGTGGTAGGATCCATCAGCTATGAATGATGACGTGATGAACCCGGGCTTGTCATCGACGGTAAGCACTGCCGCCCCCGCCCCGTCCCCGTAAAAGAAGGAAGTGACGTCATTGGGGTCGGCCAACTTGCTCATCATGTATGCGCCGATAACTAGCACGTAACGGATCCACGGGTTGGTCGCGATGTGGCCAGCTGCAGCCGCAATACCTGTAGGAAAGGAAGCGCAGGCGCACCCGATGTCGTAGGTGCCGGCATTTTTTGCCCCGATCTTGTGCTGTGTTACCACGGACGTGGCAGGGGTTATGAAATCTGGGCTGTCAGTGCCCAAGATGATCAAATCCAGGTCTTCAGGGGCAACCCCCGCGTCCTCCAAGGCGGCCATTGCCGCTTTTGCTGCAAGGTCGCTTGTGGCCCAATCGCGCGGAGCATAGTACCGTTTCATTATGCGCGAAGACTCTTCAAACTTGAACACCACGTCACCTAGGCCAGGTGCGGCCTGATTGATCCTCTCAGCCATGTGGGCATTGGATATTTCGGTCTCCGGAAGATAGAGACCGGTCCCGATGATCCTCGCATACCGTTCCATCAACAACGCCTCCGTTAATTCGGTAGTCTCCGCCACGGGCTACACATATTGCAAAGCCTCGGCCTCCGACCACAACCAATCCCTATAGTTGGGATGGGCTATGGCGATCAGAGCTTCGACCCTTTTCCGAATATTCATAGCCTTCAGCCTGGCAATGCCATACTCCGTCACCACGTAATCGATGTCGGCTCTGGGAATTGTAACTGACTGTCCGTCCCCAAAACACGGCACTATGGTGGATATGGCACCGCCCTTAGCTGTAGACCTCAGCGCCAGTATTGACTTGCCTCCGGGCGACATCTGCGCACCCATGCATGTATTGAGGGCACCGCCTCCCCCGCTGTACTGCCTCGTTCCCAGGGTTTCGGAGTTGGCCTGGCCGGCGAGGTCCACCTGCATGGTGGTGTTGATGCTCACCATCTTGTGGTTTTTGGCTATCACCCTAGGATCGTTGGTGATGTGGCCTCCGTGAAGCTCCACTCCTAAGTTGTCGTCGATGAAGTCGTAGAGCTTGCGAGTGCCCAAGGCAAAACAGCCGACCATCTTCTCCGGCCACAGCGTCTTCGCGCGCCCTGTAACCACTCCGGCATTGAAGAGGTCCACCATGCCGTCGGTAAGCATCTCGGTGTGGACTCCGAGGTCGCGTTTGTCCATGAGAGATGCTGTCACTGCATTTGGAATGCCACCTATCCCCAGCTGGATGGTGCTTCCGTCCTCGATCAAGGACGCCACGTTACGTCCTATCTCCATCTCGACCTCTGAAGGGGTGATGTGGTCTATCTCGACGAGGGGGACGGCATTTTCGACGACATAGTCCACCTGCGAGATGTGGATGTGGGTGTCGCCTAGGGTGCGAGGGAGATTCTCGTTTATCTCAAGGACGACGGTTTTTGCCGCCGCTATCATGGGTTTTTCATAGGTGAGACTGAGGGACAAGGACATGTAACCATTCTTGTCAGGCGGAGTGGCAGTTCCCCAGAAGATGTCGGGCGGATCGATCTGGGCCTTCTTGAGCCCACACTCGCTGAGGTGGTTCGGGAGGAACGTGACTGTTCCGCCTGGATGGGCCATATAGGAGTATTGACCATAATACCAGGCCTCGTTTAGGAAATGCCCTTTCATCTCGGGCTTGAGAAAATCGTAATCCCGCATCAGGAGGCAAGACATGATGGTCACATTCTCCAGCTCGCACTTGCGGGAAGAGATCGCCCCCAAAAGTCCCGGGGGCTCTGCCGCACACATGGCTGAAACGATGCTCTGGCCCGAACAGACCATGCCCACCGCCTCTTGGGTGGAGATCAGCTTGCTGCGGTAAAGCTCCTTAACATCCATTACCGTCCCTCCTCGCAACATGTCTTGTGCCAAATCGTGATCAAAGAGTCAGACCGCCATCCACCTGAATCGTCGCGCCATTGACAAAACTTGCTTCGTTAGATGCGAGATAAAGGTATGCATAGGCGATGTCTCGAGGCTCGCCCAGTCTGCCCAAGGGAGTTCTGTCTCTGATACCGGTGAGGACTTTTTCGGGAACGGTGGACATCATCTCTGTCATGGTAAAACCGGGGGCTACAGCGTTTACAGTGATCCCCTTCCGTCCGAGCTCCTTGGCCCAGACTTTTGTCATTCCGATGACCCCGGCTTTGGTGGCAACGTAGTTGGACTGCCCGAAGTTGCCATAGATGCCCACCACTGAAGAGGTGTTGATGATCCTGCCCGAACCCTTGGCAATCATAATGGGCGCCACCGCCTTGGTGCAAAGATACACGCCCTTGAGGTTGACGGCGATCACCCGATCCCACTGGTCCTCTGTCATCTTCACCAGCTGGGCGTCGGCGGTTATGCCGGCGTTGTTAACCAGCACGTCGATGGTTCCGAACCGCTCCATGGCGGCATCCACCATCCTCTGGACACTTTCAGAGTCGGTCACGTCCACCATTGTGGCCATGGCTTCGCCGCCCGCATCGACAATGGCTAGGGCAACCTCTTCAGCGCTCTGTCGGTTGATGTCGCAGACCACTACCTTTGCGCCCTCTTCCGCAAAAAGAAAAGCGGCTTCTTTGCCTAAACCCCTTCCGGATCCTGTGATTATTGCAACCTTGCCGTCAAGTCGCATTCTCTTCTGCTCCTCCCCGCAATCCGCAATATTCCGGTACTACGGTATCTTCCGTGCCTCGCTGTGTCATTTGAGCGGATTACACAGACTCTGAATTGATGGTAATAATAATGGGTTACGGGGAAGTTACAGACGGGTAACAACTTTTCGTGCCCTGTTCCCGATTGAGCGTCTTTGGAATAGGGCTTCAAGATGTGGCAAGCTACAGGCATGCTAAGTAACTCCCAATAGGTTTTTGCGGCCTGCCATATCATGTCTGATAGGTGTAGACACGTCTTTGCACCGATGTCGCAGTGCGGTAATTGGTTCGCATTTGTGCATCGACAACGTACGCATCTTGGCCTAAGCCATAGACGCCCGCAGCATTGAGCCGCGCCGGGATATGATCCCCGGGGCAAAGCCAGGGTAGATCGAAATCCCGGTTCGACGCTTGCAGGCAACCATCTTCTCTACAACCACGAAAGCGACGCGCATAAGATCCGTGGAGCGCTCCAGCAGTCTATGCATTCAACGCACCCATATGAAAAGGCGACTTGGGCCTGCCTTCAAGGAATGTGTCTATTATTTAGTCGCTTTTCGGGCGCGGGTGTCTAAGTTTTAGACTGGTCTGCAGAACCTGCTCGCCCCCGCGGCGAACCTTACGCCGCACGGCGCTTTCCTAGGCTTAGGAGTCTCCCAGACAGCGACAGTACAACTTGGGGATCGCGCAGAGATTTGTTGCGGTCTACTCAGGTGGGCCGAAGCGGATTGGAAGGGATATTCGCGAAAAGTCGCATCAGCCGATTTTCAGCATACAGGTCCATGCTTTTCGGAGCAGGGCTAGTTCGATCAATGCTTGAAGAACTACAGCGCGAGCACGCTCGTGGCCTCGCAAGACTCTAGCGCTTACGACGACCGCAGCCTTGATTGGCAACACTGAACTGCCGGACATGAGGAATGCTGTCCCCGCATCGTCTACTTTTTTATGTATGCAGTGCAGAATGAAGCAGGTGGAAAGAGGCCTCGCGTTTTAGCCTTTGTGGAGCCTCGCCGCTTCCCAATGTGGCTGGCTTTCCCAGCCTCAGAGTATTCCGACTATCACCGCAGCGCCTTCTTCTTCGTTTTCCCACCGCACGGCGACCTGCTGAGTCGATCTGTTCCAGATTGGCGGGCTATGATGGGCTTTTAACGGGCCCCAAGCGCCAAGATGATCCAAGTATGTGTCAGCATTCCATGAAGGGAGCGGCAAAGATGGGGCCGACGCCTGTATTAGCTGTTGAAGCCGGAACGCTTTCTTGGGCGACTTTCGGATTCGTCAGCCTGCACCAGGCTGAACAGGCCTTCAATGTATCGGTACCCCCAGAACGTCCCCTGGGCTATCATGAACCGGATCTCTCCGGGAGAGGCCCATTTCACCTCGCTCACTTCCTCAACCTGCAGCTTGCAATCTTCTATGTTGATGCTTTGTCGGATGATCCAAATGTCACAGAAACAGTCTGCCCTCTTCTCTGTGAAGGCAAGCCGGGCCTTACCCATGTCGGCCCTGACTCCGATCTCCTCATACAGCTCTCTTGCGCACGCAGCGGCGCTGTTTTCCCCGGCAAGCGCCGATCCGCCGGTCGTGGCCCAGATGTTAGGCGCCGCCTCGACAGATGCTGCACGCTTCTGGATCAGGAAGTTGCCTTCACTATTCACCAACCATATGTGGACAACAACATGATACTCTCCGGCCTCAAGTCCCTGCCCTCGCACTGCAGTCTTGCCAACCTTCTCTCTGTTGGAGTCATATACATCCCATAATTCCACGAATGCGCCCCGCCTCTCAAAACAGACTGCAACTACTCTACCACAATTGGCCTCCCACGTCAGGGCTGCGGCATTGCAAAGCCTGCTGACGAAAGTTCCTCCTAGTCGTTTTTGCCGGCTCGGGGGCAAAAGCGAAGTCATCAGGATCACCATACAATACCCTCAGCTCCAACCCTTCAGGGAATGTTACTTCAAGACGCCCATCCGGATACTTGTGGGCAACGGGAGACGCGTCCGGAGCCGTGAAGCCTACAGACAAGGCAATAGCATATCGCAAATCCCTTTCCAGCCAGAAAATGTAATCCTCCCAATCGACAGACTCCGGCGTGCTTTTCTGCCCAAGCTCGAGTAGGTCGTGAGTGAGATCCACAATGTAGTAGTATGCTTCGTGCTTGATGCGGTTGAAACCATGACCTGCCGATTTCCTGTCTAAGAATACAAACCCTGCCCTTCACAATCATCATTGAGAAGATAGTTGATCCAGCTAGACGTCGAGGCACAGCGGCCACAGTCGATCCTTACTACGTGATAATCTGGCTTGTGATGCTCCCGCCTTATCCCCGATTCCCAAAATCTGTATAATGCCGGTGGCGAACGTAGAATTCCTCACCTGAGAGAGCTGGATCGCCTCGTACAGGGTCCCGATGAATTGACAGGCACCCACACCATACACACCATCATGGACCTTCACTTCGAACTGGGCATCATATCGAAGCTCGCGGGTATCGCAGTCCGTAAGAGACTGAGCAGGCAGGCCTCGCGGAGTCTGTTGAGCTGCGGGCGGCAATCCACGCCCAATGTCCAAGACGGCAGCAGCACGAATAACGAAACGCTGTTCTCGCAAGAATCTCCTAATTCCTCAACACACTCCTCTTTTTGTCATCTTAGGCTCTCCGCAGAGCCCTCATCTTACTTACCGACCGTCGTCTGCCGGCCTGACGCCGGGCTTTCACTTGCCAGCCACCAAAAATACCCTCTTCTTGGTCTCGGGATCATTGTCAAGTGGCGTCCCAAAATCCGCTGCGTCAACGCATCTCACGCTACTGAACCCTGCATCCTCCAAAGCATGCTTGACCTCTTTCAGAGGAAACGCTGTCTCAGACACGAACTCCTCAAACCTATCGTACCTGCCATCCTGCGCCCTCACAAACCCCGACAACTTCATGAAGGCTCGCCTGTTCACAGAGTCGTAGATCGATCTCATCACGATCATTGATTCCTCATCGTCCTGAACCGAAACCCCGTTCCAGTCGGTCCTGAATGCCAGATCCGTATTGAGGTCGAAAAGAAACCATCCATCGTCGGCAAGAGACCGATAGATACAACGAAAACAAGCCGAAAGGGCGTCGATGTCGGGAAGATGGTTGAGAGAGTCATATGTCGAAACGGCCAGGCCATAACCTGCGCCCACATCGAAGCTCATCGCGTTAGCCTGAACCAAGCGCGCCTTGCCGGTCTCAATCCATTCCGCCGCCGCGGCGCGGGCATGAGCGAGCATGTGCTCGGAAAAATCCACACCAGCGACGCTGAACCCGCGTTCGAGGAAGTAGAGGGCAAGCTGCCCGGTGCCACAACAGACATCCAGGATCGACTTGTTGCATCTTCCTATTGGCGTCGCGGCGTAGAACGACTCTATCTTGGGTGCCAGCTGCCGCGCAAACCAAGTCCACTTCTTCTCATACACCTCTGCGAATACTCGACCATACGGCGTCCCGCTTTGCATAGCTGCGCTTCCTCCAATCTTACTGCGACCGGATTTGCCCGAACACAATCCCTCGCAGGCTACCCTATTCCCCTCCTGAGCACGTTCGGGGCCCGCCACAGTATGTGCCGGCAACATGAAATCGGCTATGTCACAGTTTTCTCAATGGACAAGGTATCTTCTTTGATCGCCGCTCGTTTTTGTCGGTGTAGAGAATGAACCTCGACGCCACAGCCTGAAAGCCCGAATCGCCCGCATCCCAAATCCTGTATTAGCCCACTCTCCTCACCTTTCAGGCATCATCCTGACGCGCTGGAATATTGCCATGGTGTCGCGGCTAGGCCCTACCCCCATTTCGTCTTTGAGCGTCGTCTCGCACCTTTCATACACCCT